>Ga0224723_1000731_pt1 | contig 21763 bp, 31 predicted proteins | sample Balambano_FR2_Me_FD_161647 | JGI IMG/M metagenome (GOLD analysis project Ga0224723, IMG submission 161647) | Freshwater sediment microbial communities from Lake Towuti, South Sulawesi, Indonesia - Balambano_FR2_MetaG | ecosystem: Environmental > Aquatic > Freshwater > Lake > Sediment | place... | reverse complement strand
CGTTGGGCTGCTTCGTTTATGGGTTGTGACACTCGATAAGCATTGTCTGTTAGTGTTTTAAGTCCAATAAGCGATCGCATATGAATCGAGTGTTGTGTCTCGTCGTCTTGATAATTAACATCAATTGATGTACGGCATGAGGAAAGCTGACCGTCTTTTTCAACTGGTGAATCTCATTAGATCCCACCAACCAGTTACAGCAGAACAACTCGCTGAACGAGTTGGTGTCTCTGTGCGGACAATCTACCGATATATCGACGATCTTTCGGTAAGTGGTATTCCAATTTACGGTGAACCTGGTGTCGGTTATACTCTGGATGAAAATTTTGAGTTACCGCCACTCACGTTAACTCATGATGAAATTGCCGCTCTGATGTTGGGTGTTGAAATGCTGTCGCGATCGACTGGGGCTGATTTAGAGGCAGCAGCAAAAACGCTTCTTAGCAAAATTGGCGCAGTATTGCCGCCACGCAGCTTTGATCCAACTCGCGCATGTATTCGATCGTTAGGTAATTTTTTCAATGACCAAAGCTTAAGATATTGGAACGATCTTTATCGAGCCATTCAACAGCAACAAGCCGTCAGAATCGAGTACTTGAGCTTGAATGAGGAACTGTCTCAAAGAATCATCTTACCACTGGGACTATTCTGCTGGGGCAGTAAATGGACGGTTGGAACATGGTGTACGCTCAGAGAAACCTACAGAGATTTCCGCATCGATCGCATTCAAGATCTTAATTTCGCTTCAAATTTTGAATTTCCAAGTCAAGAAATTAATCTTGATACATATACAGAATTTCAACTTGAGAGAATGAAATTATCAGGATTCCAGCCACTGACATAATGCTGTCAGGAGCAGAGTTCTATATTGGACAACATCCAAGAACTTGTAATGGAGTCAATTTTGCCATGTTTGAGATGTTTCCTAGCTTTTGGACTCCAGTGTTGCCTGTCGCTGAAATTGGAACAGTTCCCATTACAGTTGAATTAGCAGGCGAATCACTCGTTCTATTTCGGCATTCGTCTAGTCAGTTTGCAGCATTTCCAGATCGCTGTCCTCATCGCGGTGCGCCGCTTTCGCAGGGACAAGTGACCGCCAATGGTTGTCTTGAATGTCCCTATCATGGCTGGCAATTTGCCGCAAATGGTGATTGTGTTAAAGTTCCCTTCAACTCACTCAACCCAAATCACCTTGCCAAACTGTCGATCGTGAGTTTTCCGGTCAGAGTGATTGCAGGGATACTCTGGATTTTTACAGGAACTGAAGAGGTGCCAGAACCAGAGGTGCCATCCAGTTTATTAGAGCCGGACGATCGCTACGTAATTCACCATGAGATTTGGGATGCTCATTGGACACAAGCGATCGACATTTCGCTGGATTATCTCCATCTTCCTTTTGTTCATCGGAATTCATTTGGTGGTGAGCTAAATGATGCAGCACACAAAGATGCGATCGCCCAAATCAGCGTTAATTCAACGACAGATGGGATGAGGGTTACTAATCGGCTCAATACCTTACCTTCTGGAACTGAAATTGACTGGCATCAGCCGAATAATATCGTTTTGAATCTGGATGGAATGCCTCTTCTTCCCCATTTCTTTGCCATTCCGATTAATACTCAGCAAATGCGATTTATGCAGGTTCTTCTACCCAACCTTGGGGTCGATCGGAGTAACTTTGATTTTGATGAGTTTTTTGCAGCATCCGACGACGATCGGACTATGGTTGAGTCACAAATCGGTGAAGTTCCCAATGTAAACGAAGGATATAATGTGCCCACTGATGAACCCTCGCTGAGATTTCGTCGTTGGTACTACCGCGCAGTGAAAAATAAGGGATCAGAAGCTACTCAAGACACGAGTGCTGGTAGATGACATTCAGTGGCGACAGCCGTATAACAATCGCGCTGCACCGGAACGTTGTGATATGGTCGGTTAGTTGCAAAGGTTATCTGCGTCCGGTGAGCGCGAACGTTAGGTTGCTTGGGTAGCTGATGAGGGCAGTAGTTTGAGGCTCTTGTAAGGGTTCAAGATTAAGTTGGTGCGGGCGTTAGGGGAGCGCTAAGATAAAAATTCGCGATTTGAAGGAGTGATACAGTGAAGATTCATTACTTACAGCACGTTCCTTTTGAAGGACTTGCCAGCATTGAATCGTGGGCAATCAATCAAAATCACTCGTTGTCAGCCACCAGATTTTATAGCAACGAGTCTTTGCCTTCACTCAAGGATATTGATTGGCTGATTGTGATGGGTGGACCGATGAACATTTATGAGGATGACAAATACCCTTGGCTGACCGAGGAGAAACGGTTTATTGAACAGGCAATTAAGCAAGATAAAACAGTCGTTGGCATTTGTCTTGGGTCGCAGTTAATTGCCGATGTTTTAGGTGCAAAAGTTTATCAAGGTCAGCATAAAGAGATTGGTTGGTTTTCCATTGAGATGAGTGATGAAGCAGAGAATTCTGTTGTCTTTGACTCGCTACCGCAAAAGCTTACAGTCTTTCATTGGCACAGCGATACGTTTGATCTCCCAGCAGGTGCGACTCGTCTAGCACACAGCGAGGGTTGCCAAAACCAGGCGTTTGTCTACAACGAGAAGATATTAGGTTTGCAGTTTCACCTTGAATCAACCAAAGATAGCGTACAGCAAATCATTAAAAATTGTGCGGATGAGTTAGTAGAAGGCAAATATATTCAGAAGCCAGAGGAAATGTTACTAAGAGACGATAATTTTGACATGATCAACAATGCAATGAGCAGAATCTTAAATAACCTATCGAGTAGAAGTGCAACCTAACAAGTCGCTGCACCGGAACGCTACAAGTTAACTGTTAAGTTGCAAAAGTTATCTGCGTCCGGTGAGCTTGGTCGTTGGGCTGCTTAGGTTATTGGTTAGGGCAGCTTTTTCAGAGGATCGGTGAGGGTCTAGAGATATCACTGTTGAGGGGCATATTGAGATTAGTTGTGACAGGCTAATAAAAAACGTACTTTGAGTTCGTTCTGTTCTTTCTAAACGTTGCATACGATTCGAGACGTACTTTAAGTTCGTTTCAAATCGTATGACTTCTGGAAAATATGAGGAAGCTAAGCAGCTTTTTGGCGAGAGAGTTCAAGCGCTTCGCAGAGAAAGAGGAATCACCCAGGAGCAGCTTGCAGAGCGCCTTAACAAGTCTATTGAGCATATTAGCTACATAGAACGTGGTGAACGTGCTCCATCCTTTGAGACGATTTTAGATATTGCCGAGGCTCTTGGCGTATCAGTGCCGTATTTGATGAATGTTACACACCAAGCCGAAGTCAGCACTAACTTTCTCACTGAATTACAAACGCCAGTAGTCCCTCCGTCCCTTGTCGAGCCTGTCGAAGAACCAATTAATACAACTAAAGAGCGCCGCTCAGATCTAGAACGTCTACAAACGGCACTTGAAGCCATACAGGAATTGCAAAGCCTTGCAAATGAGTATGGTATCAATGATGTTTTTCAAGACAACGGCGGTAAAGTTCTTCAAGTACTGATTCTACTTGGTTTACGAATATCGCCTGGGCGTGAGGGAAATGACGCAATTGATGCAGAGAACAATGAGTATGAGTTAAAGACAATCAACAAACTTCTAAGCAAGAGTGTGACCACACACCACCATCTTAATTTAGATATTCTTGCGAAGTACCGAGCTGTAAGAGCCTGGTATATTGCTGTTTATGAAGGGATACTATTGAAAGCCATTTACAAGGTCGATTCAGCATCACTAGAACCTAAATTCAGCTATTGGGAATCTAGAATACTTGGAGGAATGGAGTCCATCAACAATCCTAAAATCCCCTTAGGATTGATTGAGAAGAAAGGCGAACTGGTATATCCTAAAGAAAATGAGCAGTCATGATGAAATCTGCTGACTTAAACTGAAACTTACAACTTCATAGCTAATTGCTTTATGTTGGTTAGATGGATCGGCTCTTGTTGACAGATGAGATTTTCGTAAAGAGCAAGAGCATCCGTGGGATTCGGGGTTTTACCTAGAAAACGAAAAGTTGAAGCAGCAAGGTAGGTTGATTCTTCTTCAAAAGCGAGCCATTTCCTTTCTAGCTCTTCAGCTACAAATCCCGTTGTGTTTGAACCTGCAAATATATCAAGGACTTTATCTCCAGGCTCAGTCAAAAACTTAATGAAAAACATTGGCAGCTTCTGAGGAAATCTCGCAGGATGAGGAGCTATGGAAGCAGATTTACATATCTGGATATAGCTAGAATTACTTTCAGTATTTGGGATTTCTAATAAATTGGAAGGAATAGCACCGCCATTGTCAGTGGCAAAATTTTTACCAATATCATGACCTGAGGGTCTTTCCTTCGGTGTGTAATACTTTTGAGGATTGGCTTGCAGTTTCTTCATGCGATCAGAGTAAGGAACTAAAACATTACTTATGTTGGCTTTAGGATTATCAGTTTTCGATAACCACCAAACTGTATTTACAGCGTCCTTAGCTCGAATCTTTCGTTTATTCACCCATTCGATCGGCGAAGGTAATTTTGCTGGATTGAACCAGAAGAACTCTTCAGCAAGTCTAAAGTCTAATTCGTCGCAAAGTTTGATTAGAATACGGTAGTTGTAAAGTGATCGAATGGGTCGCTTACTTTGATAAGCTCCACCTAAATCAAGTACAAAGCTCCCGGTTGGTGAAAGAACTCTATAAACCTTTTTGCAAAACTCAAGAAGCCAATCAACATAATCCTCTTGTTCCACATTACCGTATGTCTTCTTGCGTTGAAGTGCGAAAGGTGGTGAGGTCAACACCAAATCAATTGAGTTGTCTTCAAGCTGATCGAGAAGCGAAAGGGAATCGCCAACATGGGCTGCACCGTAGCTTGTGGTATAAAGAGGGGGTGGAAGAGCCATTGCAAACGCACTTAGAGTTCGTTCTATACTATAATGCTAAAATGACAGCGCGACGCATATAATCCAAAAAACTTGCAGCCATTTGTATCCAAAACATATTGCCAGCCGCCCAACAATCCTGGTGCAGCGGACAGTATTAAGATTCCGGTGGTGATGGCAAAGGCTACTTGCCGCCGCTGACCAAGGTCGTTATGCTCAAACTGCCAATTAAAGGGTTGGGCCAGTCCGTGCCTCGAAAAATCGAGGTGCCCTATGGTTAGTTCTCTCAATGGTTCTCTGTCCTGAGGCTTTTTCACATTCATCTTTAAGAAACTGATTCAAGGAGTACATTATGAAAACCATGATTTCTTGATTGGTGGTAGCTGCCCTTATGCTATTTCTGAGTATTGCTGACTCAGCATATGCAGGTGCTGCATATGCTGAGTCCCTGCTGGCGAATGCGGGCGATTCCGTCGCTCAACAGAAGGACGGCTACGATACAAGCACAGCCGAGGATCTTCTTTCCAGGAAGATTGCCCCCCTTGCGGATGAACTGTCCAAGCTTCTCGTCGAGGTGTCACCTAGAAAGGATGGCCAAGTACTTCCTGTATTCCTGCAATACCAGCCTTTCGTTCCAATCAATCCGGGGCAGGTGCAACGGGTCACCTATGATTGCCCGTGGGGGGCGACGTTCTGCGGACCGTTCCTCCGAGCCTGCGCGGCAACCCAGCAATCCTGCACTTGCAGTGACTATGGATCGATCGACCCCGATCCCTGTTGATCTTTAGCAACAGCGGTCATCTGTTTGTGTTTTTCGCGACCCAAGGCGGAAGCCAGCGTAGGTCGGGCTGATAAGCCAAACCTTCCCAGTGCGTTCGGTAAACGCCAAATGGTCGCGAGAAAATTTGTAAGGTCGGTAAAGCACTTAAGAGGTTAATCCGAAGTGAGGGCTGAACCGACAGCTTAGCACCAACAAATTAATCCAGGCGACGCTGGAAAGGACAGCAGTGTCGCCTGCAAGTCTGCGCCGCGCCCCTGCTCAAAGCGTTAGGCTTCTTTAGCTATTGATTAGGAGTTCTTGAGGGCCTCTGGCTGAAGCCATCCAGCGTGACCGAGCAGCAGGATACAATTAAATAGTCTTGCTCCAAGTAATCGCATGGCAAGAGTGTATTTAGATACCAGTGCCTATAATCGTCCGTTCGATGATCAAACTCAACCCAAGATTTTTCTTGAAACCCAAGCTGTAGTCATCATTTTGCAGATGGTTGAAGCCAAGGCAGTTGAGACGATTAGTTCCTCAGTTTTGGAATATGAAAACAGCCGCAATCCCTATCCCATCAAGCAGGAGACAATGAATCAGTATCTCCAGTTAGCCGAACTAAGGCAAGAAGTTGATGAAGCAATCCGTCAACGAGCCAAAGAATTAGAAAAGAATGGATTAAAAGGGATTGATGCGCTGCATGTTGCATGTGCTGAGGCAGCTAAAAGCGACTATTTCATTACCTGTGACAAGCGGTTGATCAATCGGTGTTTAGGGTTAACGATGAGAGTTATCAATCCAATTGACTTTGTTTTGGAGATAAGCAGCGATGATCCAAGTTAAGAGTGAGCAACAAGTTTTACAGGAAGGATTTCAGATTTTGCTAGCTAATATGGAAGCGTCTGCTGTTGCTCGATTTTGGGCAGCGTGTAATATTGGCAAGGGCGACTACTTAAAACTCAAAGACCAGCTTTTTGCTCAAGAATCAGTAGACAGCTTGTACTCCAAGATTGTAGAGTTCCAAGAGTCAAAGCGCGAAGCCTAACAATTCAAATGCAGCGGACGGCTAAAAGGGGCTGGTGCTGAGTTCGAGGTTATCTGCCGCCGCTGATTTGAGCCGTTGTGCCGCTTAGGTTATCTGTTGGGACGGTGCTTGAGGGCTTCTGGTTGGTATTGAAAATTCAGGGCGTGGGCATTGGGACTGCACTTCATGATTCTCAGCAGGGCAAAGGGTAGCGTTTAGCCAATTGAAAACCTGCCGGATATGATTGATCACGTCAGCCCAAAATCCTGCTCTGTATAAAATCCATGTCCAGTATTTACGACAATATCGAGCAACCCATCCTGCCTGAGTTGCAACATTACCTGAAGCAAGCCTACCGTGCTGATTTCTGTGTGGGCTATTTTAATTTGCGGGGATGGCGACAAATTGATGCCGATATTGAGCGGTTTGAGGGTAGTGAGGGGCAGACTTGTCGATTGCTGGTGGGGATGTACCGTTTGCCGAAGGAGGAATTACGGCAAGCGTTAGCGAGAGCGCTAGGCGCACGCTACGCGATCGGGGTAGAACCAGAGCGGATTGATCAGGGGCAGGCGATTCGGTTGCAAACCTTGATGGCACAGGAGTTTCGCCAGCAACTAACCTATGGTGCTCCCAGTGCCGCTGATGAGGAAGGTTTGCAGCGGTTGCGATCGCAACTCCTCGCCCACAAATTGCAGGTCAAGTTGTTTTTGCGGCATCCCCTCCATGCCAAGCTGTATCTGATTTATCGCCGCGATCGCGCCACGCCCATCATCAGCTATGTAGGCAGCAGCAATTTGACCCTTTCTGGACTGAGATCTCAGGGTGAGCTAAATGTGGAAGTGGTGGATCGGGATGATACGAGTAAGCTGGAGCAGTGGTTTGAGGAGCGTTGGGACGATCGCTTCTGCTTGGATATTACGGAGCAATTAGCGGAAATTATCGATGAAAGCTGGGCTGGGCGATCGCTCAAGCCCTATTTTGTCTATCTGAAAATGGCGTATCACCTGTCCCAGGAAGCACGAGATGGGTTGAGTCAGTATCGCGCCCCTTCCAGTTTTGGGCTTTTGCCCTTTCAGGAAGCGGCAGTGCAGATTGCGGCACACCATGTTAGTAAACGGAATGGGGTAATCATTGGCGATGTGGTGGGGCTGGGTAAAACTCTGGTGGGAACTGCAATCGCCCATTTCTGCGAGGAGGACTACGGCACCAGCACGCTGATTATCTGCCCCAAGAATCTGGAGAAAATGTGGCAGGGTTACATCGATCGCTATGGTTTGCGGGGCAAGGTGGTTCCCATTAGTCGAGCGATTCAGGAATTGCCCAACGTCCCAGCGCGGTTTCGGTTGGTGTTGATTGATGAAAGTCACAACCTGCGAAACAAAGAGGGCAAGCGGTATCAAGCAGTTAAAGACTACTTGAGCAGAGCGGCAGTCGGTGTATTTTGTTGACAGCAACGCCCTATAACAAGACCTATCTGGATTTATCGGCGCAGTTGCAATTATTTTTGCGCCCAGATGCCGATTTAGGGATTAAGCCAGAAGCCCATATCCGCAGCATTGGCGGTGAGATGCAGTTTCGCCGCAGGCATAGCACTAGCCCGGTGCGATCGCTCCTGGCATTTGAGCAAAGTCCAGAGCCAGAGGACTGGCAGCAGTTGATGAGTCGCTATATGGTACGACGGACGCGCAGCTTTATCAAAAATACCTATGCTAAGCAGGATGGGGAACGGTATTATCTGGAATTTGCCGATGGGCGGCGATCCTATTTCCCGATCCGTCGTCCTCAGACGGTTCGATTCACCATTGGAGAAACGCAGACCGATCCCTATGCACGGTTGTATGCCGACCGCGTGGTGGATGTCATCAACGCTCTCAATTTGCCTCGCTATGGATTGGGGTTATACATTGCGCCGCTACCCAGCCCGTTCGCTAGCGCTGAGGAAGAGCAATTATTAGCCAATCTTTCCCATGCGGGGCAGCGATTGATGGGCTTTTGCCGCACGAATTTATTTAAGCGGTTGGAGAGTAGCGGTGCTGCCTTTATCCAATCGTTGGAGCGCCATATTCTGCGAAATTATGTGTATCTCCATGCGATCGCCCACGACCTTCCGCTGCCAATTGGTACTCAAGATGCCGCGTTGCTAGACGAGGTGGGCAACGATGAAGACGAGGATTCGCTCTTGAGCCAGGACTGGGAAGAAGACCCTCATCCCCTAACCCCTTCTCCCGCCCTGGGAGAAGGGGAACCGGAAGCTCCTGCTCCCCTCTCCCAGCTTGGGAGAGGGGCTGGGGGTGAGAGCAATTTCGCGCAACGGGCAGCGGAGATCTACCGTTTATACCGAGATCAATACCCCCGTCGGTTTAAGTGGATTCGCGCTAATCTCTTTCGTCCAGAGCTACGGCAGAACCTTCAGCAAGATGCCACCGCTTTGATGGGAATTTTGCAACTGGCGGGTAATTGGAACCCATCGTTGGATGCCAAGTTAGGGGCGCTGATGGCGTTATTACAGCAGCAACATCCGACAGATAAGGTGCTGATTTTCACTCAGTTTGCCGATACGGCTCGGTATTTAGCAAGAGCGCTTGAAGAGCAGGGCATTCAGCAAGTGGGCTTAGCAACCGGACAATCGGTTGACCCGACTGCTTTGGCTTGGCGGTTTAGTCCGATCAGTAATGAGCAACCCATTCCAGCATCAGAGCAACTGCGGGTGTTGGTGGCGACGGATGTGCTGAGTGAGGGGCAGAACCTGCAAGATTGCGTCATCATTCTCAATTACGATTTGCCTTGGGCAATTATTCGTCTGATTCAGCGAGCAGGACGGGTAGATCGGATTGGGCAGCAGGCAGAGGAGATTCTCTGTTACTCGTTTTTGCCTGCGGAAGGGGTGGAGCGGTTGATTAACCTGCGGGGACGGTTGCGCGATCGCCTCAGCGAGAATCAGGAGGTGGTGGGCACTGATGAACCTTTTTTGAAGATGAGCAAGCGCGGGAGATGCTGCTGAATCTCTACAACGAGCGATCGGGGGTGCTGGATGAAGCAGAGGAGGGCGATGTGGATTTGACCTCCGAGGCGTTGCAAATCTGGCAAAGTGCGATCGATGCCAACCCTGCCCTGAAGGGCATGATCGAGAAATTGCCCGATGTGGTGTACTCCACCCGGGAGCATGAACCCACGGAAACCGATCCAGAGGGCGTGTTGTTGTATCTCCGCACCGATAGTGGCACCGATGCTCTGGCATGGGTGGACAAGGATGGTAACAGCGTCACTCAGTCGCAAATGCGAATTTTACGTATGGCACGGTGCAGTATTCATACTCCTCCCTTGCCCCGTCATCCCCAGCACCATGAGTTGGTGACACGCGGAGCGGAACTGATCGCTGAGCAAACCAAAACGGTGGCGGGCACCTTGGGCAATAAGCGCAGTGCAGCGGCTCGAACCTACGATCGCCTGATGTCCTACACCCAACATGTCCGCGAAAACACTCCCCTACTGGCAATGGGGACGGAATGGGAAAACCTGGAACGGGCGATCGAGGAGATTAACCAGCACCCTTTGAAGCAAAATGCGATCGCCCGCCTGAACCGGGAATTCAAAGCAGGCATTAGCGATGAGCAGTTGGCAAAACTGGTCACATTTCTGCGGGAGCACGATGCCTTGTGCGTGATCAACCCAGAGGAGCAGCGAGATGGAGCGCAGATTATCTGTTCGATGGGATTATTTAGAGGCTAGATTAGAGTCAAGTCAAGGGAGGATACGATGCCATCCAATCTCTATGAAACCGATTTTTACGCTTGGACGTTAGAGCAGTCGAAGTTGCTTAAGGAGGGGGATTTTAAGCATCTAGATATTCTCAATTTGGTGGAGGAAATTGAGTCTTTGGGAAAGCAAGAGCGTCGAGAACTGGAAAGTCGCTTAGGAATTTTAATTGGGCATTTACTGAAATGGGATTACCAACCGGAAAAGCGCAGTAAAAGCTGGAGAGCGACTATTCGTGAACAACGACGGGCCGCACAAAAACTAATCAGCCAGAATCCCAGCCTCAAACCCTACTTAGCAGAGGCAATCGCCGATGCCTATGAATCTGGCAAGGATTTAATCGTGGGTGAAACGCCCTTAGACTATGTTGATTTACCCGAAAACTGCCCTTACACACCCGAACAACTGCTTGATCCTGACTTTCCCACTGACTTGAACCCTGCTTGAGTTAATCTAAGATGCCACTCCATCGCCAACGCGCCCAAAAGTATCTCCAGAAGTTTGATTTTGAGTCTCTGTTCATTGAAGAACTGGGCTGGGATACGGTCGATCGCGTCACCTTACCTTTTGAAATCGATGGTGAGTTTTTTGAGGTGCTGTCCATTGCCCAAAAGCGCGGCTTCACCGTATTCAAGTGCGTCACTCCAGAAATTCCGGCGCGTCCGCTCAGGGTAAAGCTCGATCGCCAACTGACGGACTACAGCAAATCGCATCTGTTGGTGTTTGGGGATGAAGGCAAAACCCAACAGACCTGGATGTGGGTGCGGCAGGAGATGGGGAAACCCCTTGCTCCTCGGTTTGAGCAGTATCAGGTGGGACAGACTGCCGAGCGGTTATTGCAAAAGTTAGAGGCGTTGGCGATCGCCTTTGCCGAAGAAGAAAAGCTAACCCTGGTGGAGGTAGCGCAGCGGGTCAAAAAAGCCTTTGATGTCGAAAAAGTTACCAAAAAGTTCTTTACTCGGTTTGAAAAGGAACACGGGCAATTTCTTAAATTTATTGACGGCATTCAGTCGGGGTTCGATCGCACCTGGTATGCGTCGCTGATGCTGAATCGGCTGATGTTTGTCTATTTCATTCAAAAGAAAAACTTTTTGGATGGCGATATTAACTACCTACGAAATCGGCTCAAACGCTGTCAAACGGAATGGGGCACAGATACATTTCATTCCTTTTATCGGCAATTTTTGCTGAAGCTCTTTCATGAGGGATTAGGCAAGCCCGATCGCAATCCTGAGCTAGACCAACTCTTGGGCAAAATTCCTTATCTGAATGGCGGCTTGTTTGAGGTGCATCAGTTGGAGGAAAAGTATGACGACACCCTGCAAATTCCCGATGCAGCCTTTGAGCAAGTCTTTAACTTTTTTGATGAGTATGACTGGCACCTAGACGACAGACCGCTTCGCAACCAAAACGAAATCAACCCGGATATGTTGGGCTACATCTTTGAGAAGTACATCAACCAGAAACAAATGGGAGCGTACTACACCAAAGAGGATATTACCGAATACATCAGTAAGAATACGATTATTCCCTTTTTGTTTGATGCGGCTCAGAAGGCTTGCAAAATAGCCTTTAAGCCCGATGGGGCACTGTGGGCATTGCTACGAGAGAATGGCGATCGCTACATTTACGAAGCGGTTCGTCAGGGTGTGGATCTCGAATTGCCTGCTGAGATTGCTGCTGGCATTGAGGATGTGGCGCAACGGGGCGGCTGGAATAAGCCTGCGGCTGAGGGGTTCGCTCTGCCTACAGAAACCTGGCGGGAGACAGGATGGATTGAATATGACGAATTTTATCCACGACTATCAAAACCCATCATTGACGAAATCGATCGCGTTCTTGCCCGCCACTACGGCTTCACCAACGAAGAACTCGACTTCATCATCAACTACGACATCAAATACCGCATGGGCAGAGATTCCGGAGGTGATGACTGATGAGCAAACTCGAAAAGCTGATTGAGCAATTCTTAAGAGATCCACCCGAAGTTCGGTTTGATGATGTTCAGTATCTTTTAGAATCTTTTGGATTTGAAGAAAAACGTTCCAAAGGGAGCCATCACACCTTCCGTAACTCAAACGGGCTAAAAATTACCGTACCGAAAAAGGGCGGCAAAATGGTGAAAGGCGTATACGTCCAGCAAATTGTCAAACTACTGAACCTGGAGGACTGGAACAATGAAAACGCAGATTAAGCCCGAAACCTTACAAGACTACCTCAACTTAAATTATCCCATCACCCTCTATCCCGAACCTGATGGTGGCTACACGGTGATGCTGGCTGACTTACCTGGATGCCTTTCCCAAGGTGAAACACTTGAGGAAGCTGTCGTCAACATTCAAGAAGCAAAAATTGCTTGGATTGAAACTGCTTGGGAATGTGGAGATGAGATTCCACTACCAACGACGCTCTAAACAAATGAGTTTTCTTAAAAAATCGCGTTCTTGCCCAACACTACGGCTTCACCGACGAAGCACTCGACTTTATCATCAACTACGACATTAAATATCGCATGGGCAGAGCCTCAGGAGGTGATGAGTAATGGCAACACTACAACTCAATTCCAGACTTCAATCCCGACTGGGAGTTACCCCAGAACAACTAGCTGAATTTTGTCAGCGGTGGAAAATAGCTGAACTAGCCCTCTTCGGCTCGGTCTTGCGAGATGACTTTCATGCTAACAGTGATGTGGATATCTTAGTCAGCTTTGTCCCTCATCATTCTTGGGGCTTAGAGTTTATTCAAATGCGAGAAGAACTAGCTACCCTCTTTAAACGCCCAGTTGATTTATTAACTCGCCAAAGTATTATGAATAGTCACAATGACCTCCGTCGTCAAGCAATTTTAGATTCAGCGGAGGTCATCTATGCTGCGAGATAAACAGACATTAATAGACATTTTTACAGCTATTCAACAAACACTACTGTATGCCCAAGGCATCGATCAGGATAATTTAAAACAAGATGACGAGAAGCAAGCTGCCATTTTATATCGACTCATTGTTATTGGAGAAGCAACTAAGCGTCTATCTGATGAATTGCGTGAGCAGTATTCAATAATTCCCTGGCGGCAAATGGCTGGCTTAAGAGATGTCGTTATTCATGATTATGATGAATTAGATTTCGATATTCTCTGGAACGTTATCCACGTCAGCCTGCCTGATATTTTGCCAGAAATTCAAGCAATTTCAGAAAGTCTGGATGGTTAAGATAATGCTAATGAAACAATCAAAATCCATCATTGATGAAATCATTGGCGCAGCCTCTCCTTTGGAGAATCGCATCCTTTCCCACCACTACGGCTTCACTAACAAAGAACTCGACTTCATCATCAACTACGACATCAAATACCGCATGGGGCGCGATAGCGAAAGTTAAAAGTAAAAAGTTAAAAGGAGAAATTAGATGATCGATGAAAAAACAATTTATGAACGACTTAGCCTGACACCAGAGCAACTTGATGATTTTTGCAAACAGCACCATATCCTTGAGCTATCACTGTTTGGCTCTATTTTGCGTGATGACTTCAGGGCTGACAGTGATATTGATATGCTGGTGGTTTTTGACCATAGTGCTAACCCGCACTTGAGCCTAATGGATTTAGTTGGCATGGAATACCAGCTAGAAGAAATGGTTGGGCGTGAAGTTGATCTCATCGAAAAGCGTTCTATTGTCGATAGCGATAACTGGATTCGCCGCAAAAATATTTTGAATACTGCTCAGGTCATTTATGAATCAAGACCAGTCCTATCTACTTGATATTGCCAAGTTTTGTCAAACGATTCTCCGCTTGATTGATAATATGACTAAAACCGAATTTCAGCATGATGAAAGGACGCAACTAGCCATCTTGTACGAGATTACAATTCTTGGTGAAGTGGTTAAACGACTTTCAACGGAGTTTCGCAAGCAACACTCAACCATCGAATGGAAAAAGATTGCTGGAATGCGCGATCGACTTGTTCATGATTACGATGAAGTTAAACTAGATTTAGTTTGGGAAGTGGTTAAAAATAACATTCCTGAACTGTTGGAATACATTACGCCACTTCTACCAAGCAAGGACTAAATTATGAATAGCGATCGCGTCCTTGCCTGCCACTATGGCTTCACCGACGAAGAACTCGACTTCATCATCAACTACGACATCAAATACCGCATGGGCAGAGATAACGGAGGGGATGACTGATGACTACACTGCAACTCAATTCCAGACTTCAATCCCGATTAGGAATTACCCCAGAACAACTTGCCGAATTCTGCCAACGATGGCAAGTTTCTGAACTGGCTTTGTTTGGGTCTGTCCTACGCGATGATTTCTCCCCTGATAGTGATATTGATGTGCTGGTCTCCTACCACCCCACTGCCAAACGGGGGCTTTTTGAAAAAATCAGGATGCAAGAAGAACTTTCATCTCTGCTGCATCGCGATGTTGATTTAGTCAGTAAAAAAGCCATTGAACAAAGCCATAACTGGCTTCGGCGTAAGAATATTCTAGATCCTGTCGAGGTAATCTATGCCGCGTGATCGAGAAGCCCTAATCGAAGTCGATCTCGATGAAGTATGGACCGTCATCAACGAAAACTTACCTCAACTGCTAGCTTATATTGAGCCTTTAACTTTGCCTGAGAGCTAATCAATTTGCCATGTCTGCCCCCACCCTTGATTTACGCAGCATAACATCCAGGGATTTAACCTATCCTGCTCCACTTAAAACATGTCGGGCATTCAAATCAGCACCAATACTGAATGCAATCGGCGATGTCAACTTACTGCAAAACCCTGCGATCGCCCTTTTCTGCTCTAAACAATGTCCTGGAGATCTCATCCTTAAAACTTACGACCTCGCTCAGAGCTTGCGGGATCAAGCCATTCCCGTCATTAGCGGTTTCCACACTCCGATTGAACAAGACTGCCTCAAAATAATGCTGCGTAGCACCCAACCCATCATCCACTGCCCTGCCCGTAGCATTTCCAAAATCCGCCTCTCACCGGAGCAAAAACAAGCAATTGGCGAAAATCGATTACTTCTAATCTCGCCCTTTAGCACCACCTATCCTCGTGTCACGGCTGAACTAGCGAGCAAAAGGAATGAAATGATTGGGGCGATCGCTCACACCATCTTTATTGCCTACGCCTCCCCCAACAGCAAAACTCTAGCTTTTGCCCAAAGCCTGATTTCGGCAGGAAAATCCGTAGTTACCTTTGCTAGCTCTAGCAACCCATTGTTACAAGAGCAAGGCATTGTTGGTTTGGATATAGATGCGATCGTGCGACGCTGCTTAGATGCTCAAATATCACACACCCAGAAAGCTGCAAGCATTGATAATGAGAGATAATGTTTATCAAGCCATGCATTGGGTAAGCGTTGGCGAAGCCTCTCCGCAAGAGAATCGCGGCACAACAACGCGCTGCGCCCGACCGCCGAGAGGTTATCTGTCAGAGGCAAAGATTACTTGCGGCGGGTGAGCTAAGCCGTTATGTGGCTCAATTTCTAGGCCGGTACGGTAGTCAAAAGATTATCTGTTGATGCTGATTAATCGACAAAACCATGATTTATCAGACTTACCAGCCTCGATCGCTGCTCTCGCAATTCGTTGAATTTCTATGGTACTGGGAAGGAGATAAATTACCGTCGCGATCATGCATATTGCCAATTGGCTCGATGGAGTTGGTGATCGACCTTCATAAAGACAAGATCCCACTCTTTGATCTTTACAGCCAGACTCAGTGCGGTAGCACCAAAGGCGCAAGGATCTGTGGTGTCCATTCCAAAGGCTTCATCATTGCTAAAGATCAAAACTGTTCTGTGATGGGAGCACATTTTAAGCCAGGGGGGAGTGCGGCGTTCTTCACAATTCCTGGGGGGGAATTGCATAATCAAATCATTTCGCTGGGGGAATTGTGGCAGGGGTTAGCTACAGAACTACGTGATCGCTTGCTAGAGGAACCGACGATAGGAACCCGTTTTCTGACACTGGAGCAGATTTTATTAAGTTTTATGCAGCCTCTCGATTATCATCCAGTCGTTGATTTTGCCTTGCGAGAGTTTGAGCGCTTACCGACTTCTCCGGTCAGTACGGTGACAAGTCAAATAGGGTTTAGCACTCGCCACTTTAACCAGCTATTTCGCAATCGGGTGGGGTTAACCCCCAAACTGTATTGTCGAGTTCGGCGATTACAGAAAGTTCTTAATTTACTCAACGGCAAAGCGTCGATCGATTGGGTAGAAATCGCTTTTACCTGCGGTTACTTCGATCAGGCTCACCTCATCCACGATTTTCGGACGTTTGCGAATTGTACACCTACTGAGTATGTGGCAAAGCGCGGCTTCCATCCTTGCCATGTAGAGCTATCGAATTGAGGTCATTTTTTTACAATCCCTCAAGCTCCATGCTGCGCCATAATGAACCCTATCAGCAACCTAGCTACCAACTTGAGGGAGTCATGATTCATGATGGGCAGCGTCGCAATCATCTACTTTTCTGGTACAAGACATACGCATCTCATAGCCGAGGCGATCGCTTCTGGGGTCTATTGCCACGCTGATACTCGCGTTGATCTATTACGACTGATTAAACAGCATCCAGGTTTGCGTGCTACAGAACTTGCAGCCTTAACAAATCTGGATACACAGGTACTCAAAGTGAAAGTCCGTAAGTTAAAGAGCTTTGGGCTTACTGTAAGTATTGCGCGAGGCGGTTACCGGCTCTCCCACGAGGTTGCAAGATACTCAACCGCCTAGATTATGCTGGGGAACATACTTAGTAGTCCGGCATAGCAACAACCATGCACACTGACCTTTGAGAATGAATCAGTTATGACGCAAAGATGATTTGTGGCGGGTAATTGGCAACGTCAGGCATCACACGAAGCGCGGACCATTCAAGTGCAAACAGGAGAACAAAAGTGTATCACGTCACATCGCAAGACGGGACGAAGATAGCCTTTGACCGCGTTGGTCATGGCCCACCAGTAATCATAGTGAGCGGACTGCTCTGCGACCGAAGCAAGACTCAAGAGTTGGCTGAGCAACTCGCACAGTTGTTCACGGTGATCAATTTTGATCGTCGAGGACGGGGCGATAGCAGCGACACAGATCCGTATGCGGTTGAACGCGAGATTGAGGACATTGCTGCACTCATCAAAGAGGTTGGTGGTGCTGCGTCGATATATGGCCATTCTTCCGGCGCGGGACTCGCCTTGAATGCCGCAGCCAGCGGATTGGCCATGACCAAGCTAGTGCTGCATGAGCCGCCGTACGGTTCTGACGATGAAGAAAGCCAACGAAGTTCGCGCGAACTTGCTGAGAGCGTCAAAGCGTCCCTCTCAGAGGGTAAACGGGCTGATGCCATTACCCTCTTCATGACAGCCTCTGGCGTGCCAGATGAAGCGATCGAAGACATTCGTACCGATCCCACGATGCTCGCCATGGCTCCTACGATGGTGTATGACCACGAGGTCATGGGAGACTTCGAGCGAGGGGGGACGATACCATTGGAACTCGTCAAGACCATCAGGATTCCAACACTAGTGATCGCTGGGGGAGCTAGCCCGGATTTCTTTCGGGATGCTGCCACCCAGATCGCGGAGATTTTGCCTCAGGGAAAGCTCATCATTCTGGACGGGCAGGATCATGGGGCTTCTGCTGAGGTAGTCGCTCCAGTGGTGTCGGCGTTCTTTAATGGTGCCTAACATCACTCATCCAACGGCTTTATCATCTCACAATTCGCTTGGAGTGGACTGTTGAAAGATCTGGGTGCATTGCGAAGATGGTTTGCAACCGCTCAAGCAAACCGTTAGGCGGCTCAGGCTGTTGATTGGAAAGGTAGCCTGAATGTAATCTTTTGTACTGATTAGGACTATAACTTATGCAAGTCACTGCTTCTGCAATCTCACTCAATGTTGATGATGTAACTGCCTCCGCCACATTCGTCAAGCAACACTTCGGCTTTAGCGAGGTAATGTCAGCCGATGGCTTTGTGTCACTCTCTAGGAAAGATGTTGGGTTTAACCTAATCTTCCTGAGAACTGGACTGGAAAGCTTCAAGCCAATCCACATGCGCGGACATAAAGCAGACGGGTTGTTGATTGCCTTAGTGGTAAATGACATCGATACAGAATATGAGCGAATACAAGCAGAAGGGGTAACGATTACGACTGCAATTGAAACCGAACCCTGGGGAGAACGATTTTTTCAAGTCAGCGATCCAAATGGTGTTGTAATTCAACTTGTTCAGTGGATGACAGAGCCAAATCAGCAACCGTAATCTAGGATTGTGTAAATGGCAAGAACAAAATGCTAATAATTTCAAATATGAACTACAGAAACTACATCACTATCGAACCAAATAAACGCGGTGGTAAGCCTTGTGTGCGTGGCTTGCGAATTACGTTTTATGAAGTGCTTGAGTACCTGGCTTCCGAGATGACCGAAGCGGAAATTCTCGACGATTTTCCCGATCTGACACGAGAAGATTTAAAAGTCTGTATTGCTTATGCTGCTGACCGTGAGCGTCGGTTTATGACTGCTCCATTACCCGCATGAAATTACTTTTTAATGAAAACTTGTTACCCAAGTTACTGCAACGTTTGATTGAACTTTTTCCAAATTCGCTTCATGTTCGAGATGTAGACATAAAAGCAACGAACGACCCAATAGTTTGGGATTACGCAAAAGCTAATGTCTCGTGATGTTTTAACCTCACTATCACTTTGCAGGAAGCATGATGGGCAGCGTCGCAATTATCTATTTTTCTAGTACGGGAAATACGCATCTCATGGCTGAAGCGATCACCTCTGGGGTTCATCGTCACGCTGATACTCGCGCTGATTTACTGCGAATTGAAGGGATACAAATCAAAGATGGGCGATGGTTCGATGAAAAGTTTATGGAGTGTCTCCAAATGGCAGATGCAATTCTATTTGGTTCTCCGACCTATATGGGTGGGGCTGCTGCTCAGTTCAAGGCATTCGCTGATTTCACCAGTGAGACATGGTTTACGGAATCTTGGAAAGATAAACTAGCAGGTGGATTTACGCATGGCGCGGCGCTCAGTGGCGACAAACTGAATACACTGATTTATTTCAGCATTTTCGCGGCTCAACATGGCATGGTATGGGTGAATCCTGGAGAAATTGATTGCACAGCGAGAGGGACAAGCGACGAAACAAATCGCCTCGGATCTTATTTAGGTGTGATGGGACAAGCCTATTTAGACTTTGAGCAAAAAGAGCCAGAACTTCATCCAGGCGATCGCCTAAGCTGCGAACACTTTGGACAACACATCGCAAAATGGGTGCATCGAATCAAATAGCTCAAACCTTTTGACACCATGTTAATCAAACATCCAGTTCTTGAGCGGATCGCAGATGGAACAGTCACCTTAGCATTTCGTCGGTGGAAGCGCCCAACGGTTAAAACAGGGGGGCAGCTTAGAACAGCCGTCGGTATTTTGGCGATCGATGCAGTGACTGTGATTAATGTTAATGAGATTACCGAAAAAGAAGCTCAAAAAGCTGGCTACTCATCTTGCTCAGAATTATTGCAAACGCTAGCCCAAAATGGAGAGGGTGAAGTATATCGCATTAGTTTTCACTTTGCGGAACAAGATCCTCGTGAAGTGCTGAGAGAGCAGATCAATCTCACCGATGACGAACTCGCTGAAGTTCATCGAAAGCTCACGCAACTTGATTTAAAAAGCCAAGATGGTTTCTGGACAATGACAGTTCTACGACTGATTAAACAGCATCCAGGTTTGCGTGCTACAGAGCTTGCAACTTCAGCAGACCTAGATCCACAAGTACTCAAAGTCAAGGTACGTAAACTCAAGGAGATTGGACTCACTGAAAGCATTGCGCGGGGAGGCTACCGGCTATCGCCACGAGGTTGCGAAATTCTCAATCGTCTTGACTCTACTTAGTCGTCCCTGAAAAACTCCCATAATTTTGAGATACCTGAATACCAATTGGTGTGAAATAGGGGCTTCAGCGGGCGGTTTGGGCAGACCCAGATTTGGGTACTACCAGAAAATAGGCGGTTTGAGTCTCTCTAGAACTTGGGATTCTGCCAGACTTTGTAAGGGTTTGCGCGTTTTCTTGCAAATTTTTAGCTGCTTTTTGAGGCTGGAACCATTGCTCTGACTGGGTCTATTAGGTTTTTCAGGGACGACTACTTAACATTTTTGTGCAACACCCTTAGCGACACCGCATAACAACCCGCTTGAACCCGACCGCCAAAAGGTTGTCTGCTGAGTGTTCGAGGTTATCTGCGGCGGGTTAAGCGGAACGTTATCCCGCAGGGTCATCGGTTAGGTAGTAGTCTGAAGCTTATCAGTTGGTGTCCAACATCAACATGTCTTGGGGTGCAGAACCAGTTCAGTGAGTGGAAAGCTTTATGGAAGGCTTAATGAACTTGAGCCTGTAAAAGCGTCGAGTTTAGCACCACCAATCTATTTGAACAACTACAGCACCGTATTAGCATCGGGGCTAATTTTGAGTAGTGCTAAGCTGACTGGAACGGCGAATTTAGGCAGTTTGAAAGGTGCAGCTATAGTGGGGGCACTAAGCGGTGGAAGTGAAGTGAGTTCCGAGGCAAGAGCATTTGGAATTTCAGGCTAGGGTGATACTTTTACCCTTACATCCAACACTCTACCAATCGGAGCAATGGTTCCAGTTTCACTTCGATTGGACTTAGAGCGTACTGTAGATGCTAGGGAGTCGCCATATGGTCTTGCCCTAGCTAATGCAGACCTTCGCTTATCATCTCAAAGGGCATGCTTTAGTTTTCTTTGGTGAAATTGCCAGTCAGGGTTGGCTTGATATTGTCCCGATCCGATTTGTCATGTTTACAGAAGTGGATTTGTCGATCGACAGCGATGATAGGGTTGTTTGGCGATTAGCCCAAGAAAATCAAATGATTCTGCTCACAGCCAACCGCAGCATGAAAGGAAAGGATTCGTTGGAACAAGTCATGCGTGAAGAAAATACCTCAGTATCGTTGCCCGTGATTACGATCAGGAACGCTGACCGCCTACTAAACGACTCCGGGTAGGGTATTCGAGATACTGCTCGTGTATTGAAGATTCGCCCAACGACGGTCATAGAAGAATCAAAAAAAGAACGAGCCTTAGTACAAGTGAATGAACCATTAATCAAAGCGTTGAAGCTCACTTCAGTCGCCATGGTTCAACGAGTGGAAGCGGCTGAACTCGATGAGACGTGGGGTCTTGTGGGTTCCAAAAAGTACCAACGATGGTTGTGGCACGCGATCGACCCTAAAACAGGACAAATGTTAGCCTCTGTTCCAGCAGACCACCAAGATGATGCGTTCAAACAATTGCAGAATTT
>Ga0224723_1000730_pt1 | contig 21766 bp, 21 predicted proteins | sample Balambano_FR2_Me_FD_161647 | JGI IMG/M metagenome (GOLD analysis project Ga0224723, IMG submission 161647) | Freshwater sediment microbial communities from Lake Towuti, South Sulawesi, Indonesia - Balambano_FR2_MetaG | ecosystem: Environmental > Aquatic > Freshwater > Lake > Sediment | place... | reverse complement strand
GCAAACCTTCTAGTTTTGGAACAGCCCCAGGGTCGTCACAGATGCGATCTTTGTGATAGACGGAGTGGCGTTGAGATCGACCTGGAAGTTGCTGTTGTGTAATTGCTAAAGTAATCGTTCACGCTGATAGAAACTGCATTGGTTCAGTAGACTGAAACAGGGCGGATGTGTCTCCTGCGAAGACCGCTCCATCCGTTAGCGTCAGTTTTTTGACGGGACTACCCGCGGTGAAATCAAGATTATCCAGATTAACCCAGAAGACATTCGGACTGCGAACCGCCTCGAAAAAATAGCGTCTGTTTTTGTGATCGGCAACCGTTCGCCAGATGGTTGAAGAAATATTGGGCTGGTTGGGCGTACTGATGCCCATCGGCACTGACGCATTGCGAATGACTGAAAAGACGCCTGCGACTCCCTCAAGCGGGTCTGCCGTTTTAGGAATCGCATTGATGTAGAAGGAGGCGCGCACAAATCGATCGGCGGCTCGATTGGTTCCGGGAAGCATTGTTGTGCCTCCGATCGATCGCCAGTACTCATCTAAGGCGAGCTGCTGACTATAGATTGGGGAATTCGTCATGACCTGATGATCTGGGCTGTGGTGAATCGTCAGCTTGCCTTCCACGTACTCGAAGATTGCCGAATCACCGGCTGCATCTGAAAGGGAAAGATGAATGGTTCCGGGCTTGCCATCGGGTGAGATGGACGGCACGACATAAAAGGGTTCTTGCTCGACTGCGGCAACCGCCTCACTCACGCTTGCGAAGTTATCCAGCATATACTGCGCCCATAGCGACAACGACAGGGGCTGACGCGAATCTGTAGAATCGGGAGTGGGATACTGAGTTTCAGTCAGATACAGCAGGTTGGCAAACAAGCCCCGCTCGTTCATGCCGTCAGCGATGCCAATATCCCACCCTGCAACGCCGACGCTGCCATACTTTGAAATCCAGCGAATCGAGCTAGCTCCAGCCGCACCATCGCGCTCTATCCCGCGCGGAAACGCCCAGATATTGCTCTTCATGTCGTTAAGCCAGTCCATTGTACGCCCGGTGATCACGAGATTGTCGAGTCCTCGATACACTGCACGGGTGCAGCCTAAAAGCAGCGGCAAAGACATCAGCCCTGTTAACGGGTTCACCAGCGGACTCATCAGATTTTGAAAATCTAGGTGGAAGTTAAATGCAAGGTGCAGCATGGAGAATTCCTGATTGCGGATAGTGAGTCACCATAAAACAAGAAATATCTAAGACATAAGACAAAAGATAATTTTTTAAGGCTTTTGGGTAACCGAACGTTCCCAACCTATCGGCGAGATTATGAACTTCCCGTCGTCCACAAATGATGTAGAACAGTCCGACCAGTAGATTCAGCCAGAACCCGCGAGTTGGCTTTGACTGAAACGGACTATTAATACTCTTCAAACATCCTCTTAGAATGGTCAACCCCATAACATAGAGCAAGAAAATATGAAACTCATAGGATGCCTATAGGATGCGATCTGAAGTGAACCCAACGTCCGCTCACTCATTTGATGAACCTCTGATCCGTGAACTGGCAGCGGCTGACTTCAATCGCACCCCCAATCTCACCACAACGTTTAACCATGCTCTGCTTCAGGGTGGAGAGCAAGGGGTGAATCGCCTTGACGAGATTACGGCTCCAGCGCTGATCATTCACGGGACAGAAGACCGTATTCTGCCCTATGTTCATGGTTTGGCATTAAAAGCAGAGCTTCCCCATGCTGAATTGCTGACATTAGCTGGAACAGGATATGAACTGCATCCCGATGATTGGTTCACGATCGTTGAGGCAATCCAGCAGCACACAGCATTATGACGCAATTTTTTCGCGTTGCCCCTTGACTCTGACGTCGCGTGAGGCTTCTACCATAGGGTCATGAATTGAGCAGGGAGGAGAAAATGTCAGCAATGACCAACGGTAAAGCATCTGCATTCAAAGTCGGCGACCTCGCCAAACAAACTGGAGTTTCAGTGAGGACGTTGCACTATTACGATGAGATTGGCTTACTCTCGCCGTCTCACCGCACAGAGGCAGGCTACCGCGTCTACGGCGAAGATGACATTATCCGCTTGCAGCAAATTGTCTCGTTGCGGCAGATTGGCTTCTCTTTGGAACAGATCCGAGATTGTCTAGAACAAGAGCAGTTTTCACCGCATCATGTGGTGCAATTGCATCTGTCGCAATTGAAAGAGCAGATCGCACTCCAGCAGCAGCTTTACACCAAGCTTGAATCCATTTCGGCTCATTTACAAGCGGCTGAAACAATCTCAATTCATGAATTTGTGCAAATTATCGAGGTGACAACCATGATTGAAAAATACTACACGTCAGAACAACAAGACGACCTCAAAGCGAGAGCAGAACAGATTGGAGAGGAGCGAATTCAGCAAGTTCAAGCTGAGTGGCAAGACCTGATCGAGCAAGCGCGTACTGCAATGGCAAACGGGATTGATCCATCCGATGAATCGGTACAAGTTCTAGCGCGACGGTGGCGATCGCTGATCGAAGAATTTACAGGCGGCGATCCTGGCATTCGAAGATCGCTCAACACAATGTATCAGCAGGAGGGAGTCGAAGCTGCGAGTCAAGGTGCCGTGGATACCGCTCTAATGGAATATATGGGCAGAGCCGTGCAGTGCCAATGAAACATTCGCTCGGCTTCTACCCCATCATCAAACCACTACGATGAGAGCACATATTTATCCCACCATCCCGCCGCAGGCTCAATCTGCTCAATCACATCAATTCACACTCCCGCTGGGTCATGCAACCCAAAGCGACGTTGACCAAACGGTTCGTCGTGCAGGGCATAGGTGACGATCGCGCCAGCACGCACGAATCGCTCATGCTCAGCTTGGGCATCTGCCACTTGGAACTCAAGACACATGCCCTTGCCAGGCGATCGGTCAAGATGGTTTGACACTAAAAGTGCGAGGGGGGACGTTGAACCAGCAATACCGGATCGGAAGTCCCCCCCTTGTAACTTGCCGCTCCAACAGGAGCGAGTTGGGGGGTTGGGGGGCAATGCAGCGCTTTTGAGACGTTTCAAACCTCCTCGAACGCTCAACAACATCAATTACAATGTTATCTATCATCTCTCGTGTCCAATGACCCGCTTCGACCCTGGGGTTAGCCATGAAAGCAGGAGCAATTTTGTGAGCCAACGAAATCCGCCATGCGCTGTGGTTAGTTCTGTTGAGAATATTAGTTTTTCTGCCGAAATAATGTAACGGGTATATTCCTTTGAAACAGCATTGGTTTGATCCCAAAGACTCCACACCAATGCTAATCGTCCACTCGGTTTCAAAATACGGTGAAACTCTTGGAGACTCTTTATAAAATCAAACCAATGAAAGGCTTGAATGCAACCAATCGAGTTCAATTCACCCCGGTCGTTCCGGCTCCGTTTGCGCGAGGCATGTTTATGATCGTGCTGGAGCGATAGTCCATTCATCACGCCTGAAATTCAACTCGAAATCAGAACTGCTTTTCAGGAATGGAAGGCAGTTTTTTGTCTAGCCTGCCTGGGTTTCAAGGGCATCAGCAAGGTTTGATATTTTCAGGAATTGATTTTCAGGAGATAAATTCTCAGGAAATCGATTCTTGAGTCGATCGCCCGCTCCAGCCGCCGAGGAAATCTTCAAAGATTGCGCCTCTTGCCTTCAAATTTACGCGATCGCTTTGAGTCAGTCCGGGGTTTTTGCTGAATCTTGCACCCTTCACCAGCACCACACCCAGATCAACCTGGCTGAGATCAACGCCTTGCAGCAACGCTTCACGAAAATCAGCGCCGCTCAGGTCAGATCCGCTCAGGGTTGCTTCCTTAAGTTTGGCGCGGCTGAGGTTTGCCCAGCTCAGATTGGTATCGCTGAGGTCGGCGCGGCTAATTCTTGCCCAGCTCAGGTTGGCGGCGGTCAGGTTCGCCCGGCTCAGGTTGGCGTCTCGCAGGTCAGTGTCGCTGAGAATGGCATCGCTGAGTTCGGCATCGCTCAGGTTTGCCCCAGGAAGAATGGCGTCGCTCAAGTCGGCATCGCTGAGATCCGCCCCACTTAAATCTGCCTCACTGAGATCGGCTCCGCGCAAAATGGCTTCTCGCAGGTTGGCGTTTCGCAAATTCGATCGACTTAAGTTTGCATCGCGCAAATCAACTCGCGTGAGATTGGCATGACTGAGATTTGCCTGACTCAAATCAGCATTGCTCAGATCCACCCGGCTTAGAATTGCCCACAGCAGAAACAGAATATTGGGATTCGTCCAGACGATCGCGGTTTCCTGAGATTGGGCTGCGATCGTCATCGCCCAAATCAGCGTTGCCCAGACTAGCCCAATGCCAATGAGAATCGGCAAATTAAAACTACCGCGTCGAGGCAATGTCACCTTGAGCATGACCTCTCGTAGATTGATCCAGACCAGAATCGTCCAGAGCAGGTTTGCCCAGATTAAAATTACACCTGCGGCTCCTGCCTCGCTCAACTGCAACCACAGCAAAACTGCCCAGACAAAGTTTGCCCACAGCAGCAGCGTTCCAATAAAATCAACTCGGCTGAGGTCAGCGCCCTGCAAGTTTGCACTGCAAAAGGTTTTCTTGCCGCGCCACACTTTGAGCCGAATTTGAAGTCCAGCCAAAATGCGTTTGTACCAGAGAGAGTGTGCAGAGGGAGGATCAGACGACATCAGTGACGATCGACGCATAGGATTAGCCAGCAGGAGAATCGAGAAGATAGATTCACTACAATTCAGCAAGCCGTCTGAATCATAGCTAATTGAGGAGATCAACCGCCAGCGTACTTAACGACAAAATTTGGCTGTAAATCAAGCATTGCGAGGAACAGAGGAGCGCAAAAAAGAGCAATGAAAACGAACGCAGTACGAATTCTCGACAGCTTAGAAATTGGCTATCAGCTTTTGAGCTATGCGGTTGATCCGGATGACCTCGCCGCTGAAAGTACCGCTGCAAAGCTCAATTTGCCGCCGGAGCAGGTCTTCAAAACTCTGGTGATCAAAGGCGATCGAACTGGAATTTGTCTTGCAGTCATTCCGGGCAACGCCCATCTCGACCTCAAAACGCTGGCAAAACTCAGCGGCGATCGCAAAGTTGAACCCGTGCCGCTCAAAGACGTGCAGCCTCTAACCGGATACATTCGCGGCGGTGTGACTGCGCTAGCCTGCAAAAAGCCCTATCCTGTCTATGTTGATGAGACGATCGATTTATTTGATCAAATTGCAGTTTCGGCGGGAATGCGAGGATTGATGATTTTTCTATCGCCCTCGGACTATTTGCGTGCAGTCAACGGCACAATTGGGGCGATCGCTCAAGACAAAGCATAGCTTCTTGAGCAATTAAACAATCTTAGTCATCACCGTGACGCTGAGTGTTGCCCTGCTGAGTCGAGCGCTGAAGACTGCGAAACAGATTGGCTAGAAAGGTGGCTAGAAAGTAACCGGATTATGCTTCATCTAGAAGCGTTCCTTCGACATTAGCACCTTCTAAATTGGCTCCATTCAGATTCGCCTGATCCAGGTCTGCTTCGTGCAAATTTGCCTGGGAAAGATCAGCCGTTTCCAGGTCAGCCTTGCTCAAATCTGCACGATCGAGATTCGCAGCACTTAGATTTGCCTCGTTCAAGTTTGCTTCACTCAAGTTCGCAGCCGTCATATTGGCGACCGTCATTTCAGACTGGCTCAAGTCAGCCTGGTCTAGCAGAGCGCCATCTAGAATCGCACCGTCCAAAATTGCCCCTTTCAGGTTCGCACCCCGCAAATCAGCATTTCTGAGCGTTGCACCATTGAGATCAGCATGGCTCAAACTGGCATGGCTCAGGTTCGCCCCGTTCAAATTTGCGCCGTCTAGCGTTGCTCGATCGAACACTGCGTTTCTTAAGTCAGCAGCTTCTAAATTTGCTTCACTCAAATCAATTTCTGTAAAGTCACGATCGCCTGCGGCGTAGCAAGTGAGGAGTTCTTCTGCTGTCATGCGTTTGCTCCTTAAATCGTCTTCAACATTCTTTTTAGTCTTTACTGCATTAACTGCATTGAGAGATAGGTTTAACTTGCATCTCCTTGCCATTCAAAGTTGCATCTTACTGAATTTGTATTGGGAGCATGTCGCTTTCACAAATCTGCCCTCATCCCCCAAAATGGTGACAAGTGGGAGAGGGATTTCGGGTGAGGGCGACAAAGGTGACACACTCCCATCTGTATTCAACTTAATTTGAATGCAAAAGATGCATTTACCAATTCAGCATCGGGAGTAAGGGCGGTTGTAAGAGCGATCGGCAACAGCTAATCAGCCTAATCTAAGCTACCTTGAATCAACCTCTATCCAGCGATGGTTCTTCAAGAAGTCGCAGCTTTATTATTCGCAGGATGCCAGAAGATAACCTTGCTGAAGCACAGCTCCCGCAGCTCACCATTACACCCGATTTCTAGAGTTCAGTTAAGGTCATTGCAGCAAATTAACCTTAAATTTTGTAGCAAGCTTAGCACTTCATCCATCTTTATGAGTAGAAAAACCTTTCCTGCTGCATTAGCAGTCAGTGTTTCGACAGAGGAAGCGCTTTCTGCAACTATCCCTCTCGTCGGAAGCGTTTTACCTCTTCTGGCAGTTTATCCTGACATAGTTGGCTGTTAAATTGATGTACAAGAGAACGGAAAAGTTCAACTTTCATTCACAGTTTTCACAAGGAGAATCAAGATGAATATCCTGGCTTGGATTGTATTAGGTTTGATCGCTGGTGCACTGGCTAAAGCAATTTATCCCGGTCATCAGGGTGGCGGTATCCTGGGAACGATGATTCTGGGAATTATCGGTGCTTTTGTTGGCGGTAGCGTCTACAACCTGTTGACCACGGGAACACTCTCACTGACAGCAGCAGGTCTGAGCATTGGTGGTATTGTTGTTGCAGTCATCGGTGCAATTATTGCTCTGTTCATCTACTACTCGATCGCTCGTCGCGGTGCATACTAAGCCCAAGCTGAGTTACTTTGAGTTTGATCAAGCGAGCATCGCTCGGCATCGTTATAAGCTTCTTGGCGACTAGCAACTTGTTTGAGCAAATGCTTAGCTAATGACTAGAGCACCAGGAATGTCACGGAAGCCTCTGCAATTGCAGGGGCTTTTGCTATTTAAGTAGGCTATTTAAGTAGAGGGGCTTCATGAACCGTGGGATATTTTAGCCGTAGCCATCAATCATCAGAGTTCTAAAAGCAGATTTGTTTACACATGCCCGATTTTAGCTTATGGTTGCTCCGCCCCAAATTCGATCGTTTGAGCAACAGCTCGATGCATCTGACCTGACCCGCGTGATGTGGCTGCTTTGGGGATTGTCTGCGGGGCTGATTGTGCTGGATGGCTTTGACTTTTTTATTATTGGCGTTGCGCTTCCGTTTGTGCAGCGTGACTTTAACCTGGGTTCTGCTGCGGTTGGGGCGGTGGCAGTGGCGGCGATCGTCGGTTCTCTGATGGGTTCTCTCACCCTGGGACCCTTGACCGATCGGATTGGGCGACAGCGGATGCTGCTGGTTGACGTTGCTCTGTTCGTGATCGCCACAGCGGGAACTGCCTTCGCCTGGAATGCAATTTCGCTGATTGGGTTTCGCTTTCTGGTGGGGGTGGCGATCGGGGCAGACTATCCCATCAGCGTCTCTTACATTACGGAGAATGTTCCGACTCGGCTGCGCGGACGGATGGTGATTGGGGCGTTTACGTTTCAGGCAGTCGGGGCGCTGCTGGGCGCACTCACCGGGATTGGAATGATTGCAGCCTTTCAGACGCTCTATCCTGATGCTGTGGAGGCTGCGGTTCATTATGCATGGCGCTGGATGCTGGGAGTAGGCTTGATTTTAGCGATCGGGGTTGGGGCTTTGCGGCTCAACTTCCTGCTGGAAAGCCCGCGCTATTACCTGGTACGCGGAGAATATGACGCAGCCTCCAAAGCCGCATCGAGCCTGCTCGAAATGCCGATCGTCCTCACGCCCGAAACCGATCCCCCCGAAACAGAGCAGAGTTTGTCCTATCGGGATTTATTTTCGATCGCCTATCGTCGCCGCACGCTGCTCGCTTCAATTCCCTGGTTTTTGCAGGATATTGCCACCTACGGCATTGGCATCTTTACCCCGACGATTATTGCTGCCCTTGTCTATGCCGATCGCACCGACTTACTGCATCAAGAACTGGCTTCTGCAAAAGGAGCGGCGATTGTCGATTTGTTTCTCGTTGCAGGTTTTTTGGTTGCGGTAGTTTGTGTTGATCGGGTGGGGCGAATTCGCCTGCAAATTTTGGGATTTATTGGGATGGCGATCGGACTGCTGCTGCTGGCAGCTTCTCAATGGGTCGATTCCGGAAGTGCGACAGAGAATGGGTGGAATACGGCGATCGTTTTTCTCGGTTTTTTTGTGTTTAATTTAACGATGAATGCCGGGCCCAATTCGACCACATTTCTGCTCTCAGGCGAAGTGTTTCCCACCTCAATTCGGGCAAGCGGAGCCGGATTTGCTGCTGCCGTGGCTAAAGCCGGAGCCGTAGTCGGAACCTTTGGCTTACCGATTCTGCAAACGTCGATCGGCGTTGCGCCTTTATTGATTGGGTTAGCAGGAGTTTGTTTACTCGCTGCTGTTCTTACTTTTGTTCTTAAAGAATAAGCTGAAGTACTATCCTATCAACCAGTCTGTAAATCGATCGCTCTCTGGTGGTCACACTGATTGGCGACTGCTACAGCGTCATTGCCATTTTTACGAATGATCGCCACCTGGATTCGAGCGGATGCTGCAGCCACGTTTCCCGATCGTTCTCCAGAGTTCCTGAATCAGGAAAGCAATTAAAATTGGCTTGGTCACTTTAGCCGCTTCGCTTCAACCCGTGAAGAATGAAGAACGATCGCCAAAACAACCAAGCCAAGTTTTTCTTCTTTTTTTCTTTGTTGATTCAAACATTCGCTCTATTCCGCTCCTGGAGCAAGGGCGAGAATCAAAAGAAATAACCAGACCCAAAAACACAAAGATTACCCACCTGCTCCCTCACCTCCCTCATCCCCTCACCCCCTCACCCACCCAAAGCCTCCTCTATTTCCTCAAGCCAACCCCACCAGCTTCTCACTCAGCATCCACATCCGCTCAGCTTTTTCATCATCGCGTGCCTGCGGTGAAACCTGACGAATAAACGACTTGCCGTCTTTTTTCTGGCGATTGCCCCAGCTCCAGTACGCACCCGATTGACGGTATGCCGGATCCGCCAGCACCATTGCTACCCGCTCACCCGATAGCTCCTGAGACACATATCCGCCCGTGATGTACTTCTGGAACAGCGGGAAGATCTTCTGGAACAGCTTGTAGTGATTGCGGAATAGCGGCGTATCTGCCACGCAGCCCGGATAGAGCGAGCTAAAGGTGATGCCCGTCGAATCGTGATAGCGGCGGTGCAGTTCACGCATGGTCAGCACGTTGCACACTTTGCTGTCTTTGTATGCCTTGACAGGTTCAAACGCTTTGCCGTCTGCCATTGTAATTGGATCTTTGAATCCGGCTTCAAAGCCTTCAAAATTGCCCAGGTCGGGACGCGGGGGAATCTTGCCGCCCAGTTCATCCGGGTTGTGCGTCACCGTTCCCAGAATCACCAGTCGCTTATCCGAAGCGGGAGACTGCTTCAGGTCGTCTAATAGCAGATTGCAGAGCAGAAAATGCCCCAGATGGTTGGTTGCCATGCTTAGCTCATATCCTTCTGGACTCCGCAGCGGCTCCTTGATGAGCGGCATATAGATCGCGGCATTGCACAACAGAGCTTCCAGTGTTCTGCCCGTTGCCCGGAAGTCTTTGACAAACTGCCGCACGCTTTCTAGAGAGCCAAGATCAATATAAAGAATCGTATAGCTATCTTTCGAGATACCAACAGTTTGGGCAGCATTTTCTGCTTTTGCTAAATCTCGACAAGCCATCACCACAAACCAGCCGCGCTGAGCCATTGCTTTTGCGGTGTACAGCCCAACACCCGAAGAGGCTCCGGTGATGATCACCGTGGGTTTCTGACTTTGTGCCATTCTGTTTAAACTCCGTTAACCGTCGTTGACTGTTTCTAGATTCTCATACGAGGGGGGCATTTGAGGGCGATCGTCTCACGACAAACTGTTAGAAAAAGTAAAGCGATCGGCTCATCAAAGTGCAAACCACCCTGCAATTTTCCCTCGAATTCCGGTCTGATTCTAGATAAAGTACCGTGTCTTTAACTGTTAACAAATGTAAAGCGAGATTTCTCTTAATTTCACTTCGTAAAACTTTTTGCTAAATTGCGCTGCAAATCTTCAGTAAATTGAGAGTTGCTGCGGGGAAATAGCTTGATTGATAAAACAATTTGAAGTGATACCAACTTCCTGTGAAGTGACATGGATGGAGGATGTGTTAGCGCAGCGTAATGCACCTCAAGCCCTTGGTCATCATGCGTTACGCTAACGCATCCTGCAATTCTAGGCAGCTTCAAATTAATTGGGTGTGAGATCAATAAGTTTTCAATAAATTTACCGATAAATCAAATCATCCAATTCGGCGTAGTCGGGCAGTGTTGTGTCGATCGCCTTTCCATTTCGCAGCACAATGCGATCGACCTGCGGACGGGCAAACAGTTCGCTGTAGTAGCGTGCTTTGAACAGAATCAGATTTGCGGCTGCACCCGGATAAATCTCGCCAATCTGCGGCAGTTTCATCAGAGCGGCGGGGATAGCGGTAACGCTGCGGCTCCAGGTGTCGTAGGGCGTATCAAGCTGGGCGATCCGGGTTGCCTGAGTGAAAACCTCTAAGCCATCATGATCGCCATAGCCATAAAAGGGATCGCGGCAGTTATCGCTGGCAAACGCCACTGGCACTCCGGCTTGCTTCAGCTCATGCACCAGCGTGACTCCTCGCCATCGGGGGGTTGCCGTTTTCAGTACCGCCTGCTGTAGCGATCCCCCGTTCAGGGCAGCACTCTGGTTGCGATCCTGCAAATACAAGTTGCACATGGGTAGGCTGACAACGCCGATTCCTGCCTGCCGAACTCGATCGATTGTTGCTGCTGCATCCTTCGCAGATTGAACTGCCAGACTGCAGCAGTGACCGCAAACAATCTGCCCCGGAAACTGATGCCGGATCGCCGCTTCTGCAATATGGCGCAGTGCATTATCTGCTGGGTCGCCGCTTTCGTCGGTGTGAATGTCAAGGTCAAGATTACGCTCTTTTGCCAGGGTAAAAAGGCGATCGAGCTGCTGTGTCAAATCGGGATGTGCCCCAGTCACGCCACCCAATAAACCGCCCGCTTCTGCCACCAGATCTGCCAGCTTTTCTCCCTCTGGCGTTAAATAATAGTCCAGCGACACCAGCGATACTGCCTGAAGGCGCATCCGGTCTGCCCATTCCTGCCGCAGCACTTGAAATACGCCAAAGCTGATTGCTGCCTGATCGCCAAACGAGTCGATATGGGTGCGAATCGCCTGCGTTCCGTGAGCATAGGCGCACTGCAAGCCAAACTCCATACGGCGATACACATCTTCCGCGTTCCAGTTTTTTTCACTGTCGGCAGCAACAGTCTGCAAAGCGTCCTCAAATGAACCAGAACGGTTGGGGGCACGTCCCCAGGTATGCCCTTTATCCAGGTGAGTGTGCAGATCGACAAAACAGGGAAACACGATCCCCTGCTTCAGGTCATGGATCGGAACCCCGACGATCGATTGACTTCCCGCAGGCACAATCTCCGCAATCTCACCCGATCGCACCTTAATATCAACCTGCGCTAAATCGCCCGCTCTTGCAAAGCTCACACCGCTCAGGAGGGCGATCGGCACACGCCCATTGGTTAACCAATACTGTTCCGCATCAAACACCATCTCGCCTCTCTCTCCAGCACACCACACAACACCTTCTGTGCCTTCTCACTCACCCCCCTAATTCTCCCGCCGCATCGCACTCTCATGCCAATTCCGCAGCAAATAATCCGACAAAACAGTCAGCACCACAAAGATAATCACGCCCAGCATGGTGGTCATCAGCAGTGCCGCAAACATCAGGGGAATTTGCAGATTAAAGCTCGCCATGAGAATCTGGTAGGCAATGCCCGACTGTGTTCCGCCCGTCCCCGCCACAAACTCTGCTACCACCGCGCCGATCAGCGCCAGCCCGCCGCTAATGCGCAGTCCGCTAAGGAAGTAGGGCATCGCACTCGGAAGCTGAAGGTGCAGCAGCGTTTGCCAGCGAGAGGCTTTGTAAAGCTGAAACAGGTTGGTGAGATTGTGGTCTGCGCTGTTCAGTCCGACGGTCGTGTTCGACAATATTGGGAAAAATGCCACAATCCAGGCGCAAACGGTGAGCGACACAAAGGTCGAGCTGTCTCCCGGCACAATTTGCCGCACCCAGAGGATGATCAGCGGTGCGATCGCGACGATCGGGGTCGTTTGCAGCACCACCGCATAGGGAAAGAAGCTGCGCTCGATCCACTTACTCTGCGTAAACAGCACTGCCACCAGCAGACCTGAAACCACCGCCGCAACGAACGCAAAAACCGTAATCTTCAGCGTGATCAGCAGCGACGGAAACAGCGTGCCCCATTCCTGAAACAGGGTTTGCAGCACCAGAACGGGACCCGGCAGCAAGTAAGGCGGCGTATTGGTGACGCGCACACCCACTTCCCACAGGGTCAGCATCAGCAGCCCGACGGCGATCGGGGCAAGAAGCTGCGGCGACAGCAGGCGATCGATCCAGCCTGGCTTCCCCGATTTATTAGTTTTATCAGTTTTATCAGTCAAAGGGGCATTCAGCGTATTCGATTTCATCTTGCTCCCTCACTCATGGCTCCCTCATTCAGCGGCATTGAGGGGAAGTCAGCAGCGTAATCGGCGGGCTGCCAGGTTTCTCGATCGGGGTCTGCTCCCAGCGACAGCGTTGTAGACAGGCGGCGATAGTAGTTTGTGAAAGCAGGGGAGGCACGAAAGGCTTCGGTGCGCGGATAAGGAGCATCGATCGCCACATCTGCCACCACCCGACCCGGACGCGCTGCCATCACCACCACGCGATTCGAGAGGTAAATTGCCTCGTAGATATTGTGGGTCACAAAAATGACCGTCCACTGCATCTGCTGCCACAGGTCGAGCAAATCGCTGTTGAGCTTGCTGCGGGTCATTTCATCCAGTGCGCCGAAGGGTTCATCCATCAGCAGCAGTTCAGGTTTTGTGACCAGAGCACGGGCGATCGACACGCGCATTTTCATGCCGCCCGACAACTCACGCGGATAGCACTTTTCAAAGCCCTGCAGGTCAACTCGCTCGATCGCTTCTGCCACTGCCGAGGCGGTTGCCCGTTTTGTGAGTCCCGATAGCTTCAGGGGCAGGCGCACATTTTCCTCAACCGTTGCCCAGGGCATGAGTGCAGCTTCCTGAAACACGTACGCCAGCCGATGGGTAGGATTGCCCCAGGTCAGATTACCCGTCGTCATTTTGCCCAAGCCTGCAATCAGCCGCAGAACCGTACTCTTGCCGCAGCCAGAAGGACCCAGCAGACTGATGAACTGTCCCTGGGCGATCGAGAGATTGAGATCTTGCAGGGCAACAGTGCCGTTCGCGTAGACTTTGCTGACGTGATCGAGAGTAATGGCAGGCATTGCAAAACAACTCCTGGGGCAAATTTAAACAGCAAGTCGATCGTTGAATTGATAGTTAATTCGCAGGTTAATCCGCGCAGCTAGGCTTTGTAAGCGTCCACGCCTTTGTTAACAAACTGGAGCGTGTAAGCCTGGGCGTAGTCCGTTTCTTGTTTGAACACTCCCTGCGCTGCCATTGTGTCAAAGAAAGACTTCCAGCGTTCATCAGTCATCGCGCCAATGCCTCTGGTTTCAGCGTCGCCCGAATTGACGATGCCGTATTCCTTCATCTTGGCAATCCCGTAGGCGATCTTGTCGTCTGTCATTTTGGGATTGTCTTTCTTGATCAGTTCGTTGCCCGGTATGGGGTCGCCTTCCAGATAGCTGTACCAGCCCTTGATCGAGGCATCCACAAACCGCTGCACCAGATCGGGGTTTTGCTCGACCAGCTCCCGCCTACACTCGATCGTCGTGGAGTAGGGATCATATCCAGAGTCTGCCAGCAGAAACACGAGCGGCTTAAAGCCCCCTTCTTGCTCAATCACCAGCGGCTCCGAGCTGAGATAGCCCTGCTGCACCGAGTTTTTGTCTGCCAGAAACGGACCCGGATTGAAGTTATACGGACGCTTTTGGCTGTCGGTATACCCATACTTTGCCGCCAGAAAGGGCCAAAAGGTGACATTTGCCGCAGAGGAAATAAAGATTGGTTTGCCCTTCAAGTCTTCCAGCGTTTCCACGCCCTGATTCGGGTGAACAATCAACACCTGGGGGTCTTTCTGGAACATCGAGGCAACCGTCATCTTGGGAATGCCTTCTTCGACTGCCTTGATTGCGTCTGAGCCATATCCCATAAAGAAATCGATCGCTCCTCCCATCAAGAGCTGCGTCCCGTTGACCTGGGGACCGCCCATCTTGACTGTCACATCTAAGCCATGATCTCGGTAAATCCCAGTTGCAACTGCCTGATAAAAACCGCCATGCTCTGCCTGAGCGTACCAGTTTGTGCCGTAGGTCACTTTTGTCAGTTCACCTCCTGCGGGGCTGGCAGCCGGAGAACTGGCAGTCGGCGATTCTGTTGCTGCGGGCTGCTGACTACTGGCACAGGCAGTCATAATGCCGCTGCCAACCGTTAGCGCGCCATATTGCAGAAATTTGCGGCGATTAATGCCACCAAGAAAAAGTGAATCTCTTGAGCGACTCATGCAGTTACCCTCTTTGTGAGTAATTTTAGGCGTTAAAGAAACGTGAGGCTGCCCTCACCTGAACCTATCCGAACGGATGCTCGTCTATTGTAGTTTCAGCTACTTTCCGTGCCTAGTATGCTGCACCACCCACTGCATCACCTGGTCACCTAGCCTCACATTGCTCAGCCGATCGATTTCTCGAATTCCGGTGGGACTGGTCACGTTTACTTCGGTTAGGTATCCCCCAATCACGTCAATTCCCACAAAATACAGCCCGTCTCGCTGCAAAATTGGGGCTAGATCTGCACAAATTTGCCGATCGCGATCGGTCACGGCTGCGGCTGCCACCCGACCCCCCACTGCCATGTTGCCGCGAAAGTCTTTCCCGGTGGGAATTCGGTTGACTGCCCCGATCGGCTCACCGTTGAGCAAAATCACGCGCTTGTCGCCGTCTTTCGCTTCGGGCAGGTAAGCCTGCACCATGATCGGGTAGGTCTGCTGATGCGTGCTGATCTCAACCAGCGAGTTCAAGTTGCGATCGTCCGGCTGCACAAACAGAATTCCTTCTCCTGCTTTGCCGCCCAACGGCTTCATCACGGCTGCGCCCTGTTTCTCAACAAACTGGCGAATCATTTGTTTATCCTGCGCCACGATCGTCTCTGGAATCACGCTGGTAAACTGCAGCGCATACATTTTTTCGTTCGCAGCCCTCAATCCGCGCGGCGAGTTGACCACCAGCGTTTTTGCCGGATCGACGTAGTCCAGAATATAGGTCGCGTACAGGTAAGGCACGTTCACAGGCGGATCGGTGCGCATAAAGACCGCATCCATTGCTTCCAGGGGCAGCAAGACCGGTTCACCCACCTGAAACCAGGGATTCTCAGCCTTCCAGCGTCCATCTACCAGCTCGACTGGCTTCAGCGTGACCGATCGCAGCAGTCCATACGCCTTCCCTGCCGAAACGCTGAGCAGCTTCGCCTCCGTAATCCAGACCGCATGCCCCATTCCCTGTGCCGCTTCCATTAGCGCCACGCTGGTGTCATGACCAGGATCAAGGCGATCGATCGGGTCAATAATAAATGCAAATTTCACAAAAACGACTCCAAAGAAAGGGCGAAAAAAGTGTTTCTAGCGACCTTACAGCATTGGGTCAAGTTTGCCGCTCGTATTCAGGGCATACAGATCATCGCAGCCGCCCACGTGCTGCCCGTCAATAAAAATCTGGGGAAGAGTACGCCGCCCGTTTGCCCGTTTTGCCATTTCTGCACGAGCCGCTTCATCGCCGTCAATGCAGTACTCCTCGAAGTCTACGCCTTTCTGTTTGAGCAGCGCTTTTGCCCGAATGCAGAAGGGGCAGGTACTCCAGGTATAGATCTCAACTTCAGCAGCCATAGAGAATGTCCGTTTTGCCGTGTTTGCAATACATTTATCTTTACTTAGTGTAAGCCAATCAAGTCTGGCAAATTGGAGTTCGCGCAACGGAGCAAAAAAGGACGAAGCAGTTTTTCTAGAATAATGTGTCGATCGGTCGCAGGTAAGCGAAACCCTAAGTTCTCCAACGGGAATGCGTCGATTCCGGTCAGGTGAGCCATAATTGACGAAGTTTTTTGCTAGAGTGCTTGATCTCGTATGCTCAAATCCTTGATGTTCAGGTCTTTCCTGCCGCTGATGGTTCCCGCAACGCTGGCGATCGCGTCCGGCACATGGGCTGTCATGACACAAACAGCAACTGCCCAAACTGCATCTTCACAGTCTTCGTTCTACCGCCCAATTCCTTTGCCAGCTAGTAACGAAGTCAACGACAGCATCACCGAGCAGGACATTCCCACAGGCTTCGGTGGGTTTGCGCGGGATTATGCAGTGAGCTTTGCGGAAGGCGATCAAGTCGTAATTGACCTGACTTCAGACCAGTTCGACACTATCCTGACTTTGATTGCGCCCGATGGCTCAACCATTGCTGAAAACGACGATGGACCGGATGGCACAACCAACTCACTGCTGTTTGCTCGCATCACCCGCGCTGGCAATTACATTGTGCGCGTCAGCCCCTATGCCGGACAGGGCGTGGGCGCGTTCACGCTTAAGGTAACGAAACTGCGCCCCATCTAACGGCTGCGATCGCCATCTGTGGTTCTTCTGTTCGCCACCCAGCCCGGCTGCAGCGCTACTGAAATTGCTCTTGCGGCTTGTTCAGGAATCTTGCTGATCGGGGACGGAAAGCCACAGGTTTGCAGGCAGCTCGAAAAACAAACCCAAAAGCTTGCCAATTTTTCCTAAAGTTTGCTACTTTAATTAAGCACACAAAAACGCCCTGCCGGGATAGCTCAGTTGGTAGAGCAGAGGACTGAAAATCCTCGTGTCGGCGGTTCAAGTCCGCCTCCTGGCATCCGATACAGCGATCGCTTCAAGAATTTTCACTTGATTTCTTCAACCCTCACCACACCTGGGGGTTTGCGTTTTTTTGGCTTTCCTCGGTTGAACTCATCCAGATAGCAATGGAACCAGGCTCTCAGCTTTGCGCTTCCAGTCAGGTATGACCATTGGCTATAGCCCTGCTTTAGAAAAACGCGAAAGGTTCGATAGCGGTTTTCAGTTGGACTGAAGTACCTTACGTCAAAAGAGTTATGCACTGGACTAGATTCGGACTATATTACCGATCGGTTATGGTCTGAAATACCGATTTTGCCGATCGGTCGCAGCGGCGGAAGGAACTCCAAACCCTCATTCCGCCGTTGCCTAGTTGCGGAGATAGGCAGCTATCCCCAGTAGAGAGACTCGTCTTCGTCCTCGTCTTCGTCTCTGGGACGCGGATCGCAACAGTAGAACTTTTCCATTTCGCAGGTCTAGCCATCTCCCTTCTCCTTCTCAACTCTCCAGGGCAGCCAGCAGCGCGGGCACTTCCAAGCCTGCTTCCACTCAATCCAGTCAGCAACGGCTCTACAGCGCGGGCATTTTCGAGTTTTAGCTACTCCGCCCTGGCTGCCTCTGCCTGGAAGGACACAGCGCGGGTCGATCGCCGTCGGCAAACGCTCGACCAGGAGCTAGAAGCGTTTCAGTTTGGGTTAGAGGAAGAGTCAATTAAACAGCAGTTAATTTCTCAATACTTCCCCCAAACTGAGGCTGAAACTGTTGCTGCAGCGGTTAAAGAACCTCCTGCTTTGCCACAAGTTAAAACGAGTCCGGCGATCGAATCTTTCGTTAACTGGCTGTGCAATCGTGCAGTTCCTAAAGCTTCCGTTCGAGAGGTACAACAAGCCAAAATTAAAGGATTAGAAGGCTTCAAGTCGCATGACATCCATGAGTTATTCTCGCAGGCAGAAAAGGCAGGTTTTGGGGTTTATGACGATGGAGTTTTCTATCATAAATCCCTGCTTGTTGGGTAAAAATGTTGGGCTGTTGGAATGACGGTGCAACAGGGCTTTCAACAAATCACCCAACAAGTCACCCAACACCACACCAGCGGCTACGATAGAGCCGCTTTTTTATTGGGAATTATGCGAAAAGCCGCTTCAAATGGAGCGGCTTGTATCTTGGTTGTTTTAGTCTTCCCATGTTAGAGCAGATAATTAAATTCCTGTCTGGTAATCCAGGCATAATCACTTTTTTGTTTACATCGGTATTGGTTGCTTGTGGTCAGTTACTAGCACTCGAAATCCAGCGACAAAAACAGCTCAGATATAAGACTGCCAGGCGAATTCCAACTCGTCACAAAAGCGACAAGCCGAAGCCGTCTCAGGTCGCAACCTCCAGATCTCCTACTCCTACTCCCTCCGCTCCGATTGATCCGATCGCCCCCCAAAGTCCTGCTAAGTTAGCCTCCTATCTTCCTGTTAAAAACTTCCCTCATCGTCTGCACGGTAGGTTAGTTCACCTGGTAGGAGAGGGAGCCACCATCAGGCTGATAGAGAACTATCGCCAGAAATTCCCTGACCATTCGGAGAAGTGGCTTTATGAAAAAGCCCTTTATGACTTAGGTAGGGATAGACACTAACTCCACAAACAGCGGTTTCTAGCCGCTTTTTTGTTGAGGGAAGGGGGCGGTCGCTCAGACTAGAATGCAGTGACAAGGGGAAAGAGTTAGAGGCTCCCTCCCCTTTGCCCCAAGTTCCGTTACAACTCAGGAGCATTAAACTCATGCTAATCGACTACATTAACGCTGCAATGCAGCAAGCCGAATATCAAATCCTGGAGGACGGCACTTATTTTGGAGAAATTCCAGCCTGCCCGGGGGTTTGGAGCAATGCCAGCAAGCTAAGGGACTGCCAGATCGAGCTAGAAGAAGTCCTTCAGGAATGGCTTTTACTGGGACTGCATCACGGCGATCGCCTCCCCATCATCAACGGTATCGACTTGAACCCGCAGCAGCAGGAGGTTGCTTAGTGCCTCCAGTTCGAGCCATCAGCCGCAAAGACCTCATTCGCTACAGGCAGCAATTAGGCTTCGAGGGTCCCAAATCAGGCGGAAAACATGCCTATATGCAGCGAGGCAGTCACCGCGTCAGAATTCCCAATCCCCATCAGGGGGACATCAGCAAGCCCCTTTTGCTGGAAATCCTGCGTCAGGCACAAATCAGCCGAGAAGAGTGGGAAGCCCTCTAGAATTTTTCTCAAGTCACCCCTGTCGGCTCTCCAGCCGCTTTTTTGTTGAGTAGTTCAGGCGATCGGGCACTCTGAATCCGATGATTTCAAGGATTAGAGATGCCGAAACCTACAACGATTCAGCTATTTGGTGCGAGTGCGCAGGTACTGACTTCAAGCACGTCCGTTGCGGCGACATCTGCCGATCCTGCCCTGGTCATTCGGTTTAGCGATTTTGCAAGCGTTAACTGGAATACGGTTGCAGGTACAACCGATCCTGAAAAGTGGCTTGCAGCAATGCTTTTAAGGGCAAGAGGTTGGTATGCCACAAACACAGACCAGGTTCCAAACATCAGCATTGGCGATCCGTTCCCTGGACTGACCACCCGAAATAACGTGCTGAAACGCGAGTATTCGTACACGGTCGCAATCTATGAACCAGACAGCGGCGCTGCAGCTCCCGATCCGGATAACGTCTGATGAGCAGTTGCGGATGTGCAGGAGCGCGATCGGGGCGCGTGTGGTTCCGCTATTCCAGTACGGGCGCTTGGGATAACGTGGTGAGCCGCAATCCTCAGGTGTGCTGGGAATGCATTCCCGCCGGCGGCGGACAGGGAACCTGCGTTCGCTACAACGTCGAAATTCGCTACTGGCAGAAACGGCAGGTCAATGGCTGTGCTGAGGAGGGTCCTTACAGCTCCTTCTATACGCTTTGGGGACCCATTTCTGTCTATCTTGCTGAGCCTAGAAACGAGTGCGGCGGCGTGTTTGACATGATTCGGGCGAGCTGCCGGGGCAATGGGGCGAGCTGTGGCGCAACCCAGGATATCAGCCTCAATCGTCTCTTTCGTATCAGTCGTTTTCAGGCAATCTTCACGCGGGTTGATGGACAGCAAGACCAGGTAGGTAATCGAACCTTCCGCGTCTATGACCAGGGAGGAACGCTCTACCAGCAGTCGGCTCCAACCTGCCCTCAGGTCAGGATTACCTGCGATGAGGAATGCCCACCGGGAACCGAGCCGTTCTGCGGCGGCTGCTGCAACTGCCAGCCGCTTCTCAATGAAGCGCGATCGATTCAATCTCTCATTAGAAGCCTTTAACGATGTCTGATTGCTGTGAACAGTTACGAGCGGAATTAGCCGCAATCAAAGCGGAAATTGCCGGGCTGAATGGGCGGTTTATTCGGCGGAACGAGAGGCAGAACATTATTGATGATGCGATCGGGGGAGCTGAAGCGTTACTCGTTCCGATGTTTGGCGCGATCGCCGCCTCAAAAGTTGTCCCGATTGAGTCTGGGCTGAGGGCGTTAAACAACAGAGTAGCTCCCTTTCCTGGGCAAATTAGGGTATTGCAAGGGGGATTAGCAAGCGCCACCGCTGCTGCTGATCAAGCCAATCGTCTCGCCCGTGAGGGAATCTCAGCAGCAGGGATGGCAAATTCCGCCGCTCAATCCGCGAAATCCCAGGCACTGCAAGCCCTAGGACGAATTGCTTCCCTTGCTCTGACGGTTGCCAACCTAGCCGGAACCGTGGCAGCACTCGCCGGATTATTTGTGCTTTGGGGCAAGGTTGCAGTGCTTGAACGAGCCATGTCCTCTGTACAGCAGACGATCGATCGCATCTTGGGGCAAATCCTTCCCGGCATGAGTCACCAGCTCTGCGAAAAAGCAGTTTGCTGCTGAACGGGAATTCTAACCATCTCAAGAAAAACTATGAGCAACTCGCGGCAAATCAGTTCTGCCTTGACGGTGAATATTGAGACAGCAACGATCAGCCATCGCGATCGGGTGATTGTGTGGGTTATGGACGGTGCGAAGCAGTTCCCCCTTCGGGGTAAACGCCTCACTCTCCATCATCAGTCATTTCAAAACTCAAAGGAACCATATTTCCAGTCATTGTCAATCCCAACCACATAGGGTGTTGTGGACGGATCCGTTGACCTGTAATAGCGCATCGCTGTTCTTGTTGTGCGATCGCCCTAAACGTCGCTCGAATATCTGATATTGAAAACATTGAGGGATAGGACGGCAATGCAAAGCCGTTCTCCTTTGGGGGTAATTGCCAACTCCCATCATGCAGTAAATCGTCTGGTCGCACCTGTTGTTCTACAAACCGCCAGAGCATATCTCGGATGAGGGTCTGATACCCTTGCCCTCCGGAGATTTCCCGCAATCGCTCCTTCAGTTAGGGTTCCAATCGGATACTCGTGACCTGCATTTCCGAAGTGTTACCTCGTTTGGGTGTATTCATAACCAACGCCCTAATTTCTCTAAAAGGGTGGACAATCTAATACTACAAGTGTAGTATGTAGGCAGCCAGAATTGTAATACAGAGACTACAGCCTTCTATGATACGCATCCTCGCCACATTAGCCAGCGCCATGCAATGCCGACC
>Ga0224723_1000729_pt1 | contig 21768 bp, 18 predicted proteins | sample Balambano_FR2_Me_FD_161647 | JGI IMG/M metagenome (GOLD analysis project Ga0224723, IMG submission 161647) | Freshwater sediment microbial communities from Lake Towuti, South Sulawesi, Indonesia - Balambano_FR2_MetaG | ecosystem: Environmental > Aquatic > Freshwater > Lake > Sediment | place... | reverse complement strand
CCTGGGTCGGAGCCAGCCACAGCGGGAAGTCTCCAGCATATTCTTCGATCAAAATTCCGATCAGGCGTTCTAGTGAGCCAAAGGGGGCACGGTGAATCATCACCGGACGCTTGCGTGTGCCGTCTTCAGCCACATATTCCAGGTCAAACCGCTCAGGCAGATTGTAATCGACCTGCGCCGTGCCCAGTTGCCACTCGCGATCGAGCGCATCCTGAAAGATAAAGTCGAGCTTTGGACCATAGAAGGCTGCTTCGCCGATGCCCTCAAAGTGAGCCATACCCAATGTTTCAACGGCGCGGCGAATCGCGCTTTGCGCTTTGTCCCAGGCTTCATCTGAGCCGATGTATTTGTCTTGCGTCGGGTCACGAAAGCTGAGACGGGCGCGGAAGTTTTTGAGCTGCAAACTTTGGAAGACCGAGAGTGTCAAATCCACCACCCGCAAAAATTCTGCATCGAGCTGCTCTGGTGTGACAAACAGATGCGAGTCGTCTACCGTAAAACCGCGCACTCGCGTCAAGCCACCGAGTTCGCCTGACTGCTCGTAGCGATAAACCGTGCCAAACTCAGCCAGACGCAGCGGCAGTTCGCGGTACGATCGCAGCTCGCTCTTGTAGATCTGAATGTGAAACGGGCAGTTCATCGGCTTCAGCACAAAGCCTTGTTCGACAGAACGCGCTTCATCGTCGTCTGCCATCATCGGAAACATGTCTTCTTTGTACTTCTGCCAGTGCCCCGAAGTTTTGAACAGATCAACTCTGGCAATATGCGGCGTGACCACAGGCAAATAGCCGCGCTTGAGCTGCTCCTGCTTCAGGAAATCTTCCAGCGTCGATCGCAGTACAGTGCCTTTGGGAGTCCACAAGGGCAAACCGGGACCAACGGAGTCAGCGAAGACAAACAGCCCCAGCTCTCGCCCCAGTTTGCGGTGGTCGCGCTTCAGTGCCTCTTCTTTGCGCCGCTTATATTCAGCCAACTGCTCAGGTCTTTCCCAGGCTGTCGCATAAATCCGCTGAAGCTGCGCTTTCGTTTCGTCGCCGCGCCAGTAGGCACCCGCTACGCTTTCCAGCTCGATCGCATCGGGGTTCAGCTCTGCCGTGTTTTCCACATGCGGACCGGCGCACAAATCCCACCATTCCTCGCCCAGATGGTAAATGGTGATTGGGTCATCCAGGTCTTGCAAGATCTCTAGCTTATAAGGCTCATTGATGGCTCTAATCCGCTGCTCTGCCTCGCTGCGATCGACTTCTTCCCGCACCACCGGCAGCTTGCGATTGATGATTTTCACCATCTCTTTCTTGATCGCCTTCAGATCCTTTTCGGTAAACGGCTCTGGGTTATCGAAATCATAATAGAAGCCGTTCTCAATCCACGGTCCGATCGTGACCTGTGCTTTGGGAAACAGTTTCTGTACTGCCATTGCCATCACATGAGACGCAGTGTGACGAATCTTCTTCAACGCTTCCGATTCGCTTGTGCGGGGCAGGTGAATTTTATCAGGTTGTTCTTCCGGGTTTTCTGGAGCGGGGGAGGCAGCTTTAGACATCTTCAGAGGGCGGGTTCAAACATCAAGTTGGCGTTCCGCCTCTATCTTACCCAGTGACGAAAGCTCAGCGGGATTTTGCAGACGAGATTCACCCTGAGAGCCGCTGAGAGAACTATAAAATTATGTTACGAAACGTAAATTGAGTTAAGATTGTGAGATAAGTTAGAAAGCACTCTTTAATCGATGTTTAACCCCAATTCCTCAGAGCCTGAGCTGTTGAAAACGCTGCTACAGCCGCTACTGGAAGATTTTCAGTACTGGTTTGACCGATCGCATGTGCTCTTGACGACTCAATCGATCGAGTTTTTAGGCGCAGAGCAGCAAGCTGACCTGCTGGCACGGGTTGAACAAGCTCAGCAAGAAGTGAGTGCTGCCCAAATGCTGCTGCAAGCGACCGATGGGCGAGTCGGGGTCGAAACCTCGGTACTGGTGCCCTGGCATCATCTTGTCACTGAGTGCTGGCAGATTGCAGTTCGTTTGCGCCTGGAGCACCCAGCGGAGTAGGCAAACCTCAGCCTTCTGCTGATTGGCAGAGCAACAGCGATTTTATGTAGGCAGACGGATGTATCGCAGCTTACAGTTGAGGCACATTAAGGAATGAGCGCACCAATCTGAAAAACTCGGTTGTACCTTAAATTATTTCTGATTATTTTGACAGAGCGCAGCCTTTGCTGATTTAATTTCCCCTTTTGTATCGATTCTGAGCCTGAAGCGTCAGTCTAAGTCCAATAGCTTTTTGGTTCGTAGGAGAATGACATGCTACACCTGATTTATATCCTTGCCTTTACAGTTCTCGCTCTCCTGGCAGTCGCAAATTTGATTCGCAATTTGATGATGCTGGGTGCCGATGCTCAACGCACTTACGCGCCAAGAGCTAACCCCTACACACAGCGCAATGGCATGTTTGCGGTTCCGCACCCGGAGCTGCTGGACGAGTCGGGAAACATCGTCAACGAGCCGTTTTTGGTGATGCGATCGATCAGCATGGAAGATGCCCGTGAGCAGCTTGACGCGCTGTACAACGCTTCTGCTTATCCCAGCGATGAAGCCCACGACGAAGCCTGAGCAGCAACACCAGTTCAGACTAACCGTGTCTCAAATTACGCAGAACCGGGGGTGCGATCGGAGCGCAGCAGGTTCCAGTTCCTGAACCCACTGGATGAAAGGCTCTGGATTACGCAGGGCGCTGGGACGAGTCAACAGCGCCATGTATCGCGATTTCTGCTTGACTACAACAGTGCAATAGTCGGCGCTGTGGATTAGCGCGTGGTGAAATCCTTCTAGCCTGAGTGAAGAGGTCAAGAGCGACTGTAAGCCCAGCGCCTGAAAGCTAGTTTGTACCCAGCCGATATCGGCACTTTCAAGCGTCGTCAAGTACTCTTTGGGTAAGCCGCTGAGGTCAAAGATGGCTGCGCCGATGATGCAGTCTGAGTAAGACACTTCAAAATTCCTTTGGTTACGACGCGATCGATTGCAGTCCGACGCTGCTAACGCTCGATCGCTACCAGTCTAGAAAACTCAGCCGCAATCAACGTCCGTGAAAACGCGCTGCTCCAGCAGACCGCTTCAAGACGGATGGACGATCGAACAGGCAGGCGGCAGCCCCGCAGACCCAAAAACAGGGCTGGGGTCGAGTCCAGTAATCTGCTGAAATTGATCGGGCGTAATCGTACTGAAGATCGGCTGACTTTCCCAGGCTTTGAGGCGATCGTGAGCCTGAGTGAGAAAGTTTAGCCCCCGCACCAGCGGCACTGCTGTCCAATGATCAACCAGGGTTTCGATCAGCGCCAGTTCAATCAGCGGCAGCGGATAGATCGCCAGCAGTTCTTCCAAATAGATACCAAATGCGTCAGCTTCTTTGCCTTCAAGGTGATAGCTGCTGACAATATGTTTCACTCGCTGTCGTCTAATTTGTTGCCAAAGTTCCATTAAAACCTCAAATAAGGCGGTTAGCTGTTGGCGAGTCGCGCTCGCGTTTTAGGTTCAACTGTGACTAGCGGCTTATCAGCCAGAAATGATTATCCTTTATACTACACAGGCGATCGACAAATTGCTGCAAATTCGATTGTTTTGAGCTGAAATCTGAACTTTAGACTGCTACAGACGGGCACGACTCGCATTCAAAACTGTCAAGCCGACAACCTCTTGATCGTCGTCATACCGGATAATGCAAGTCGAGTTAGCGATCGTCTCCAAAACAAATTGCTTTTTGTCACTGAGGACATCATGCCTCTGCATAATATGTTGCATCGCTCATCCGGTAGCCGAATCCTGCCGTTTTGAGATAGGGCAGTCTCCGTCATCGTTCACTGAGGTCGATCGGTGTGCAGATTTATCCCCTCACTCCAACCCCAACTGCTGCTTCAACGCTTCCGGCACATCGATCGCCGTCTCTAACCCGCGCACACCCTCCCAATTTGTTTCATTGAGGTCTGCGCGGCTGAGGTTTGCGGCGCTGAGGTCTGCATCGCTGAGGTTTGCGCGGCTGAGGTATGCGCGGCTGAGGTCTGCGCCGCTGAGGTTTGCATGACGGAGAAACTTACCGACGCTCTTATTGAATGCGAGTGCATCGACGCAGCAGCTGTAACCAATCAGCTTATATAGGCAGCTTTGATCAAAGCCTTCAGTGTCAGGTTGACCGCAGGGGAAAAAGGCGATCTGTAACTTTAAGGTGTCATGCGTTTGAGCGTAGCGGTGTAGTTCTAGCAGCAGAATCAAAACGTTTAATCCGGTGAAGACATCGACCTGTCGCTGACCCAACTGGGTTTTGGGCGGTTGATCGATCGATTGTTTGATCGATCGCATTTTTCGCTGCGGCAAATTTTCGTGAGGCGCATCGATGAATTCTCCGTCGCACCAGCGTAGATAAAATTGTTCTAAACGCTGGAACAGGCGGACTGGATCAAACGCTTGACTTTGTGTCAGCAGCGTCATCAGGTATTCCACAATTTCTAGCGTCAGTCCGCCGTAGCCCAGCAGATCGTAGATTTCCCAGTCCATCTGCTCGGTGGGCACATAAAATTCTTTGCGCCGATCGCCAGATTTTGACCAATCTTCGATCGCTTCTTTCAACCGTTCGGCACAGAGAAACTCGCTGAAACTTTTGTGGGCAAATTCCACAGAGCCAGCGCCGCTGCGTCCGGGCTGCAAATAAAACGCCGCCAAAGCATTTTTCAGCGGATTGTCGCCGAGTCGCTGGCGTGCCTGCGCGATCAGCGCTTTGGCAGCATCGTCGTTTTTGAGGCGGTCTTCGATCTGGGCGATCGACGCACACTCACCGCCCGCCTGCACCACACACAGTCCGGCTTCTGCCAGAATTCGGCGCAGTCCGGCATGTTCAAATTCGGTGATCTGGCGCTGAAGCCAGTCGGGACGCTGTTTGGTCAGCACCCAGTTCAGCGTTTTTTCGTAAATTAAAACTTTGGCTCCGGCTCCGCTGGCTCCCTCAAACATTTCCAGGTGCAGTTCGCCGTCGCGGTGCATCGCAGCCAGCAGATAGAGTAACAGCGGTTCACGCGCCAGCTCCCGGACGCGATCGGGCAGGCGGGAGTCGTTCAAAATTTCTGTTAAGTGCGCCGGGTCTGCCCCAATCAACCTGCCCCACTGCGCCAGCCAGCGCCCTTGCAGTTCGTCGTCCATCGGCAGAATTTCGACGCGCTCTAGATTTGAGGGCATCAGGCGATCGATACTGTGCAGCGACAGCGATCGACCCGTAATCAGCACGCGATGCCCTTTTTCAGAATTGTTGGCGCAGCTTTCCTGAAATCTGCCGACCTGCCGCAGAAACTCTTCCAATCCGCCGCTGGTTCTGCCTTCCATCAGCAGTTCGTCGAAGCCGTCAAGCAAAAACAAAAAGCGAATGTTGCGATCGGTCAGCCAGCCTGGATCAGTGTCGGCAAAGTCGCGATCGACGGCTTTTCGCAGCGTTTCCTCAAAGTCTTTCTCGATCGTCCGCACGTCGCGCAGGCGAATCAAAATCGGTGTCCAGGACGGATGCAAATGTTGGCGCACCCAGTCGGCAAACATCCGGCAAAACACGCTCTTGCCGCGTCCGGGTCCGCCCTGAATGAACAGCACCCGGTCTTGTTGGCTGGGAGACACCAGCAGATTCTTTGCCCACTGCTCGATTTCGATCGCAGGCTGACTGTCGGGTTCACCGTTCCTTTGAATCGGCTGCGCCTTCAGCGGCACATAGATATCCTGAAACGTAAACTGCTCGTTAAAAACAGTTTCTTGCGGACGAGACTCAATTTGCTCTTTCAGATAAGCGTCGATGCTGGCATATTTTTCTAGTACCGCCTGACCGCCCATCTGATACCACTTCACCAGCCGTTCGGTCGCGCCGCCCGCCGCTGCCAGCGCTGGCAGCATGTAGCGATCGGCGTTGCGGGCAACCTTTTCAGCAATCTGCATCGCGTTGGCTTTGGGAATTCCCAGTTGCTCCAGTCGGGCGATTAATGCACTGTTAAAGGCAATCGCAAATTTAGACTGATGAAAAAAGACGATCGCCAGCCGCGCTTCCTGGTCATCCAGCTCTAGCTCTGCCAGTCGATCGCCCAATTGTTGAAGCTGCTGCTTGACGCGCTCAGAGGCGTGCTGCTGTCCCTTTTGCTTTAGCCACGCCTGCACCTTGCCACTCGGACTCGCCAAAATCGTTGCCTGAAAGCTCTCAAGATAAGCCGCCTGACTCACCAACGCCACCGCCTGCGATAGCGGTGGCTCTTGCTGCGTTTTCTGCAAGTAAAACTTCAGCAAACTGGTGGCAATCTTGACGAACGGCAGCGTCGATTCTGCTAGGTCGGTCAGCGGCGAATTTAACGCTTCTAGCAGCGAGTCACCGTGTTGTAGCAGCGGCAGCAACTGCTGAATCTCGTCTTTTTGAAGCGTTTCGGCTAACCCAAGCGCGGCTTCTGCCACCTCGATCGTCCCGTCAACAGAGTCGATCGAAGCCAATTCTTTGATATCGGTGTTGAGAAACTTCCAGAGCCGTGTCACCATCGCTGCCTTGCCTGCTGCTGCATTCAACCGGGTTGCTTATCACTGACCTCTTGCATCTTGTTCTGCCCCTAAATCCCGCAATGATAAAATTGAACTAGTTGCAAAACCACGGCGTTGCCGGAATCTGTTGCAACCACACCGAGGGGCATCCGGTGTCTGCGCGTAAAGGGTTCTTGAATTATCTCCCCAATGAAACGCGAAGCCCGCACTGTCTCGTAGAGCAGCGTCGGGAGTATGTCACTTATCAATATTAGTGAGAGGCAGAAGCGGTAAGACACAGAGTTAGTGAAATGCAGAAGCGTGCAACCCTTGCGGTGTCAACACAAGTGTCCTTTTGGCAGCTCAATTGGCAGATCAACCCAGAGTCGAAGCGACGATCGACTCAACCGGATAGCCAACTGCTTTCCAGGCAGCGACCCCACCGCGCAGCTCTGAAACATGCTTAAAGCCTGCTGCCCGCAGACGACGAGCAGCTTCTAGCGTCTCGTCATCGGTTTCGCCATAAACATACAGGTCGCGATCGAGTTCTAAACTGCTGAGCGCCCGATTTACTAATTCTGCTGCGGGCATCGAGAGCGCCCCCATAATGTGACTGGTATTAAACTGGGCACGATCGCGGACATCAAGAATCGTCAGGGCAGGTTCGCCCCAGTCTAAGCGAATTTTCAGGTCCTGGACGCGGGATTTGGGCTGAAGCGGTGCAGGAGTCGGAATGCCAAACAGCCTATGCATGGGAAGTCGTTACAAAATCAAAGCGTTACTCGCAATGTAACAACTTATTTCTATAATTTCAAATTTTTATAGACAAAATCTTTACTGAAAAATCGATTTGTGCATTCCGCATTTTTGAAGCGAGTCCTCATGGCTCACTTTCATCTCAGAGCGACTTCTTGAAACTGTGCCAGGGTCGCAGCATTGCCAAAACCGTCGATCGCGCTTTTGGCTTCACGCTGACAGCGCACTGTAAAATGACAGTGGCTGCAATCAGCAGCGGCTGCTACCTGTGGAAAAAATTCTCCTTGCTCGTAGTGCTGGAGCAGGTTGGTCAGGCGATCGAGCAGTGCTGTGAGATGCGCGTGAATTTCTTGATGCAGGGCAGTGCTGTAGTGAAACCTGAGAGGTTGTGGGTGAAATTCCGTTGTGCCTGCCTGCGCCTGCACAAACCAGTAGGTCATGGAAATTTGCTCTGGCAGATAGTTTGTCGTTTCAGCCAGCACAAATGGATAAAGTCGAGTCTGCCAGTTTTTCGCCAGCGGCTGCGAATTTTGAGGACGAGGATAAGTCTTCCAATCGAGAATTTGGGCAACGCTATCCTCCAAAATTACCAGGTCATAAATCACGGTCAGCAGGTAGCCCTGAAACTCCAGAGTGCGGCAGTGTTCGCTCTGACGAAATCTAACAGGTCGCGGCTGAAATAGCTCTGGTGCGGCTGCGGTCAGAGCGGTGACACACTGCTGTAGCTGCTGATCTTCTGAAGCGCGATCGACAGCCACTTCTTCGCTCCAGGCGGGCAGCTCTAACTCGCGCTGCTGCATCAGCAGGTGAAATCGCTTGCCCCACTGTTGACGGTCTTGCTGCTCAAGGTCGATCGGTAGACCGAGCCGATCGAGATAAGTATGCTGAAATCGGCGAGGGCAAGCTTCCAGCAGATTCAGTTGCCCCTGAGACAATCGCATTTGCATCACAGTGTTCTGAAATGATTGCTCCAATTATCCAGCTCAATGGCGCAAATTGCGATTTGCAATTATCAATGAGTCAACAGCTAATTACGAATTGCGAACAGCCATCACAAAGTTTTCGTGAGCACAAACACACTGCCTTCGTTGCCGCGCCCGATGCGGAGGTCGTCATCGAGATAAGTAATGTCAAGCCACCCCTGCTGATCGCGATCGATGTTGAAATCGATCGCCGTAAATTTTTTGCCCGCTTCAATTTGCTGCACAAATTCGTTGGCGGACTGATAGCCAATCAGCCGCTGTAACCCGAGGATCGATCGCTCAAATTTCACCTGTACACGCCGCTCAGAAACTGGCGTAAATCGAGCTGCTACGCTGACCAAGCCTTCCAGATAGGCAATGCCGTACACTTCGGCAATGTTGTAAACTCTTGCGTCTCTGGCGTTGATGCATTGGTAAATTTGCCCCAGCTTCAAGAGCGGCAGTTGGTCGATTCGCAGCAGATCCTGGCTGGTGGTGTAGAGGAGCCGCCAGTTTCCCGCCAGCTTATCTGGTGTTTCTAAGGGTCGCGGTGTCGGGTTGCGGTCTTCGAGGTCGGCAACCCTGGCGAGAATTGACTGTCGATCGGCTGCTGTTGCGAGCAGTCCCCGATTTTTTCCGGCGATTGCCTCTAATAATGCCGATTTACCCAGCATAATTGCTTACCTCCAGATACACTTGAGATAGGAATATCAAACTCATCCGGTTTGCTAAAAAAATCTTCGATTCGGTCGCTTGACGGATTTCTTGACACTAGACGAGATTTAAGCTAGCACTATCGATGCTTAGCCTGGTGCGCTTAACCCAACTCAGCCCAAAACGGCAAGCTGGCTGATCCCAGCATATTCCTGACGTTCCCCAAGGTGAATTCAATCTGGTATGGAAAATCCTGCTCTCCGTGAAACTCCGCGAAACCAGCCTGCTGCTGTAATTCCGCTGCAACGCGACGCTTCTATCCTCGACTGGCTAGAAGGAACGGGTCGCCTGCTCGCCCGCGAGACGCAAGAGTTTGACTATCGCGAAAGCGAAGAAGAAGAAATCAACGAATTTCTGGCGAGTGACGACAGCTCCTTCGATATCGATGACGATGACGATGCGCTCGAGCTGGAGGAATAGAACTTCCTCAGCTCATTTCTGAGCAAGTAGTTCTGAGCAAGTGTTGATCTGGGCGATCGATTTTTGCCGTTTTCGGATATGCTCTTAGCCGAGCAGCGTTTAACGCTCATCCTTCAAAATCGATCAGAGTCAGCAAGGGGTTCATCTCACAGCGCTCTGACTCTTTAGCAACATGTGTGTGGTGTGTGGAGTGAAAAACTATCGTGGATGCAAAATTCTTTTCTGACAGACCTTTTGATCTTTCAGGGAAAAATCTACTTCTCGCCCTGGCAGCAGGATTAAGCGGTGCAGCGCTGTTCTTAGACTGGCTCAATGGTCGCGTTTTGACGCTAGACACATCGCTGACGCTGCCGCTCTGGGTCAGCACACTCGCAGCGGGTGGGTTAGGATTCTGGGTTGTGCCGTTGCTGCGGCAGCTCAAGTTGGGACAGGTGATTCGCGAAGATGGTCCTCAGGCGCATTTACAGAAAGCCGGAACGCCCACGATGGGCGGCATCTTTTTCATTCCGGTGGCAGTGGTGATGGCGCTGCTGTGCTCCCGCTTTAGCCAGGATGTGCTGGCAGTTTCGGCGCTGACGCTGGCATATGCGGCGATCGGCTGGCTCGACGACTGGCAGATTCTGCGGCGCAAGTCAAACAAAGGGATTTCTCCACGAACAAAACTGGTGCTTCAGATTGGCTTTGGGACGCTGTTTTGCTTATGGTTGCTTTGGTCACAGCCAGATAGCATCACAACGATCGCTCTGCCGTTTGGGCTAACGCTGCCGCTGGGACTGCTGTTTCTGCCGCTTGCCGGGTTTGTGCTCGTTGCCGAAAGCAACGCTACCAATCTCACAGATGGTCTGGATGGATTGGCGGGCGGTACGGGGTCGATCGCCTTCCTGGGCTTGGCGGCGCTGGTGGCTCCTACGCATCCCGACTTGATGACGTTTTGTGCCTGCATGAGCGGCGCGAGTTTGGGCTTTTTGGCTCACAACCGCAACCCGGCGCGCGTGTTCATGGGCGATACTGGGTCGCTGGCGATCGGCGGCGGATTGGCAGCCGTGGCGCTGCTGAGCAACACGCTGTTTGGGCTATTGATTCTCAGCGGCATCTTCCTGGTAGAAACGCTGTCTGTGATTGCTCAAGTCGGCTACTACAAAGCAACCAAAGACAGCAATGGGATTGGCAAGCGGTTGTTCAAGATGGCTCCGCTACATCACCATTTAGAGCTGACAGGCTGGACAGAAACACAAGTTGTCGCCCGGTTCTATGCAATCGGCGCGATTCTGGCGGTCTTAAGTCTGGTGCTCTACTGGGCATAAGCACAGTTACGATCGCGCCAGCGGCGGTTTTCGCACCGCGACCGCCAATAACCCCATCATCCCGATCGCCAGTGCTACCGCAGTCAAGGCGATCGTTTTTTGTTCGGTCTGCTCAAACTGCCGCACGGCAATGGCGACATACGCCCAAACAAACACCAGCACAAATGCGGCATCGCACCACCGCAGCGCCATCACCGCAGCGATCGTTGCTCCTACACCCAGCATGATCACCGTCCAGGCAGTCACACTGATGCCCCAGCCGCTCCAGTTTTGAGCATCCAGCGCCGAGGCAACGTTGACGATCGTGGCGACGCTAATCCACGCAAGGTAGACGCTGAGCGGCACATCTACCAGCCAGCGTTCGTGTCTGGCAGGTCGCTGGCTGCGAGCAAACATGCGGCGATCGTTGACCTGCATCAGCAGGTAGATCACACTGAGGGGAATGAGAATCCCCAGCATTGCAGCGATCGAAACCAGAAACTGCCGCGATTGAAACAAGAAGATCCAGACCATTTGGGCAAAACTGGCGATCACCAGCCAATAACCCAGCCGCCGCAGTCGAGGATTTTGCCGCTGTGAGGGCAAAGCTTGATAGATGCCAAAAGCAAACAGCCCCAGATAGATCAAACCCCAAATTGCAAACGCATAGTTGGCTGGAATGATCTGTACGTCCCGAAAAACCGTGTTGGCAATTTCACCGACGTTTTCGCCATTGACGGGAAACAGATTCGACAGAACGTTGATGGCAAAAGCCGCCACGATCGCCAGGAGCGTGATTGCCTGCCGCAAAATATCAGATCGAGAAGATTTCATCTTGGCAAGGGGTGTTAGCTGTCAGCAATTAGCCGTTGGCTGTTAGCTAATCGCCGATCGCTAATCGCCAATAGCCAAATCATATCCAATCGCCCGCAGTCACTTGGTGCACTAGCGGAAAAAAAAGGGGCACAGCATAACTATGCCCCGGACTGTTTTCGTCAAAGCTGTGTTTCGCGCTGCCTCAAGGCAGGAATGACCTGAGTTAGTTCAGGTCTTCTTGCGGCTTCAGGACAATCTTGATGCAGTTGTCTTTTTTGTGCTTAAAGATTTCGTAGCCGTGAGGCGCATCTTCCAGCTTCATGCGGTGAGTAATGATGAACGTTGGGTCAATGTCGCCATTTTGAATGTGTTGCAGCAGCGGCTGCAAATAGCGGTGGACGTGAGTCTGCCCCATCTTAAAGGTCAACCCTTTGTTAAAGGCAGCACCCATCGGAATTTTGTCTAGAAAGCCGCCATAAACGCCAGGAAGAGAAACGGTGCCGCCTTTGCTGCACGCGACAATCACATTGCGAAGAGCAGTCGGACGATCGGTTTCTAACCGCACGGCTTGCTTAACGCGATCGTACATTGCCATTGCGTCAGTGCCGTGGGCTTCCATGCCAACTGCGTCAATGCAGGCATCGGGTCCGCGTCCGCCCGTCAGCTCTTTGAGGACTTCGCCCGTGTCAACTTCTTCGTAATTGAAGACCTCAGCACCGCCCTGCTCTTTGGCAAGCTGTAAGCGTTCGGGAACGCGATCGAAAGCAATCACCTTTTCAGCCCCGAGCAGGTAAGCGCTCTTGATAGCAAACTGTCCGACCGGACCGCAGCCCCAGACCGCAACAATATCACCGGGCTTGATGTTGCAGTTTTCGGCAGCCATGTAGCCCGTCGGAAAAATGTCGGTGAGAAACAGCACCTGCTCGTCGGTCAGCCCTTCAGGAATTTTGAATAAGCCCGTGTCAGCAAACGGCACGCGGGCGTACTGCGCCTGTCCACCCGCATAGCCGCCAAACAGGTGTGAGTAGCCAAACAGTCCGGCAGGCGAGTGCCCCATCAGCTTTTCTGCCATCCAGGCATTGGGGTTTGAGTTGTCGCACAGCGACCACAAATCTCGATTGCAGAAAAAACAGTTGCCGCAGGAAATCGTAAACGGCACCACAACGCGATCGCCGATGTTGATGTTCTTAACGGCGCTACCAAGTTCCACGACTTCTCCCATAAATTCGTGACCGAGAATGTCGCCGGACTGCATGGTGGGAATAAAGCCATCGTAGATGTGCAGGTCAGAGCCACAGATGGCGGTAGAGGTAATTTTGACGATCGCATCACGCGGATTGAGAATTTTGGGGTCGGGTACTGTTTCCACCCGCACATCATTGGCACCGTGCCAGCACACTGCTTTCATTTAGAGATTCTCCGTAGCAATTTTGGAATGTCTATGGCAATTTCCATGCGATCGGTTTGGACAGCAAGGGTGCAGCAGAACCGCACCCTTGCTGTAGCTGCTAATCGCGCTTCCCAGTGATCGTCTCAACGGCACCTTCTACACGCTCTTCTACGTCGTTGATAAACTCTTTGGTGCCAGGATAGATTGGCTCGTCGAGATTCAGCTTTTCGCGCACGGTGTCAGTTGCGTCCTTAAAGTTCTGTTTGACATCGCGTCCCAGGTCATTGCTGCCCAGCGGCGCATTGTCTCTGCTGCTTCTGACTCGCGCTGAGAAATCTTTGCCATCCACTTCGTAATCCGAAGCTTCAGGAGTCAGATCTTTGGCGCTTTCATAAGCTTCGCCGCTGCGTCGCTGCTGGGTTTTTAGCTCGGCATCGCCGCCCCTGGGTGTTGTCGATCGATCGGCAACTTGATAAGCCGCAGCTTCGGGAGTCATTTCGTTGGCATTGGCTTGAGGAATGCCAACAAACAGCGCAGTGCTAACCACAAAGACAATTGCCACGAAAAAAACGCTCAGGACTTGACAGACTTTTTCCATTCCAGCAATGACTCGATTCATGAATAATCTCCATTACGTTCAACAACAAAAAACATCAGAAATCAAATGACTTGCCTTTAACCAAACGGCTTAAACATGACTTTGGTGCAGTTCTCATGCTTGTGCTTAAACAGCTCATAGCCGCGCTTAGACTCAGTCAACGGTAAGAAGTGACTGAAAACAAACGAAGGGTCAAGTTCGCTGTTGACCACCTTTTCAACCAGCATCGGCATATAGCGCTGACCGTGCATCTGCCCCATTTTGAAAGTCAACCCTTTGTTAAAGGCAGCTCCCATCGGCACTTTATCGACAAAACCGCTGTAAACACCCATGATCGACAGCGTGCCGCCTTTGCGACAGGCAACAATCATCTGCCGGATCACTTCAAAGCGATCGGTTTCTAGCCGCAGCGTTTGCTTCACCCTGTCGTGGAATCCTTCGAGTCCCACGCCGTGCGCTTCCAGTCCCACTGCATCAATGCAGGCATCTGGTCCCATGCCGCCCGTCATCTCGGTAAGGGCTTCACCGGCATCGACCTCTTCGTAATTGATCACCTCGGCTTTGCTATGCGTCTTCGCCATTTCCAGACGCTCAGGAATGCGATCGATCGCGATCACCTTTTCTGCGCCCAGCATGTAAGCGCTCTGCATAGCGAACTGTCCGACTGGACCAGCACCCCACACGGCAACCGTGTCTCCGGGCTGAATGTCACACAGTTCTGCGCCCATGTAGCCTGTCGGCACGGCATCAGAAATCGGCAGAATTTTTTCATCGGGAATGCCTTGCGGCACTTTGACTGCGCCATAATCGGCAAAGGGAACGCGCACATATTCCGCCTGAGCGCCCGCTACGCCACCAAACAAATGCGAGTAGCCAAAGATCGCCGCTGTGCCATACCCCAAGATTGGCTCTTGTTTTGCGCCTTCTGCGTTGGAGTTGTCGCAGAGTGACCACTGCTCGCGCCGACAATAGTGGCACTGCCCGCAGCCGATAATCGACGACACCACCACTCGATCGCCCACTTTCAGCTTTTTGACTTCTCTGCCGACTTCGACCACTTCCCCCATAAATTCGTGTCCGATAATGTCTCCGGGCAGCATTGAGGGAATGTAGCCATCGTAGATGTGTAGATCAGAGCCACAAATAGCAGTTCCCGTAATCTTGAGAATGGCATCGTGGGGATTGAGAATTCTGGGGTCAGGCACCGTTTCTGTCCGCACATCAGTCGGACCGTGCCAGCACACTGCTTTCATTTATTGAAGTCCTTCGAGTTGGATGGGTGAGTAAGCTGTTAGCGAGTAGCCGATCGCCATTCAGCTATTTCGACCCGTTGGTTGACCTTCAGTCGTCGCGATCTCTCCGGCTTCCATGAGCTGCTTAAAGCGGCGGAGTTCGTCGCCAATCTGCTGTTCGGGTTCTTCACCAAAGAGTTTGGCGATCGCAGCGGTCATAGCTCCTCCCGGAGGGCTATATTCCATCACGACTTTGACTTCGGTGCCGCGTCCGGCAGGAGCGGGCTGAAAGCGCACAAATCCAGAGTTATCGACATCGGCGTTTTCTGCGGATGCCCAGGCGATCATCTGGTTAGGAATGTCGCCGATAATGTCTGCGTCCCACTCCACCTGTTGACCCATCGGTGCATTGGCGACCCAGTGCGATCGAGTGGCATCGATCACCGTCACCGATCGGAGATGCTTCATAAAGGTCGGCAGGTTCTCCAGGTTGCGCCAGAAGGTATAGAGTTCCTCAGGCGATTTGTTGATCGTCACAGTCTTCTCAACTTTGATGCTTTTGTTGATGCCGACTGCTTCGCCGATCGTTTCTGGCAGCGTTTTGCTGCTGGTTGCCCCGTGGTATGCCATGCTGCCGCCTGCAATCGCGGTTAGCAAGCCGCGCAGCGATCGATCTCGCAAGCCCAGCAGCACCATCGCGCTGCCGCCGACGATCGATGCCCACTTTTCGGTCTCGCTCATTGAGCCTGTCTCAGTCTGAGACTGAGCGTTCATTTTGTCCTGAGGCTGATTATTTGAGACTGTTTCCATCGGTTAGCCTGTTTTTTTATGTTTTGGGTTGAGAAGTTTGTGTAACATCTGCTGCAGTGCCCTACCAACCGCAGCCTGGTAGGGCATTTCGCTTAAGAGCCGCTGACCGCAGCCCCGCTGGTTGGCATCGGAGGCTTTGAGGCTCCTGCCGCCAGCAGCGTGTGGTACAAGTCAGCAACATTCTGTTCGTCTTTGGCGATCGTCACTTCCATCTCGTCAAAAATCGCCACAGTTACGGGGTCGGTAAACTTGTTTCGCAGGTTGTATGTGTCTACGACTCCGGTCTGCAAGTCGCCCAGAGCACGCCGGAGAATTTCTAAATCGCTATTGGTGGCTTGCAGCCAGCTCTTGAGCGCCGCATAAGCAGTGCTAGCAACGGCTTTGATTGAGGGTTGCTCTTCTAGCACTGCCAGACGATTCTCAAGCTGCTGAATGTGACGCTCTTTGTTGGTGCGAATGCCCCGAAAAACGGCGCGGGCTTCATCGCTCGAAATTTGCTCAGCGTAGTGGTCAAAAGCTTCTAAGCCATACCGCTCTCCGGCAATCGCGGTATTGATGCCCTCAACGATCTCGCTTTTGCTAGAGCCGCCCCACTGTTCGCCTAGCTTCCACCAGCCCGCGTCTTTGTCATTGATATCAGGCAGCGTTGTATCAGGAACACTCAAACCCAGCCGTTGCAGAATAGCTGTGGTAAAAATTGGCAGGTCTCCGGGACGGCGAGACGTGATCAAATTGCCGTCGATCGCCAGCGGCTCATCGACAAATTCAGCGCCCGCGTTCTGCATGTCTTTGCGAACTGCACGAAAGCCGGTTGCCCGCTTGCCTTTGAGCAAATCTCCTTCAATCAGCACCTGCGGACCGTGGCAAACAGCAGCCACCAAAATGCCCTGCTGCACGGCATCCTGCACAAACCGCACGGTTTTCATGTTGGTTCTCATGCGATCGGGTGCCATGCCGCCAGGAATAATCACCGCATCAAAATCCTCAGCTCGTGCCTCAGTTGTAGTGCCATCTGCTTTAATCGACAGCTTGCCCTGCTTGCCCTTATACTCTTCGTTCATCCGGGTTCCCAGAACGACGACTTCAGCACCTGCCCAAGTTAAAGCCGTGTGGGGAACTTGAAATTCTGAGTCTTCAACTTTCTGCTCAACGAGAATGGCAACTCGCTTGCTCCTATCTTGACCGTTGCTACTCATGAAATCTCTCCTTGCGTGCTAAATCTGCTTTACTGGACTGTCAAAAACTGAACTGTCTAAAACTCGACTATCTAAAGACAAAATGTCTAAAAACCTGAAATTCTTGTTGAGTGTCGATCGCTGAGAATCACGAAGCCTGCTTCAGTCTGTTGCTGCCAGCTTTATGCCCAGTTCAGATTGCCGTCAGGCGCGTCACACCACTCTTCGCGCTCAGCAACCAGGACATTGATCCGCATCCTGTCAAGACAAGTTTCAGCGTAGTTTCCCCGCTTGCTCGTGCTCCTCGTCCCAGGGGTAGATCACCGGATACTCAGCAGGGGGGATGTTACGGCTGCCCAGCTTGAGCGAAGTGTGATCAAAGTAACGTTTGTCTCAGCGCTGGCGGATTTGCTCAATCTACAAAGCTGTGGGTAGCCCCTTTTCTGCCTATATGAGGATTCTGTTGATTGCGGGAATTGGCTACCTTGCAGACAGAATCCAAGTGATGCATACGAGTTAGGGCAAGCGCAATGGTGAACCGAGCCGATCGCGAAGCAGAGTTCGACAAAATTCGTGAAGAAGTTGAAGCAGAAATTCAGCGAGACATTGAGCAAGGAGATACGCTGCACATTGAGCTTGAAGAACTGGCGTCTCTAGAAGCCGAAGTCGGGCTAGACGAAATGGATTTAGACGAAGCAGCGATCGACACAGTCGCTGCTGACACCACCGACGACAATCTAGACGCTGATGACGATGGCATTGAGGCAGATCTAGATGTTGATGACGGCATCGACGATAACGAAATTATCAGTGACTTGCCTCAGGAAGACACGCAATCCTATGGCACCGGGCTGCAAGGTGCACCGAGCGATCGAGCTGGACGCTGGACGCGCTACAGCCGCACGCAGCAGTTTAATGAAGCGTCACCTGTGCTGACGGGTGGCGATGTTGATGCCAACTATGAACAGGCAAACGCCGTGGGCGACGAGTCGGTTGGCGGCACGGTTGCCACTCCCGACCAGGATATTGTTGATGAAATCGGGGCAGCGGTCGGGCTAGAAATGAACGATCGCGCCTTCTTGCGAACTAACGAAGTGCTAGAGCAGCGCGACGACCAGCGGTGGGAACTTGACCCAATGTCTTCTGAAGACTACGGCGATCGTCGCGATTAAGCCAGTCAGGTTGAGCAGCGTGCCTGGTTAACAGGAATTTCTATGGTAAATTCAGTGCCTTGCTCTGGAGTTGAGCTGCACCGCAGGTGTCCACCGTGCCTTTCAACCACAATTTGATGACTGATGGTCATTCCCAAGCCTGTGCCTTTGCCGATCGGTTTAGTTGTAAAGAACGGGTCGAATAGCCGCTTTCTCACCGCTTCTGTCATGCCAATTCCATTATCGGCAATTTGCACAGTAACCCACCCCGATTTCAGGTGTTGAGTGTGGATGGTGATGCGCTCTGGTTCTGGTAAAGCTAGTGGTTTTTGCTGCAAATGTTTTTCTTGCAGCGCGTCGATCGCATTGCTTAAAACATGCATAAACACCTGATTCAACTGTCCGGCGTAGCAATAAACTAGAGGTAAATCATCGTATTTTCTAACCACTTCGATTGATGAAGCAGCACTTAGCTTTAAGCGGCTTTGCAGTAGTAGCAAAATGCTCTCGATGCTTTGCTGCACGTCAACCTCTTTTAATTCAGCTTCATCCAGGCGAGAAAACGATCGCAGTGATTGTACGATTTTGTCGATGCGTTCGCTGCCTGTCCGCATTGACATCAGCGTTTTGGGTAAGTCCTGCTGCAAAAACTCCAGGTCAATCTCTTGAATTTTATTCTCAATCTCTAAAACGTGATGAGAGCGATGCTTTTGATAAAGCTGCAGCAGCTCCAGTAAATCTTGAGCATATTCGTTGGCGTAATCAGCGTTGCTTTGAATAAAATTAAGTGGATTGTTAATCTCATGTGCAATGCCTGCCACTAATTGACCCAGGCTAGACATTTTTTCAGTCTGAATCAGTTGCGCTTGAGTGCGCTGTAAATGCAGCAGGGTTTGCTCTAGCTGACTGTTTCGTTCTTGAAGCTCCTGCGTTCTATCAGCAACTTTTGCTTCTAACAAGCTATTCGCATTTTGCAATGCCTTCTCTCGTTCACTGACCTTATCAACCATTCGCTCAAACATTTCAGCCAGCGTATTGATTTCGTCTCGAAAGCGGCTACTTTGGAATACAGCCAGCGTGTGATGATCTGCCCCTTCGCTAATGTACTGCGCCGCAGTGGCAAGCTCAGAAAGCGGTCGGGTCAAAATGCCTGAAATCAGATAGACCAGGATAAATAGGGTTCCATAGCTCAGGGCAAAGGCGATCGTCATACTGCGGCGAATTCCCCTTTGCACCTCCAGCATATAGTTTGCTTGAAAGTCAATTCCCACGCCGCCAACTGCCCGTCCTGCGGAGTTTTCGATCGGAGCATAAGCAGAAACCCAGTGTCCCCACGGGTCAGAGTAAGGCGTTAAGGTGACGGTCAATTCGGTTAAGCCCCGGTAATTGTTAATATCGCCTTGGCTAGCAATATAAGACTCACGGAAGCGGCTTTGAGGAGCGGGACGGATGATTCGCAACCCATCCCCGATCCACAGCACTTCGTAGGGTTGGCTGCCGCGAATAAACGTATAGGGAATAGCGCGCGGCTCAATCAGGTGAACTTTATGGAGCCAGTCCTGATGCGCCCGGTAAAGCGGATTGTGGAGCGGCACGTCTTGTCCTGGCAAAACTTCTGCCTGTGCCAGTTGCTCAAACTCGTCGCCATCAATGCCTGCAATCGTACCGTTGAGCGTATCGACGAGGTCTGCTCGAGTGCGCGCCAGCGCTTTGTCAGTCGAGTAGGTGTAGAACCACCCGTAGGCTCCGGCGAAAACCGCACTGAAGACAATCGTGAAGCCAAACAGCAGCTTGACTCGCAGACTGATGAATCGCCCCGGTTGCCACTGAGGCTTGATGGTTGGCAGCATTCCAGCTCCTGGACGGCAATTTTTGCAAGGGTGCCATTGCTAGAATGCCCTGAATCTCATCAGATCGTGATCAACTTTGCAGAAGCGACATACTGTCTGTACGGGTACTGTCTGTACGGGTTATGACAGTGTGCAGGTTAAAACATCAGCCGCCGGTCGCTGCCGTCATCTTGAAACTGCTGCGTTCCCACCCCGACGACTTCAACAATTACGGTGCGATCGGGTGGTGTCCAGTTGCCCTGACGCGATTGAATCTCGACGATCGTCTGGTTGTTTTCGACGCGCACCTGATAGTGCGTGGTTGACCAGGCTCCCTGCTGATACGCAAATGAGTGTCCGTCGTCTTCGTAAAGCGTAAACGTCCCGTTGCCTGACCAGACGCGCAGGGTCAGCTCGTCGATCGGGCGTTCATCGACATACTGCATCACCGGCTGCATAGGGATGATTGACCCAGCGCGCACGTAAAGCGGCATTTGTTCTAAAGGCGCATGAGCCAGAATGTGAGCGGCACCTTTGTGTCGATCGCCGCTCCACCAGTCATACCAGGTGCCTTCGGGCAAATAGACAGCGCGGTGCTCAACGCCGGGTCGATAGATGGGAGCCGCCATCAGCGACGCGCCCAAAAACACCTGGTCGTAGAGGCTGTAAGTCTTGGGGTCGTTGGGGAACTCATAGAGCAGCGGACGCAAAATCGGCGCACCGGTGGCAGCCGCCTGCCAGAACAGCGTATAGAGATAAGGCAAGAGTCGATATCGCAGTTCGATATATTCGCGGCAAATGCGCTCGACTCGATCGCCAAACACCCACGGTTCATGCCGTTCTGAGCCAATGATCGAGTGTGCCCGCATCAGGGGATAGAGCAATCCCACCTGCATCCAGCGGGCAAATAGTTCTGCCGTGGCGTTTCCGGCAAAGCCACCGATGTCGCAGCCGACAAACGCCACGCCCGATAGCCCCATGTTGCAAAGCATCGGCAGCGATCCTTCCAGATAATCCCACAGCGAGTGGTTGTCACCCATCCACACGGATGAATAGCGCTGCACTCCCGCAAAGCCCGATCGCGTCAGCACAAACGATCGTTCAGTGGGACGCAGCCGCTGCAAGCCCTCGTGGCTTGCCTGCGCCATGCCCAAGCCATACAGGTTGCGGGCTTCAGCGTGAGTTGTGCGTTCGGCTGGCGCACCCTGAGGAGCATCGAGCGGAAACCACATTTTGCTGCCCGGATCACCAAACGGGCGATCGTTCATGGCAGGCTCGTTCATGTCGTTCCAGATACCTGCAACACCCGTTTCGGTCAAGGCTTTTTGGCAGTCACCCCACCACGTCTGCACGTCGGGGCGCAGAAAATCGGGAAAAACGGCGCGATCGGGCCACACATAGCCGTGAAACAACTTTCCCTGCGCGGTTCGCACAAAATAATCCTGAGCAAGTCCCTGATCAAACACGGCGTAATCGGCTTCTGGCTCAAATTTCACACCGGGGTCAACGATCGTCACGACTTTGAATCCGTTTTGTGCCAAATCGCTCACCAGCGCTTTGGGGTCAGGAAACCGCTGCGGATTCCAGGTAAACACGCGAAAGCCGCGCATGTAGTCGATATCCAGGTGAATCACGTCGCAGGGAATGCGGCGGTCGCGAAATTCTTGCGCCAGATTTCGCACAACCGGATCAGAATCGTAGCTCCAGCGGCACTGGTGATAGCCGATCGCCCATTTCGGGGGCAGCGGCATCCGTCCGGTGAGCTGCGCGTAGGTTTGCAGAATCTGAGCAGGTGTCGCGCCGTAAAGGATGTAGTAGTCTAACTCGCTGCCCTGAGTCTGCATCTGCCAGACTCCGGCTTCAGCCGCACCCATGTCAAACTGGCTCTTGAAAGTTGTGTTAAAAAACAGTCCGTAGCAGACTTCGGGACGCAGCGCGATGAAAAAAGGAATCGCCTGATACATCTCGTCAGTGAGCGAGTCAAAGTCGAGCGCATCGCTCGTCCAGTTCGTGAGCCGCTGCGATCGTTTGTCCAACAGTCCGGTGCGCTGACCAAATCCATAAAAGTGATCATCGGCGGCAATCTGCTTCCAGCCTGCGACGGCTCCTAAG
>Ga0224723_1000728_pt1 | contig 21777 bp, 18 predicted proteins | sample Balambano_FR2_Me_FD_161647 | JGI IMG/M metagenome (GOLD analysis project Ga0224723, IMG submission 161647) | Freshwater sediment microbial communities from Lake Towuti, South Sulawesi, Indonesia - Balambano_FR2_MetaG | ecosystem: Environmental > Aquatic > Freshwater > Lake > Sediment | place... | reverse complement strand
TTCACACCTTTACAAAGAATCTCGAGCGGCCGCGAATACGGCCGCTCGAGATTCTTTGTAAAGGTGTGAAAGCCGCGCCCATCGACCCGCACCACGGTGTAGCCGCCGCGCGGCAAATAGATGCGCAGCGCATCCTCATAGTCTTCCTTGATCCGTCGTCCGATTTCGTCTTTCATGCGATAGCGTAGAGTCGTTGCGCGTCGTTCTCGATACCAATATTCTCATCTCGGCACGCCTGAAGCCGAACGGACTCGAAGCCAGGGTGCTGGACCTCGCTCTCCGTGGCGAGATCCAACCGGTGGCCACCGAATGGATATGGAATGAATACGAGGCTGTACTCGAACGGAAGAACTACGCTGCTGTTCTGCCCGATCTCGAGTCGCGGCTCGCCTGGTGCGTCGCCTATGAGCGCTTGGCGATTGCCTCGGACGAAAGCGACAATCGATTCCTCGAAGCCGCGGTGAGCGGCTCCTGCGATTCACTGATTACTGGGAATGCGAAACACTTCCCGCTTGAATACAAAGGCGTTCGCGTTGAGAATGCGCGGAGCTTTCTCGCGCGTTTCGATACCTAGAATTTCACGTTCTCCGCGGCGCCATAGTAAAGCGCGTTAAAGAACAGCTTAAAGGTTCCGTGCGGTTGTGCCCGGAAAATCACTTCGGGCCCGAAAAGGAAGACCTTTCCCTCGCCGACTTTGCTTTCCGCGATAGCGACCCCGCCTTCGAGATAGTGCTGACCCCAGGCCCAACCGCTTCGCAGAGGTTCCTTGGAGTTGAACCAGGCAACGGGCTTGACGTTCTGCAAGGCCGCCTCCGGCTTCAAGCGAAAGACAGGACTGTTGTCGAAGAATACATCCGCGGACTTCTCCATCCCGTAGGCGAGAGGGTTGGTGTTATCGATTGCCACTTCCATCACTGAACCTGGGACGTAATACTTGTCATTCGAGAGGGGCCGCTCCTGACCGCTGGACAGCCTTTCCATCATGTGATTGGCTAACGGAAGTCCGAGCATTTCCGCAAGCGCCGTCGACGATCCGATCGTCAAGATGCTGCCGCCGCTTTCGAGAAACTTCTTGAGATGCGGCAATGTTTTCTCGCGCGTGACGCGTCCGCTACGTGCCTGCCACTCGGGCAACAGATTCGCGCTCGGCGTCGCGGAAGACACGAAGCCGCCCCGCCCCCCGCCCCCGATGGCGCCGGTCACAAAAACGAGCACATCGAATTTGGCGCGCAAATCACCTTGATCGAGCGCGGGGGGATAAACAACCTCGAAGGGGAATTGGAACTGCTCCATGAGCCACCGCGTCCAGCCGGACGACATCGAGCCACCGACCGTGTCCCACAGACCAATCCGCAAGGGCTTCAGTTTCAGCGCCTCGCCCGCGGGCTTTGTCGCGACGGCCCTGGCAGCGACGTTGGCTTCGGCAGCCGCGGCTTCCATGTTTTTCCGCGTCGTCGCCTTGGCGGGAATGAATATTGTGCCGTCGGCGTCCTTCAGCCAATACACGTCTTCACCCAAGGCCAAGAGCTTGTTGATGGCCTTGAAACTGTCATTCGTTCGATGGCTTAATTGGAAACCCGCCGTACCGGTTCCATCGATTCTTCCTTCCGGAAACGGCGCGGGGCCCCGGAGCCGTTCGAAAGGTCCCTCGAACGCGTCGAGTACGCGATCGAATTTCACGCCCATCTGGTAGGCCAAAGTCCAACCCGCGCTGTCATAAGGAGGAATCGGCGGACCGCCGGGATAGCGAAACTCATTCGGATAGTTCTGCGGTTCAAACAAATCCAACAAGTGCGGCCGGAAGGCTTGGGCGCTCTTAAACACGATCGAACCAGCCGGATACTTTTTCCCGGCTGCTTCAAACGGGCCGGTCGCGCGATGCGCGACGATACCGGTGGATTGCAAGACGCGCGTAAACTTGATCGCGGTGTTGAAGTCCGGTTGATTGGCGCTGAGGATGTAGCCGCGCGCGTCGCGCCACTCAGGCTTCAGGAGCTTCTCATACTGATCCATGGCGACAACGCCGCTTTGTCTACCCTCTCCGCTTGCGCCCCGTTGTTCCTTGGCGAGTTCCGCTTGCAGCCAATCCAGACGTTTCGGCAACATCGTCCAGTTGTCCCGATTGCCTTTATCGATGCCGTTCTTTCCCATCCGCCAAATGTTCATCAGCAGATCTTCTCGGTGCTTCGAGGCGTAATCGAGAATCGCCCGATTGGCGGTGATCGAGTAATCGATCGACTGTTGAAGTGCCACTTCTTTTGCGGCGCGATGGGGAACGGAGCGGTTTTGTTCTGCAGTAGCCGGGACGGGACGAACGGGATATCCATCGGCGTCGGATTGCCGGTCATTTCGGTCAAGATGCCGATGATGTTGTGATAATTCGCGGTCGTTCTCAGTCCGCCGTTGTACCAGACCGAAAAGCTTGCGCCTTCGCGGGTCGTCGCGCCGGGTTTGTTCTCGGCCGCGAATCTCGCGTGCATGGCGGCGCCTACCTGGTCCACACCGATCATCAGGAGCGGCTCATACAAGTAACTTGCCGGGTCGCGGAAGGGGGGGCAGAATAGTACGGTTCCCGCGGGGCCCGATTGGTGGTGGTTGTACAAGATCTGCGGAACCCACTCGAGATACAACTGAGCGTTGATGTTGCGAGTTTCCGCCTGCGTGCTCATATAGAAATCGCGATTGTTGTCGTGTCCCGTGTACTTTTGATAAAGGCGCTCGGGCGTGTACCGCCGCTTCGTAGGATCGGGGTTGCGCATATAGTTGCTGCTGACGAGCTCCATGCCGTCGGGATTGGCGTGCACGAGCAGGACAACGCAGTCTCGCAGCATGCGCAGAGTTTCCTCATCATTGCGGCTCACCAACTGATAAATCATTTCGGTAAGTTGCGCCGCGCCGAGGACTTCGCTGGCGTGCAGGCCGCCGTCGATCCACACTACGGCTTTGCCGTCTTTGGCCAGCAAGCGTGCCTGGTCCTCGTTTAGTTCCTCGGCGTAAGCCATGCGTCGCGAGATATCTTTCAGCCGATCGAGATTCTTCAGATTCTCCGGGGCCGTAACAATTGCCATATACTGCTCGCGCCCTTCTTCTGTCTTGCCGATTGAAACGAGCTTCATCCGATCGGACTCTTGAGCCAACTTCTTAACATAGGCTTCAAATTGCGTGTAAGTCGCGAGGAAGTAATCGTCGCCCATGTTTGCGCCGAATTGCTCTTTGGGTGACGTAATCTTGCGTTGAGCGAAGGCGGACGCGGCCCAGCACACGATTAGGAGTGCGGCCAGGAAGCCGCGACGGAAAAACTTCATATCAGGCGATTTTCGCCTGAAGTGATCGCGGCTTGCAACACCCAATTGGCTTCAGGAGTCTGCTACCTTAGACCTGAGACATATGCCCCGCACAGACGAAGGCGAATTTGAACTAGTACTCGGCAACCGCCAGTTGCTGAGTGTTTTCTTCATCGTGGTCGTACTTTTGGGAGTGTTCTTCGTCATGGGGTATATTCTCGGCAAGAACGCTAGCCCGGCTTCGGTAGTAGATGTGGCAAGCGCGCGCAAGACCGACCTTCCGCCGGCCGCTGAACCGCTTGTAGTGGACAAGACGGTAGACAAACCATCGGCCGCCCCGCCGGCATTGGTCACGAAAGAGCCGGTGCGGGAACCCGTTAAGGAGCCGGTGGCCGCGAAGGAGCCCGTTCGCGAGACTGTGAAAGAAGTTTCCAAGCCAACGCCCACTCCGCCGCCTCCACCGAAGACTGAGCCGAAAAGCGAGTCCGTGGCCGCAGGCACGCCGGGCAAGGGAACGCTTTACTTGCAGGTTGCCGCGGTCGGTAAGCCGGAGGGTGAGGTGGTTTCCAAGGTTTTGCGATCCAAGGGTTACAAAGTGATGATCGCTGAGGTTGGCGATGGCAAGACGTACCGGGTACTTGTGGGTCCTCTGGACCAAGCTGAGCTCGGCAAGACCCGGGGCGAATTGACGACCCTGGGCTTTAGTCCCTTCCCCCGGAAATTCTGAGCGCAACAATCCGGATCGGGGCCAATTCAGATATTGTCGGTTGTGAACCGCCTCAACCAAAACTTCGAGCGCTCGGCTGGTGGAATTGCCGATACCCTAAAGCATAGTGCTCGTCCATATCGAGAATCGTGCCACCCCGAGGCTTCCCGATTACTTGCGGAAGCCGCAAGCCGAGTACCGCGCTGTCACGGCTCTAAAAAGCGAACTGCGGAACCGCCACCTGCATACAGTCTGCGAATCAGCGCGCTGTCCGAATCTCCACGAATGTTTTTCGCGCGGTGCGGCCACGTTCATGATCCTCGGCAATATCTGCACTCGCGGTTGCGGCTTCTGCAGCGTGCCGAAGGGAGACCCGAAGAAAACGCCTTTCGAGCTCGACACGAAGGAACCGGAGGAGGTCGCCGCGCAGGCCGCCCAAATGAACTTGCGATACGTCGTCATCACAAGCGTCAATCGTGACGAACTGCCCGACGGCGGCTCTGCACATTGGGAACGAACTGTGGGAGCGGTGAAGCGTTCGCTGCCGCAGGCGCGGGTGGAAGTGCTTACGCCCGATTTCAATGGTGATCTCCGAGCCGTGGAGCGAGTGCTCAACGCGGGGCCGCATGTTTACAACCACAACATGGAGACGGTTAGCCGCCTGTACCGGAGGGTCCGGCCACAAGCCGATTACGCGCAGTCCTTGCGTGTTCTGCGCCACGCTAAGACGATTGCGCCAGGAACGCTCACGAAATCCGGATTGATGGTCGGCCTCGGGGAGACCCACGATGAGGTCCGCGGCTTGCTGACGGACTTACGGCGCGAAGGCCTAGCCGACGTCGCGACCATCGGTCAGTACCTTCAGCCGTCGCGCCGCAATTTACCCGTTGCGCGCTACGTTGAGCCTAGGGAGTACGAAGAATGGCGGCGATACGGGGAGAGCATCGGATTTCGTGCCGTCTTCGCCGGTCCCTTCGTACGATCGAGTTACATGGCGGACCTAGTGGCGCATGAAGCGGAGCGTTAGTTTTCCTCTCGCGGCGCTGAGCGGGGCTCTTCTCGTGTTGATACAGCCCGCCCCGACTTTCAGCTTCCTAGCTCCGATCGCGCTCATACCACTGTTGATCGCGGTCGCCGATCAAGTCCGCTGGCGCGAGCGTTTCCTGCTTGGCTGGCTCGCTGGCATCATACAGTGGGGCGGCACATGTCATTGGATCGAAGGCACACTTGCTCGGCACGGCGGCATGCCAGAATCGCTGGCGGTTGCGTTGTTCGCCGGGTTCGCTCTCGCTAAGGGCTTGCACATGTCTCTTTTCGCGGTGCTTGCCGGTCCCATATTCGGTGTTCGCTACGCCGCGCCCCTGCTCGCTCTGCTCTGGGTGGGCTTGGAGCGCACCCACGGCGAACTTGGCTTTACCTGGCTACTGCTCGGCAACGCGGCCCAGGACATGGGAATCCCATTGCGCCTCGCGCCGTTCCTCGGCGTGTACGGCGTGAGCTTTGTGTTCGCCGTGATGAACACCAGTCTCGCCTCGTGGTATCTCCGCCGCGAGAGAATCCAGCTCGCTTGGTGCGCTCCGCTGCTGGCGCTCTATCTGCTGCCCGCGCTTCCGGAACCTAAGTCCGGCGATCTGGAAGCCGTCGTAGTCCAACCGAACATCCCCGAGGACCGTCTGTTAAGCGACGAACAACTCCAGGCCGCTTACTCAGGCTTCGCCAAGAAAACTCTGGAATCCGCGCTCAACCCGAATCGCGACAAACCCGCGCTCCTAATCTGGCCCGAAACGCCGGCAAGCCTCTATTACGAGACTGATCCGCGTTTTCGCGAACTGGCCAAGAGCCTCGCCCGGCTCTCGGCCGCGCCGTTTCTCTTCGGAACGGTCCGTTTCGACAAGCAGGGCAACCCATTCAACACGGCCCAAATGCTCACCTCCAATGGAGACCCGGCCGGCACTTACGACAAGATGCGTCTGGTCCCCTTTGGCGAGTATGTCCCTCCCATTTTCAATACTTTCGTCGACAAGGTTTCTCATGAGGCGGGCACGTTTCAGCGAGGCGAAAGCATTCGCTTGTTTTCGACTCCGGCGGGCAAGCTCGGTGTGTTTATTTGCTACGAGAGCGTCTTCGCGGATCATGTCCGCGAGATCACGCGCCAAGGCGCGACCGTCCTGGTGAATCTTACCAACGACGGTTACTTCTCCAGCAACGCTGCCCGCCAACAGCATTTGCGCGTCGCTCGCATGAGAGCCGTTGAGAACGCGCGGTGGCTCCTGCGCCCGACCAACGACGGTGTTACGGCTTCTATTGACCCTGCCGGACGTGTCGTGAACGAACTTCCCGTCGAGGTCCTCGTTTCGGGACGGCTTGATTATGCCGCTGCCTATCCTGGCGACACGACCTTTTACACTCGCCATGGCGACTGGTTCGCTTGGCTGGGTCTGGCCGTGGGTCTCGGCTATGGAAGCGCGCTTATGCTGCGCATTCTGCGCGGCCCAACTGCAGGCTGAACTTCTCTGTATCGCCCCAGTCCAGGTAGGCGTCCGGATCCAGTTCCACCGGCTTTGCCAAGTCCGCGGTCATCGCCCGGAAAGTCTCGATTTTGAATCGCAGTACGTAGTCGCGGAAGCGCTCACCATCCAAACGGTTCGCGACGAAATGCTCCAGTACCCGCTCCACTGCAATCGGAACGCTTTTGGCGGGGATGCTCTGCACGGTAAAGCCATACTTCAACAACCCATCGGCGTCCGGACCTCCGCCGAGCAGCATTTGGTAGTACGGCACTTCCAGACCGTTCATCTTACGCACGTTTCCAAAGAAGCCCAAATCGCCCAACCAGTGCTGCCCGCAGGAATTTGGACAACCACTCGCCTTGATCGAGAGCTTTCTCACCTGCGCATCGGCGTGATGGCTCAGCTGCCGGCTGAGCGCCTCGCCCAAGTTCATCGTCTTCGTGATGCCGAGATTGCAACTCCAGGCCCCAGGGCAGGTCACCACGTCATCGATCTCGTTGGCGCCCGCCGCGCCGAGTTGCGCGGCCACTAACGCAGCGTGCACTTCACGCAGACGATCCTGCGGAATCCAGGCGAAACGCAGATTCTGATCGATATCGACGCGCACCAACCCGTCTCCTGCCTTGCGCGCCAACTCCGCCGCCGCCCGCATCTGTGCGGACGTCAAGTTGCCTTGCGGCACCTTCGCTGTCACCACCGCGTAGCCGCTTTGCCGCTGCGGCTTCACGTTCGTTTCTAGCCACCGCCGGTACTCTGGAGTCACTTCTCTCAACACGGGAGGCAACTCGCCCCGGTTCAATTTGCGCGCCCCCAGCGCATGCGCACCGAAGTCGCGAGGAATCTCCATTGGCGCTTCAATGCCGCCGTTGGCGAGAATATCCGCGTACTCCCGTTCGACCTGCTCTTTGAACCAATCCCAAGTGCGTTCCCGAATGATGAACTTCAGACGCGCTTTGTGCTTGTTTTTGCGATTGCCGTATTTACCGAAAACGCGAATGACGGCCTCGCAGCGATTGACGATCCGCTCGGCCGGGAGAAACTCATCCAGCACTCCGGCCTCACTCGGCAGCGGCCCGAGGCCGCCTCCGGCGACTACGCGAAATCCTCGCTGTCCTTCACGAATCCTCGCGACGAATCCGAGGTCATGAATTCCGCCCACCATCGAATCGGCGGTGGTCCCCGAAAAACTGATCTTGAACTTGCGTGGGAGATTGTCGGTCAGTTCTTTGTGTAAGAATGCGAACGCCGTCTGCCGCACATAGGGCGATATGTCGAATACTTCGTCCGCCGCGATGCCAGCCAGCGTATCGCCCGTCACATTTCGTACGGTGTTGTAGCAGGCTTCGCGCGTCGTCAATCGCACCTCAGCGAGATCGGACAAAGCGTCTGGGCACATCGCCAACGGTACGAAGTGGAACTGCATATTCTGGCGCGTCGTCAGGTGACCTTTGCCGCCAGCATACTTGTCGGCCACGTCGGCAAGTTTGTCGAATTGATCGGAAGTCGCCAACCCACCCGGAATCTTGGTCCGGATCATTTGCACATTGGGCTGCCGCTGCCCATAAACGCCGCGTCGCAACCGAAACGCTCGAAACTCGTCGTCGGTATACCTGCCTGCAATAAAATCATTGACTTGGGAGCGAAAAAGCTCAATATCGGCGTGGACGGTTTGATCGAACTGGGCTTCTACACTAGCCTGCAATGCCATACTCCTAATCTCTATAGAGAATACTACGTTTCTCGTCTGAACGGAAATGACAATTCCGTGAACAAATCGTGACAGCCGTAGTTGTCATTTTGTAACGCTGCTCGGCTACCATAATAAAGTCTCATCATTTGGCCACTGGGAGCCGCCCCCAGGCTTGAAATGTGGCCAGCTTTAGGGAAACTATGACTCACAAACTACGCATCGCTACTTTACTTGTGTGCGCTGTGTCCTCCCTCTTTGGACAAGCGGACGCGAACAAAGGTCAGATCGTCGGTACTGTGTTCGACCCGAACGCCGCCGCGATCGCAGGCGCTAAACTCACGATTAAGAATATCGACACGGGCATCAGCCGCGATTTAACCTCCAACAGCGACGGCAACTACCGCGCCGTACTGCTCGACCCTGGCACCTACGAAATCACGGCGACCTCGGGTGGCTTCGCCGAAACGAAGCTGAACGGCATTGTCGTCAGCGTCGGCTCGACCATCACGGCCGACATTCGGATGAGTCTCCAAGCCACCGTTACGACGGTTGACGTGGGTGAAACCCTTCTCCAAGACGCCGTGCCGGTCGCGAGTCAATTGGTCAACGGCACCGCGATTACCAACCTCCCGATCAATGGCCGGCGCTTCCAGGATTTCGTTCTCCTGACTCCCACCGCCGTTGTCGAAGGCGGCTCACGTAACCAGATTTCCTTTGCGGGCCAACGCGGAATCAACTCGAACATCATGCTTGACGGCGCCGATTACAACCAACCGTTTTTTGGCGGCATCCGTGGCGGGGAACGCTCCACCAGCATCATCACCGTACCCCAAACTGCGATTGCGGAATTTCAGGTCGTCGCCACGGGTTACTCCGCCGAGTATGGACGCTCCACCGGCGGCATCATGAACACCATCACCAAGAGCGGCACGAATGAAGTGCACGGGGAAGGGTTCTACCAGATCCGGCATCGCAGCTTGAGCGCAAAGAATCCCATTTTCAACGTTCGACCCTCGGAAACCCTACAGCAATATGGCGGCGGCGTGGGTGGGCCCATTAAGCAGAACAAGATTTTTTGGTTCGCGGCAGCGGAAGGCCAGAGATCGGAAATCCCTCGCCAAGTTGTGATCCCGTCGTTGAATGGCATTGCGGTCACTCCGGCCAATCAGTCGGTAATTACTTTCCTGAGAGGCGGTGAGGGCGGGTTCCTCCAAACTAACCGCGCCTATGCCATCACTTCAAAAGCGGACTACGCTTTCGAGAAGGGACATCGCCTTACGCTGCGCTACAACTTTAGCGACTCGAACGAAGTGAATGCCGTTACGACGGGCGGCGCCGTCAATCCGATCACCAACAACTTGGTTAGCAACGAAGGCCAGGAAAAAGACCGGATTCATAACGGCACGATGCAGTACACCCACATTCTTTCGCCGACGACAGTAAACGATTTCCGATTCACGGGCTCCTACGAGCTTCGTCCGCGGCTCGCCAACTCTGAGTCGCCCGCGGTAACGCTCCAAAACGTAGCGGCCTACGGGGCTCGCAGTTTCTTGCCGACCACCCAATACGACTACCGCTGGCAGTTCGTCGATTCCGTCACCATGACTCGGGACAAGCACACGATTAAGGCCGGTTTCGATTTCAATTATCTTCCCACTGGCCAGACCTTCGGCTTCAACCAGTTCGGCGCGTTTTTCGTGCCGGGCACCCCGGCTGTCGTGCTCGGCATCGCGGGCGGGAATGGCACAAACGGGCAGAATCGATTTGATGTCAACACCGTAACCTATACGCGACAAATCGGAAATCTAGAAGCGATTTACAACGTGAAACAGATAGCCGCCTTCGTGCAAGACAGCTACCGAATGAATAGGAAACTCACTCTGGACTTCGGCCTGCGTTGGGACGGACAGCTCAATCCGGCCGTCGAAGCCAACAACACGGCTGCCTTGGCGCGCGTTGAGGGCGTTCGCTTTCCCATTGGGAACGTAGTCAGCCCGCGCTCGATCAACAATACGTTAAATCAATTTCAGCCGCGTTTCGGCTTCGCGTATACGCCTTGGACCAACGGGCCCAAAACGGTTATTCGCGGCCACACCGGAATCTTCTACGCGGCCACGCCGCTCTTGACCTTCTCCGGCCCAATGAACAACTTCCGCATTCCGCCTGGTGATCTGTCAATCACCGTGGGCGGAGCGGGCAATCTCAGCGTGTACCAGAGCTTCTTGCAAGCGGGATTAGACTTGAACCGGGTCGACATCGGCAACCTGCCGGTGATCCCGCTGGACGTAGTGCAGCGCGCGGCCGCGATCTCGGCCGGCGGCACCGCGCGCGATCCCTTTGTGGGCGCTTCCTACACTACTACCGCACCGAACTTCCGGAACCCGCGCTCCTTCCAGGTCGGTCTGGGTACAGAGACGGAATGGTTCCGCAACTTCACCGCGGGCATTCAGTTCAACTACGTCAACACCGTCGGCTTAAATCGCAATCGCAATTACAATCTGCCCGCGCCAGTCGTATCGGCCACGGATGCTCGCCGGATACCGGATTATGCCTTGGTGGCCGGCGGAACGGCACAGCGTCCTGTCCAAACCGTAAATCAATTGACCGTGCGCGAGCCGAGCGCTCGTAGCATGTACCGCTCTATGACGTTAAGCGCCCAGTATCGGGTGCGCAAAGCCCAGTTCCAGGCCTTCTATACCGCGGCTCAAAGCTACTCGGACGACGACAGCGAACGCGACGCAGGGGGTTTTCTGTACGTGGATAGCTTCAACTTAAAGCCTGAGTACAATTTCAGCGCTCTCGATATCCGCCATAACTTCACGGCGAACGCCGTATATAGTCTCCCGATTGGCTTCCAGATCAGCGGCATCCTGCGTGCGCGCAGCGGCCTGCCTCTAAATCCAGTTGCCGGAACCGACTTGAATCGGGACGGCAACAACAACGATCGTCCTTACTTTGCGGCGGGCGAACCGTTCCTTCGGAATTATTTCCGAAACCGGGGTTTCACGACCACCGACCTGCGCTTGCTCAAGAATTTCAATATCAAGGGCGAACGAGTGCGTATCCAGTTCAGCGTCGAAGCCTTTAATATCTTCGACATTGACAACGTCGTCTATGCCGGCACAACGAACATCTACGGGCCTGGCCTGCAGGCCAATGGAGTCACCGCGCCTGCCAATGCCACTTTTATGCGCCTGCGGAATGACGACGGCACCTACTTCACCCAGAACCAGCAACTCGGAAACCCCCGCCAACTCCAAGGTGGCCTCCGCTTCTTCTTCTAGATTCGGGCTACCTTTCAAAAAAACGAGCGCCGCACCTCCTCACGGGTGCGGTGCTCGTTTGCTTAGGGAGAGGAAGAAAGGAAATGGAAAAAGCCTCTCCGAGCGAAAAGGGCGCAAATTACGGGTTCGATTGCGCGGGATAGCGAACCACGCTGAAGTTGCGCAGTATCACCGTGTCGCTGGAAGCCGTGGATAGATTCCCTCGAAAATCGATCACGAAAGAACTCGTCGGCACCCCAGAAGTATTCGAGGCCACCGCTTCAAGCCCACCCGCGTTGGTGAAGCTTTGAATGCCCCATCCCGTGCCGGTGCCGTGCAGGCCGCCGCTGCCGCGGAGCGCCACCAGCGTCGTTGCCGACGCGAGGGTCCGCGTCCAGAGCGTCGTGCCGCCGAATCGAATCTCGTTCGCGAAGCCGCTCGCCGTGCCCGTGTGCTCGTAGTTCACGATGACCTCGATGCGGTCGCCCGCGTCGAAGAAGAATGACGGCACCAAACAGGTCGCCAGGGAGGTCGACACGGTCGCGCTGGTTGTGCCTCCCGTTGAGCTGCACAGCACCTGCGGCATCGGATGGATCTGACCCGCCTCGTAGCTCTTGCGCGCTTGCTGCGTATTGTTGAACCAGAAGTCGCCGTTCTGCCGAGCTGATGGGTCCACGCTTGTTCCGGTGTCCCGCCAAGCCGAACGCGTTGCCGTGGTCGAAGTCGTCAATCGCTGCACCACCAACGCGCCATCGCTTTCCATCCGCGCAAGTTCCGTGCCTCCGGAGTTCAGCCAGCGCGTCAAGTTGGTGGTTCCTTGCGCCGGGCTGGCTTGGATCGTGAGGTTCGCGCTGGGCGTATCCGTACCTAGACCAAGTCTGCGGTTGGCCGCATCGAAACGAAATAGCGAATCCTGCGCGAGAAGTCCCGTAGCGTTCGTGTAAGGAATCGTGCCAGAACTGAAGCCTGTGTAAAGGCAACTATTCCAGACGGCGTCCGCTCCATTGGAGATCAGGCATCGGTTAGCGGCGCCAAGCGGCAAGCGGGTCCACGTCGCGGTCGAGCCCTGACCGGTGATTAAATCGCCGCGCGCCACCGTGGCCGCAGTAGTGTCGGTGTGAGTTGCGCTCAAAAGCGAGTGGACGCTGTTGCCGATCGCGCCCGTCCGGTAATAGGCTTTCAATAAATCACCCGGCTGCGGAAGCACGCCGTTGATAAACGTAATGGTGCCGTTAGAAATGGTGAAATCCGCACTCGGGCTCAACAACAAACCATTCCAATAGAGCGAAAGACTTGCGGCGGGACTCGGCACCGAGGCGAGCGTGAACACCGTGTTGCTTCCATTCATCAGGCCGGCGGGGGTTTCGCCATCCACGAAGTTTCCCGAAGTACTTTCGCCGAATAGCGGAGGCTCCGAAGTTCCTCCGCTGCCGCCCGAGCCACCAGCGCTGTTCGGTGCGCTCACGAATCCGCCGGGCAGAAGCGTCGCGCGGACATCGCGCAATCGCAATACCGTGGCTGTCGGCACCACGGCCCAAACTTCGGAAAACAGAACTCGCCCGCCGCTCGAATAGCGCACGGCATAGTAAGCGTTATTGTTGTTGGTGGTCGGCGCTAGTTGAACGCGCAAGATGCCGTCCGTTATACGCACCACTTTGTTGAACTGTCCAATCACGGCGCCATTCGGCGCGTCAAAACTTTTCCAATCGAAAAACGCTAGGCCGTTAAACTTCTTACCGTCAGCTAGATAGACGGTGTCCTGAATCGTGGTCAGCGGCACTTGCGCCTTCATTTGCGCAACGCCAAACGCCAACCCAATAACTACTGCAAACTTTTGAATCACAACGGTACTCCTGTACCTTTCTTCCTCTTTGAACGCGAACCGCAACCGGCTGCGAGGCCGCCTGCGTTCGCGAACCGAGGATAGAAGGCACGACCGCGCACGTCGCGCGGAGTTCCGGGATTGTGCCCGTGCAACTGCCGTACTATCAATCGCTTATGAACAAGAAAAAAACTTCCGCACCACGGGAACGTTAAATCCCGTTGTACCAGGAGTACCCAAATTCCGCCGCCGAGGAGCCCATTCCCTTCCCCAAGCCACGGAGATCGTCCGTCACGGTAATGTGTGTCAGGTACTTCACGCTTTTATAGCCAAGCTGCCGCGGAACGCGAAGCCGCAACGGTCCGCCGTTCATTCCAAAAGTCACGAGCGTCTGGAGATGCGTCCCTTCGTCGATATCGAGACTATCGCACCCTACAGGCTCAAGTGATGCCGATATTGGGACACACTAGCGTCAATGGCTGTAGCGCTCTTTATTTACTCAGCTCAAGGCGGCCTGAACGAGGGGGCCTACCACCAAGAGTTGACTGCACCCGCTAGTTACTGCCGAAGCAGCCCCAGCGGATCGTCTGTCAGGATCGCGTCCACGTCCAAATGCTTCAGCCGCCGCCACTCCGCCGGATCGCTCGTCGTGCCCGAGAATGCTCGTATCCCCGCCCTATGCAAAACCTCCACATCCCTCTTCTCGATTACCCGAAAATTGATGAACTGGGCATAGGCGCCCAGCGACTGAGCCGGCCTCACATAATCATCCTGCCGCACGTGCGGATTCAACATCACGAGCTTCACCGCCGCGTTACGCCGCTTCATGGCGGTAAGCGTTCGATGGTCGAATGATTGCAACCATATTTGATCAGCCATCCCATAACGCTCCGCTGCTGCCGCAATCGCTTCGACTACCCGCTCGGGCTTCACGAAATGCGACTCTCCGTCGTGAGCCATCTTCGTCTCCACCATCAAAGTAGCTTTTGCGTGTTGCGCCAGTTCCAGGACCTCCTCCAACACAGGTGGCCGTTGCCCCGGATAGCGGCTATCCCCGCAATCCGATTTCCAAAGCTCTCGCAAGGTTAACAACGATATCGGCCCGCGTGGCGCCCCCCGGCAAATCGCCGAGTTGAGCGCGAGATCGTGGTGCACCACCAGATAACCGTCTTGGGAGAGCACCACATCCAGTTCCAAGGCTTTCACGCCGTTGGCGACTGCCGTGCGAAACGCTGCCATGGTGTTCTCCGGCGCTTGCGCCTTTCCACCCCGATGCGCAATCACGATCTGGGCGTGCAGGGCGGAAGCCAACAAGAGGAAGGCGAGTCGCATGGTCCTGTAAAATACTCATCATGTCATCAAATGGGACGTTGCCGCGCATGCTGGCCGTCCGTCAGCACTTCCCCGACCGTGCCGTAAAAGATATCCCCGCTGCCATCGCCGCCGAGCTCCAAAAAGCGCAGTTCGCCTCGAAGCTCAAGCCTGGGTCGCGCGTCGCCATCGGCGTCGGTTCCCGCGGCATCGCCAACATCCAAACCATCGTGCGCAGCGTCGTTGATTTCTGGAAAGCCGCCGGCATGCAGCCCTTCATCTTCCCCGCGATGGGGAGCCACGGCGCCGCTACTCCCGCGGGCCAGGCCATGGTCCTCGGCAAGTACGAAATCAACGAATCCACCATGGGCTGCCCAATCGTCAGCCAACTCGAGGTCGTTAGTCTCGGCAGAACGCCCGAAGGCATCGAGGCCTTCCTCGACAAAGCAGCGCACGACTCGGATGGCGTCATGCTTATCGGCCGCGTCAAGTGGCACACGGACTTCGCAGGCAAGATCGAAAGCGGCCTCTACAAAATGATGGCCATTGGCCTTGGCAAGTTCGCCGGGGCGCAGTACTATCACACCTTCGCCTACAAACTTGGCCTCGAAGCCGTTATCCGTTCGATTGGCCGGCAAGTTCTCAAGAGCGGCAAGATCCTGGGCGGCCTCGCGATTCTTGAGGACGCCAATCACACCACCGCGCAACTCACCGCCGTCCCGGTTGAAGTCATGGAACAAAAGGAAGAGGAACTCCTCGCTCTGGCCAAGAGTTGGCAGGGCCACGTTCCCGTTGAGGAGTTGGACATTCTCATCCTCGACGAGATCGGCAAGGAAATCTCCGGCGCTGGCATGGATACCAAAGTCGTCAATCGCGGCGTCAACGGCGAGTACAATCCCTGGCCCAATATCCCAAAGTTTCACCGCGTTATCGTGCGCGACTTGAGCCCCAAAACCTACGGCAGTGCCGTTGGCATGGGCATGGCCGATTGCATTAACGCTCGCATTCTCAAGAAAATTGACTGGGCTCCCACGCAAATCAATTCGCTGACGGCCTCCAGCCCCTCCGCCATTAAGACGCCCGTCCATTGGGACACGGATCGCGAATGCGTCGAACGCTTCCTCCCCACCGTCGGCAAGCATGACCACTCGCAGGTCACCATCGCCCGCATCCACAACACGCTGATTCTGACCCACCTCGAGCTAAGCGAAAACCTGCGCCCTGTCATCGAGGCGAACCCGAACCTCGAGATTTGCGGGGAGGCCTACGAGTTTCCCCTCGATACCGCGGGCCAGATGCTTCCCCTACGCGGATTGGTGCTTGATGGCGGACACTAACGAATCCCCGAGCAAGACGATCGAAGCCGAAATAGAAGAGCTTCAAAAGATCGTCGCCCAGCTTGAAGAGAACAAGGACAAGCTCGAAGAATCCCTCGCGCTCTATGAGCGAGGCGTCGCCCTGAGCCAGAACATCAAGAAACGCATCACCGAAGTCGAAACCAAAGTCGAGATCCTCGCGCGGCGAAGCCGCCAGTCCGAATAATGTCGCTCAAAGACTACATGGCGAGCGCGGCCGCCGAGGCCGAGCGGGCTCTAGAACGCTGGACCCCCGCGGCCCACATCGAACCCACCACCATCCATCGCGCCATGCGCTACAGTCTATTCGCTGGCGGCAAGCGCATCCGCCCAATTCTCGCCATGGCCGCCTGCGAAGCCGTCAATCCCGAGGCTGCCGGCGTCGCCGACGCCGCCGCAACGCTCGAAATGATCCACACCTACTCGCTCATCCACGACGATCTTCCTGCGCTTGATAACGATGACCTCCGCCGCGGCATGCCCACGAACCACAAAGTCTTCGGCGAAGCGATGGCCATTTTGGCGGGCGACGCGCTCCTGACCCTCGCCTTCCAAGTGCTCGCCTCTCTGCCTGCCGCCTCCGCGGAAGTCCGCTCTCTACTCGTCCTCGAACTTTCCAGCGCCAGCGGCACCGTCGGCGGCATGATCGGCGGCCAGGTTCACGACATGGAAGGCGAGAACCACGCCCCCAGTGCTTCTTTGCTCGAGCGCATCCACAGCGCCAAGACCGGTGCTCTCTTGCGTGCCTCGGTCCGCATGGGCGCAATTTACGGCGGCGCCACCCACGACCAACTCCACGCCCTCAGCGAATACGGGGAACACATCGGCCTCGCCTTCCAGATCGTCGACGACATCCTCGATATCGAAGCGCCGAGCGAAACCCTGGGCAAGACCGCTGGCAAAGACCTCGCGCAACAGAAGATCACCTTTCCCGCGGTCTACGGCCTCGCCGAATCGAAAAACATGGCCCAACGCGAGCGCGAGCGAGCCCACGCCGCTCTCTCCCTTTTCGCCGAACGGGGCCATAGACTTCGCGAAATCGCGGACCTGATTGTAGACCGGAAATCCTGACGCCATGAAGGTCCGCCTCGATCAATTGATCGTCGATCGCGGCCTGGTCGAATCCCGCGAAAAAGCGCGCGCTTTGATCCTTTCCGGCAAGGTTCTCGTCAACCACCAGAAAATCGAGAAAGCCGGCGCCGCCATCCCGGAAGACGCCGAAATCGAAATGCTCGAAACGCTCCGCTACGCTAGCCGCGGCGGCCTCAAGCTTGAGCACGCGCTTCAAGAGTTCCACATCCGTCCCGCCGGATGGGTCACCATCGATATCGGCGCTTCCACCGGCGGCTTTACCGACTGCCTGCTGCAACACGGCGCCTCCCGAGTGCATGCCGTCGACGTTGGCCCGTCGCAAATGCTCTACCGGCTGCGTCAAGACCCGCGCGTGGTCCTCCACGAGGATTGCAATGCTCGTTTCCTCGAAGCAGCCGCAATAGGCGAAGCCGCGCGCCTCCTCGTGTGTGACGTCAGCTTCATCAGTGTCACACTGCTCTTGCCGCGCTTCCCCGCCCTACTCGAGCCAAACGGCGAAATGGTCATTCTCGTTAAGCCCCAATTCGAAGTCGGGCGTGCGGACGTGGGCAAAGGCGGCATCGTTCGCGAACCCCATCTCCACGAGCAAGCCTGCAACACGGTAGAATCTGCCTTACGTAACTCGGGGTTTAAGACTCAGATCGTACCGAGTCCGATCCTGGGCGGGAAAGGCAATCGAGAGTTCTTACTGCATGCCCGGCACGAGTGGGTTTGAGTTCGAAGCACCGATCGAGTGCGTCGGCATTGTTTCGAAACCGAACGCGCCGCGCGCCCAATCCATCGTCCCCGGATTGATCGATTGGCTCGCGCAGAAGGGCATCGCCGCCCGCATTGACGAAGAAACTGCGCATTACGCCGGTCTTAAGGAATTCGTCCCCCGCGAGCGGGTCCCCGCCGACACCCAACTTGTCATCGTCCTCGGCGGCGACGGCACCCTCCTGAGCGCCGCGCGCAGCATCGGCGGCCGCAAGATCCCGCTGCTCGCCGTCAACCTCGGCGGCCTCGGCTTCTTGACTGCGCTCACCGTTGAAGAACTGTATCCCGAACTCGAACGCGCTCTCCGCGGCGAACAACGTGTTGGCGTCCGCAACATGCTCCGCTGCCGCGTCGAGCGTAATGGAGAACTAGTAGACTCTTATGAAGCGCTCAACGACGCCGTCATCACCAAGGCGTCCTTGGCCCGCATCATTGATGTGGCTGTCCATGTCGACTCCCACTTTGTTTCCAACTACAAAGCGGATGGACTAATCGTGTCGACTCCAACGGGCAGCACCGCCTACAGCCTCAGCGCCGGCGGGCCCATCATCTTCCCCACCGTGGGAGCCGTGAGTATCACGCCCATCTGTCCGCATATGTTGACGCACCGTCCCGTCATTGTGCCGGCCACCAGCCACATCCGCCTGCTGAACCGCGCGATGGACGACGACGCCTGGCTAACCATCGATGGCCAGGTCGGCCAACCCTTGCGGAATGGCGATATCGTGCACTGCGAGAAGAGTGACCACGACGTCTATCTCATCCGCCCGCCGAAAATGCTGTTCTTCGATGTACTCAGAGAAAAATTGAAGTGGGGAGAACGATGAAAAAAATCTCGTTAACAAGCTGGATATTCGTTGCCATGGCCACGGGCATCGCGCTCGGTATCGCCGCGCCCGATATCGCTAAAACATTGGGGCCCATCTCGAGCGTCTTCTTGCGGCTCATCAAAAGCATCATCGCGCCCCTCGTCTTCGCCACGCTGGTCTACGGCATAGCCGGAACGGGCTCGGCGAAAACCATGGGCCGCATCGGCCTCAAGTCGATCATCTACTTCGAGGTCGTCACCACCATCGCCCTCTTCCTAGGCCTCGCGGCGGTGAACCTCGTCAAGCCCGGCGTCGGCGTCAACCTGCCGCAAGGCGCGGCCGACGTGACCGGCGGCAACAAGGTCACCCTCATGGGCATGCTCGAACACACCTTCCCCACCTCGATCATCGATGCAATGGCCAAGGGAGAAGTCCTCCAGATCGTCATCTTTGCCTTCATCTTCGGCACTGCCTGCGCCACCATTGGCGCGAAAGCCAAACCCGTCGTCGAGTTCTGCGAATCTCTGAGCGACGTCATGTTCGAGTACACAAAGTACATCATGTATTTCGCCCCCTTCGGCGTCGGCGCGGCCATCGCCGTCACCATCGGCACGAAAGGCGTCGGCGTCCTTTTCAACCTCGGCCAATTGATCCTGACCCTTTTCGCCTCGCTGATTATCTTCGTCGTGCTTGTCCTCGGCGCTGTCGTTCTTATCTTCAGAATTCCCGTGCGCCGCTTCATCCAAGCCGTCAAGGATCCCTACATCCTGGCTTTCTCCACCGCCTCCAGCGAAGCTGCCTTCCCCCAGGCGCTTGAGAACATGGAACGCTTCGGTGTTCCCAAGCATATCGTCAGCTTCGTTCTCCCCACCGGCTACAGCTTTAATCTCGACGGCACCACGCTCTACCTCAGTCTCGCGAGCGTGTTTGTCGCCCAAGCCGCTGGCGTCGAGATGAGTTTTGGGCAGCAGCTCATCATGATGCTCACCCTCATGCTCACCTCGAAAGGCGTGGCCGCCGTGCCGCGCGCCTCCATGGTCGTCTTGAGCGGTACACTCGCCAGTTTCGGTCTTCCGCTTGAAGGCGTCGCGCTACTATTGGGCGTCGACACCATCATGGACATGGCTCGCACCAGCGTAAACCTCCTCGGCAATTGTCTTGCCACCGCGGCCGTCGCCCGCTGGGAAGGTGTCGAACTCCCCACCGGCGACCTCGAACCAAAAGCCGAGGAGGCGCAACAAGCCGTCGCTTAGGCAGCGAGTTCCACGGCCACCTTCGGGAAGTCCACTTCCGTTTCGGCGACATTATTGAAATAGTTCGTGAAGATGTTTAGCGCGACATGCGCCACGATCTCCGCGACTTCGCCATTGCTGTATCCGGGCCGCGGCGGTTTTCGGGTCGCTCGCCGTGGCCCTCCGGCTCCGTTCCATCGCCTCTTGCTTGAGTCCGACCATCTTGCCGATCGCCGTATGAGCCGAGAGGCAGTATTGGCAAGCGTTCACTTGCGCCTTCGGTGCGGCGTCGGAAGGGTTGATTGCTTTGATTCGAGTCATGTGAGTGAATCTCCTTGCCTCAAATAAGTGCAAGGTCGCTGCCAAAACGAAATCGTTGAGAAGGCTAGCACCACCACTGCGTTCGTCTCTACTTCCCACGAATGCTCGTCACGGAATCTCTTGCTAAGCTGCCCGCGATGTACCTGGATCTTCTCTCGCGGGTGAGTTTAGCGGTCGCCGGTTCCCGGGCCGAAGGCGAGACCCTGCGCTTAATCGTCAACGGTCTGGCCGGGGAAGCGGGCTTCACTTTGGCTCGTATCTGGCTGGTTGAAGAAGGCGAACTGCGCTTGCGCGCCAGCGCCGGACGCAGCAAGAATGGCGACCTCTGGAATCGCCTCGACGGAAACTTTTTTCGCTTTCCTCTCGGCGGCCGCAAGATCGGCGGCGTCGGTTCGACGGGGGAGCCTGTCCTCATCGAAGACCTCCGCACGGAACGCGGTTGGGTTGCCGAACCCGAATGGGCGCGCCGTGAGGGCATGCGCTCTTTTGCCGCGCATCCCCTGGTCTTCAACAGCCTAATCCTCGGCGTTCTCGGAGTCTTCTCCCGCCAAGTCATACCTGGAGACCAACTCGCTGCCCTCCGGCTCTTCGCCGACCACGCGGCCCTCAGCCTTTCGAACGCTCGCGCTTTCGAAGAATTGCAAGGCCTCCAGCAGAAGCTTGAGTTCGAAAACTCCTATCTGCAGGAAGAAGTGCGCGAAGCGAAACTCCACCACGAAATCGTTGGCCGCGGCGCCGCTGTCCTCGCCTCGGTGCCTCGCGAACTTTTTGAGAGCGAGTTTTTCGGCCATGTCAAAGGCGCTTTCACCGGAGCGCTCAAGGACCGGGCCGACAGGTTCCAGCTTGCCGATCGCGACGCCTTGTTCCTCGACGAGGTCGGCGAAATCCCTCTTGAACTCCAAAGCAAACTGCTGCGCGTTCCCCAAGAAGGCGAGTTTGAGCGCTTCGGCGACGGCAACACGCGCAAGGTCGATGCCCGCTTGATCGCGGCCACCAACCGTGATTTTTGCCGCGAAGCAGAGAAAAAACAGTTCCGCGAGGACCTGTATTATCGCCTGAGCATATTCCCCAACACGGTGCCGCCATTGCGTGAGCGCCGCGAAGATCTCCCGATGCTCGCCGCGCATTTCGTAAGCCACTCCGCGCGCCGAATGGGCATGCCAGAACCGCGGCTCACCGGGCCCCACATACGGGCGCTCGAAGCCTATGATTGGCCTGGCAATGGCCCGACCGCCGATGTCACTTGGGGAGGAGCAGACCCCACCCTCCCGGTAGAAGCCGAAGGCCGAAATTAAATTGATCTCATGAGCTTGCGGTTTGCCCCCGCCAACGATAGTTTCTCTGATGGCCGTTCCCCCGGCCTACCTTGAAGGAGAACTGATGATGAGATCAACCATGCTGTTGCTTGCCGGCGTGTTGGTTGCGTTCGGCGCGGATTACACCGGAACTTGGAAACTGAACACGGCGAAATCGAAGGCCACCGGCATCCAGGTACCCAAACAACAAACCGTTGTCTACAAAGCCAACGGCGGCGGTTACGACTATTCCGGCTCCGGCACCTCCGCCACCGGCGAGCCCATCAAGACCCACTTTGCCTACTCCAAAGTCGGCGAAGAAGCCAAGACC
>Ga0224723_1000727_pt1 | contig 21792 bp, 21 predicted proteins | sample Balambano_FR2_Me_FD_161647 | JGI IMG/M metagenome (GOLD analysis project Ga0224723, IMG submission 161647) | Freshwater sediment microbial communities from Lake Towuti, South Sulawesi, Indonesia - Balambano_FR2_MetaG | ecosystem: Environmental > Aquatic > Freshwater > Lake > Sediment | place... | reverse complement strand
AACACTTTAGATTGAACAGATTGAACTCGATTGAACCAGAGACTGAACGATGAGACTGAACCATTGGCTGAACGAACCGCTTTGCCCTCACCGTCCTCACTGAAACCGTGATTCAATGCTCGATATCTGCATTTCCAAGTTCGGATGACTCACCTTTTGCTCCTCTAGCAAGACGATTGGAGAGTGCGCTACTGTTAAGGAGGACATTAAGCAATTTTAACCAAGTCTTAGTGATGCAGTTAGTGGATGGAGTCTCAGAGGCACATCCACGCTGTTCTGCGCTAGTGTTCTACGCTCTGTTTCGTATGTTCTGTTCTCAGTATTCTGTTTCACAGTTTTGAGACGCTGTAGCGACCGAAGATTAACCTGAAATCACCCATTCGTACTGCAAGCAACCTATTGACACCCTATTGATGGAGGAATCAAACGCGCCCATGCTGCCAAATTCTGCGGATCACGACTTTGCTGATCAGCCCTCTGCGGCATCTTCTCGCCTTGACCACCGACCCGATAAGCCCGAAGAAGCCTGTGGGGTATTTGGCATTTATGCACCGGGTGAGGATGTTGGCAAACTCACCTACTTTGGCTTGTATGCCCTCCAGCATCGCGGGCAGGAGTCAGCCGGCATTGCCACATTCGATGGTCAGCAGATGCACCTGCACAAAGACATGGGTTTGGTGTCGCAGGTGTTTAGCGAACAGATTTTGAAACAGCTTCCCGGCTATTTGGCAGTGGGACACACGCGCTATTCCACCACGGGATCAAGTCGGGTGGTGAATGCTCAGCCTGCGGTTGTCGAAACTCGCTTGGGCACACTGGCGCTGGCACACAACGGCAACCTGGTGAACACGCCCCAACTGCGGGAAGAACTGCTGCAAACGGATGCCAAGCTGCAGACCACAACCGACTCAGAAATGATTGCTCATGCGATGGCAGAGGCAGTGAATGATCTGGGAAATTGGACGCAGGGAGCGATCGCTGCCTGCAAACGCTGCGAGGGAGCTTTTAGCCTGGCGATCGCCACACCGCAGGGCGTGATTGGCACGCGAGATCCAAACGGCATTCGTCCGCTGGTCATTGGCACGCTGGAAACCGAAGATGCGGGTATTCGCTACGTTCTGGCTTCGGAAACCTGTGGACTTGACATTATCGGCGCGGAGTATCTGCGAGATGTGCAGCCCGGAGAGCTGGTCTGGATTACGGAAACGGGCTTGAGTTCAATCCAGTGGGCACTTCAAACAAAGCGGAAACTCTGCATCTTTGAAATGATCTACTTTGCCCGTCCCGATAGCGTCATGAACGAGGAAAGCCTCTACACCTACCGAATGCGGATCGGCAGACAGTTGGCAAAAGAATCCCCCGCGGATGTGGATCTGGTGATGGGCGTTCCTGATTCTGGCATTCCAGCAGCGATCGGCTTTTCTCAAGAATCCGGCATTGCCTATGCAGAAGGCTTGATCAAAAACCGCTATGTTGGACGCACCTTTATTCAGCCAACCCAGTCAATGCGCGAGTCAGGCATTCGGATGAAGCTCAATCCGCTGAAAGATGTGCTGGTCGGCAAGCGGGTGCTGATTGTGGATGACTCGATCGTGCGGGGAACCACCAGCCGCAAGATTGTGAAGGCACTGCGCGATGCGGGAGCCACCGAAGTTCACATGCGAATTTCGTCGCCGCCTGTCACGCACCCTTGCTTTTACGGCATAGATACCGACAGTCAGGATCAGTTGATTGCCGCCACAAAATCGGTCGAAGAAATCCGTGAGCAAATTGGTGTAGATACCCTGGCTTATCTGAGCTGGGAAGGAATGCTGCAAGCCACGGGTGAGGATCCGGCAAGCTTCTGTTCTGCCTGCTTTACGGGCGATTATCCGATCGCAATTCCTGAACTGGTGAAGCGATCGAAGCTCGTACTGGAGAAGATGCCTGTTTAGCCTGCGCAACTTCTCTGATGGGGAGACTAAAAGGAAAACAATTGAGTTATACCCAATTAATTTGAAGCTGCCTAGAATTGCAGGATGCGTTGGCGTAACGCACCCTCCATCCCTATTGCTTCACAGGAAGTTGGTATTAAACCTGGTGAGGTACAGGGGGGGTGCAGGGGCTGCGCCCCTGCACCCCATTTCTTGTACTTCATTAGAGCCTGGAAAAGGCTGTAGATGAATGATGAGTGTGAGAGGCTTTGCAGCCCTCACCTCTATGTTCAAGTGAGGAGGGATTTCAATGGAGCCGACGGGAGTCGAACCCGTGTCCGCCCTGGGTATTAGCACCTTATTCGTTCACAGGTTTAGCTTCTCTGATCCTCGAAGCGGGAATCGTCGCTTATCCCTGACGATGGGATTCTCTGGTGAAGGTCTTTTCCGACTAGCCGACCAGAGACGGCGCATCGGGGCATCCGTTGGGGTTAAGTCTACAGTCCTTAACGGAGTCGAACCATAGACGCTCGAACCAATGTGTGGTTAATTCAACAGACTGCGCCTAACTAGGCAACAGCAACTGCCTTACGAGCAAAGGGTACGATGTTGTTCGCACTTACTTTTTTTTGAGCCTTTGATTTACGAGAGGAGACTCACTCTCGACCTGCATAAGATAGCGTTCGCCAAAACGTCGAAACCGTTACAGCCCCGCGTACCTATATGCCAATTATAGCTAAACTTCCCATGAGATTGTGTAGAGTAACAATTTATTGATGAGTTATGGTCATTTGTGGATGATATAGCTTTTTCCACTCTGGTAAGGTACAGGGGGTGCAGGGGCATAGCCCCCACACCCCATTTGTTGTACTCCATCAGCCTGAAAAAGGCTGTAAAGGCAATAAACAGTGGGTCTGGTTAGCGATTGATGTCGAGACCCGTGAAATTATTGGGTGCCCTGTGGGGATTGTTCTGCCCAATCGGTACAAGCGTTGTGGGATTCTCTGCTGCGTCGTTACCGCCAGTATGCCCGCATCTATACAGACCATTGGGACGCTTATGCTGGTGTCTCTACCGAGCAAACGGCATTTTGCAGTGGATAAGGATTCTGGTTGAACTGGCTATATTGAGCGATTGAACAACACGTTACGTCAACGCATCTCGCGCTTGGTGCGACTGAGTTTATTGTTCTCGAAGAAGTTAGACAATCACATTGGAGCGATTTGGAAATTCATCTATTACCATAATTAGAAGATTCGGGAGAAACCGCAGCGAGAACCGATAGACCCTTTTTCTTCATCCTTTACGTAATGGCACTACCGGAGCGGGAATCAATTCGGAAAGAGCGTGGGAACGCTCCGGGGAATGAGTTCAGGAATGAGCGTTCCACATCGCTTTGAACGACGTCATTGAACGATCGAACATTAAGCAGCCATATCGAACAACAGCACTTCAGCCGCGTCAGAGGTACTGCTCAGGGTGATTTGATCTTCTTGCGCAATGGCGGCTCCATCGCCTGCATTCAGGGTGCGATCGTTAAGCTGGACTGATCCGCGTGCCACCTGCAACCATGCGACTCGTCCTGGGGTAAGGGTGTGGTTGACGGATTCGCCTTCGTGCAGAACGGCAGCATAAAGATCAATATCCTGGTGAATGGTGATTGAGCCGTCGCGACCGTCACGGGAACCAACGAGGCGAAGTTTGCCGTGCTTTTCGGTTTCAGTAAAGGTTTTTTGCTCGTAGCCAGGAGCGATGCCGTTTTGCTCTGGCAGAATCCAGATTTGCAGGAAGTGAACTGGCTCGGTTTGAGAGGCGTTAAATTCGCTGTGTCTGATGCCTGTTCCTGCCGACATCCGCTGCACGTCGCCGGGTCGAATCACGGAACCTGTGCCAATGCTGTCTTTGTGTTCCAGTGCGCCTTCCAGGACGTAGGAAATAATTTCCATGTCGCGGTGTCCGTGGGTTCCAAATCCTCTGCCAGGGGTGACTTTGTCTTCGTTAATGACGCGCAGGCTGGCAAACCCCATGTGGTTGGGATCGAAGTATTCGCCGAAGGAAAAGGTGTGGCGGCTGTCGAGCCAGCCAAAATTTGCGTTGCCTCTTGCTTGAGCGGGACGAATCGTAATCATGTTTGCGACCTCCTGATAGATTGCTTCAATTCCTACTCTTATATTATGTATTGTGTCCTATAAAATGACAATATGCTATTTTATAAACACATTGTCCTCAAAAAAGATACAATACCTTATGGACAAGTTTGAACAGATGCGCGCCTTTACGCAGGTTGTGGACGCTGGCGGATTTGCTGCGGCTGCTCGCACGATGGGGCTTTCTCGATCGGCTGTGAATAAGCTGGTGATTGCGCTGGAGAATGATCTGGGGGTGCAGCTTTTGCATCGCAGCACCCGGCAGGTTACTCCAACGGAAACGGGGCTGGCGTTTTATGAACGGTGCGTTGAAATTTTGGCGAATTTGGAGGAGGCGGAGCGAGCGATCGCCCAACTTCATGAGGAACCGCGCGGCAGACTGAGGGTGAATGCACCGATGACGTTTGGCACGATGCACCTTGCTCCGGCGATATCAGATTTTTTGATGCAGTATCCTGATCTGCAAGTTCAGCTCACGCTAAACGATCGCTTGATTGATCCGATCGAAGAAGGGTTTGATGTGACGGTGCGAATTGCGGCGCTGCAACCTTCTGTCAGTTTGATTGTGCATTCGCTTGTGCCTGCGGAACGGGTGCTGTGTGCTGCTCCGGTTTATCTGGAAACTCACGGTACGCCAAATCATCCTGAGGATCTGCGCTCTCATTCTTGTTTGCACTATGGGCAAATTGCGGTTGAGACTCAGTGGACGCTAATCGGGGAGGAGGGTGAACAGACGGTTTCGATTCATGGGGTGCTGTGCTCTAACAATGGAGAGGTGCTGCGGGATGCGGCGGTGCATGGGTTGGGGATTGCGCTGCTGCCGAAGTTTATTGTGGGGCGGGAACTGCACGAGGGAACGCTGCTGGTCGTTTTGCCGGAATACCGCCCGTCTGAGCTGTCGATTCAGGTGATTTATCCGGTGAACCGTCACCTGGCTACTAAGGTGCGGCTGCTGGTGGAATTTCTGCAAAAGCGATTTGGCGATCGACGCGATTGGGGAACTGAAGCAATTTGACTGTCTAGGAATGGGAGTTGCTTTGCAGTAATTTTTTGTCTCAAAGTGGGACTTAGCAGTTGCAAAATTGATCTTATTTGAGACTCAGTTTTATTAGATTAAGTCTAAAAATGATAAGCAAAGTCTTGTTTTTAGACTTAATTGAAGATAGTATAGACTCAAAATAAGACAAAATTGGAGAGTGCAGCTTCGGCGGCTGAGTTGCTTAGAGTAATTACTCGTAACTACAACTTTGTAAATCTCCTGGTGCTTAGCAGTACACTCATGAAACTCTCTTTCGGGTTGCAGGAGTTCATGTGTCGTTAAATCGATCGCAAAAATAATCTCTGTGCAACTGTTCTAGATTTATTCTTGTATGCTTCTTTTTTTTACTTGTTTATTCGAGATGCCGTAAAAATCGATCGCATCTTGTTTTACTATCTATTCATCCTATTCATCAAAAGTTGTTCATCAAAAGATTCACTGAAGGTTTGCGATAGAAGAGGATTGGTTTTCTCGCTTACTGCGATCATTTGTGTAAATTATTTGTGCAATTGTTTATCAAAACCCTGTTCTCAATCGGGTAATTCTTTTGAGGAATAATCTAGAAGCGATCGATTGGAGGACTTGCGTTACACTGACGATAGACTGCTGATGGCTGTCCTAAGGGATGAAAAGCAGTAAGAAATTGGCAAAAACAGGCAGAAAAAGGAGGTAAGAAAGTAGTCCAAAGTTAGTCCACTGATTTTGAACATCCTTTACATTCTTTGATTTCAGGCAGTTTTACAAGTTTGAGTATTTGCGTACCCCACAACTAAGCAAGTAAAATCTGTCCTGAGAGGAATTCTCGCCGCTTGGCGCATTACGATAGGTTGGACTTACCAAACGCTCTGCCTTCACAATCCATGCACGCCGATCCTCAGCCTCAACCGCCTTTCCACGAAACCAACGAAGACACCCCAGAAATTGGGGGTGGATTACCAGTTATTGAATATTGGGCAAAACATACCCTCTCACCAGAAGGTCCAAAACTCTGGCAAACACTGTTCCACCATAGTGCATGTCTATCCTGCTCCTGGGGCACAGGTGGACAAAAAGGCGGATTTACCAACGAAGAAGGCGAGAAACTCCAGCGCTGCATGAAAAGCGTCGAGGCAATTTCCGCAGAAATTCAGCCCCCCGTTCCAGCTCACTTTTTTGACACCCACACAATCCCCGAACTCCAGCAGCTCTCGTCCCTCGAAGCCGATCGCCTGGGACGACTCAGCTTTCCCGTTATCCAACGAGCAGGCAGCGATCACTACGAGCGCATTTCCTGGGACGAAATCTACACGATCGCCACAAACGCCTTTCAAAAACCACCCGAACGAGTCGCATCCTACAGCTCCGGTCGAGGCTCCAACGAAGCGGCATTTCTCCTGCAGTTAATGCTGCGTACCTTAGGGTCAAACAATTTAGCAGACTGTTCTGATCTCTGCCATGCCCCCTCCACCACCGCCCTTCAAGGAATGTTTGGCACCAAAACCTCGATCGTCAGCCTGGAAAGTTTGAAGCAGGCAGACTGTGTCGTGCTGACAGGAGCAAACTCTGCCTACAACCACCCGCGCTTAATGAACGAATTGATCAAAGTGCGAGATCGCGGCGGCACAGTGATCGTAATCAATCCAATCATGGAAATTGGATTAGTCAAATTTGGTTCTCCAGCATTCCCAGTTAAATCCCTCATTCCGGGTTCCGAGATTGCCTCACTTTATCTCCAGCCCATTCCCGGTAGCGATGTTGCCCTGTTCGTTGGCATTCAGAAAGCCTTGATCGAGAAAGGCTACGTCAATCACGAATTCCTGCAGGCAAACGCAGAAGGGTGGGAAGCAGTCCTGGAACAGGCACGATCGCTCTCCTGGGAAACCATTACAGCAACCTGTGGCGTTTCACAGCTCGAAATTGAAACCGCCGCCACCCTCATCGGCACATCAAAAGCAGTCGTCTTCGGTTGGGCAATGGGCATCACTCAGCACACCAACGGAGTCGATAACGTCTATAGCATCGCGAATACGGCTCTAATTAGCGGGCAGATTGCCAGAATGGGAGCCGGAGTCATGCCCGTGCGTGGACATTCCAACGTCCAGGGCTTTGGCTCAATGGGCGTCACCGTCAAGCTCAAAGAAGAAATCAAACAGGCTTTAGAACAGCTCTTAGGACGATCGCTCAACCTGCCCAAAGGCTATCACACCCGCGATTTAATCGAAGCCGCAGAAACAGGAAAAGTCGATAGTTTGATCTGTGTTGGCGGCAATCTCTACGGCGCAAACCCTGACTCAGCCCAGGCAAAACGGGCACTCGGCAACATCGACACCATCATTTATCTTGCAACCAAACCCAATATCGGACACTTCAACGGACTCGCAAAAACCAACACCATCATCATTCCCGTCCTCAATCGATTTGAAAATCCCCACAAAACCACCGTCGAATCCGGTAACAACTTCGTGCGGCTCAACGACGAAGGCAAAACCCATCTCAAGAATGCAGACTTGATCTCAGAAGTCGAGTTTTTAACCGAACTGGCGCACCGAGTTCTGGGCGACTCCCCCATCGAATGGCGCAAGCTGCAAGATACCCGCTACGTGCGACAACTCATTGCCAAAACCATTCCCGGCTACGAAAAGATCGCCACCATTGACGACACCAAAGAAGAATTCACCATCTCCGGTCGCATCGTCACCGAACCCCATTTCAAAACGCCATCCGGCAAGGCAAAAATGTTCACGACGCCGCTGCCTGCGCTATCCCTGCCAGAACCCAAAGACTTTGGCATTGATGCACCTGCAAACAGTCTTGTGCTGGCGCTCATTACCGCACGCAGCTATTCCCAGCACAACACCGTCGTCTACAAAATTGGCGATCAGTACCGGGGAATGCCCCACCGCCACTGCATTTTAATGAATCGTCTGGACGCTGAAAAAATTGGGCTAGCAGAACACGATCGCGTTACCGTGCAGGGCGATGCCGACAAGCTCGACAACATAGAAGTGATCTACGGTGCAGTGCGAGAAGGCGCAGCACTCATGTTCTACCCCGAAGTAAATATCATCTTTAAAGCAAGAACCGAAACGCGATCGGGCACACCTGCCTACAAACGAGTGCCCGTCCTGGTTTATCAAAAATGACCATGACAGCTTAGAGTAGCCCGCGATAGGCTGAACGCTCCCTACCAGGGGCTACCAATCATCGTAAACCCTGCCCAGTAATACGGGTGCGATAAGTCAACATCTTCGAGTTCCGAGACGATCGCCGGAACCTCAAAATCACGAAAAGTTCGCTGAATCGACGGGCTTTGCAAATGCAATCGTCCTTGCAGCATTGCCAACTGAGTCTGCCGCAGTGCCTCAGCCTTTATAGGAGCCGTTTTCAAATTCTCATAGAAATTCACCATTGCCACCGCCGTTGCTGCATCCGAAACTGACCACAAACTCGCCAGCGATGCCTTTGCACCCGACTGCACCGCTAACCCCGCAAACCCCAATTCAGCACTCGCATCCCCAACCGCAGTCCGACAAGCACTCAACACCAAAAGCTGCACGATCGGTCGCCTCAAATTCATCTCCCGCAGCCGATCGATCGACAGCCGATGATCCCAAAACTGAATAAAAGAATTCTCCGCTCTGCCCGGAACAAAATTGGCATGAGTTGCCAGATGCACAATATCAAAAGGATAAATCGATCGCTGCTGCCGGAGCTGAGCAAGCGTAAACTCCTCATTCAACAACACTTCCCCCTGCCAGAGCTGAGCGATCGCAGACAGTTCCAGCGGCACAGCAGGCAACGGCTCCTGATACTGAAACTCCGACGACCCCATCGCCAGAACGCGCGCCCCTGTTAAACGAGCCGGATTTTGGTCGAGCAGATTAAATGCAGGAATAATGCTAACTCCGTATTGCTCAATCAAAAACCGATCGCCATCATGCAGTGCCGCCATCGGCACAGTCCGCAATCCTCGCCCCAAACAAAAAATCAGATGATCAATTTGCTGTTCCTCTAGTGCAGGCTTCAGCGGCTCAATCAACCATTGATAAAGCTGTTGTGCTGCAGATAAATATTTCGGTTCCGAAGTAATAATATTCACTGCCCCATCTCGCAGCGATCGAGATACCTCAGTTAATACATCTGGAGATACATCAGGAACACGATGGTGAACGAGTTGCCCATTCGGTAACAGCAAAATCACCTCAAGCTGATTGGGAATCGCGATCGCATAAACAAGCGCCGATCGCTTTCCGGTTAAAGTCTCAGTCCGAGCTAAACTTGCAGCAATCTGCTCAGGCGACAACAGTGTGCTTCTCAAAGACTGCTGATAGTATTCATCAAACTGCTGCTTCCAGCCCACCTCAAGCTGCCGCACCGCTCCCGCCACATCTCCCCGATCGAGCGCTGTTTTTAACCGCTGCGGATCGAGCCTGAGCACCGAAAGCGGCGATTCAGGTGGGGGTGAAAGTGCCAGCCCTCCCACAGCCTGCAGGAACAGCACACAGGCGATCGTCAACGCCAACAGCCAACCAAACCGGAGGTAGTGTTTCATGTCACCCTAATCGATCTCTACAACAACGTTTCCCGCTAACCCTCGATCGCGCCTACCCCTCGCAGCGTCTCCCTTCGTCCCTTCGTTCATCCTGTCACACCACAAGCCATAACTCACCCTATCCTGGAGATATTACCCTGCTTAAACTTTCTGCTCAAACTTCTCTATGCTTCCCCTCTTTTTTGCCGAACTTCAGCGAAGCTGGCTGCAACTGCGGCGATATTCTTCTGAAGTGATTGGCGGCATTATTGGTACAACCATTATCTTCTACGGACTATTTCTCAGCACCAAGTACATTGCAGGTTCTGCCTTTCAGCTAGGCGATCGACTGGATTCGATCGTAATCGGCTACGTGCTGTGGACACTGATGCTGTTCATTCAGGGCGATATTGCCGGAGGACTTCAACAGGAAGCACGCACCGGAACACTAGAACAGCTTTTTCTCACCCCCTATGGTGCGCCCCGACTATTTTTCATTCGCGCGCTCGCCAGTCTGTTACTCAACCTGGGAATTAATCTGACCATCTTGCTGCTGATCATTGCAATTACAGGTAGCCAGCTTGCTTTTCCGCCAACGCTGATTCTGCCGCTTTTAGCAGTCCTGATGGGGGCATACGGGCTTGCCTTTTCGATCGGCTCTCTAGCGTTATTACTCAAGCAGGTGCAGCAGTTGCTCAGCGTCTTTCAGTTTGCACTGCTGTTTCTGTTCACCACTCCGGTTGAAACCTGGTCTGGCAGACTGCAATATCTGGGCTGGCTGCTGCCAATGGCACCGGGGGCAGGGCTGCTGCGATCGGTTATGGCACGAGGCGAAGGGCTAAATTGGGGAAGCCTAACGATCGCTTTGTTAAATGGTGCAGTGTACCTGGCGATCGGCTTAACGCTATTTCGCTGGGCAGAGCGTGAAACGAAGCGACGAGGAAAACTGGGTGGATACTAAAAGCACAAAAAATGAGGGCGATCGATTGCCCCCATCTCAGATTCACAAAACTAGCAGCATTTCTCTGCGCAAATATTCCAATAACAGCAATGCTGCTCAATCGCGATCAGGTGCTACCCGTGAACACAACATCCGGAAACTTTGCCTGTGCTTCGGCTAGAGGTTGCCGTCTGCCTTCTTCTTGCCAGTAGTTAATCACTTCTGTAGCTTTGTTGAGCAGCTCAATCCGATCGGATTCAGAGATCCAATGCTTTGCTTCAAGTTCGGCTTTCAACTGCTCCCAGGCATCATTGCGGGGCCAGAAGAAATAAGAAGTCAGGGGGCTGGTTCCCTTACCCACCACCTGATCCACTGCAAGTGCAACGTTTTGATCAAGCCAAAGAACTTTCAAAATAAACTTGGACAAAAACACCTCCCGGACCGTTTCGTCGTTCCCATAACTTCTACAATCCTCTATGGTAATCTACAGGTTCCCAGGATTGCCATTCACAGTCGCGATATCGTGCAGTTTATGTTGAACGAGGAGAGCATCTTGTCACAATTTGCTGGCTACGCAGCGATCGTTGTGTTTGATATTGATGGTGTCATTCGTGACGTGGGCAATTCTTATCGTCGTGCTCTGGCAGATACAGTCGAGCAGTTTACCCACGGAGCATATCGACCCGACCAGATAGCGATCGACGCGCTCAAAGCAGAAGGCACGTGGAACAACGACTGGGAAGCCTCACAAGAGCTGGTGTATCGCTATTTTGAAGCCCAGGGAATCGATCGATCGGCGCAAACCGTGGACTATGACGCGATCGTCACTTTCTTCCAGAGCCGCTACCGGGGAACCGATCCCATTCACTGGAATGGCTACATTCGCCAGGAACCCCTGCTGCTTCAGCCAGCCTATCTGCAAGAATTAACCCAATCAGGCATTTCCTGGGGCTTTTTTAGCGGGGCAACGCGCGGATCGGCAACGTATATTTTAGAAAAGCGATTGGGGTTGGAGTCGCCAATTCTCGTTGCAATGGAAGACGCGCCCGGAAAGCCAGACCCGACCGGACTATTCGAAGTCGTCCGCCAGCTCGAAGCCCGTGACCCGCTCGCTGCAAATCTTCCTGTTTTTTATGCGGGGGATACGGTTGCGGATATGTACACCGTAAAGCAGGCACAGGTTCAACAGCCCGATCGTCTGTGGATTGGGGTCGGAATTCTGCCGCCCCATGTCCAGAAACAGACCGCTGAGTATCGCCACACCTATACGCAAAAGCTAAAAGATGCCGGAGCAGCGATCGTTCTCGAAAATATCGAGCAGCTCAGTCCTGCACCCATCAATCATCTTGTTGCCTCAGCGCGTCCCTGAATAGTGCTGAGCGTTGAACCACCTTGAAAGAAAACGATAGAGCCACTCCAACCCTACCTGACTTACCCACCGGGGCGGCAGCAGCGGTTTGCACTCACCAGCCTCTGATTTGGGATGGGAAGTCTTCATAAGACAGTGCCGAAAATCCGTCCGCGAGATTGATTACCAGAATTCTAGGGAGCGGATTGCTTCAGTGCTATAAATTTCTTGTAAAGATCGGCACACCTGAAAGATAAAACTCTCGCTAACAGTCTCGCTTCTCGCAAAGACGATCGCCCACCTGAGAGACCCGGATGGCTTGAAAGAACTGACCTGCTCTACGTTCTTCTCGGAAATTCTGGTCTTGGCAGGACATCTCGACGAAACAACTTGCGCGCCAGCTCAACAATCGACAGTGGAACCGTAACAAACCAGATTAAAGAGCCAATACACACCAGCAGCCAGGATAGCCGATCGGATTTTGGCGTAGTACCGTCTGTCCAAAAGACTCCAAACAGCGTGACGAAAACGACCAGAGAAACCAGCGAATATACCAGAAACAGTCGAGTTAGCATTGCCTTATTTCTCGCCCCGATGGACTAATCCTACTAAAGGATTGAGCAAGATAGACCTCTACAAAATAAGTAACTTCAGTGAAAACCAGGGTAATTTACCTAATTCTTACAATGATCTTCTGACACTTCATGAAAAATACATATAAAGTTGCAAGAAACTAACCAAAGATTTACTATCGCTACGGAGATGAAAAGATAACCCCCAATTGCTGGCAATCGATCGCACTCCTACCTGACCAATCCTCAGGCAGTCACTGCAGCGTCAAAAATTTTTCCAGAGCCGCCACCATCGCAGGGGGCCAGCGGCGAACGCTTGCCACCCAGTCCAGGTCTTTATAGCGCTTATCCAGACCAACAGCAGCGACCCAGTTACTCTCCGCCTCCCCCTGCTTTCCCTGTACCCAGAGCACAGCCGTAAGAGCAGCACGCATATCTGCAAACTGCGGATATTTTCGCACGATATTGCGCATCTCGCGAGTGGCTGCCTCTGTCTCGCCGCTCTGGTAGAGAGCAAGGGCATAATTTGCTCTGGCAAAGGCGTAATCCGGCACTAAATCAGCCGCCTTCTTATAATCCCGGACTGCCAGATCCCACTGTCCCAGTCCTGCTTCAGCGTTGCCCCGGTTGTTGTAGGCAGCCGGATCACTGGAATCAATCTCTAGCACCCGATTGTAGTCATCGATCGCCGCCGAATACTGTCCCAACCCTTCGTAGGCTGTACCGCGATTAAGATACGGATCTGGAGCATCAGGAGCAAGCTCGATCGCCCGATTATAGTCATCGATCGCAGCTTCCAGCTTATTCTGGCTGACCCTGGCATTTCCCCGATTGCTCCAGATAGCAGGTTCATTAGGCAGCAGTTCCAGCAGCCGTGTCCAGTAGGTTTCAGCAGTGTCAAAATCGCCCTGGTTTGTGGCAGCAAAGGCTTTTGCTCTTAGATCGGAGAGAGCTTCAATATTCGCGGGTTTTGTCTCAGCAGGCTGTACCTGAGCAATCAGCACCAGAGAGTTTGCTCGCACCGGAGCAAGATAGCTACACCAGAAGACAACCGACAGCAGAATCGAAAAAAGCAGATTTCGCATCATGCCCATTATCATGCCAGGGATCGAGTTTTGTGACAAATTTTCTTGCCATCCTGCCGATAAATGCATCGACTCTCCTAACCACTCTCCGCGCCAAGCAAAGTTTGAACGAGTTCAAATAGCTCAGCTTCCGATCGCCCTTCGAGCTGGCGATCCTTCAAGTCAATGAGTCCCTGTGCCAGTTCTGCTGCCTGCTTGCGATACTGCACGTGCCCCGAAAGCAAATCGGTGAAGATTTCCTGCTCAATTTGGAGGCGGCTTGCATCCTCTGACAAAGGCGAACGATAAACAACGTTATCCACGTCGTATTTCAGCAAAAAGATCAGGGCATTGCTGATCTGCTGAAGCTGTCGCTGCAGTTGGCGCACATCAAAATCAAGCCGATCGAATCCGACTTCGCCTTCAATCCGCAATTCCACGATTGGCGCATCGGCTGGCTCTATCTGCTTTTGCTGAATTGCCGTTTGTACCAGGGTCAAAGCAGCCTGCTCCAGCTCTTCCAGCGTTTCCTGTCCTTTGGTTGCCAGCTTCAGACGAACGATCGAGCGCTGATAATAGTCCCGCTTTAGCTCTGCCTGCATCCCTCGATCGCTCACTTCCACCAGATAAACGCCGCGCCGAAAGCCTGATTCCTCGATATTATTTGCCTCGATCGACCCAGGGTTAAAGATCCAGCCTTCCTGCTCGTAGTTCTTGTGAATATGTCCCAAAGCCAGGTAATCAACCCCTGCCTGCCGCAGTGGAAGCACATCCGAATAGCGCAACGCCCCCTGGTAGCGGGCAATCTGTCCCTCCATCCCATGATGCAGCAGGAAAACGGTTTGACCCGGACTGGGCGACAGGTCTTGCATTGCCTGACTGATTTGCTCGATCGCCTTGGGGGCAGACGCGCCATACCACTGAGACCCCATCACCCGAACGCCGCAATCCAAATCAATATAGCCGCCATAGCCATCTTTCCAGGGTGAATAAAGCGGCTCCCCTGCCGCCACATCTCCCAGTTCCAGTAAAATCAGCAGTTCCCAGTCCGCCAGATAGCGCAGCCAGTTCGTGCGGGTTCCATAAGGACGATTGTCGTGGTTGCCCTCGATCGCAATCACCGGAATCCCTGCTTGCTTCAGTTCACGTAAACAGTGCTGCGCCTGGTTCAGGGTTGCAGGCTGAATGTTTCGATGCTCAAACAAGTCACCCGCAATCACCACAAAATCAACTCGTTCCCCGATCGCGTATTTAGCAAGGGCATCTTCCAGCGCGTAGAAAAAATCCTGGGTTCGCGTTTTGTTGTCGTAGCGATCGAATCCCAGGTGAATATCAGCGAGATGTAAAAAACGAGCCATAGTACAAATGGACGCGCAACTGACGCTATTGTAAGCGGTTCTTTTCAGTTCCGTCCAAATATTGACTTTCGATTGGCGCTCACCATCCAGGATTTCCCTGTAGAAGTGCAAAGCAACCGCCCTACAGTGTAGAACCCGAAGTCGAAGCCGCCAACTCTTCAAGCTGCTCCTGCTGATCCTGAGAAATGCAAGATTGAATCACAGGTTCCAGATCGCCTTCTAGAACCGGAGCCAGCGAGAAGTTTTGACCCAGTCGATGATCCGTCGCGCGATTGTCCTTGTAGTTGTAAGTGCGGATTTTTTCCGATCGCGATCCCGTTCCCACCTGCGAGCGCCGCATCGAAGTCACCGCCTCCTGCTGTTCCCGCAGCTTCATTTCATACAGCTTTGCCCGCAGGATCTGCATGGCTCGCTCCCGGTTTTGAAGCTGCGATCGCTCTTCGGTACAGAACACCCGAATCCCGGTCGGCTTGTGAAACAGGTCTACCGCTGTCTCAACTTTGTTAACGTTTTGTCCCCCTGCACCCCCCGATCGAGCCGTGGTAATTTCAATATCCTTGGGGTCAATTTCCACCTCAACGTCATCCACTTCCGGCATTACGGCAACCGTTGCAGTTGAAGTATGAACCCGTCCCCCCGCCTCAGTTGCAGGAACGCGCTGTACCCGATGCACGCCTGCCTCATACTTCAGCTTGCTGTAAACCTGGTCACCTTGAATCTCCAGAATTGCTTCTTTGAAACCTCCCATATCAGCAGGAGATTCGCTCACCAGCTTGACCCGCCACCGTTGACCATCGGCGTAGCGAGAATACATCCGCACCAAGTCACCCGCCCAAATGCTCGCCTCATCCCCACCCGTGCCCGCACGAATCTCCAACATAATGTTCTTGTCATCATTCGGATCGCGCGGCAGCAGCAGAATTTTTAGCCGATGCTCCAGATGATCGAGCTTTTCAGTAAGCTCCTGGACTTCCAGTGCTGCCATTTCTCGGAATTCAGGATCCCCAGCCGCATCTTTTAATATCTGTTTAGCATCCTCAAGCTCTTGCTGAGTTTGCTTCCATTCTTCAAAAGTTGTGACCGTTTCTTCCAGCCCTGAACGGGCCTTGGCAACTTTCTGATATTCACCGGGATCGCTAGCAATATCCGGGTCAGCCAGCCGCCTGGTTAACTCGTTAAAGGTTTGCTCAACTGACTTTAGTTTTTCTAATAGATAAGACTCAGCCATCGTAGCCTCCGCAAGCTTAAAGCCTAGAGTATTGTCGAGTTCAAATAACTAGCTAAAAAATTGAATTGCAAAAATCGTCCCTGACTTTAATTGATGCCTGTCAGGGGCGATCGAAAAATGAAGCAAATTCCGGCTACTTCTTGTTGTCCTTCTTACCTGATGCGTTGCTAGCACCGCTGTCGGTCATGCCATACTTCCGCAAGAAGCGTTCCACACGACCCTCAGTATCAATAATCTTCTGAGTTCCCGTGTAGTAGGGATGGTTTCCAGACCAAACATCAACATGTAGCTCAGGCTTAGTTGAACCAACGGTCATTACAACTTCGCCGTTACAGTAGACCTTTGCTTCTGGATACCACCGAGGATGAATATCTGACTTTGCCATGATTCCAAAACCAGTAAAGATGTGCTGCTATATCTATTTTAACTGCTTCACCCAGCAAGCTTTCCTGACATAGAAATGCAGGCAAAGCAACAGTGAGCTTATCGCTTTGAGTACTGAGGAGCTTTCCGAGCTTTGTGCAGACCGTACTTTTTACGCTCCTTCGCACGCGGGTCACGGGTAAGATAACCTTCGACCTTAAGCGGCTTCCGATTTTCCGGATCGAGCTGACAAAGGGCACGAGCCACACCCAACCGGATTGAATCCGCTTGTCCCGTCAGTCCACCGCCCCGAACATTGACCAGAATGTCGTATTCTGCCTCAAGCCCTAGCGTCTCTAGCGGAGCCTTTGCAACCGACAAATAGCTAGGGTTGAACTGCAAATACAAATCACCTGGCTTGCCATTGATCAGAAGCTGACCGCTTCCTGGCACCAAACGAACTCTCGCGATCGAAGATTTACGCCGACCCGTTCCCCAGTACATGACGCGATCGGCTCTGTCAGTAGCTTGCATTAGTTATCGTCTCCCGGAATCGTTTTAATGTTCAAAATTTCAGGCTGCTGTGCCTGGTGAGGGTGAGTGTCGCCCGCATACACCTTAAGCTTGGTAAAAAGCTGGCGACCGAGCGAGTTCTTGGGAAGCATTCCTTTCACCGCTTGCTCAACAATGCGCTCCGGAATCCGGTTCTGCAATTGATCAAACGTCTCAGTCTTCATTCCGCCAGGGCGCCCCGAATGACGGCGGTACAGCTTTTGCGATCGCTTCTTACCCGTTACAGCTACTTTCTCAGCATTAATCACGATCACATAGTCACCCGTATCCATGTGAGGTGTATAGATCGGCTTATTTTTGCCGCGCAGCACCATCGCAATTTCAGTTGCAAGCCGTCCCAACCGCTGATCGGCTGCGTCAACGACATACCATTTTTGCTCAAGTGAGTTTTTCGAGGGAAGGTAGGTTTTATTCATGAGAGGATGTGGCTACAGAGGATAAAGTCTTTTTCTCGATCTGCGCCTCGTCCAAGGCAGCAGGAAAGTCTAGAAGAGTAGGCAAACTAAATTGAGGCTGAGTATCAAACCAGATTTCGGGCGGAAAAGGAAATTCAGGATAGCCCACGCGCAGCAAGCACAACCCCTGAGGCGGAGCAGCATACCGAACGAGGTCGCGCCTCTGCTGCATCCAGATTTTTGTGAAGTCTTGGGGAGAACGATCGCCTTTACCCACCTCAACCAGCATACCGACAAGCAGGCGCATCATGCCATACAGAAAACCGCTTGCTTGCAGCTCAATCTGAATAAAGGATCCCTGGCGAATGCATTCAGCAGCCTGAATATCGACCCATGAGTGCAGGCGGCTCGATCCCGCCCGGTGAAACGCTGCAAGATGGTGTCGCCCCAGCATTGGCTCCAGTGCAGCTTGCATTAGCGTCTCATCCAGTGCATTCAAGTAGTAGTGCCAGACAAACGGACGCACAAACAGGTTCGGGCGAGATTCAGTATAGATCGTATAGCGATAGCGTCTCCAGCTTGCTGAGAACCTGGCGTGCCAGTCAGGACTCACGATCGCAGAAGCCCGAATTGAGACATCAGAAGGCAGACGATGATTCAAGATATCAGCCCAGCGATATCCGGGAATCCGAACAGGCGCATCAAAGTGAGCCACCTGAGCCGCCGCGTGAACTCCTGCATCTGTCCGACCCGCCCCATGAACAGCTACTGGAAAACCAAGAACGTCCTGAATCGTGTCTTCCAGCTCTTCCTGAACCGTGCGATGCTTTGGCTGCCTTTGCCACCCATGAAAATGAGTCCCCAGGTATTGAATAACCAGGGCGACTCTTTGTCGATCGTCTCCGGTGAAATCCGGTTTTGATGCGACAGATTGGGATGAAGGCAACTTGCCAGAGGACATAGCGCGTTATTCAGGGCAACTAGGTGAGTTCGATAATTGCCATTTCAGCGTTATCGCCTCTACGATTAACAGTTCGAACGACGCGAGTATAGCCACCTTGGCGATCCCCATAACGCTCTTTCACCTGCTCAAACATCCGGTGAACCAACTGCTTATCATACATATAGCCTAGCGCTTGACGACGAGCAGCAAGCGAGCCATCCTTTGCCAAAGAGATCATGCGCTCTGCTTCAGCACGAACGGCTTTCGCCCGAACTTTTGTAGTCGTAATTCGACCATGACGAATCAGCTCGGTCGTTAATGCCCGAAGGAGAGCTTTTCGCTGGTCTGCTGGCTTGCCCAACTGAGGGACTTGACAACGGTGACGCATAGTTGACAGATAGCGGTGTTAGTGAACTAAATAAAAAAGAAACTCCAAAAGGTCGAATTTGCTAGGTCGGCCTGGAAGATTTATCGTGCGGCAGCGTGATACCAAGCCGATCCTGAAGCGCCTGAATTACTTCTTCGGCAGATTTCGCCCCAAAGTTCTTGATTTCAAGCAGGTCTTCCTGCGTGTAGTCAAGCAAATCTGCGACCGAGTTGATTTGTGCCCGCTTCAAGCAGTTGTATGCCCGAACCGAAAGCTGTAGCTCTTCGATCGGAATTTGATTTGCTGGATCCTCGACGCTGTCATCCATGTCGTCGATCGGTGCAAAGTCAATTTCGCGCAGCGGATTAAAGAGTTCAACCAGAATATTGGCTGCCTGACTCAACGCTTCCTGGGGAGTGAAACTGCCGTTCGTCCAAATCTCCATCAGCAGTCGATCTTTTTCCAGCGCGCCGTCTGCCCTCACACTCTCAACAGTGTAATTAACCTTGCGCACTGGCATGAATACAGAATCGATCTGTAGAAAATCAAGTGCTGAGTTTTCATCTCGTCCCCGCTCGATCGCCCGATAACCAATGCCTTTCTCAACTCGAAACTCCATTTCAAACGTCGCCCCTGGAGACAGAGTCGCGACATATTGATCAGGATTCACAACTTCAACTTCTGAAGGCAGTTCAAAATACGAAGCCGTAACAGTAGTTTGCCCTTCAACTCTCAACCGACCGATCTGCGGCTGAGAAGAATAGCTTTTCAGAACGATTTCCTTCATGTTGAGGAGAATATCAAGAACATCCTCCTTCACACCCGGAACTGTCATGAACTCGTGCGTTACCCCAGCAATCCGCACTGCAGTAATAGCTGCGCCTTCTAGGTTTGAGAGAAGTACACGCCGTAGAGCATTACCAACAGTAATCCCCTGACCCCGCTCCAGGGGTCCAATCACAAACTTGCTGTATGAGCTACGGTCATCCGCGATCGCGGATTCTACGCACTCAACCTGAAACTGTGCCACAATCCAACCTCCCTTCTCCTTATGCTGAGGGAAAACAAGCCCACCGAACCCATTTCCCGTGCCCTCACCCGTCCAGCGCCAACCTGGTGATAATCACACCAATTCTTAAACCCGACGACGCTTTGGAGGACGACAGCCATTGTGTGGAATTGGAGTGACATCTCGAATGAGTGTGATCTCCAGTCCCGCACCCTGAAGCGCACGAATTGCCGTTTCTCTACCCGACCCAGGACCGCTAACCATTACTTCAATTTGCCGCATCCCTTGATCAACCGCCCGGCGAGCTGCGCTTTCTGCTGCCGTTTGTGCAGCAAAGGGGGTTCCCTTCTTCGCACCCTTAAAGCCACTTGAGCCAGAGGATGCCCAGGAGATCGCTTCACCACTATTGTCGGTAATCGTAACGATCGTGTTATTAAACGTGGACTGAATATGGGCAACGCCACTGGGCACGTTGCGTTTTTGCTTTTTTGGTCCAGTCTTCTTACTTGGTTGTCTTGCCATGCTACTTGCCTGTCTTTATGATTTAGCCATAGAAAGCATTAATGTGATGCGAAAACAAAGAATCAACCTACTCAGGAATAAACCTGCTTCCCAAAAACATTTCAAGCTGCTAGTGCTACGACAGCAAAAGCAAAACAAGCAGTCTGAGAAAGCACAGTTTTTTGCCTTAAAAGCTGATATTTGCGCTTACTTCTTAGGCGCTTTCTTCTTACCCGCAACGGTACGACGACCGCCTCGGCGTGTACGGGCGTTAGTTCTAGTCCGCTGACCTCGAACAGGAAGACCCAGGCGATGGCGGCGACCCCGGTAAGTACCGATGTCCATAAGCCGCTTGATATTCAGACCCTCTAACCGTCTCAGATCACCTTCAACCTGATAGTCACCCTCAACTGTCTCGCGTAGAGCAGCAACATCTGCATCCGACAAGTCCTTGATTCGGGTATCCGGATTAACACCTGTTTTGGTAAGGATCTCCTTGGAGCGGGTTAGCCCAATTCCATAGATATAGGTCAGACCAATCTCAACACGCTTATCACGTGGAAGGTCTACTCCGGCAATTCGTGCCACGTTTTAATTCTCCAATCTTGTCTGTAACGATCGCTCCCCTCATGAAGGGATACCTGATTTGATCCAATTCAATTCAAGTTGAGTTAGATTACTAGCATCACCCCTGACGCTGTTTGTGCTTAGGGTTCGCACAAATCACCATAACTCTGCCGCGCCGACGGATGACGCGACATTTCTCACACATTCGACGAACGGATGCCCGGACTTTCATGTCCCAAAAACGTTAAGACTACAAAAATGATATATTATCAAATTAAAAATATTTTGTCAATAAAATGCTCCTGCATTTGCAGAAGCGAAAGTTGCTTAGCTTAACAAAAGCAGAAACCGCTCTACTTTTTGCGCAGGCGGTAGGTAATTCTACCCTTCGTCAAGTCATAGGGAGTTAACTCAACCTTGACCCGATCGCCCGGCAAAATTTTGATATAGTTTCGCCTAATTTTGCCCGAAATATGAGCCAGGACATTAAAACCGTTATCCAGGTCTACCCGGAACATCGCGTTGGGCAATGAATCGGTGACTGTACCTTCCATCTCAATTAAGTCTTGCTTAGACAATGAGCCTTCCCTCTGTTCTAAATCACAATCAACATTTCAAATTAGCTTTAGCCGAATACCTTACCCTCAGACGCTAGAGATAGATGATCCTCCCATCTGAGGGCACTTCAAGATACAGCTCTATGAGCTTAGATTCCCTATCTAGGCTAACAAATCTTCACGCAGATGATCAATCCTATAAGGCAATCAGCAAAGGATAGTCCACATTACAAGGAACTATCCTTCACAAACCAACAGCTTAAATCAAGCATGAATCAACTGTTCAAGATGAGCAGTCACATTATCAACCGACTGATCACCATCCACCGAGATAAGTTGGCTGCGGTTCTGATAGAAATCGATCAGAGGAGCAGTTTGCTGGCGATAAACCTCCAGGC
>Ga0224723_1000726_pt1 | contig 21800 bp, 17 predicted proteins | sample Balambano_FR2_Me_FD_161647 | JGI IMG/M metagenome (GOLD analysis project Ga0224723, IMG submission 161647) | Freshwater sediment microbial communities from Lake Towuti, South Sulawesi, Indonesia - Balambano_FR2_MetaG | ecosystem: Environmental > Aquatic > Freshwater > Lake > Sediment | place... | reverse complement strand
TATGCAAAAACTTATTACCACGTTCTTTGCCCCATAATCTTACATAATGTAATAATAAGTTGAAAGGAGATTGATGCAGAAACTTAGTCTTGGTTCCACCCAAATGAGCTTGAACTATCCCACACGATTCAAAAAATAAACTCGCACAAGCAATTTCATCTTCCATCTCTACAATACCTAGATGAATTTTCTCGCCTAGATTTAATAATTGTCGAAAATAATCATTTTCAAAATAATATGTTTCTTTTGCTCCTACACGATTCATGGTTTCTTCATAAAGCAAAATAAATTCATCCATGTATTGCTCAAATGAAACCATTCTGCTAGTAAAACCTAGCCGTTTGCATTTATTGATAGTACTTTGATGTCCTTTTCTAGTATGTGCCCAAATTTGAGGTTCAGAAAGAGTTAAATCAATAGAAACTGTTTCTCCAGATTCACTGATAGTTCCAGATGGGAAAACGTTGATAAAATTATGATTGAGTATAGGATGAATCATGAAAAAAGCAGAACATACATTTTGAGAGTGTAACATCTGCTTCAGTTCATTAATAGCAAAATTCACAAAATCAGGTGTATGAGTTCCAGCTTCACTTAATAATATGCCACAATATCCATAGGGTGCTGTCACATCAACAATGCTTGTTTGGCTGAATTCATCTCCAAAAAAATCATTACAACTACGGATTAAATAAGGTGCAAAAAAGATTTTTTCACCATCAACTACTAAAAATGCTTTTGGTATATGTTTTGTTCTTTTTGCTTCTATACAAACATATTCAGGCAAATGATAAGCATCATGAGGAATTTTTTGTAAAGTTTCCAACCATAACGGGTTGGATAAATCAAGTACTTGGATATTCATGTCATATAATAGGGAATTTGTATAGTTTTATTTTGTCCACAAAACAGGGAACACTGCTGGATCAGAAAAATCTGGATTACCGTTGGGTAATTTCCGACACAAAAATTCATCGGCAATGTGAACTTCTTCTCCTTTTTTGTTCCAAAAAGGTTGATATCGGTTATCTTTGTCTTGGAGATGTACTGCCATTGCTAAACGGAATGAGTCACTATAATTGGGGTAGCTACCGTGAATTGTCCAACAGTGATGAAAGCTGATTTGACCTTTTTTTAAGTTCATTGGAACTTTGCGAATTACTCTTCCTTGCTTTTGGAATTGGTCAGCCATGTCTTCTAAATTCGGATTATTAAAGAACCGTGTATTTTCGATTCCAGACCACTTGTGACTTTTATCAAGCACAACTAATGGACCTCGTGCTTGATCACAGTCATGAAAAGGAATCCAAGCGGTAAGTAGTTTATTTGAAGTACAGGTAGACCAGTAAGCAGCATCAGCATGCCAACCAACAGCACTTGTACCATTTTTGTCTTGGGGTGGTTTGTAGACGAGTTGGTCGTCTAAAAGTCGAATCTGTTTAGTTCTGGCTAAGCGTGCTGCGATCGCTCCGATAATTGGTTGTAGTGCTAGTTGTCTCAGCTCTCTATTTTGCAATGATACAAATTCGTTATTACGAACTATATCATACCCATCCTGGGGTTTCCAGTCGCTAAATACAGTATTAATTGGAAGTGAGTTGTCTCTTTCGCCACGATAATATCTTTCAGTACCTAATATCGCTTGGTCAATGATTTCGTCTGAGATAACTTTTTTAGATATGTACCAACCGTGTTCTTCGTAAAAAGCAATGTCTTCTTCGCTGGGTAAAAGTTCTAACTGTTCTGAAGATTGCTGTTCCAAAATGTCAATCATCTAATTTCCTTTAATTATTATTGTTTTAATTGACCTCTGAATTCTTCGGATGTAGCATAACCTTCTTGGTTAATACCTTCTTGTTGTAATACTTTAAACACTGTAAGAAATAAAATTTTCAAATCTAACCATAAACTCCAATTATCTACATACCAAACATCGAGTTTAAACTTTTCTTCCCAATTGATGGCGTTACGACCGTTAATTTGAGCTAAACCTGTGATACCTGGTTTGACTTCGTGACGACGAGCTTGCTCTGGACTATAACGCTCAAGATACCTGACCATTAAAGGACGTGGCCCAACAAAACTCATATCTCCTTTGAGAACATTCCATAATTGAGGAAGTTCATCAAGACTGGTTTTTCTTAAAAATTGACCAAAGGGAATCAGGCGTTTTTCGTCTGGGAGTAGATTTCCTTTAGAGTCGCAGCTATTGGTCATGGTGCGAAATTTATAAAATGTAAAGATGCGACTATTTTGACCAGGACGTGGTTGAGTAAATACTACTGGACTACCCATACGGAAATAAATACCAATACCAACCACAAGCATTACTGGAGCCAGAACTAACATAGCGATCACAGCGATAAATCTATCCAATACATTCTTGATTACTTTGCTGCGATTGAGTAATCTAGCACCCCGAATATTTCCACCAATCATAAATCTATCCTCGGTTCTCTGTTATTAAAAAGCTAGCTACAAAGCTGAAATATTTGAATTTGATACAGCAATATTTATTGGATATGTGCTTTAATCTGGATTACAAAAAATTTAAGGTAGAGATATTTTTATCCCTGCATTACGTTTGGATGACAATACTTTTATGAAACTTTTAACCTACATTACTGTATACAAATCGAGTCAAAAAATCGTGCCATTTTGGCATTACTTTGATTAATTCGCTGTGTTAGGAACAGCTGAGACTGAAATTGTGGTGTTGTGATGCCGATAAAGCCTCAGCATACAACTTTTCGTGCAGCTTGATAATGTGAGGTAATTCAAATGCCGCTATGCGATCGCGTCCACGCTTACCCATCATACGAGCTTGTTGGGGATAATCCAAAACAGAGGCGATCGCATTGGTCAGAGCTTGTATATCTCCTACTGGAAACAAACAACCACAGTCTTGTGTCAACAAGTCATGGGTTCCGCGAATGTCAGTAGCAATCACTGGAGTTTGTACACACATAGACTCCATTACGCACCGAGGCAATCCTTCTTGTTCAGAAGCTAAGATACTAGCTACTGCCATACGCATTAAAGTCGGAATATCTCGGCGAAATCCTAAAAATCGGACTTGATTTTGTATTCCCAGTTGAAATGCCAACTGCTGTAAATCCTTTATCAATGGCCCGATACCAGCGAAAGCCAAGCAGACTTGAGGTCTATTCAAACGGGCAAATGCTTTGAGAATATCTTGCGGACGTTTGCGATCGATTAATTCAGCTACTGATAATAAGAGTGGAGTTTCTGTTGTTAAGTTTAATTCTTGGCGTACCCGCTCGATGTCAGAATCTGTAGTAGTTGGATTGTAGTGGTGTAAATCCACTCCAATTCCGGGCATATAATGGATGCGATCGGGTGAAACTAAACGATGACGTTTCGCTGCTTCTTCATCCTCTCGATTAATTACAACTAAATAATCTGTCCAACGTCCAGCTATTTTCTCTAAATTCAGGAAAACAGTATTTTTTAATGCTTTTCCTCCACGGTAAAAGTGAAAGCCGTGAGCGGTATAAATTACCTGAGGTCTTGACTTTTTCCTATTTTTGAGAGCATATCGAGTTACAAAAGCTGCTACAGGGGTGTGGACATGAACAATATCATATTTGCCTTGCTCTACTATCTGTTGGATAATAGGCGGTGCTACCAAAAGATTTTGAGGATCTAGAGGATTACGCGACCACTTAATGTCCCAAACCCGATCAAAATTTTGCAAACATTCAGGCGACTGAGATACTTGATAAGCCATAGCATCTACTTGCCAACCTTGATTACGAAAGTGCTTGGCAAAAGGAAGTAGAAATGCCTGTAGTGTATCTGGTATGGTAGTAACCATCAAAATACTTTTCATATTTACCAAACAATAATAAAAACAAACTTGTCGCACAAGTTGGGAAAAGAGAAAAGGTTAAAACAATGATTTTTTCCTTTCCCAACTCTTGCAGTGATGTAACGAATTTGGGAGTTTTACAGATTTTTAAGTGACTCCACGATGAAACTTGATAATTTCATGTGGTGTGATTGGTTTATTTGATTTTCTTCCCATGAAAAAAACTGCTGATGCACCATCCGAAGAGTAGGTTGTAGGAATAAAATTATCTATGTATCTTAACCAAAAGAACAACGATGCTAATCCCGTACCAAGTAGTTTATTTCTCAAAAGTCCAACGAAGAAATAACGAAGTGCCCAGCTTAAAGCTGTTCCTGGGCCAGATACCACTCCAGATTCAATCAGTTCAAAGTCTTTAAACAACCAACGATGCCCACTTTCACTAAATCTTGTAAAATCGTAAGCCTTTTCATGAACTTGCTGCATAAATGGAGTATCGGCATAAACTATTCCATCAGGCTTCAAAACTCTGAAAATTTCCGAAACTACTTTTGTTGGTTCAAGTACATGTTCCAAAACAGCTTGAATCCAGATACCATCAATTGATTCATTTTTGATAGGTATGGAGTGTGCATCAGCGATAAAATCTGTAACCTCACTACAATACACATCAAAGGAGATAATATGAATGTCAGAATTGCTATACAAAGCATCTGAACCTTTGCCAATGGATCCACCACCTACTATCAATACAGTAGGTTTTGAATTCTTTGCAAGTAAATGTTTAATAAATTCCTTGACATTTACTTGGCACTTTTTATTTGTACCCCAAAGAATAGTGCTGATTAATTTATGTAAACGAGAAGGCTTTCTATTTAACACTGAGCCATCTTCTTTTAGGAAATAATCCTCCTTGTTAAAAACGCTATCATCAAAATTAATTAAAACAGGCTGTCCCGAAATCGTGGTAAAATTTCTGTTGTTGAGATTGCACTCTTTGTGATTACATTGTATATTTCCCTGTTCGCTTGTTTCTAATTCTGAATGTAAATCACAAGGACAACATAGCAATGACTTCAATTGGCAATCTTTTTCTTTTACAGTGATAGTAGACACTCTAACTAACTCCTTTGTTTTATACGGACGTAAAAGCTTAGTAATCTCCAAAGTATTCTTAACAATTAACTATCATCTGGCTGTTGTAAAGAGATTTAATCCACTGCCATTCCTGCATCAAGCCTTCCCTAAGAGAAACTCGCGGTTGATATCCCAAAATTTTCTTCGCTTTCGACACATCAGCAGCAGTGTGACGAGCATCTCCTATTGCCTTTTCAATATGGTTTCTCTTGATTGGTTGAGAAGCAATTTCTTCCATCATATCTAGCACTTGTTTTAATACCACTCTGCTACCACCGCCTATATTAAAAATTTCGCCTACTGCACCCGATGCTCTGGCAGCAGCTAAATTAGCTGCTATAGCGTCGCTAATAAAAGTAAAATCGCGGGTTTGTAGTCCATCACCATAAATGGAAATTGCCTCCGAGTTTAAAATTGATTTAAAAAATTTATGAAATGCCATATCTGGGCGTTGTCTTGGGCCATAAACAGTGAAATAGCGTAATGCCACAAACGGAACGTCAAAGTTTCTATAGTACAATCCGCACAAACGTTCAGCCGCTAGCTTAGTAATGCCATAAGGTGAAACTGGTTGAGGCGGTATTTCTTCATTGGTGGGTAAAGTTTCTGCATCACCATAAACACTAGAGGTAGAGGCAAAAATCAACCTTTTTAAATGTTTGGCATCTTTTGCTGCTTCGAGTAAAACTTGGGTTGCGTTAAGATTGCGCTCGGTGTAAGCGCAAAAGCTATTACCCCAACTTGCTCTAACACCTGCTTGGGCGGCCTGGTGGTAAATTATTTCAACATCTTTTAAAAGCGTCTGCCAATCTAAAAACTGAATATCGGCTTCTATTAATTTAAAGCTGGGATTAGCTAGTAAATGTGAGATATTCTTGTACTTCAACATTGGGTCGTAATAATCGTTAAATTCATCAATCCCAATTACTTCTTCCCCTTGTTTCAACAATGTCTCTACAAGGTGTGAGCCAATGAAACCAGCTGCTCCGGTTACGATAATTTTAGGCATAATTTTCGGTTGTTAAGATTTTATCAACTTCAAGGCGCTAAGTTTTCTTCTAACCAAGCTTGAAACATCAACACATCCCACAGATAAAAATGCCAGTTACGATTACCAGAGAGATGCTCTGTCCACTTTTGGCGAATAGGTTCCGGATTAAAAAATCCTTGTGTCTGTAATCGATTTTTATCTAGTAGTGCTTCTGCCCAATCTTGCAGTGGTTCACGCAACCAGCTATCAATCGGAACTCCAAATCCCATTTTGGGTCGGTCAATCAGGTTTTGCGGTACATATTTGTATAAAACTTGGCGTAATAACCACTTACCTCTACTGCTACGGATTTTCATTGACAAGGGTATTCGCCAGGCGAATTCCACGACACGATGATCTAACAGTGGGACTCTACTTTCTAAGCTTACACCCATGCTGGCGCGATCCACTTTTGTAAGAATATCGTCAGGTAGATATGTCAAACTATCGACATACATCATGTGTTGAGTAAAGTCTAGAGAGTTTAGCCAAAATTTTTGATCGCTAATTGCTGTAGCAGGTTCTGAACTATTAATAACTATTGTTTCTGGTTGTTTCCAATGAGAAATTAAACGATTGTATAATGCTTCTTTCTGGGGAAGTGCTAAAATTTCTGCAAATTTGTGTACTTTTTCACCTAAACCAGTACCAGTGGGCATAATTGTAGTTAAGCTCTTTGCCGATATGTGGCGCATTGTTTGGGGTATCCAACCAATTTTTTGCCAAATGTCACGACCAAAGAAATAGCGTTCATATCCGGTAAAAAGCTCATCTCCACCGTCTCCGGAAAGGGTAACTGTGACGTATTTTCTGGCAAGCTGACTAACTAGAAAGGTGGGAATTTGGGATGCATCAGAGAAAGGTTCATCATATAAATTAGCCAATTTAGGTATAACTGCAAGTGCTTCTTGTGGAGTTACATAATATTCTGTGTGCTGACACCCTAAGTGCTGTGCAACAGCTTTAGCATAGTGGGCTTCATTATATGCGTCTTCATGAAAGCCAATACTAAATGTTTTCACACTTTGACTGCTAGTGGCTTGCATCAGAGCTACTACAGTTGAGGAATCAATTCCTCCAGAAAGAAAAGCACCTAAAGGTACATCAGCAATCATCCGCATCTTAACAGCATCAAGTAGTAGTGTTTCTAACTCGGCGATCGCTTCAGTTTCTGTACCAGTAAATGGTTGAACTATACCTGATTCCGCAGCAACTCGAAAAGACCAATATGGTATTGGTTGTGAATGAGTAGATTCTCCATTCCAGCTTAAAAGTGTTCCTGGTGGTAGTTTATAAATACCTTCATAAATTGAATAAGGTGTCGGAATGTAACCAAGACGCAAAAACAAAGCTAGAGCATTGCGATTGATTTCTGGTTGAAAATCGGGATAAGTTTTCAGAGCTTTTAATTCAGAGGCAAAAATAAAAGTTTTGCCTATCCAACCATAGTACAGAGGTTTTTCACCTAAGCGATCGCGTCCCAAGTGTAAAACTTCTTCTACACAATCCCATAGAGCGAAGGCAAACATTCCGTTAAAGCGTTTAACCGCATCTATCACTCCCCACTGAGTAAAGCTTGCTAGCATCACCTCAGTATCCGAATGACTTCGGAAACGGTGGCCTAGTAATTCCAATTGTTGTCGTAATTCTATAAAATTATAAACTTCCCCATTAAAAACAATTATATAACGTTCATTCACAGACATCATGGGTTGGTGTCCCAATGGCGAAAGGTCTACAATCGCTAAACGTCTATGACCTAATGCAATACCCTTTTCTGTATCTACCCAATGACCTTGATCATCTGGACCACGATGAATCAGTGAATTTGACATTTGCTGCACAACTATCGGCAGCTTATCATTATTAATCTCTCTGGAAATATCCCAAAAACCTGTAATACCGCACATTTTTATTAACCCTCAAAAAACTATTATTTAATTAGTCACATTCACTAGCAATAAAATTTACAGAAAAGTCTGTGGCTTTCAAATTTAACAAATGAAATTGCGTTTTTTCTACAAGTTTTTCTACACTAAAATTCTGAACTATTTTTAGTCTTGCCTTATCTTTTAACGCTATTTTATCAGCTAAGTTTAACTTCATTAAACTACTACATCCTGCCGCTAATGCCTCTGGATTTTGAGGTTCTACGACTATACCTAAATCACCTACAATCCATGCAGAATCTCCAACATCTGTAACTACGCAGGGTATACCACAAGCCATTGCTTCACCAATAACGTTAGGAAATCCTTCGCCATAAGCTGAAGCAGAAACAACGATATCTAAAGCATTGAATACAGCACACATATCTGCTCTTCCCCCAGCCCAGATTACTTTCTGAGAAATGCCTAAATCTTCAGTTAATTGATGAAGTTTTTCTGTATAATCTTTAAAACCATTACCTACACATACAAAACGTATATTTTCATTTTTACACAATATTTTCGCGGCTTGAAAAAAGGTAGGGTAGTCTTTCATAGGATGTAATCTACCAACCAAGCCAATTAAAACTGTATCCTGTGAAACCCCCCACTCTAATCTAATTAGACAAGCTTTTTCATGTGGCTGAAAACGTTGAATGTCAATACCATTAGGAATTACTAGCATTTTTTCTGTTGCAAATTTTTGCTTACTATAATGTTTTTTACCAGCATGAGAATTAACAATTATTAAATCAGCGAATCTAGAGAAGATACATTCAAAGTTGAATAATATATTTTGTAACCAATCTAAAGTTTGTTTATCTGTAATAGAGTCTCGAATACCCCAAATTATTGTGGTTGATGGCAAAAATAACTTTAAAAATATGCAGAGTAAGTTTGCGTCACCTAAATAACCATGTAATACATTGGGATTTATATTTTTGATTGTTTTAATTAATTGCCAAATAAAGCTTGCTATATACCAACGTCCCTGCTTGTTTAGACAAATAAGTGATATATTACTATCTGTTAAATCCTTTTCTAACGATCCACCGGAATACATACATACAACACTAATATCAAATAATTTTTTATCCATTCCTTTTACTAAAGTGACTAATTGTCTTTGAGCGCCACCATAATTGAGGTCACGAATCAGAAATACAATCTTATTTTTCATCATTGTTAATTGAATCCTTTTATACGGTAGATAGGCAATCATTACAATTTCTCAGCGATTGATTCGTAAAGGTTTTCATACTGTTTAATCACAAAATCTAAACTAAAAAATTCAAGTATTCTTGCTCGTGCCAACTTTCCTAAAGCTTTCCTTTCATCTTTAGATAAAAGAATTAATTCTTCCCAAGCATTTGCTAATGCATCTGCATCTCGTGGAGGAACAACTCTACCAGTATCACCAACAATCCAAGCTGAATCACCAACATCTGTAACTACACAAGGAACACAACATGACATAGCTTCTCCCACAACTAAAGGAAATGCTTCACCATAAGCAGAAGACAAAGCGAGAATATCTAATGCAGCTGTTATGGTAGGAATATCACTACGTTCTCCAAGTAAATGAACTTGATTACTAATTCCTAATTCTTGAATTAAATTGAGTAAAATTTGGTTATTACAATCAGCATCAGTTCCAACTATAACGTAATGAATGGATGGAATTTTTTTTGCTAACAATGCAGATGCCTTTAAAAAATTAGCATGATCCTTCATTGGATGATAACGACCAATCAATCCAATTAAAAAAGACTCTTCTGATAAATTTAATTCTTCTCGAAGTTTTAATTTTGCTTCTTCGGATGGTTGAAATAGAGAAGTATCGAACCCATTAGGAATTATGAAATTAAGATTTGCAGGGTATCCTAATGCTTCATGTTGCGCTTTACTATTTTTGGAAACAAAAACAATTCCCTGGGTAAACCTTGATGTTATAGCTCCCAGCTTAATAATAGCTCTGGTCATCTTTTTTTCCAAACTTAATGAAGCTATTGAATGGTGAATACTCCAGATAACAGGAATTTTTTGTAAGGAAAAAAACTTAGCTAACTGTGCTGCTAAGTTACCGTGATACATCCAACCTTGGATGATATCTGGTTTAAGATGACGCAGTATAGCAACTAAGCGTAAAAAAGTTGCAGGAGTAGGAACTCCTCTCTTCATCCCAATGGTATAAACAGAAATACCCAATTTTTCTATGCGATCGCCTAATGTACCTTTATCCATTAAAGAAATCACAATTGGTTGAAAATGTAAGCGACTTATCTTAGACAACAGATGATAGAGCATTTTTTCTGCTCCACCCGTTCCAAGATCGGTAATAATATATGTGATTACAACAGGTTTGATTGATGCAAGATTAATATACATTTTACACCCAGTATTTGATAGTTACTGATTAAACGGTTGAGGTTTTGCTGACAACGAATAGTAAGCCAAAAATAGATGTATAAGCCCAAAAGTTATTCATTAAAAATACTCTTGGATCACCAGCTGGTTGAAAATCAATCCAGATTATTGCTGTTAAAGGATAAATTAAAATTACCCAGTTAATTTTATAAATATGTTGATAGAGGACAGTTTCTAAATATCTACCAACCCATCCATACAAAAATGCCACAACAACAAGACCAGGCCAAGATAAGCTGTAAATCCCAAATGCTAGAAACGCTACAGGTATTTCATAATCGGTTGTTCCCGCTATATAGTTAGTGTTGAAGTAAGAAATAGTATCTGGTACTGCTATGTTTAATATTCTTTCTGGTAAAAAGGATACTATTCCGTAAATCAAATCAATAAATAATCGCATCTCATAGTTATTGGTAAAAGCGGCATCTAGAGAGTGAATTGGATAAGCAAAGTTTGCAAGAATTTTATATATGCTCGAACTAGAACTTTCATTATTCGCGCTAGATTCGTTAAATGTTCTAACTACACCTTCTAAACCGTCATTAAGCCCACTCAAACTCCAGAAAAATTGTTTTCCGAATAATATAAATGCCCCACTGAAACACATGATAATAATTAGAGGTAAAGATAAAAATTGTTTTGTTTTTAATGCGTAAATTAAACAAAAAACTACTAAATAATAAATAAATAAAGCTCTACCTGCTGTTATTGAGGTAGCAATAAATGTCATTATAAAAGATAAAATAAAAACAGTTGTTAAAATTACTTTATATCTGTGTTTGGGTGTAAAGAAGACAGATTCTATTAGTAAATACGATGACATTAAGCTATAAAACATGAAGTGTTTAAAAAACACATAAGGTCCACTATCTATTAAATTTGAACGAATATATGTTGCATTAGTTAAAGCATTCAATACGCCACCAAATTGTAAGCTATATAAGTAAATTGATAAAAAAGAAATTACTAGTAATATCAAAGCATAAGTAACAACACTATTATTACTCCTACTCTTAATAATGACGCTTCTACCATTATTTTCTGCTGATTTTGAATAAAAACCAAGAATTACAGAAAAATAACCAATAAATACTGCTACTAATGTTTTGACACTACCTTTATAGTCCCATGTGGTCATATTAAGTTCTACTCTAGAGTTACCTATGTCAGCATCTAAAAATAATCCCGGTATAGGATAAAGTAATAAAAAAACAATATGAAATAGTGTTAAAAAATCAGGGTTTAATTTTCGTTTTCGGTGAAATTCTATGAAAATAATAAAAAGTATGAGTCCGAAATAGGCATGAGATAACATAAAAAACCCTTGTTTCTTTTAACTCAAGTTGTACGTGAAAGCTTGAAGCAATCCAAATAATAAAACAAAAATCCAACAACTAATAAGATAGTAGTTAAGTCTTGGTTTTGAGAATCTTTAATTATGTCAATAATATTTACTCCAGCATGAAAGGAAAATCGGATATAATTAATCACTCCTCTATACTTCCAAATGTATGGAAGATTTAGACTTGAATATTCTTGGTAATATAATCTTGCACTTTTAGAATTTTTTACTCTACATTTGATAGAAGAATTAGTCAGACTATTACTAGTATCTTCATAGTAAATTCTAAGTTTCTCATTTACAAACCTTGTTTTGTATTTTTTGCTAATTCTATGCCAAACAATAGCTTCAGTAATAAAATTTTCGTCTGGAATTTCTGGGAAGGGGAACATTTTCAATATATCCGTTTTTTGAAAACCCCACTTTTCTCCGATAACTCCATATTTAGCATGAATTTCAATAGAGTTAGAATCAGTTACATAAAAGGGGAATTCTGTACCTACTACTTTACCTTTTTGATTCAGACACAAAACTGTAACCCCTGCAAATTTACTTCTTTGGGTAACTGGAATAGAATTCCAATGATGCTGAAATCTCTCTAAAGCTTCTGGAAGACAAGCATCATCAGAATCTAATGTCAAAAATAGTTCTCCTTTTGCTTCTTGCACTCCATAATTAAAAGCTATATGTTTACCTTGGTTTTTTTGCCAAATATAACGAATAGGAAATTTAGCTTCTTTTTTCCATTGCTCTATTAATGTAGAAGTATTATCTATGGAACCATCATCAACAATCAACCATTCAAAATCATGGTAAGTTTGTTGTTTAAGGCTTTCATACACTCGATAAAGTGTGGAAGCACGGTTATAAGTTGGAGTGAAAACTGTAAATACAAACTTGTAATTATGGTTTGTAGTCATTTTTACCTTTAAATAACTTCTGTAATAAGTTCTTCCCAGAGGGTAATGATTTTTTCTAGATGAAAGCGTTTGGTACTTTTTGGTGCATGAGTTGCTAAACGTTTTCGCTCTTGTTCGCTAGACATTAAATTTACCATTGCTTTAGACAATGATGACACATCTTCATTGGGTACTAAAATACCATTTACTCCATCATCAATAATTTCTCTAGGACCACTAGGACAATCTGTTGAAATAACTGGTAGTCCACATGCCATTGCTTCTATTAGAACATTCCCAAAACCTTCAAAACGTGATGATAATACGAATAAATCTGAGTGTTTTAATAAAGGAAAAGGATTACTAATCAACCCAGGTAAAATAACTTTACTCGTTAAACCTAATTTTTCTATTTTACTTTCAAGTTCTGAACGTAATTCTCCTTCTCCTAATATTATAAGCTGCCAATCTGGATACTTATCAATAATTTGATTAAAAGCAGATAGTAAAATATCAAATCCTTTTTGATGAGTTAACCGACCCATAGCGATCGCCAATTTTTTACTTGGATCAACACCTAAAGGTAAATTTATGGGTTTGCTATCATCTTGACTAACAGCTAGTGGATTATAAATTACTTTTCTTTGGTTTTTTGGCAACCAATGAAAATAATTATCTACTCCTTGACTAGAACTAACAACTTTATGAGCTAGAGGATAACTTAAACGCCGTAATGCTTTCCATAAATTTCCAATAGCAACAGACGGATTATTCTGCTCATTTACAATTACTGGATATTTAGTTTTAAATAGAGATAGTAGCGTTAATATATTTGTTGTATCTAAAAAAGAAATAACAATATCAGGTTGAAGGGAAATAATTTCCTTTCTCAAAACCCAAAGACGATATATATTGTTACAAAGACCATGAATTAGTGTAGGTGAGTTTTTATCTATATTTAAAGACCGTATATTAACACCATTTGGTAAATCATAAAAATAAGTTTCTTTCCCAAAAATTGTAACTAAAGAAACTTTTTCTCCTCTTTTAATAAAACCTTCAGCCAATAGAGCTACCGCTCGTTCAGCACCTCCTGGTGAGAAAGATGGAGTTACTAATGTTATGTGTCGCATTACTTTTATCTCCTATTTATTAAAACAAATTTACCAAGTTTTACTGAGCTTTTTATTCACAAATACAAACAAATAAGAAAAACAAAACATATATACACAACTTGTAGATAAAGCAATACCTTTAACACCCATCCATTGTATGAATAAATAATTAAAAACAATATTAATTAATAAATTTAATGCTGATACTCTAATCAAAATATAATTAAACTTAAGTGAATTTACTAAGATTACTACTAATATATTTGCAATATAAAATGGAATCTGTAAAGCATAACAAGTTTGGATTTGAGCTACTAAATAAGTATCATGTGATGTAAAAGAACCTCTTTGTAAAAATATCCTGACGATGAATTCAGAAAAGATAATTAATAATATTGATAGTGGTATTGTAGCTATGAAAATTAGCTTAATATAGCGTTTAAGGGTATGGTGTATACCTACCCAGTCTTCATGAGCAATCATCTTAGAAAAATAAGGCGTAACAACTGTTCTTAATGCTACAATCGCTAGATTAATCGGTAATACAGTGATTCGATTTCCATAGTTCAACGCTGCTACACTTCCAGGTAATAACATCGCTGCCATTGAATCATCCACCAAACCAGCACTAGAGATTAAACAAGCTCCCGCAATAACTGGTGTATATTGACTAACTACTTGACGTAAGTGAGTATCAAATCCATACCATCTTGGTAATAATGAAATACCTTGTAGGTGTAACCCTATTCCCACTGAAATCATTTCTAGCAATACACCACAAACCAATCCTGTTGCTAAGGCAAACACACCCCAATCATTTGCTAATAAAAGAAACAGAATACTAATTACGGGAGTAATTATTGGAGATATAGCAGTTAAAGCGAAACGCTCTCCTGCATTTAAAACAGCACACCACAATGTAGTAACCCCTGACAGTATAATAGCAGGAGCTAAAATATAAAGTAGTTTAAAAGTGATATCTAACTTTTCACGACTAAAACCTTTTGCAATGATAGGAAGATAATGAGGTGCAGCAATCAATAATAATACAGTTGCAATTATTAACAGTCCTATGCTCCAAACTGTAGCTCCAGAAAAAAGTTTTTGAGCTGCATTTCTACCCTCTTGTTCTCTAACTTTAATATACGTAGGAATTAGAGCTGCATTAAAAGAACCAGCTATAACATTAATTATAAAAGAAGGAACTACAAAGGCAATTATGAAAGCATCTAAAGCATCCGCAGTGCCAAATTTCCAGGCGACTATAACTTCTTTCGTTACAGTCGCAACTTTCACCAACGCAGTTACTAAAGCAACCATAATAGCTGCTCCAAATATTTTTCTATTTGTAGAACCAGTTGTTAATACCTGCCATGAGGTAAGTAGCTTCTGAACTGGTAATACTTTCATTATAAATAGCTCCTTTCTTAGTTAATTTTTTCTTTGGAATAACAACACCTTGATTTTTTTAATTAACGTGGCTGATAAAAACCTTGACCTGAATAGGTTATATTTTTTGCATTAGCATCAATAAATACTTTACTTAATAAAGAGTTATAACCTGTTGAAGGCTCCCAAACTTTTTGATTCGCTAGCCTGATAGAATACTCTGGACGATTATATAGTTTTGGCATTGGATCAGGTAAATTTAATAATATTTCATATTCTCCTTCAGGTATATTTGCTGGTATTCCACCTATGACATTTACAAGTTTTGTAGCACCAGATAACCACATACGAGGCTCTTCATTTACTACTAAGTAATACTCTTTCAAAGTTTTATTATTACGTAGAATAACTTCTAATTTACGCGGATTATAAGGGCTAGCCCAACCATCATTAGTAATTTCAAAATTTATACTCAACTCACCTAATGGTTTGACTTTACTTGGGCTTGTTGACTTTAATAAACGCAATCGATAACCTAAACGGCGTTTTATTTCTGCTATACAACCTTGGTTTTCCCAATCTTTTAAAATTTTTGCTCCATCATAAACTCCTATATTTAATGCACTCCAGCGCATTCTTGCTAACTGATTTAATGCATTAGGACAATCATCATATTCACTAACAGCACAAACTTCACCACCTTGCACCACATATTGGTTATCTTGATTAAGAAATATTTTCTGCTGTTCTACAATATATGGATCTGTATGATTATAAGTTCCCCAATCATCAATACTAGCTAAAAAACAATTATTAATAGCACCAGTTCTAGCTCTGTAAGTACCATTGAAAGCTTCTTCACTTTGTAAAGGATTTTGATTATTAAAAATATCCCTTTTGTGATGTGCATATCTTAGAGCTACCATTCGCTCAGGTGGCAAAATGGAGAGTATTTTAAATAAAATTTCTCTTCGACTATTGTTATTACTATCCAAACTATATGTAGACCGATTCCATTCTCCCCAAAAACCAATAAAGCCTGCTTCCATATAAGCGATGACATCATAATTAATCTTAAATAAAGGCTCTAACTGATCTAAATGAGACAAAATCCTATCTTGAGAGGCATCTGATCCACCTCCTTGCCAATTATATGCAAATCCTATAATTAACTTTACACCTGCATTTCTAGCTGTTGTAAAGTCGTTAGCTATCATGTCAAGGAAAGATTGAGACAACGGTTTATCTCTAAAATCTAATAATAAATAATAACGACGAATTAAAGTAATATTTTGGTTCTTAGTTTTTTCTAGTTCTGACAATTTTAAAGGATATACTAAGTTTTTTCCATCACTCCCAATAGGGTCAAATGGAACAAAAAAACCTCTTTCAGGATTAGAAAAGTTTTCTTTACTCTCTTCATAAATTATCGTATTCATCCCTTGACCTTCTTGACATACATTTATAATATTGATACTAATAATTAAAAAAAATATCTGCTTAATTATCTTCGTAATCATAAGATAGAGACCAAGAAAATTATAATTTTAGACGCAAAGTAAATAAGGTGAGAGGGGTTTCAACTATCTACATCATTTTATGAATTTTATTTAAAGCTTTGATTGCAGAAAGTTATTTATTTGAAACCTAATTCCTATCACCCTAATAAAATTGCTAGAATAGTTGATGATTTACACACTTCTTGGCTATACTTTTGAAAGCCTGTTTAAGCTTGTTTTTTTGCTGATTATATTAACATTACTTGAAGTATCTATTTGCATATTTTGTAAATACTTCGGCTTATACCCTGGTACTATCTGCTCCAACAAAAACATAATTGAATTCGTATCATTTTTCGCTGCTGCTTGACACAATGCATCCACAGTAACTAATAAATTCTGTGGCACAATTCGACTAGCATTCTTCACCATAAACAACTTCTCATGTTGAGTTGCTTGATATTCTTCTCCTTGAATGAATAACTCCTCAAATAACTTCTCTCCTGGTCTTAACCCTGTAAACACGATGTCAATGTCCTTATTCACCTCATACCCAGAAAGCCGAATTAACTCCTCTGCTAGATCAACAATTTTCACTGGTTGACCCATATTCAACATCAAAACTTCACCCCCACGACCCAGCACACCTGCTTGCAACACTAATTGCACTGCTTCGGGGATCGTCATGAAGTAACGACAAATATCAGGGTGAGTTACTGTTACAGGTCCACCAGCAGCTATTTGCTTGGTAAATGTTGGAACTACACTACCTCTACTACCTAAAACATTACCGAAACGTACCGCTAGATAAGGCTTACCAGTTTCTCTCGCTGCTTGTAATACCAACATTTCCGCAACACGCTTACTCGCACCCATTACATTCGTTGGATTTACTGCTTTGTCGGTGGAAATCATTACAAAATGTTTGACATTATACTCCCGCGCTAATTCCAATAAATTTTTCGTTCCGACAACGTTATTAGTAATCGCTTCCGATGGATTCAACTCCATTAATGGAACGTGTTTATGAGCCGCAGCGTGGAAGATTATATCTGGTTGGAATGCTTCAAATGCGTGTTTGAGTCTATAGCGAAAACGAATATCAGCGATGAAGGTAGAAAGACGTGGTGTATGTATAAATACTTTACTATCACTTTTAATGGTTTGAATTAGCTGTTCTAATTCTTGCTGAATGTTGAATACAGAATTTTCTCCATGTCCCATCAACATGATTTCTGCGGGATGGGATTTGAAAATTTGCCGACAAAGTTCGCTACCAATTGAACCCCCCGCACCTGTCACAAGCACTCTTTTCCCTTTCAAGAATTTCGCTACTTCTTCAATGTCAGTTTGCACTGGTTCACGTCTGAGCAAGTCTTCAATCCTGACATCCCGAATACTGTCTACCCTGACTTTCCCATTCAAGATTTCATGTATTCCAGGTAAGGTGCAAGCTTGAATACCTGTTGATTTACAAATTTCTACGATTTCTCGAATCACTTTACCTGCAACGGTTGGCATGGCTATGATGACCTTGCGAACTTGTAAAGATTTGATAGCTTCGGGAATTTTGTAGCGATCGCCTACTACACTGATCCCGCGAATCCGGACATTGAACTTGCGTGGGTTGTCATCGATAAATGCCACTGGATAAAATCCCAGTTGGGGATTGCGCTGCATTTCTTGTGCTAAAGCAACACCAGCACTTCCAGCACCAACTATCAATACTCGTTCCCTAGGACTAAATACCATCGCTCGTCGCTGGCTGATTCTTTCGACAGCACGAACACTAAAACGTATCACTCCAATCAAAATACAGGATAGTAACCCATCAATAAATGGTAGCGATTGAGGCAGATTATCTACACTCTCATGGGCAATATAATCAAGAACATCAAACAAAATAGTTTGAATGATTGCCCCAGTTCCCGTTAATACCCCTATATATATCAATTCCTCTATACTCGCGTAACGCCAGTAACGCTTATAAAAACCAAAACTCCAAAACACACCTTGCTTAACTACTAAAAACAAAATAGTGGCGATCGCTAAATCCGACAAGTACGGTTGGATCGCAAGATGACCATCTAAACGAAGTATTAAAGCTAGTAATGGCGTAACCGAAAAGACAACTATGTCAAATACAAATAAGTGCCTATTTCTCAGTTTCAATAAATTTCTCAACAAACTATTTGTTACCGTTTGCACAAGCCAATGAGATATAAAAAATAAGAGATTCATAACTTTAAAACCTCCAGGTTAATTTACCAGAAGCAACTTGAATTGGGCAAATCATCTCAGCTTCACATAGATTTTCAGCCATACCATTTGAGTTAAATTCGTCTACCCTAACTATCACCTAGGTAAAAAAATCTAGCCTACAACTAGCTAACCTTACTGACTTACAAATCCACACATTACTTACCCTTAAACCACTCTATGCTTCCTGACATAAGTGGGCATTCTTGGAAACTTTTTTAACATTAAAATCTAGTAAATGCAAAGCCCACACCCCCTAAAATATTTAGCACTTTACGCAGCACTTAATCATCAGATATCTCTATATATAAACACCTCTACGATATTCATATTTGAGAATATCTATTAATTTCAGCCTTCCACTCATGTCTGCTTACTCAAACAGTGCCTAATTATCACCATTTTTTCTCATGGACATATTTGTCGGGAATACAAATACTGCTTTCATTCCACAGTATCTTTTGCCTGTAGTATCAAATTGCTGCGTTACTTTATTCCCATAACAAAAGTTAACCATATCTAAGATGCCTCTACTATCGTTGCGATAGCTATGACTTTTTAGTTGCCACTGCAAGTGACATTTCCTCAAGTCATAAACCCCTAACTCCTAATAACTAACTGCTAAACAGGTACTAGTCGAAGTTTGACCATACCTGTATTAACTTCTTAGCTATTTATCATCCTTCAAATTTGTACCAGGTTTTATTTACTGAGTTATGCCAATTTGGCATAACTTTGAATACTTAAATTTCTCTGAAGAAACATACATACGTGTTTTCCCGTTTGTTATTATCACTTACTAGTTGTTAACAAGCTCAGTGCTGACCTGTGTGACAATAGAGAAAAACCAAGTAATACGGTTCAATTTGCTTTATTGTAACTAAATATGGGGTGTAACAAAGCTAATTTAAAAGTTAGCTTGTTCCGATAGTAGTGTGTGTTAATCAAAACTATGTAAGAAGCTATCACTTACTTACACTGAGTAAATTTATGTTCTATTCAGCTAATGTTGTCCTAATGGCCCCGTATCTAATAAAGTGAGTTTACTCATTTATTCTTTTAAATAGAAAAGCGATTATTTCTTAGCCCTTCTTCAATTTGAGGATAAGTTTCCTGATCGTAGTTAGATTCATCTTCCATCCATTCTTCAACAAGTTTTTTAACTCGCTCTAAAGAATTATTTTTATTATTATTTTGTTCTAAAAGTTGAATATAAATAGCTGCAAATAATGGACTTATTTCTTGGCTTAGATGAGATATTACACCTTGGTTTCCACTTTCAGAAAGTATTTTTTTTTCAATGAATTCATCAACTTTAACACGAAGCTCTAATAACTGTTTTACGGTTAGGCTTTCTAGTTGTTGGTCAATTATAGTAAATGGTGATGTTTTGTGCATTATTTTAAGAATTAACAATTTTTCAATAGGGATGAAAAACTGTTTCACCCTATAGTACCTTCTTTTTTAGAAGACGGTATATCAGGTCTTTACTGCAACTTATTGTAACGAATACAGCAACCTTTCATAGTTAATAGCGAAAATAACCTGAGCCTTCTGAAACTATACCTTTACTTCCAAAGACTTGAGTAATTCAGTATTCACACCAGACTCACGTGTCAAAGCTATTTTTCCAGTGCGAGCAATTTCTTTCAAACCAAATTTTAGTAAAACCTGGACGATCGCCACCATTTTACCAGGATCTCCGACAACTTCCAAAGTCAAGGAATCTTCCGCAACGTCTACAACCCGCGCTCGGAAAATAGTCGCTAATTCCACAATCTCAGAACGGTTACTGCTAGTAGCATTTACTTTCAATAACATTAATTCTCTTTCTACACAAGGAGTTTCCGTAATATCTTGAACTTTGAGAACATTTACTAATTTATATAATTGCTTAGTCAACTGCTCAATTACGCGGTCATCTCCAGGTACAACCATAGTAATTCGAGAAACTCCCGACTGCTCAGCTGGACCAACAGCTAAGCTTTCAATATTAAAACCACGTCGAGCGAATAAACTAGAAATCCTAGAAAGAACACCTGCTTCATCTTCTACAAGTACTGAAAGGGTATGTTTCATTTTCGCGCCCTGGAAACTACACCGCCATGAGAATAATAAAAGATTAACTTATTACAAGTCTAATTTTTCATTTTAAACTTAAAGTTATCACTGTTGCATCCTAAATTTCAACCTCGCCAATTGCCAAACCCAAATCTTCTGGTGTATTGCAGTTAAACAGCATCTGGGGTTCTGCCAAAGGTAACGTATATACAGGATGTAAGCTCAGCCATTCTTGAAAAGAACGCCCACCTTGATTTATAAACTCTATTAGTTTAGGTAAACAGCGACGGTGGTAAAATCCACACAGTGGCTCCCATCCAGTGTCACTATAGACAAGAGCCGCGATCGCTTGATCATCCACCATATTAAGTAGTAATTTCCATTCCTGTATAATTTCAATTTGCAGTTTTGGCAAATCACAGGCCAGTAGCAATACCCAATCAGACTGTACTTGTTTCAAAGCTTGACAAAATCCCATTAATGGCCCTTGTCCTAAAATAGTTTCGCGGATAAAGTTACAGTTTCTTGGTAGCAAATGTTGGTAACGTTCTTGCCAAGGAGTGACTACATAAACTGTATCAGCACAAGATGTGGCAACTTGGTAAACTCGTTGCAACATGGGTACAGCTTGAATAGAAATCAAAGCTTTATCTCGTCCCATGCGCGAGCTTTTACCACCAGCTAAGATAATCGCGTTAATGTCCATGGTGATGGAGGGGGGAGGGGAGATTGGTGGTTAGTAGTCGAAATTAATTATTAACTGTCTACCAGACAAATCAAAACTGTCTACCAGACAAATCAGAACTGTCTACCAGACAATTCAGAACTATCTACCAGACAATTCAAAACGAAAATTCTTCTCCTCCATTACCCCCATTACCC
>Ga0224723_1000725_pt1 | contig 21810 bp, 14 predicted proteins | sample Balambano_FR2_Me_FD_161647 | JGI IMG/M metagenome (GOLD analysis project Ga0224723, IMG submission 161647) | Freshwater sediment microbial communities from Lake Towuti, South Sulawesi, Indonesia - Balambano_FR2_MetaG | ecosystem: Environmental > Aquatic > Freshwater > Lake > Sediment | place... | reverse complement strand
ATCAAGATGGAGATCGGCGCCGCCGCCGACATCCACGACCATCGAGCCCGACGGCTCGGTCACCGGCAGGCCGGCCCCGATCGCGGCCGCCATCGGCTCCTCGATCAGCAGCACCTTACGCGCGCCGGCCGATTCGGCGCTTTCCTGGATGGCGCGGCGCTCGACCGCCGTGCTGCCCGACGGCACGCAGACGATGATCAACGGCGAGGCGAAGCCACGGCGGTTGTGCACCTTGCGGATGAAATGCTTGATCATCTCCTCGGCGATCTCGAAGTCGGCGATCACGCCGTCGCGCAAGGGGCGGATGGCGGAGATGTTGCCGGGCGTCCGGCCCAGCATGTTCTTGGCTTCCTCGCCCACCGCCAGCACCGTCTTCTTGCCCTTGATGTCGGCGATGGCAACGACCGAGGGCTCGTTCAGCACGATGCCCCTTCCCTTCACATAGACCAGCGTGTTGGCAGTGCCGAGATCGATGGCCATGTCGGCCGACATCACACCCAGCAGGCGAGACAGCATTTTTGTCCTGACTTCGTGTCACTGAACTATCGGGCCGGTTGCGCCGGCCCAGGCGATAGTGGCGGTTCGGTTGCGCGGGAATGCAGGCGCAGGTCTAGGGCGGGCCAAGGCGGCGGGCAAGTGCGGGAAAGGCCGCGGCCCCTGCCATGGCGTGGCCACAGTGTGGCCCAGGCTTGGCCAGACGAATCGGTCAAGAATCGCCATCGTACGAAGGAATAGGCCCGTAGATCGCCGCGTTTCACACCTCAGGTTGAATGGACTCCAGGAGGTTCCACATGAAGCCTGTTCTCTCAATTCTGCTGATCACTTCCGCCGTGGCGCTTGGTGCCTGCGGCCAGACCCGCGGCGAACGCGCGCTTACTGGCGGTCTGCTCGGGGCCGGCGCCGGCGCTGGCGTCTCCGCCATTGCGGGCGGATCGCTGCTGACCGGCGCGGTTGTGGGCGGCCTGGGCGGCGCGGCCGTCGGCGCGCTTACCGGCCCCGGGCGGCACTGATCGAAGCCCGGCCCGGCGGGCGGGCGGCCCGCGGCCGTCGGCCCCCCGGCGGCTCAGACAAAGACGAGGTCAGAGGCCAGGAACTGCGCCGCCTTCACGCCCGACAGCAGCACGGAATCGCCTGATCCCCAGGCGAGCCGCATGCCGCCGGAAAGCGCGGTCACGGCAACGGCCGCGGCGGCGATACCCTGGAACTCGATGCGGTCGATGCCGGGCGCGAAATCGGTGATCGTGTCCTGGCCGGCGCCGGTGCGGAACACGAACACATCCGCGCCGAGGCCGCCGCTGATGCGATCATTGCCCGCGCCGGCATCGATCCGGTCGTTGCCGCCGCCGGCCGAGACAAGGTCGGCGCTGGCGCCAAGGCTCGTGATCACGTCGTTGCCGTCGCCGCCATAGAGCCGAACCTGGCTGAGCGGGTTCGTGGCCTGCACGGTGATGCTGTCGTCGCCGCCGCCTGACGTGATGGTAATCAGCCGCCCGCCCGCATCACCCGGTCCGGCATGGTCGACCAAGTTAATCAGATCATTGCCGAGCCCGGTGGTGATGCTGGCGCGCTGCGTGCCAAGCACCTCGATGCGGCTTGCGGCGGTGCCGGCGAACGAGACGAACGTCTCGGCGAAGCCGGCGATGCGCGCCTGGCCGCCATCGGAGTCGGTCACGCGCGCGTAGCCCAAGCTGCCCCAGGCGCTGTCCAGCGTCACCGAGACAAGCCCCGCAAGGTCGGTTGCCAGCGTGGCCGCGGTGCCGGGCAGCAGGCCGGGTATGCCAAGCGTCGCCTCGTCAAGGCTGCGCGTGGTGCCCGGGGCAGGTGCGTTGGCCTGGAAATACTGGCCTTGCGTGGCGAAGGTCGCGGCACTGGCGGCAAGCCGTATGGCGGTCGGCGCGCCCACCGGGGGCGGCGGCAGAAGGCTCGCGACACTGACGACCTGGTCGGTGAAGACCAGGTCCTCGATGAAGGTCAGCCGGTCGGTGAAGCCGTCTGTCTGCACCAGCAGGGTCGCGCCGTCCCAGGCGAAGCTCGCACTGGCGCGCATCACGTCGAACAGGGCGCGGTCGAACCCGTCGCCGCCGTCGAGCGTATCGTTGCCGGCGCCGCCGAACAGCGTGTCGTCGCCGGCGAGGCCCCGCAGCAGGTCGTTGCCCCGGCCGCCCCACAGCGTGTTGGCAACGGCGTTGCCGGTGATCACATCGGCACCGTCGCCGCCGATCGCATGCTCGATCAGCGTGCCCGGGGCGATGGTGAGGGCCTCGCCGGCGATGGTGCAGGCAAGTCCGGCAAGGTCGATCACGCAATCGGTGCTGACCGCGGCGGCGTTGATCGTATCGGTGCCGGCGGCATCGCCGAGGATTCGGCGCGCGGGATCGGCGAGCGTGGCGAAGGCATCGGTGTAGATAAAGTGATCGTTGAAGGACGGCGAATCGCCAATCGCGCGCAGCGTCCAGCCATCCAGCGTGCCCAGGTCGGCGGCGAACAGGTCGGTGACCGTGAGCGTCCAGAGGCCGGCCGCCGTCTCGTTGCGGAACGCGTTGCTGGTGACGGTGAAGCGGATGTCGTCGTCACTGCTGCCGCCGCCGCCCGAGCCGGGGGCCGAGCCCGGGCGGACGATCAGCGGGCTTTGCGTGCCGGAAGGCGAGGTGAGCGTAACGGTCAGGTCGCCGATCCAGCTGTGGCTGATGTCGAGATCAAGCGCGATGCGATCGATGCGGATATCCTGCGCCAGCGCCAGCGTGCTGGTGACGCCGCCGAGATCGTTGTCCGGGATGGCCAGCGTGCCCGACCAGCTGGCCTGGGCGAGCGCGCGGTTGGCGGCGGTGGCGGCAGGCTGGCCGGTGGCGAACCAGGTCTCGGCCAGGCGCACGGCAGCAGTGGCATCGACCAGGCCGAAGCCATAGTCGTTGCTGAAGCGCTGGCCGCCGCCGTTCCAGGTCGTGGCGCCGTTGGTGGTCCAGCTCGGATTGCCGGCATCGACCGGCCGGGCGCTGGCGGCCAGAATGTCCTGCACGTCGCGATAGCCGAGGCCCGGGTTGGCCTCCAGCATCAGGGCGACCACGCCCGAGATCATGGGTGCGGCATAGCTCGTGCCGTTCATCACGGCTGTCTCGGTCGCGGTGTACCCCGGCGAACCGACGCGATCGGTGGTCAGGATGCCAACGCCCGGGGCGCTGACCAGCAGTGCCGCCCCGGGATTCGAGAACCACGCCACCTGGCCGTTGGCGTCGAGCGCCGCCACCGTGACCGCGTATTCGCTGTTCAGCAGATTGTGGTGATTGACGCTGTCGCCGGCGTCGCGCTCGTTGCCGGCGGCGAACACCCACACGGTGCCCAGGCCGCCGCGTCCGCCCACGGCCGCGGCCTCGATGGCGCCCGCGAAGGCGGCGAAGGCAGGGTTGGCGAAGTCATCGGCGAACGGAACCGAGAAGCCCCAGGAATTGGAGGAGACATCCATCGCCGCCTGGCGCGCCATGGCATCGGTGAACATCGAGAGCGGCGAGCTGCCGAAGGCGACGCGAAAGCCGAACAGCTCGGCATCGTGCGCAACACCCAGCAGGCCCGCGCCATTGTCGTCGGCGCCGATCACGCCGGCGGTGGTGGTGCCGTGCCGGTCGCTCCCCTCCGCCGAGGGATTCGGATCGTTGCCGGCGAGGTCGAAGCCACAACGGAAATTGGCGGCGAGGTCAGGGTGCGCGAGGTCGAACCCGTCATCGACGATGCCGATCTTCACCAGGCGGCCGGTATAGTCCGGCCAGGCACGGACGATGTTGAGATCGATCCCTGGCGTGCCACCAGTCTGGCCGGTGTTGTTTAGGTGCCACTGGGCCGCGGCGCCAGGTTCGGTGCCCAGCCCACCGTGCGGCAGCACGATCTCGCCCGTCGCTGTGTTGATCACTGCAGCCTCCCGCCCGGAAGCGTGCCGCTCATCCCCGCAGCACCCCCTGTGCCCACCGCGGTGATACTATCAGGCCGCAGGTCAGAAATCCATGAATAATCCGAAAAGATGGACGAGCCGTCCGAATGACCCCTTTAATCTGCGGCTATTATTTGGTCATGACTTAACGGTTGAGCACCTCGCCGGCGACGATGTCAGAACAGCATGAAGTTGCCTGCCGTGAGCCCCGAGGCGGTGGCGAACTGCACGCCGATCAGCATGTCGGCGGCGGGATCGAAGCCGGCGAGCGTGTCGTTAACCGCCAGATAGCTGCCCGCCAGTGCGCCGGCCCCGACATCGACGCGGGTGACCGCAAGACCCGACGCGCTTGACGGGGTCAGGGCAGCGAGTTGGGCAGCGAGCACGGCGATGCTGTCGGCCGCGGCCACGGCGATGCTGGTTGCGAGAACGATCGCCGCCGGCGTGACGCCGGCGAACAGGGCATTGGGGTTGTTCTCGAAGGCGAAGCGGTCGCTTTCGGGCCCGGTTGCCGTGAACCCGATCACGCGGTCCATGGCGGCGGCACGACTGTCGGCCGCGGTGAGGAAGCGGGCGGTGTCGCGGCCGGTGCCGAACTCCAGCAGGTCGGCGCCAAGCCCGCCGGTCAGCACATCGTTGCCGGCGCCGCCCAGCAACTGGTCGTCGCCGGCATCGCCGACGATGAAGTCGTTGCCGGCGCGGCCTTCGATGCGGTTCGCGTCGCCGTTACCCCAAAGCAGGTCGGCCGCGCTGCCGCCGATAATGTTTTCGATCCCGATGAGCGTGTCGGAGCCGGCCGCCAGCGTGTTCTGCGCGCCGACGACGCCGAGCGAGACGCGCACGGCAGCAAGTGCGGTCGAGTAATCGGCCGTGTCGCTGCCGGCGCCGCCGTCGAGCGTGTCGTTGCCGCCCAGACCTGCCAGCACGTCGTTGCCGCGGCCACCCATCAGCAGGTTCGCGGCGGCGTTGCCGGTAAGCCGATCGTCGCCGTCGCCGCCAATGGCGTTCTCAATAACCGTGCCGGGCGCAATCGTGAGCTGGACGCCGTCGATCTGCGAGAAGCCACCGGCCAGGTCGATCGTGGACGCGGCGGTGACCGCGGCTGCATTGATGGTATCGATGCCCCCCGCATCGCCCAGCGTCCGACGAGCAACGTCGGCGGCCAGGTCGGAGAACTCGTTCGTGTAGAAATAGGTGTCGTCATCCGTCAGCGGGCTGCCAATCGCGCGCAGCGTGAAGCCCTGGATTTCGCCGTCGTCGCCGGCAGCGTGGTCGATGATCGTAAGGGTCCAGGCGCCGCGAGACTCCTCGCCGCGGAAGGCATTGCTGGATACCGTGAAGAAGATATTGTCCTTGTCGCTACCCCGGCTGGCCGCGCCCGGCGGCGTGCCGGTCGGAATGCCGGGACGGTCGATCAGAACGCTTTGCGTGCCCGAGGGCGCCGTGAGCACGACGGATAGATCGCCGCGCCGCGGGTGTTCGATCCTGAGATCGACCTCCACCCGCTCGATCGAGAGCGCGGGATCGAAGGCCAGCGTCTGAAGGATGCCTGCGAGGTCGCCATCGCCGATCCGATCCGTCTCGGTGGAGTGCGCCTGCTCGACCTCACGGTTGCCGACCACTTTGGCCTGCGTGCCCGTGGCAAACCAGGTTTCGGCGAGGCGCACCGCTGCGGTCGCATCAACCAGCCCGTAGCCGAAATCATTGCTGAACCTGAGACCGCCACCATTCGAGTCCCTGGCCGCATTGGTGGTCCAGCTGGTGGTGCCCAGGACATTGGAACGGGCGCTGTAGGCAAGAATCTCGTGCACGTCGCGATAGCCAAGGCCGGGGTTCGCCTCCAGCATCAGCGCCACGACACCCGAAACCAGCGGCGCGGCATAACTCGTGCCCTCCCGACCTGCCGCCGTATCGCCGTTCGGATTGAAGCCGCCGGCACCGCGGATGTCCGTGCTGAGCATGCTGACCCCGGGCGCGGCAACCATCAGGGCCGCGCCCGGGTTTGACCTGAAATAAACCTCGCCGTGCCGGTCGATAGCCGCGACGGCGATGGTGCCTTGGTTATTCGTGAAGTTGTGATGGTTGACGTTGTCGCCGCCCATCTGTTGGTCGGCACTGCTGGAGCCCGGGTTGGGCACGCGGCCGTTCGCGGCCGAGGCAACCCAGATCGTACCCAAACCGCCGCGCCCGCTTTCCACCGATTCGCGGATGCCGGCAGCGAACGTCGCCCATCCGGAGAGCTGGAAATTGTCAGCAAAGAAATTATTGTATCCCCAGGAGTGCTGGCTGATATCCACGTGCCGCTGTTCCGGCCAGATCCGATCGAGCTGAGCGCCAAAGTTGGTGCCCCCAAAGCCCAGTGAAAACCCTTTCCAGTCTGCGTCATGGGCCACGCCGATGATCGCCTGTGCATTGTCGTCGGCGATGATCAGTCCGGCGACAAACGTGCCATGGGCCGCCACGTTACCGCGCGGTTCAGGAATGCTGTCGCCGGTCACCCCATCAAGGCCCCCACGATAGTTGGGCATCAGCTCCGGATGGCCGGCATCGCTGGCGCCATCGCCAACATCGAAGCCCGTGTCGACGATGCCGATGGTGACTCCGCGGCCAGTGTAGTCGTTCCAGGCGACCCGCACATTGATGTCGGGTCCGACCCGCGCCCCGGCGGTATCCACATTGTCCAGATGCCACTGGTTGCGGCCCTCCGCCGGAGAGAGCGGCCCACCCGATGGTCCGGCCTCAGTCCGTTGGGTCATGACGTTGTGGACCCCCTTTCAAGATTGCGCATTGCAGGGCCGCCCGACGCGTAGGGCGCATCACCCACGCGATCGCATGCCGTGGAGTCCTTGCTATAGCGGATCAAATGATCCGCCAAGTGTGACCCAGATCACACTCGGCGCCTGCCGATGGCGGTGCCCTCAAAACAGGAAGAAGTTGCCCGTCCCCAGCGTGCTGCCGCCCGCGAACTGGATGCCGATCAGCATGTCGGCGGCAGGATCGAACCCCGCGACCATGTCGTTCGCCGTCAGGTAGCTGCCCGCCATGGCACCGGCCGTCACGTCCACCTGGCACAGCGCCAGCGTTGTTGGCCCCGATGCGGCCAGTGTGCCCAGCTGCGCGGCCAGGTCGGCAACCGACGTGGCCGAGGCCAGTGTGACCTTCGCGCTTAGGACGATCGCGGTCGGCGCAACACCGGCGAACAGCGCGCCTGCCGCGTTCTCGAACCCGATGCGGTCGAAACCGGCGCCGGCGGTGGTGAACCCGACCAGCCGATCCATCGCCGCGGCCCTGCTGTCGGCGGCCGTACCATAGCGGACCAGCTCGTTGCCCGAAGCAGCACCCAGCTCGATCAGGTCGGCACCCAGGCCGCCGAAAAAATCGTCCTTGCCGTCGCCACCGATCAGCGTGTCGTCGCCGGCGCCGCCATCGAGCTTGTCGTCGCCCGCGTTGCCGGTCAGCACGTTGGCGCCGGCATCGCCGACCAGCACGTCGTTGGCCGAGCCGCCGGCCAGGTTCTCAATGTCGAAGAAGCGATCGCGGCCGAAATTGATGGTGTTGACCGTGCCGTTGATGCCAAGCAGGGCACGCACCGGCACGGCGGCGTCCGAGTAGTCGGCCGTGTCGACGCCAGCGCCGCCATACAGCACGTCGTCGCCCGGCCCGCCGCGCAGGATGTCGTCGCCATCCAGGCCATAGAGGCGATCATTGCCCGCACCGCCCCGCAGCACGTTGGCGCCCGTGTTGCCGACCAGCGCATCGTTGAAGGCGCTGCCCAGGAATCCCTCGATGGATTCGAAATAGTCGATGCCGGCACCACCGGTCGACGAGGCGCTGTTGAGATAGACCTTCACTGGCGCGGCCGCGTTGGCGTAGCTGGCAAGGTCGATGCCGGTGCCGCCCTGCAACCGGTTGGTGCCCAGGCCGCCTTCCAGGAGGTCGTCGCCATCGCCCCCCGACAGCAGGTTGTCGCCGGCATCGCCGACCAGCACGTCGTCGAACGCGCTGCCGGTGATGTATTCGATGCCGGAGAGGGTGACGATGCCGCCGCCGCCCGTGTGCTGCGGCCCGACGATCGCCAGCGACGCCGTGATGCCGCCGGGGGCATCGAGGAACCGCACCGTGTCTGTGCCGGCGCCGCCGATCACCACATCCCCCGACCGGGCATGCAGCATATCGTCGCCGTCGCCGCCGTCCAGCCGGTCGCCGCCGCCCTGGCCGTAGATGCGGTCGTTGCCGCGCCCGCCCAGCAGGATGTTGGTGGCGGCGTTGCCGACCAGCAGGTCGTTGCCGTCGCCGCCGATCACGTTCTCGATGACGGTGCCGGGCGCGATGGTGATCGCGGTGCCGCCGATGCTGACGGCAAGGCTGGCAAGGTTCACGCTGCTGGCCGCCGAGACGGCCGAAGCGTTGATGGTGTCGATGCCGCCATTGTCGGCAAGCACTCGGCGCGAGGGTTCGCCCAGCGCGGCAAAGGCATCGGTGTAGATGTAGGTGTCGTCGCCGCCCGGTGCATCGCCGATCGCACGCAGCGTCCAGCCATGCAGCGTGCCGGTGGCGCCCGAGACCACGTCCTTGGTGCGCAGCGTCCAGGTGCCGGCGGCGCTCTCGCCGCGGAAGGCGTTGGAGGTCAGCGTGAAGTAGAGCGGGAACGCGTTGGTGTAGATGATCTCGAAGCCCGGCGGCGCGCCCGGGCGGTCGAGCAGGCGGCTGACCGTGCCCGACGGCGACACCAGCTCGACGACCAGATCGTTCAGCCGGTCATGCACCAGGTCGATCTCGAGCTCGATGCGCTCGATGCGCAGCGCAGCGGCAAGGGAGGCTGTGGTGGCAACGCCGGCGGCGCTGCCATCGGGGATGGCAGCACCCGTCGCCCAGCTCGCGGTGGCAATCGTGCGGTTGTGGAAGGTGTCCGCGACATCGCCGGCCGCGAACCAGGTTTCGGCTAGGCGCACGGCAGCGGTCGCATCGACCAGGCCAAAGCCGTAATCGTTGCTGAAGCGATGGCCGCCGCCATTCCACGTCCGGGCGCCATTGGTGGTCCAGCCGGGATCGGCCACGTCGATCGGGCGCGCGCTGGCGGCCAGGATGTCCTGCACATCGCGATAGCCCAGGCCCGCGTTCGCCTCCAGCATCAGCGCAACGACACCGCCGACGATGGGGGCAGCGAAACTGGTGCCGGTCAGCACCACGGTGTCGCCCGGGTCATATCCCGAAGCGCCGGTCTGGTCCGTGGTCAGCACCGCGGCACCCGGTGCGCTGACCAGCAGCGCCGCGCCGGGATTCGAATTGAGCTCGACATTGCCGGTCGCATCGATGGCCGCGACGGCGATCGCGTACTGGTTGTTCTCGAGATTGTGGTGATTGACGCTGTCGCCGTAGCTGCGGCCGTTGCCGGCGGCGAAGACCAGTACGGTGCCGAGGCCGCCGCGGCCGTTAGCAACGGCGTTCTCGCCAGCCTGCACCAGGGCGGCGCCTTCAGGGTCCAGAAAGTTGTCGAAGAACGGATACACATAGCCCCAGGCGTTCACCGACACGTCCATCTGCGCCTGGCGGCCGATGGCATCCACCTGCTGCAGGAACTGCTGCTCCAGCAGGAACTCGGCGTTGGGGTCGGTCAGGTCAACCGGACTGAAATCGATACGGAAACCGTACAGGTCGGCATCGTGGGCAACGCCGATCAGGCCGGTGCCGTTGTCGTCGGCGCCGACCAGGCCGGCCACGGCGGTGCCATGCGGATTGTCCGCCCCGGCGGCGGGCGAAGGGTCGTTGCCCACGCTGTCCCACCCGCCCTTGAAATTGGCCGCCAGATCAGCGTGCGCCAGATCGAACCCGTCATCGACGATGCCGATCTTCACACCGCTGCCGGTGTAGTCGAGCCAGGCCTTGACGACGTTGATATCGATGCCCGGCAGGCCCCCGCTTTGCCCCGTGTTGCGCAGGTGCCACTGCCCCGCCGACCCGGGCTCGGTCGCAAGGCCGCCGTTGCGCGTGATGCTGCCGGGTATCATCGTTGGCCCCTCCCGCGGCGGCTCTCCGATCCCGGTACCGCCGGCCGATCCCGATCGATAGCACGATTGGCGGGCCGAACGTTACGGCGGCGCGCGCCCGGAGGGTGTGCGCCCGCGCACACCTGGCAAGGCAGCCCGGCGCGGGGGGGAACCAGCGCCGCGCCGGGCCTGCGCTCAGGCGGTCATCGCGGCCGGCGCGGTCTTCAGCCGCTTCACCAGCAGCTTGTTCAGCGCGTGCACATAGGCGCGGGCCGAGGCGACCAGCGTGTCGGTGTCCGCGCCCTGCCCATCCACCGTCTTGCCGCCCTCGGAGAGCCGCACGGTGACCTTGGCCTGCGCATCCGTGCCTTCGGTGACCGCGCCGACGCTGAACAGCGTGAGCTCGGCCTCGTGCGGATAGATCGCGCGGATGGCCTTGAAGGTGGCATCGACCGGGCCGTCGCCGGAGGCTTCCGCGCGCTGCACGGTGCCATCGACATCGAGCTCCAGCACGGCGCGCTGCGGGCCCTTGCTGCCGGCCCAGACCTCCAGCGACACGAAGCGCACGGTGTCGTTGCCGCGCATCACCTCGTCATCCACCAGGGCGACGATGTCGTCGTCGTAAACGACCTTCTTCTTGTCGGCCAGGTCCTTGAAGCGGCGGAACGCATCGTTCAGCGCATTGTCACCCATCTCGGCATAGCCCAGCGACTTCAGCTTGTCGCGGAAGGCGGCGCGGCCGGAATGCTTGCCCAGCACCAGCGAGCTCTTTGACCACCCCACGCTCTCCGGCGTCATGATCTCGTAGGTCTGCGCATTCTTCAGCATGCCGTCCTGGTGGATGCCGCTTTCGTGCGCGAACGCGTTGCGCCCGACGATCGCCTTGTTCGGCTGCACGTCGAAGCCGGTGATGCCGGCCAGCATCTTGCTGGTCCGCAGGATGCGCTCCGTGGTGATCGCGTTGGCGCGGCCGAAGGAATCGGCGCGGGTGCGCAGCGCCATCACCACCTCCTCCAGGCTTGCGTTGCCGGCACGCTCGCCGATGCCGTTGATGGTGCTTTCGATCTGCCGGGCGCCGGCGCGCAACGCAGCCAGCGAATTCGCCACCGCCAGGCCCAGATCGTTGTGGCAGTGGGTGGAGAGGATCACCTTCTCGGCGCCCGGCACCCGCTCCAGCAGCATTCTAAAGATCGAGGCGTACTCCTCCGGCACCGCGTAGCCGACGGTGTCGGGGATGTTGATGGTGGTGGCACCGGCCTTGATCGCGGCCTCGACACAGCGGCAGAGGAAATCAGGCTCGGTGCGGCTGCCGTCCTCGGCGCTCCATTCCACGTCGTCGGTGTGGTTGCGCGCCAGCGTGACCGACGCGATGGTCATCTCGACCACCTTTTCGGGCTCGACCTGGAGCTTGTACTTCATGTGCAGCGGGCTGGTGGAGACGAAGGTGTGGATGCGCTTGCGCCGCGCCGGCTTCACCGCCTCGGCCGCGCGCAGGATGTCGGCCGGCGACGTGCGGGCCAGGCCGCAGACCACGGCGCCCTGGAGTTTCTCGGCGATGCCGCGCACGCTTTCGAAGTCGCCGACGCTGGCGATCGGGAACCCCGCCTCGATGACATCGACGCCCAGATCCTCCAGCGCCGCGGCGAGCCTGAGCTTCTCCTCGAAATTCATCGAGAAGCCGGGCGACTGCTCGCCGTCGCGCAGCGTGGTGTCGAAGATGATGACGCGGTCGGGGCCGACCTCGCCAAAGGACGGGTGGTTGATGATGTGAGTCATGGCAGCCCTGCGGAATGGTTGGGTGGTTGTGCGCGCGCGGCCCGGGGCCGGCTCTCTCCCCCGAAGCGATGCCGCAAGACGGTGCGGCGGTTACGCCCGGGGGCGCTTAAGTCGAAGCAGGGCCTGCGAGGCCGCCGCGCCGAGTGGCCGCGCGGGAAGGCGCGCCGCCAGAAGGGCGGTCGCGGCGATCAGGTCGAGCGGCAAAATCTCGGCCATGTGGCAAGAATGGCCCGCACGCGCGGGCTTGGCAAGCGGCGCCCATGCCCGCACCCTGACGGCAACGACATCACCCGAAGGAACCGTCATGCGTCGCCTGCTGCTTGCCGCCGCCATGCTGTGCGCGGCCGCGCCCGCGCTTGCCTTCCCCGACCGGCCGGTGCGCATCATCGTGCCCTTCCCGCCTGGCGGATCCACCGACATCATTGCCCGCATGCTGGCCGAGCGTGCCGGCCGCGACCTGGCCAACAAATTCGTGGTGGAGAACCGCTCGGGCGCCAACGGCAATATCGGCATGGAGGCGGCGGCGCGCAGCGCGCCCGATGGCTATACGCTGGGCACCTGCACCATCGGCAACTGCGCGATCAATGCCGCGATCTATGCGCGCATGCCGTACGACATCGCAACCGAGCTGGTGCCCGTGTTCTGGTCGGCCAGCGTGATGAATTTGCTGGCGGTGCGCAACGAGCTGCCGATCCGCACGCTGGCCGAGTTCCTGGCCTATGCGCGGGCCAACCCGGGCAGGATGCAGTATGGCAGTTCCGGCTTCGGCAGCTCGAACCACCTGGCGCCGGAGATGCTTAAGGGCATGTTCCAGCTCGACATCCTGCACGTGCCGTTCCGCGGCGGGGCGCCGGCGATGCAGGCGCTGATCGCGGGCCAGGTCGATTTCATGCTGGAGAACGTGCCCACCCTTGTCGCCGCGATGCGCGACGGGCGCTTCCGCGGCATCGCGGTGACCGGTTCCACCCGCGACCCCGCGGTGCCCGATCTGCCCACCTTCGAGGAGGCGGGGCTGAAGGGCTTCGTCGTCGAACCGTGGTTCGGCTTCATGGCACCGCGCGGCACGCCGGAGGCCGCGGTGCAGCGGCTCAACGCGCTGTTCAACGAGGCGCTGGCCGATGCCGTCGTACGCCAGCGCTTGGCCGAGCTGGGCGCCAGGCCGCGCGGCGGCAGTCCGGCCGACTTCGCTGCGCACGTGCAGGCCGAGCTCGCCAAGTGGCGCGAGGTGGTCGAAAAGAACAACATCGAACGGCTGCAATAGGTCCCCCCAAGATGCCTCACGTGCTGATGCTTCGCCCGCTGCACCCCGATGCAGTGGCACTGCTGACGTCGCGTCCCGACATCACGCTGGAGGTGCTGGAACCGGTCGATCCCGTAGTGCTGAAGGATCGCATCGCGGCGGCCGATGCGATCAGCGTGCGCAATACGCCGATCCCCAAGGAACTGATCGCGCGCGGCAACCGGCTGCGCACGGTCGCGCGCCACGGCGTCGGCTATGACGCGGTGGATGTCGAGGCGCTGACGGCACGGAAGATTCCGCTGACCATCACCAGCGGCGCGAATGCCGTGAGTGTCGCCGAGCATGCACTGGCGCTGATGCTGGCGGTTGCCAAGCGTACCTGCGAGTCCGATGCGGCGCTGCGCGGCGGTGCCTGGGGGCCTGTTGCCGGCCGGCCGATGGTGGAACTGCGAGATCGCACGGTCCTGGTGCTGGGCCACGGCCGCATCGGCCATCGCGTGGCGAACCTGTGCGCGGCCTTCGGCATGCGCGTGCTGGTGCGCGACCCGTATGTGGACCAGGCCGCAATCGCCGCCGCCGGCCACACCCCGGTGCGCGACCTGGATGCCGCCCTGCCGCAGGCCGACGTGCTGACGATCCATGTGCCGAAGACGCCGGAGACCACCGACATCATCGATGCGCGCCGGCTGGCGCTGCTGCCCGCGCACGCCATCGTGGTCAACACCGCGCGCGGCGGCATCGTGAACGAACCGGCGCTGCTGGCCGCGCTGAAGGCAGGCAAGCTGCTGGGCGCGGGCCTGGATGTTTTCGAGACCGAGCCGACGCCGGCCGACAACCCGATCTGCAAACTGCCGAACGTGGTGGTTACCGCGCATCTGGCGGCCGGCACGCAGGAAGGCATGCGGCGCATGGGCATGCAGTGCGTGAAGAACATCCTGGATGTGCTGGACGGCAAGCCCGATCCCGAAATGGTCGTCAACAAGGAGGTGCTGTGATGCACCACGTGCTGCTGTGCCGCCACATGCACGAAGCCGGCATGTCGCTGCTGAAGGCCCGCAAGGATATCAGGCTGACGTTGCTTGAAGCCCCGGCCGAGCCGAAACTGGAAACGGCGATCGCCGATGCGGCGGCCGTGTTCCTGTGGCTGGAACCGATCACCGAGGCGCTGCTGGCCAAGGCGCCGAAACTGAAGATGGTCAGCCGCTATGGCGTCGGCTACGACACGATCGATATCGCGGCCTGCACGCGCCATGGCGTTGCGGTGGGCGTGGCCAATGGCTCGAACGACCTGTCGGTGGCCGAGCACGCGCTGATGCTGCTGCTGGCGGTGGCGCGCAACACGGTGGTGTATGACGCGCGGGTGCGCTCGGGCGGCTGGCGCGGGCCCGGTGCCCCGATCATGGGCGAACTGGCGGGGCGCACGGTGCTGGTGGTGGGCTATGGCCGCATCGGCACGCGGGTGGCGAAACTGTGCACCGCGTTCGGCATGACGGTGATGGTGCACGACCCTGCCTTCCCCACGCCGCGCATCGCCGCCGACGGGCACATTCCCGCACCCGACCTGCGCGCCGCCCTGCCCAAGGCCGATGTGCTGACGCTGCACTGCCCGCTGCTGCCAACCACGCGCGGCATGATCAATGCCGAGACCATCGGGCTGATGAAGGATGGTGCCTGGCTGATCAACACCGCGCGCGGGCCGATCGTTGACCAGCACGCGCTGGTGGCGGCGCTGAAGTCCGGTAAGCTGGCCGGCGCGGGCCTGGACGTGATCGAGCAGGAGCCGCCCGACCCCACCGACCCGATCCTGTCCGCGCCGAACGTCACGCTGGCGCCGCACAACGCGGCGCAGGCGCCGGAATGCCTCGCCAAGATGGCGGCGCGCGCGGCGCAGAACATCCTCGACGTGTTCGATGGCAAGGCCGACCCGGGCTTCTACGTGAATCCGGAAGTGTTCAGGCGCAACGCCTGAGCCGACGCCCGCCTATTCCGGCTTGATGCCGGCGGCGCGTACAAGTGCCGCGAAGCGCGTCACGTCGGCAGCGACCGTCGCTGCCATGACCTCCGGCGAACTGCCGTTCGGCACCAGGCCATTGGCAGCCAGTCGCTCGGCGATGTCGGGCTGGAGTACCGCGCGCCGCATCTCCAGGTTCAACCGCGCAACAACAGAAGGTGGTGTGCCGGCGGGTGCTGCAAATCCGAAGAAGGCCGGCACAAGTGCCCCGACGGCGATGCCTGTCTCCGCCATCAGCGGCACATCCGGCAGCTGCGCGAGCCGCCGGTCGGCACCGACCGCAAGCGCGCGCACCCGTCCGTCACCGATCAGCGCCAAAGCGCTGGGCAGCGTCGCGATCGTCACCTGCACTTCTCCTGACGCAACGGCCATCACCGCTGGCGCGGCACCGCGATAAGGCACGTGCGTCATGCGGATGCCTGCCGCCTGGCTGAACGCCTCCAGGTTCAGGTGCGCCATGCTGCCGATGCCGAAACTGGCGTAGTTCAGGTCGCGCCGTTTCGCCAGCGCGACCAGCTCGGCGACGGTTGCGACATCCAGCGCCGGACTTGCCAGCAGGACATAGGGACCATCGGTGGCGATGCCGATATAGGTGAAACTTTTCATTGGGTCATACGGCAGCGTGGCGTGGAGGCTGGGGTTCACTCCGAACACCTCGCGTGGCGCCAGCAGAAGGGTATAGCCGTCAGGCGGGGCCCGGGCGACGGACTCGGCGCCGATGATGCCGTTCGCGCCAGCGCGGTTCTCGACAACGACCGGCTGGCGCAGCGCCTCCGCCATTCTCTGGCCGATCGTGCGCGCCGTCAGGTCGGCCGCACCGCCGGGCGGAAAGGGCACCACCAGGCGGATCGGCCGATCGGGCCAAGCCGTTTCGGCCTGCGCCGATCGGCCTTGTGCCAGGGCCGGCAGGAATGCGGCAAGACCAAGCGCGGTGCGACGACGGATCAGAACGGTCATCAGCATGTCTCCTCATTTGTTGGCGATGGCAGGCATCGCGACGCGGCGGCTCCACTGCTCCCAGGCGCGATCGGTGGCGAAGGGTTGCAGATTGAATGCTTCCGCAGCCTCCGCCTCGCCCCTGGTCAGGGCGCGGATCGACCCGAGTTGCATGGCGCGCACCAGAAGTTCCGCGTTGCGTGCGCCATACATGGCGCGGAAAACCAGCTCGCGCAGGCTGCGCCCGACGACCGTCGCGCCATGGCCGCGCATCAGCACCGTCCAGTGCGGCCCGAGCGCGCGCGCCAGCGAGTCTCCTTGCGCATCGGTCGAAACCAGCATGTTGGTGTCGCCGAACTCGTTCTGACTGTCCCATGAGGGCACCTCGCCTCCCATGGTCGCGCCCAGATGAAACACCGGCACCAGCGGCACGGTGGCGACGCAGAACGGCATGATCGACGGCGCGTGATGATGGCACACCGCCATCACATCCGGCCGCGCACGATAGATGGCGCCATGGATCGCGCGCTCGGCGAACAGCGGCGCGTCGCAGGGCAGCACCGGCGCGCCGTGCAGATCGAGCAGCACGATATCCCGAGGCGCGACGAGTTCCGCGGCGCGCACACGCGACATCAGGTAGCAGTCGGGTCGCTCGGGGTGGCGTGCTGTGACATGGCCGAAACTGTCGATCACCCCTTCGCCGGCGAGGATCCTTCCGGCCAGCAACAGCTCGTGCACCAGCGCGCTTGGCATGCATGTCAAGGCGGTTTCTCCCCCGAGGCCGTCGCGTGACGGCTCGATCGATTGCAGCAACGGCCACCATGGAATGGCGCGTTCTGCCCAGCTGTCCAATAGGATCGGATTTGCGGAGCCCTAACGAAATCGGCTTGCTCAGCTCTCGCCCAGCGCCACAGGGTGGGCAAGGCCGCCCAGTGACTCGACGTGCGCGCTTACGGCCTCCCGAATGATCCGGCTGAGCCCCGGTTCGTGCCGCAGCCGCCCCGGCTGGCCGGCAACGACGAGAAAAAGGGTCCGCCGCGCCGAGGGCGCGACAATCGGCCGCGCGGCGAGCTTGCCGTTCGCGACGTCCGCCATGACGGTGCCATAGGGCAGGATTCCGGCAGCAACCCCACGCAGGACCATGCTTCTGATCCCGGGGATCGAGCGGATTTCATACGCAACCTTGAGCTCCAGACCCAGCTCGGCTGCCATCCGAGCGAGATGGCTGTGCACACTGTCGCGCGGTTCGGGCAGCGCCAGCGTCTGCTCCAGCGCCTCGGCGAACGATATCGGCGCGTGCGCCGCAGGGCCCGGCAGCGTCACCAGCACCAGGTCCTCCTGACAAAGGGCGCAGCGGGTGAGCTCGGGCAGGTTCGGCGCCTCGTAGGCCAGCGCCATGTCGATCTCGCCGCGCAGCAGCGCATCGACAAGCCGATGGCTCATCTCCTCGACAAGGCTAAGTGCGACCTGTGGCAGCCGCTCCCGCGCGGCCAGGGCGATCTCCGGCCCAACCCGTTCCATCAGGCTGGGCGTCAGGCCCAACCGGATCGGCTGGGTGAGGTCCTGCTCGCACGCAACCACCTCCTGCCGGGCTGCATCGACCAGGCTCAGAATCTCCAGCGCCCGTCTGTGCAGCAGGCTGCCGGCCCGCGTGGGTGTGATGCCGCGCGAATGCCGTAGCAGCAGCGCGACGCCGAGATCATCCTCCAGCGCGCGGATCTGCATGCCCAGTGCCGGCTGCGCGACATGCAGCAACTCGGCTGCGCGGGTCATGCTGCCGGCCTCGATGACCTTGACGAAGTAGCGCAGCTGGCGAAGGTTCATGGGCACGCTCCGCGGCGGGCCTGGCGGCTCTTCCGCGATGGCGGCCACAACGCGCGGTGTCCGCATGGCCGAAACCGGATTTCGCGTCAATGCGCCGATACTCCGGAAGGACTTCCGGGCGTCCGCCCGGCGAAAATTGCGGTGCAACCGCCGGTTGGCGCTTGCCTGTTTCCTCGGAAACTCGGATAGGTTAGCAGATGCAACATCACCGGTCGCACGGCCGGGGTTCGCCAGGGAGGAACTGCCATGACCAAAGGAGTGCGCCGTACGCTTGCGGCTTGTGGCGCAGGCGCGGCACTGACGATCGCCGCCAGCCTGCCGGCTGCCGCCCAGGAAAGGCTGCGCTGGGGCGTGCCGATCGCCTTCGGCAGCAACCTGACCGCGCTGGGCGATACCCTGCCCTACGTCGCCCAGCAGCTGAACCGCATGAGTGCCGGGCGCATCAACATCGTGGTGCAGGAACCCGGCACGGTGATCCCCGCGCTGGGCGTGTTCGATGCGGTCAGCGAGGGCAAGGTCGATGCCGGCTATTCCTGGATGGGCTACGAGATCGGCAAGGTGCCGTCCAGCGCGCTGTTCGGCGCCGTGCCGTTCGGCATGGAGGCGCTGGAGTTCGGCGCGTGGTACTGGTTCCACGGCGGCAAGGACCTGGTGACGCGCATCTTCGCCAGGCACAACATCGTGCCGATTTTCTGCGGCGCGATCGCCCCGGAAGGCGCCGGCTGGTTCCGCCAGCAGATCACCAGCCTTTCCCAGGTGCAGGGTCTGCGCTTCCGTGCCGCCGGCCTGGGCGGGCGCATCTGGGAGCGCGTGGGCGCCAGCGTGCAGCTGCTGCCCGGCCCTGAACTCTACCAGGCGCTGGAGCGCGGCGTGCTGGACGGCACCGAGTTCAGCCTGCCGACTGTCGATAAGCAGCTCGGCTTCCAGCGCGTGGCCAAGTTCTATCACCTGCCCGGCTGGCACCAGCCGACCACGAACCAGTACCTGTACGTGAACAAGGCGGCGTGGGACAAGCTGCAGGAACCGACCAAGGCAATGATCGAGGTCGCCTGCCAGGCGGGCGTAGCCTACTCAATGGCGCGCGCCGAGGCGTTGCAGGGCGCCGTGCTGGAGGAGTTCCGCAAGGAGGGTGTTACCATCGCGCGCCTTCCCGAGGATGTGCTGAAGAAGTTCCAGGAAGCCACCAACGCCGTGCTGGATGAACAGGCGGCCCGTGACCCCGACTTCAAGGAAGTGCTGGAATCCCAGCGCCGCTTCCAGACCGAGAACCACGCCTGGCGCAACCTGGGCTACCTGCCGCGCGACTGGCCCGTTCGCTGAACCGCGGATAGGCACGCCGCGTGACGCAATTCGTCGGGCTTGAGGCCGGCCGGAAACCGAAAGGTCACCTGGCCGGCCTGCCGCCCTGCCGGCCGGCCGACGCCATCGAGGCGCTGGTGATGGCGATCGGCAATGTGTTTGCCTTCTGCTGGCTGCTTCTGGTGCTGCTGATCATCCTGAGCGTGGCCGAGCGTTATGCGCCGCCTATCACACGCGCGATGGCGATGATCTTCGGGCCGAATCCCGGCACCGCGCTGGGCGAGCTGCAATGGTGGCTGTTCGCCGCCGGATTCATGATCGGCCTGCCCTACGCCATGGTACGCGGCGCACATGTGCGCATCGATGTGCTGGCCGAGCACTGGTCGCTGCGTCGCAAGGCCTGGATCGAGCTCTTCGGCACCATCCTGTTCCTGCTGCCGTTCTGCGGCCTGTTGATCGTCTATGCCGTGCCGTTCGCGCTGCGGTCGTTTCAGCTGAACGAAATCTCGCCGTCGCCCGGCGGCCTGGGCGCGTTCTGGCTGATCAAGAGCCTGATCGTGATCGCGCCCGCGCTGCTGGTGCTGACCGCGATCGCCCGCCTGCTGCGCGTCGGCAACTTCCTGTTCCGACGCGACCACTACCACTTCTAGTCCGCACTCAAGCCCCGCCAGGGGGACCATGCTCGAAACCTACGAGTTCATCGTCATCGGCCTGATGGTGGCGTTCATCGCGCTGCTGTTCCTGGGCTATCCCATCGCCTGGACGCTGGCGGGTGTTTCGTTCTGGGTCGCGCTGATCGCGATCTATGGTGGCACGTATCTCGACTGGGACACGTTCCTGCTGGATCGCTGGATCAAGGTCGGCGCGATCGTCGATCGGATATGGGCGCAGATGCAGAACAGCGTACTGGTCGCGTTGCCCATGTTCGTGTTCATGGGGCTGATGCTCGACCGGTCCGGCGTGGCCGACGACCTGATGCAGAGCTTCACCCGCCTGTTCGGCAGCCTGCAGGGCGGGCTTGCCATCGCGGTGTGCTGCATCGGCATCCTGCTGGCGGCCAGCACCGGGATCGTCGGCGCCAGCGTGGTGCTGCTGGCGACCCTGTCGATGCCACTGATGCTGGCCTACAACTACAGCAAGCAGCTCGCCGCGGGCGTGATCGCCGCATCGGGCACGCTGGGCATCCTGATCCCGCCCAGCATCATGCTGGTGATCATGGCCGATCAGCTGGGCATGAGCGTGGGTGACCTGTTCATGGGCGCGATGATCCCCGGCCTGTTGCTGGGAGTATTCTACATCATCTACGTGATCGTCATCGCCAACGTGAAGCGCGGCGTCGCGCCGCCCCCACCTGATGCGCCCGAGATGAGTTTCGCGGTGATCTGGGACGCGCTGGTATCGATGTTCGCCCCCGCCTTCCTGATCATGGCGGTGCTGGGCACAATCTTCTTCGGCATCGCGACAGCCACCGAAGCCTCGGGCGTGGGCGCGTTCGGCGCCATGCTGCTGGCGCTGTTCAACGGGCGGCTGGGGTGGAAGGAGATCAAGGAGGTTTCCTACGAAACCGCGGCGACCACCGCCTTCATCATGGCGATCTTCGTCGGCGCCGGCCTGTTCAGCCTGGTGATGCGCAATCTGGGCGGCGACGAGTTCATTGCCCACGTGCTGAAAAGCCTGCCGTTCGAGCCGGAAGGCATCATTATCTTCATCCTGTTCGTCGCCTTCATCGCCGGCTTCTTCCTGGACTGGCTGGAGATTTCCCTGATCTTCCTGCCGCTGGTCGCACCCGTGGTGAAAAGCCTTAACTTTGATCCCGTGTGGTTCGTGGTGGTGTTCGCGGTGATGCTGCAAACCAGCTTCCTCACGCCGCCCGTAGGCTTCAGCCTGTTCTACCTGAAGGGCGTGGTGCCGCCGCAGGTGACCACACGCGACATCTATCTGGGCATCATCCCGTTCGTGCTGATCCAGCTGCTGTGCGTGATCCTGGTCTTCGAGTTCCCGGAACTTGCCCTGTGGCTGCCGCGCGAAGTCTATGGCGGCGGTGCCCGCTGATCACCCTCACGCGCCTCAAGGGAGGAAACAAATGACACGCGTTGCATTCACCCGCCGTGCTGCGCTGGCCGCAGGGGCCGGAGCGGCCCTGCTGCCGGCAGTCTCGCACGCCCAGGCCTGGCCAGCGGGCCGGCCGATCTCGGTGCTGGTGCCGTTCCCGCCGGGTGGACAGACCGACTTCGCCGCGCGCATCGCCGGGCCGGGCCTGGCCACCGCCCTTGGCGCCACCGTGGTGATTGACAACCGCGCCGGTGCCGCCGGCGTGGTCGGCACCGATGCCGTGCTACGCGCGCGGCCCGACGGCTTCACCATGATTGCCGCCAACTCGGCCACGCAGACGATCTCGCCACACACCCTCCCGAACATCAGCATCGATCCGCTGCGCCTGACCCCGATCGGGCTGTTGCTGCAATCGGCGCTGATCCTGGTGGTGCATCCATCCCTGCCGATCCGCAACGTCGCCGAGTTCACCGCCTGGGCCAAGGCGCAAGGCAACCGCGCCAACTACGCCACCAGCTCGGCCGGCGCGCTGACGCACGTGACCATGGAGCTGTTCAAGAGCCGCATCGGCGCGCCGCAGATGGAAGCCGTGCCCTATCGCGGCAGCGGGCCGATGCTGCAGGACCTGATCGCCAACCGCCTGCCGACCGCGTTCGATGCCTCCTCGGTCGTGGCACCCTTCCTGAAATCGGGCCAGCTGCGCGGCATCATGGTGACCGGCGCGCAGCGTGTGCCGGCCTTCCCCGACATCCCGACCGCGGCCGAA
>Ga0224723_1000724_pt1 | contig 21811 bp, 20 predicted proteins | sample Balambano_FR2_Me_FD_161647 | JGI IMG/M metagenome (GOLD analysis project Ga0224723, IMG submission 161647) | Freshwater sediment microbial communities from Lake Towuti, South Sulawesi, Indonesia - Balambano_FR2_MetaG | ecosystem: Environmental > Aquatic > Freshwater > Lake > Sediment | place... | reverse complement strand
GTTTCCCAAAATTTCTGGGGGTCGTCTAGCGTTGTGACATTGATTCCCCAGGGTTTCAGCAAGGTTTTTAGCATTGCCAAAGTCGTGGGGTCATCATCGACCACCAGCACCGCTGCCGCCTGTGCCCGCTGATAAACTTGTCTGACGGCTTGCAGCACCTGTTCGGGGGCGGCTGGCTTCTGCACAAAAGCACGCCCGCCCAGCCGCACCACTTCTAGCCGATCGCTGAGACTGAATTGAGCGGTAAAGACGACAACTGGCACAGGCGGCTGGCGATCGTGCAATTCTGCTAGCAGCTTTAAGCCATCTTCGGTTGCCGAAAGCGCAGGATCGAGCAGCACCACATGAGGCGGGTGACGGTAAAGCTGATTTCTGGCTGAGCGGAGATTGTGGGCGATCGACCCTCGAAATCCCCAGACGGCAGCTTCGTGAATGATTTGCTCAGCCAGCGTGCGCTCAGAATCAATCACCAGCAGCAGCGGTCGGGCATCTGCGACCGAGTCGATCGCAGTCAGCGGTGGGGGATATTGAATTTCTCGCCGCAGGGCAGTCGCAAGTTCATCAATCTGTGTGACCTCATCTGGCTGTAAGCAACTGCTCGTCTGCAACAAGCCTTCAATCTGGCGGGCAAGCTGCGACCCTTGAGCAAACCCAAAGATTCCCAAAGACCCTGCCAGCGTGTGAGCGGCGTGTCGGGCTTGATCGAGCTGTTCCTGACTGAACGCCTGCTGCGACAAACTTGCTGCTGCTTGCTCTAAAACTGCCACCTGTGCACTGGCGCTCTCTTTGGCGCGGTCCCAAATTCCGGCGACTAAAGCCAGCGTTTGTTGTCGAGTTGGCGCTTGAATTTCAGCCATCGCAGACTCAAATTCATGAGCAGGCGTGGAACTGCTCACAGCTTCTGCTGCAAGCGGCTTTAAGCGATAGCCAATGCCATAGACTGTCTCGATTAGATTCGGCGCAGCTCCGGCTGCTTTTAGCTTTTGCCGCAGCCCCTTGATGTGCGTTCTCACAGCTTCTTCGCCAGGGGTGTCTTCATAAGTCCAGAGGTGCTCTAAGATTGCCCCGCAGCTAAACACGCGATGATTGTTCCGCAGAAACAGCTCTAAAAGGGCATATTCTTTGGGAGTTAAAGACAGCAGCTTATTTTCGTAGGTAACTTCGCAACTGCTGGGGTCGAGCCGCAAATTGCCCCATTCCAGAATTGGCTGGGCGATCGAACTCGCTCGGCGCAGCAGTGCCCGGATGCGAGCAACCAATTCTTCTGGATCAAACGGCTTCACCACATAATCGTCTGCGCCTGCATCCAACCCAACTGCCTTGTCGTGACCGCTGTCGCGCCCTGTCAGCAGCAGAATGGGCATGTGATATCCCTGTGATCGCAGTCGTCTGCAAAGGCTAATGCCGTCAAGCTTGGGCAACATCACGTCCAGCAAGATCAAATCATAGTCAAAGGTATCTGCAAGCTCTAAACCTGCCTGACCGTCTGTCGCAACTTCGATCGCATAGTTTTGGTTGGCAAGAATTGCAGTCAGGGCAGCGGCGACAGACTCATCGTCTTCTACAACTAAAATTCTCATATCAAACAGAGAGTCCCAATTGTTTGACAGAAGTGGGTGGGGCTGCGCCCCAGGCAAGAGGTTTTTACTCTCTGCATCCCCCAACCTATCTTCAATGTAGTTGTGCTCAGCAACTTGCGTATTGCTTTTTAATAAATGGGCGAGGGTGAGCAGCCGGGGGAGGGTTCAAAGAGAACTCAATCTGACGATCGCATCGACAGGCTAATGCGCTTCAGCGATTCGTTGACTTCTAACACGCGCACCTTCACGACCTGTCCGACTTTGACGACCTGTTTGGGGTCACTCACAAAGCGGTCTGCCAACTGTGAGATGTGAACCAATCCGTCTTGATGCACGCCAATATCTACAAAGGCTCCAAAGTTTGCCACATTCGTCACCACACCTTCTAGCTCCATGCCGACGGTTAAATCAGCGATGTCCTTGACCCCTTCTTTGAACGTGGCGTACTTGAATTCGGCGCGGGGGTCGCGTCCGGGTTTTGCTAATTCAGTTAGAATGTCGCGCAGCGTTGGTTCTCCGATCGCCGCTGTCACATATTTCTTTAAGCCAGTTGGCTTGAGTCGATCGGCAATTTGTGGTGTTTGAGTCAGCGGCAAACTGAGGTCAGCCGCAATTCGTTCGACCACAGCATAGCTTTCGGGATGGACAGCAGTGTTATCGAGCGGATTGTCGCCATCGCGGATGCGTAAAAAACCAGCGGCTTGCTCAAACGCTTTCGCACCAAGTTTGGCAACTTTCAAAAGCTGCCGACGATTGCGAAACGCACCATTCTCGTTGCGAAAGGCGACGATGTGGTTGGCGATCGTCGGGCTAATGCCTGACACAAACATCAAAAGTTCCTTAGAAGCGGTGTTGAGGTCAACTCCGACATAGTTGACGCAGCTCTCAACGGTTTCATCCAACTTTTTTTTCAGCAGCTTTTGATCAACATCATGCTGATACTGTCCAACGCCGATTGATTTGGGGTCAATCTTGACCAATTCTGCCAGCGGGTCTTGCAGCCGCCGACCAATGCTGACCGCGCCGCGCACCGTCACATCCTGATCCGGAAATTCGGCAATTGCTACAGCGCTGGCAGAATACACTGATGCGCCTGCTTCATTCACCATCACCGCGATCGGCGGCTGCGTTAACGATCGCAGCACGTCGCGCACAAACGCTTCGGTTTCTCGTCCGGCGGTGCCGTTGCCGATCGCAATCAGCTCAATCTGGTAGGCAGCAATCCATTCCTTGAGCGTGCGGCTTGCCTGCTGGCGCTGCTCAGCTGACTGATGGGGAAAGATCGGTTGATATTTCAGCAATTTGCCAGTCTGGTCGAGCGCCACAACTTTGCAGCCCGTGCGAAATCCGGGGTCGATCGCCAGCGTCGGCTTCATGCCAGCCGGAGCCGCCAGCAACAGTTCGCGCAGGTTTGCCTCAAACGTTTTGATCGATTCGGCATCGGCAGCTTGCTTTTTGAGCGCACGCACTTCAGTGATCAGCGACGGTCTCATCAGACGGTCGAACGCATCCTGCACCATCGCCCGGTAAAAGTCGCGCACTGGCTTTACCCGAGTTTGAATTTCACGGGATTCCAGATAAGACAGCGCTGCCGTCAGATCAAATTCTACGGTCAGATTGAGAACGCCTTCTGCCTCACCGCGATACAGCGCCAGCAGGTTGTGAGCGGCGATCGTTTTGATGGGTGCGCGATAGCTGCGATACATCTCAAACTTGGTTGAGCCTTTTGCAGCGTCGGCTTTGAGCTGCGATGTAAACAGACCCGACTCGATCAGTAAATCTCGCAGATGGGCGCGATACTCGGCGGTATCTGCCACTGCTTCTGCCAGAATGTCAGAGGCACCGCTCAAGGCAGCCGCACCCGTCTGCACGCCCTTTGCCTCAGACACATATTTTGCCGCCTCCGCCTCCAGCGTCTGCACTGTGATCGGTGCTGCGGTCGGGCGATTTATCGATCGCATCCACGCGGCTAGCGGCTCCAGCCCTTTTTCGCGAGCGATCGTGGCGCGGGTGCGGCGCTTCGGGCGATACGGCAGATACAAATCCTCTAGCTCATTTTTTTGCAGACAATCAGCAATCTTGGCTTGCAGCGCATCAGTTAATTTCCCCTGCTGCTCGATCGACTCCAGAATGCTTTGCTTGCGTTCTTCTAGCTCACTCAGGTAGGTAAAGCGATCGAACAATGCCCGCAGTTGCGTTTCATTCATTTCGCCCGTGCGCTCTTTGCGATAGCGAGCAATAAACGGCACCGTTGCGCCCTCGCGTTGCAGTTCAAGGGCATTGTTGACCTGAAACGGTTTGAGCATCAGCTCGTCTGCCAGCAGTTGAGGAATATTCAGCATTGCGATCGATCGAAAATCCTGATCCAGGATAAACCTTCTGCTGTACCAGCAGTAGGCGATGACTGCCGCCGTCACCAGAGAATTGGTCAAGATAAAAAAGCCAGCCAGGGGATCAATAAGCTGACTCTAAAGTGGTCTAGCAACCTCAGAGTTAGGGGCGATCGTTCCCAAAACAACAGCAATGGTAAACCCGACTAAAAATGGAAACGTAATCCAGATTAGAGTTAGCGTGATCATGGCGTATTGCTTCTCTCAATCTCGCGGGCTTCCAAAGTGGGATTATTCAGCGCCAGCTTCATAACACCGACCAGCATCAGTGCTTGAATTGAAAGTCAAATAATGATCGCCGTCAAAATGACCGATTGGGGAACTGGATCGGCATAAGCCCGTTCCTCAACATCGCCAACGATTCATCCTAGATTCATCCTAGTAGACACGGTAGACACGCGATCGACACAAAAAGCGGTCTCTGTTAGTTTAGCTTCATCCTTTGTCCCGCATCCTTCTGGGTCCGTTAGAAGGCTCGATCGAACGCCGTCTCAGGCTGCGTCCTGCTCACTTAATCAAATCCTTATGGAATGTTTGTAACAATCGACACATCCTTGATGTGACTATGCTATTGATTAAATTACACCTGCAACTTCTCAGTAAATCAATCGATTTATGAACATTCTTAAGCGTTCTGCGGCTGTTTTGGCAATCGGTGCGATCGGCTCTGGCATTGTGCTGGGTCTACCTCAAGTCGCTAAAGCAGACTATCAATCTTTCAACCTCGCTCCTGGATTTACGCCTGATCCGCAAATTGGAACAGGGCTGTCTGGAGGAACTCGATCGACCAGCGACTGTGGCTATGTTGACGCAACGAATGCGCCTGATCACGTAATCACACTGGCTCGCCCATTTGAATTTTTGCGGGCAAGCGTCGAGGCTCCGGGCGACGTAACGCTGCTGATCACAGGTCCAGACGGTCGCTTTTGCTCTGACGATGCCAATGGCTTAATGCCCGAAGTTTCTGGCTATTGGTCCGCTGGCACCTACAACGTCTGGATCGGTGATTTTGTGGGCGACGGCTCTGGCACTTACCGCTATCAGTTAATGCTGAGCGAGTATTAAGGCAATTGAAAATTCCCGGTGTTGGAGCAAGCAGTCGGCAGATTCCGCTCAAATTAACGCGAAAATCGTTACCCGACTGCTTCGTTGCTGCTCAGGGTGCAACTGCTACCTGCGCCAGATCCGTTGGTGACAGGTGCGAGTGAACCACGCTGCCATCGCGGAACCAGACCACTCGGTTAGTGAGTCGGGCAACTTCTGGCTCATGTGTCACCATCACGACTGTAATGCCGCTGTCGTTTAGCTCTGCGAAAATGTTCATCACTTCTTGCGTGGTGTGTGAGTCTAGCGCGCCCGTCGGTTCGTCTGCTAGCAGCAGCACCGGACGATTGACAATGGCACGCGCGATTGCTACCCGCTGCTGCTGACCGCCAGAAAGCTGAGACGGTTTATTGTTGAGCCGATTTGCCAAGCCGACTCGCGTCAGCGCTTCTACGGCTCGATCGCGGCGTTCTTGCGGCTTAATTCCGGCATACACCATTGGCAGCATCACGTTTTCGACTGCCGAAAGCTGAGGCAGCAGATGAAACTGCTGAAAGACAAATCCAATTTTGCGGTTGCGGATGTGAGCCAGCTCGTCGTCACGCAGGTGTGCCACGTTTAAGCCGTCCAGATAGTACTGCCCAGACGTAGGGCGATCGAGACAGCCAATCACATTCATCTCGGTCGATTTGCCTGACCCCGAAGGACCCATAATCGCACAGTATTCACCAGACTCTACAATCAGGTTTACGTCAGACAGCGCCCGGACTTCGGTATTCCCAGAACCATAAATTTTTGAGACCTGTTCCAGCCGGATAATCGTCTGCATGGGAAAAGATTAAAGATGGGTTTACGCGCTTCTAAGGGCAACGATCGGGTCTAATCTTGCGGCTTGACGGGCAGGAACGACCCCAAAGAACAATCCGATGCCGCCAGACACGCCGACAGCAAGCGCGACCGCGACCGGAGAAACGCCTGCCTCTAACGGACTGAACTTGCCGACTAGTGTGACACCACCTACCCCGATCGCCGTGCCTAGCAAACCGCCAAGCGCCGACAGAATCGTTGCTTCAATGATGAACTGCACCAGAATGTCTTGCTGAGAAGCACCGATCGCCTTTCGCAGTCCGATTTCTTGCGTGCGTTCGCGGACGGAAACCAGCATGATGTTCATAATGCCAATGCCGCCCACAAACAAGGAGATTCCGGCGATCGCTGCCAGCATAATGGTCAGTGCTCCCGTGACGTTACCCACAATCTCCAGCGCATCTTTTTGAGATTGCACTGTGAAGTCATCTTCACCGACAATTTGATGCCGCAGCCGCAGCAGGTTGGTGATTTGAAACTGGGCTGCTCCGATCGTCGTCTCGTTTCTGGCAGCCACCGAGATAAACGTGACTTCTGTACCATAAGGAGAGGTGTTGCCCGTAATGCGGCTTGACATCGTTGTCACGGGAACAAACGCTACGTCGTCCTGGTTATCGCCCAGAAACGCGCCTTTCTCTTCCATCACGCCGATCACTTCAAAACTAACGTTTCTGATGCGAATCTGCTGTCCGATCGGATCTGATGCGCCAAACAAGGTTTCTGCCAGCTCTGACCCCAAAGCCACAACGCGGTTGCTGCGCTGCACGTCAAGGTCTGTAAAAAATCGTCCTTGACCAACTTCGAAACTGCGAACGATCGTAAAGTCAGGAACGGTGCCCGTGACCATCGAACTGGTCGTTTTGTTTCTGTAAGAAATCGCCTGCTGGCTTTGTAGCTGCGGAGCAACGGCACTGACCGTCGGCACCTGATTGGTGATCGCTTCCGCATCTTCCAGCGTCAGGTTGCGCGGCAGATCAAAAGACCCCCGGTTGGCTTCCTCGCTTCCGGGAATGATAAACAGCACGTTAGGACCCAGCGACTCAAATTGTCCTGACGCATATCGCTGTGCTCCTTCGCCGACACCCACCATCGTAATCACCGAGGCATTGCCAATCACAATCCCCAGCATGGTCAGGGCGCTGCGTAGTTTATTGGCGGTCAGCGTCTTTACCGCCATCTTCATGCTTTCGAGCAGATCCATAAGAATTAACGGGTTAGGGGGATTACTCTTCCTCGCGCTGGGATGGGTCAATATCTTCCCACTTCTGTCCGGGTGGCAGGTCAATGAAAACTCGCTCTCCCGGCTGAATGCCTTCTAGAACTTGCGTCTGGTCGCCAACGGCGGTGCCCAGCGTCACCGGACGAAACTGCGCTTTGCCGTCCTGGTCAGGCACCAGCACTCCGGTTTCTCCTTCGCGGGTGACGATCGCCACCGTTGGTACAACCAGCGCATCATCCAACTGATCACCCAAAAACGTGGCATCGACATTCATTCCCGACAGCAGTTCGGTTTGTCCGGTGATGAGTTCAATTCGCACCTGAAAAGACGTGACGTTTTGCTTGACAACGGCTTCGGGCGCAATCAGCCGCACTCGCCCCTGAAACACCTGGTCGGGATAGGCATCCGCCACGATTTCTACCGATTGCCCCTGTTTGAGCTGGTGAATATCGACTTCTGGCACTTCTGCCAGCACCTCAAGCCCCTGAGCCAGGGCGACGATCGCGGTGGAGGTTGCAGAAGAAGCTTCAGACGCTGAAGTGGTTGGGGTGACAAAGGCTCCTTCAGTGGCGTACTTCTGAGTAACGATTCCGGCAAAGGGAGCGCGAATCAGTGCATCTGCCTGACGCACTTCGGCAGATCGCAGGTTGCCGATCGCTTCTTGAAGCTGCGCTTCTGCTTCCTGAATGTCTTCGCTGCGGCTGCCGCGCTGAAGCAGTTCTAATCTTTCCTGGGCTTCACGCAGACTGGCGCGGTTTTGGGCAACAGTGGCACGCGCGGTTTCGGCTTCGTTTAAGACTTGATTTAAGTCATCTTCAGAAATTGCGCCTTCGGCTGCAAGCTGCTGGTTGCGATTGGTGCGATCGGTTGCCAGGTTCAGGCGGGCTTCTGCTTCTGCAAGGCGGGCTTCTGCCTGAGCAACGCTGGCTTGCGCCTGAGAAATCTCTTCAGGACGATTGCCCGATCGTACTTCGGCAAGTCGCGCTTGAGCTTGAGCAACGCGGGCGCGTGCCTGAATCAGCTCTGCCTCAATGTCGTCGCTTTGCATCCGGGCAATCACCTGACCGGATGAAACTCGATCGCCCTGCTCCACAAAAAGTTCAACCAGCACGCCAGACGTTTTGGGGCTGAGGTTCACAGTTTGCATCGGCTGTACCGTGCCGCTGGCAGTGATTCGCACCGTAAGCTGCTGAGCAGCAACCGGTACAGTGATTTCTGCAATATCGGGAGCCGCTGCATTGTTGCGAATGACGATGTAAGAGGCGGTTGCCGTCCCCAGGATGCCGACGGTAACTAGCCCGATAAGCCAGGGGACAGGCTGACGGACTTTACCAACAAGAGGAAGTTGCATGTTTGAGATCCTGAGCAGTGAGGGTAAGGCACTCGCGACAATCAGAGCACGTAACAGGCAGAGCACGTAACAGGCAGAGCACGTAACAGGCAGAGCCTGGGTCGACGGAGCGGGGCGCTGCATCGATCGCAAAACAAAATAGAAGTGAGAATGCTCAGCGCAGCCTGAGAAAAGCGATCGGACTAGCCATCCAAACGGGTAGATCTCTCTTGCTCCCAGCGTTCGTTGATCAGAGGCAGCTCTCGCTCCCAAAAAGCGTGGAAGTCTCGCATTTCGCGGAGGCGACTCTGCAAATGAGGGGCATTGTTTTCGATGAGGGACAGCCCTCGTTCGGCAAGCTGACGAAACGCCGTGATCTGAGCGAGCCGCTGCTGCGCCATTTGTGACCAGGCGTGAGGCTTGATTTGAAAATAGTCGCGCCGATCGCCCGGTAAACTAATGCGCTCAATTAAGCCAAGCTGAATCAGCAGCCGAGTCATGGTGCTGATCGAGCCTTTGCTGGCTTGCAGCACCTCTGCCAGTTCGCCGTGCGACTGCTGCGCTGGGTCAGACACGAGCAGCCAGCCAAAGATGCGCCCTGCCATACGGGGCAGCCCCACAGACTCAAACATCAAGCCCACTTCTTCAACAAAGTGCGCCTGTTTAGGCTGCTGAACTGGACTCGGATTGCAGGAAAGCATGGGAAATCTATTCGTTACGTACGTTTATATTAGCATATTCTAAATGTTCAATATTTACTAAACGAACTAAATGTTTGCGTTTCTGCTGTGATTGCCGACGCATCCACCATAGAAACGGTTGCAACGATCGCGCTTCACCCGCGAGGATGGGAAAATAGAGCCGAATGTCTCACCTAGTTGGCGTATGGCACAGTCTACGATTGGTGTTGCGGTTGTCGGCACCGGATTCGGTCAAAAAATTCACATTCCCGGATTTCAAGAACACCACCGCACGCAGGTGGTTGCCGTTTATCATCGCAGCATCGAAAAAGCCCAGGTGATCGCCGCCGCTCACCAAGTTCCTGCTGCTTGCCAAACGATCGAAGAAATTGTTGCCCTACCAGCGGTGCAAGCCGTCAGCATTTCAACACCGCCGTTTTTGCACTACGAGATGGCAAAAACAGTGCTCTCTGCCGGAAAACACTTGCTGCTGGAAAAACCAACGGCGCTGTCGGTCGCCGAAGCCCAGAGTCTACAAAAGCTGGCGATCGACCACAAGGCAGTCACCTGTCTGGATTTTGAGTTCCGCTACGTCCCTGTCTGGCAGCGCTTTGCCGAACTGTTGAGTGATGGGGTTGTCGGACAAAAGCGTTTGATCAAAATTGATTGGCTGGTGTCGGGTCGCGCTGACCCGACCCGACCCTGGAACTGGTATGCGCGCAAAGACCAGGGCGGTGGCGCACTGGGAGCTTTGGGTTCTCATATGTTTGACTACATTGCCTGGCTGTTTGCTCCGGTGCAGCGGCTGTGCGGTCGCCTCAGTACGACGATCGCACACCGCCCTGACCCGGCGACCGGAACCCTGAAGCCCGTCGATGCCGACGATACCTGTTGCATTCTGTTAGAGCTGGCAGACGGAACGCCCTGTCAGGTGCTCCTCAGCGCTGTGACCTACCAGGGACGCGGACACTGGATTGAAGTGTATGGCGATCGGGGCACACTGGTTTTGGGCAACGACAACCAGACCGATTATGTGCACGGGTTTCGGCTGTGGTATGCGCCTGCCAAACAGCCGCTGAGCGAAGTCGAAATTCCCCAGCGGTTGGAATTTCCCAAAACCTATGCGGATGGGCGACTGGCTCCGTTCATTCGCGTGGTCGATCGCTGGGTGCAAGGCATCGATCGCGGCACCTCCTTGACTCCGTCGCTGCAAGAAGGCGTATACGCTCAGCTCCTGATGGATCTGACGCATCGATCGCACGAAGCGGGAGCCTGGGTCGAAGTGCCTGAACGGTGACTCTGCCACACCCAACGCTAATCATCAAAGTTGGCATCCATCACCGATGTGCCGTCTGTGTCAACCACCAGATAGCGATATTGGCGAGGCGCAACTGACCAGAACTGCCTTAGTCGATCGACATCATACCCGCGAGGAACATTGATCTCAAAATATCCCTGTTCTGGAACCCAGGCGATCCACAGGTCGGTTTGGCTATAGCCCATGCGATTCCAAAAGCGTTGACGGACGTTACGCTCTTGAGCAGCGGGGATTGATACCTGCACCCGCCGCCAGCTCGGCTGTCCGGCATTTCGCAGTCCTTCTCGATCGAAGTTCGTGGGCAGACTCCGACCGATGCTGTTGTAGTACCAGCTATATCGCGCCCGTTCGGTCAGTATTGTAAATCGCGTGCAGCCATCGTAGGCGGCTGAGACAATGCGCCCATCGCTGGCATAAACTTCATATGGCGATTGTGCGCCAACCCCCATCCCTCCATTTTCAGCCGCTGCTTGCAGTTCCTCAGGCGTAAAGATAGGCGTGTTGAGCAGCAAATTGAGAACCTGCTGCTTTTGGGCACCCGTCAGCCGATCGAAATCAGCGGTTAGCGTGACGCGCCGTCCTGAAAGCGTGCCATAGGGTCGTGCCTGCCCCCAGGAATACTCTCTCTGCTGCAACTGCTGAAAATGTCGCTGCATCGGAGTCTGCCAGACTTCGACACTGCCCACGAAATCGCTACAGTTTGCCAGCGCTGGCGGAGTAAGCGCAATGAGATTCACAGCAATCGCGATCGAGCCAAGCCACAGTAGATTACGGTTCAACATGTGGTTTTTTAGATTCATCATTTCTCAATCGATGCACGGTTTTATGTTGTGCTAAACAGCGACAGGAGCGGTTTCCGCCAGAAATGCTGCCCAATTTTGCGGCTTCATAAACTCGGTGTAGCGTGAAGCAATCGACGGCGGCAGCAATTCCAGCATCAATTGGTTTTCAACCCAAAACTCAATCACCTGAAAGGGAGCGCGATCACACAATCTCACCTGCCATCCTTCACGACGCGCAATTCGCTCAATTTGCTCCTGACTAACTGGCACCGAAATCGCTGGGTGTATCGCCGTGAACTCTGGAGAAATCGTCGAATAGGCAAACGCTACCTCTGTGTAACCCGGCAACAGTTCTGTCCTGGTTGAAGCTGAGAGGAAACTGATGGAAGTGACTGAACATATCTTGCTGAGCGTCGCTGCCAAGTATGGCAAAGATAGCCATGAGTATGAAATGGCAGGGGCATTTGCAGAAGCGATCGGAAGCGCCCAGTTCGTAAAACCGTGTAGCGACTGCTTGTGAGATCGAGACTGATCAGGTCGTGATGCAGGAGTGCCTTCAGTGATGCATCAGATGCGACGCTGCCTGCATCAAGCGGTGCTGTGCACCTGCCAGACTTGCCCTGCTGTGCGGCAACTCCAACCCGATGGTATGAAGTCAGGCATGAAGACGATCGCTACGATATGGACTGCACATTTCGATAGCATCACGTTTCTTGGACACCAAGCTTCATCCCAATTCATCAGCAGAATCGATCGCCCGGGTCGGTGCACTCTATGCCGTCATTGCCTACACCGCCTGGGGACTGCTGCCGATCTACTGGAAATTTTTTGGGCAAATTCCCGCCATTGAGGTATTGAGCCATCGCATCATCTGGTCAATGGTTTTTCTCTCTGCGCTTTTGGTGCTGCAACAGCGGCGATCAGAAATCAGTCAGCTCTGGCATTCCCCCAGGCAGTTGGGCATTCTGCTGGCGACTGCTCTGCTGCTGACATTTAACTGGGGACTTTACATCTACGCGGTCAACGCCGATCGCGTCGTTGAAACCAGTCTGGGTTATTTCATCAATCCTCTGGTGAGCGTCATGCTGGGATTTGTGTTTCTCAAAGAGCGATTGCATGCTGGTCAAAAAATTGCGGTTGCTCTCGCCGCTTTGGGCGTAGCAAATTTTGTCTGGCAGTTTGGCGCAGTTCCCTGGATTGCTCTTGCCCTGGCGTTCTCCTTTGCCTTTTACGGACTGCTGCGGAAAGTCGTTGCCGTTGCCCCGCTGGTCGGGCTGGCAGTCGAGACTCTGCTGATCACTCCGATCGCGCTGACACTGGTTGGCTACTGGGCAGCAACTGGGGTCGGGCATCTGGGGATCAACTGGATGCCAACCCTGTTGTTCATTGGGGCAGGTGTGACTACCTCCCTGCCGCTGCTGTGGTTTAACAACGCTGCTAAACGACTGCGGCTTTCGACGCTGGGCTTTTTTCAGTACATCGCTCCCAGTCTGCAACTGATCCTGGGTGTGTTTCTCTATCACGAACCTTTCACCCAAACTCATGCCATTACCTTTGGGTTAATCTGGTTAGCAATCGCCGTTTACTCAGCGACTTCACTGATGACTCAGCAATCGAGCTGAACCAAACGCGATCAAGGCGGTCATCGGTTCGATCGCTGCCAATCTCCTGGATCCCCATTTGCCACCCCCGAATCACCGTAAGATGGAATTCGGCAGTTATTGGTGTAATCGTCTGTGAAACTTTTTGTCTTCCACACTCCCGAACTCACGCCAGTCGATCACATGCCTGACTGTGCGATCGCGGTTGATGTCCTTCGTGCCACCAGTACGATTGCCACTGCCCTGGCAGCCGGAGCCGAAGCAGTACAAGTGTTTAGCAGCATGGATCAGCTGATGCAGGTGAGCGAACAGTGGCATCCCGACCAGCGGTTGCGCGCCGGAGAGCGGGGCGGCGATAAAGTCGAGGGCTGCGAACTGGGCAACTCGCCGCTTGACTGCACGCCAGAACGGGTCGGGGGCAAGCGATTGTTTATGAGCACCACCAATGGTACTCGCTGTCTTGAGCGGGTGCAAAACGCCGCGACTGTGCTCACCGGAGCAATGATCAACCGGGGTTCTGTCGTGAAATATCTGTTGGGCAAGCAGCCAGACACAGTTTGGATTGTGGGATCAGGCTGGGAAGGCGCTTTTTCGTTAGAAGACACGGTTTGTGCCGGAGCCATCGCGCACACGCTCAGCAGCAAGCTCTCAGCAGACCTCGCAGGCAACGATGAAGTGGTGAGTTCGATCGCCCTTTATGCTCAGTGGCAAGATAATTTGCTGGAGCTGTTTCACCAGGCAAGCCACGGCAAACGACTGCTGCGGCTCGATGGTCATGAAGATCTGGCGTACTGTGCTCAGCTCGACACGTTAGACGTGCTGCCAATGCAAAGAGAACTGGGCGTTTTAGCCAGCAGCGCTCCAGAAGGTTGAGCAATGAGTGATGAGACAACTATTAATTCTGAGCTGCAAAGCGGTTCTTAAAACCACTGCCTTTTTGTTGGAATTGACAGTGCGGTTTCTAGCAGCAGTTCGCGCATTCTTATTGGCTAATCTGCCTGAAAGATAGAATGGTTTTTAATGAAAGACTGCTGTGATTGCCTGCATAAAAATTTGATCCACCACAGTTTTTCAGAAATATAAGCATTGCTAATTAATTATAGCTTCGCTGCGGACGGTTCGCCTGAAAAGAGGCTAGGCTGGTACTTGGGAGGAACAATACTTAATCCAACCAGGCTAAACAATTCTTCTGTATGTCTAGAAATGGTTTACTTGATTTATTACGTCAATCCTACAAAATTGCTCGAACGGCAGCCGCGTTAAATACATCGACAGATGAAGTTCAAGGGCTATTTAACGAACAGGTTTCCCGACGACAGGTGCTCCAAAGTGGCGCAGCATTGACAGGACTCCTGGGCATCAATCCTGCTTTGAAGGGTTCGCCAGCTTTTCACAGCCGCGATCGAGTCCTGATTGTCGGAGCTGGCATTGCTGGGCTAACGGCTGCGTATCGACTGCATCAGGCAGGCGTGCCGGTAGACATTGTTGAAGCCAGCCACCGGGTCGGCGGACGGTTACGCAGTTTGACCAGCGTGTTGGGCAGTCCGGGAACGGTCGAGCTGGGCGGCGAACTGATTGACACGCAGCATGTGCATGTGCGATTGCTGGCGGCAGAGCTGGGGCTAGAAACCGCAGATTTGCGATCGGCGGATGTTGGACTGACCCCAGAAGTGCTGTATTTCAACGGCGAGAAAGTTCAGCATTATCACATTGCGGCAGAGTTCGCACCGCTGGCTCAGCGCATTGTGCAAGACCTGACGGCGCTGGCAGGAAATAAGATTACTTACCATGCGCCCAGTCCTGACGCGGTGCGGCTCGATCGCCTGTCGATCGCTGATTATTTGGACGCAGCCCCGATCAGCCCGTTGCTCAGAGAGCTGATTCGGATCGCTTATGTAACCGAGTTTGGGCGAGAAATCGAAGAGCAATCCTGCCTGAATCTGCTGTTTTTAATTGGTACTGAGGTCGGCGGCTGGAGCGCTTATGGCATTAGCGATGAGCGCTATCACATCGTTGGCGGCAACGATCAGGTGCCCCGTCGCTTAGCCGAACGGCTGCATCCGTGGATTGAAACTGGAACTGCGCTGGAGTCCATTCGCACGCTGTCAGACAATCGCTATCGCGTTGGACTCCGCAGCGGCTCTCGCAGCCTCGATCGCACCTATGAGCGCATTCTGTTGACCGTGCCGTTCCCGGTGCTGCGGCAGGTGGCGCTGGATGTCGAGATGTCTCCAGTCAAACGGCAGGCGATCGATCAGTTAGGCTATGGCACCAGCACCAAGCTGCTGACTCCCTATCAAGAGCGGCTGTGGCGCACGCGCTACAACTCGACTGCCAGCATCTATACCGATCTGAATTTCCAAAATACCTGGGAGAGCGCCCGCTATCTGCCGGGTGCAGGCGGCTGGCTAACCGATTTGAGAGGCGGCAAAGAAGGCGTTGCTCTGGGCATTGGTGATCCCGAAAGCCACGCGCAGGCGCTAACGGCGCAAATGGCGCAGATTTTTCCTGGGCTAACGCAGATCGGTCGCGGTCGCGCCGTGCGTGCTTACTGGATGGGTGAACCCTATCAGCAAGGCGCTTACTCTGGCTATCTGGTGGGGCAGTGGACGCAAATTGGCGGTGCCGAAGGAGAGCGAGTCGGCAACATCTGGTTTGCGGGCGAACACTGCTCTTATGGTGCCAAAGGCTATATGGATGGAGCCTGTGAAACTGGCGAGGCAGCAGCCCTCAGCATTCTAGAAGACCTGGGGCTAACAGCAAGTGCGGCTCAACAAGCTGCCCGACTACAGCGAAACTGGGCGCTGCGCGATCGACTGATCGCACAGCATCACACAGACCCCTTGATGCGCGCTGTCTGAGCCTGACCGTGAATATCGCAGTTCGTATGATCCTGACGGCACATGACCCAATTCCAGCGGATTGTGATCACCCCTGACCAACGCCTTCAAGATCAGCTCACGCTCACTCCCGACCAGCGGCATTATCTGATCCGGGTGCTGCGATTAGGGACGGGCGATCGGTTTATTGCCATTGATGGGCAGGGACACTGGTGGCTGGCAGAATTGTTGCAGCAGCGTCAGGCGCGCATCTTAGAGGCGATCGTCGCGCATACCGAGCTGCCCGTCGCAGTGACGCTGCTGGTTGCCATGCCCAAAGGAAATGGCATGGATGAGATTGTGCGGCAGACCATTGAGCTGGGCGTAAGCTGTGTCGTGCCGATCGTCAGTGAGCGCACGCTGCTACAGCCCAGCGCCCAAAAGCAAGAACGCTGGCAACGCATTGCTCAGGAAGCAGCAGAGCAGGCAGAACGACAGACCGTTCCTGAGGTTCTGCATCCGCAAGCCTGGGCAGAGGCAATGCAAACGTGGAATGTCGCAACCGCCCTGTGCTACCTGTGTGACGCACGGGGCGATCGTCCGCATCTTCTGCCGCTTTTACAAGCAGCGCTGACCCCTGCTATCGCTGCCGACGATCGCCCGCCGCTCGTGATTGCGACTGGCGCAGAAGGAGGATGGACCGCCCGTGAGGTAGACATGGCAGAGGCGGCTGGATTCCAGCCCGTGTCGCTCGGAAAGCGGATTCTCAGGGCGGTCACAGCTCCGGTGGCAGCAATGGCTCTGGTCAGTGCGGCGATCGAAGCATCGGCGACCTGAGGCTGGCTCGACTCACGCTTTACTTATTTGCGAGGGTTGGTAAAGGTGCGGCGCGAATCATGCTCAGCAAACTCGTTGCGCGGTCCCCGCAGCATACCAAACAGCGGCGCCAGCGCTGCTCCAACCACAAAGCCACCTGCGTGTGCCCAATATGCCACTCCACCGCTTTCCATGCCGATGTTTGTCGGAGCATTGAGGCTAGCAACTCCGTAGAGCGCCTGCTGCAAAAACCAAAATCCCAGGAAGAAGAGCGCCGGAACGCGGATGGGGTACAGCAAAATCCCCAGCGGAATAATCGTCAAAATTCGCGCATTAGGAAACCGCAGAATGTAGGCTCCCATGACTCCGGCGATCGCACCGCTTGCCCCCAGCGAGGGAATGTTGGAATTGGTTGAGAAAAACCACTGTGCCAGCGCAGCCAGCGCGCCGCACAGCAGGTAGAAGGCTAAAAACTTTGTGTGACCCATGCGGTCTTCAACGTTGTTGCCGAAGATCCACAGGTAGAGCATGTTGCCGCCAACGTGGAGAATCCCGCCGTGCAGAAATTGGGATGTGATCAGCGTCAGCAGCTCTGGCGGACCCTGGGTAATCGCCTGCCCGCCCAGTGCGGTTGATAGCTCTCTGGGCACCACCGCCCAGTCTCTCAAAAACGCTTCGAGCTGTGCCCCAGGCAAACTCAGTTCATATGCAAAGATCAGGATATTGAGGATGATCAGCCCGTAGGTGACGTATGGCGTGATTTGAGTTGGGTTGTCGTCGCGAATGGGAACCACAGGCGGCTTTCCTGATCGGTGTGAGAGTAATAACGCGAAGCCTATCATGTCTAGCAGGGCTGGCGTTCCCTCTTAGGGAGGGTTCCTGCGAGTGTGATGCAAAATTGTGGGCTGGTAAGATTTAACCGTCAGCGACGATCGAGCAATAGAGATGCGTCGATTGCTGAATTAAAGCAGTAAGGGCAACACACCTGACGATCGGCTCAAAGCATTCATCTCGAACCCTTCGCTCAAATGCGTTGCCCTGTAGGGACTGTTGTTAGTTCCTCTGGAAAAAACTCCCAGATGCTCACCGCCCAGTCTCAGAGAAACCTGGGCTAGCCTTGCACCGTAATCTTGCCAACCATGCCAGCGCCCCGGTGTGGAGCGCAGTAATAGCTGTAGTCGCCGGTAGGCGTGTCAGAGAAGGTGACTTCGTAGGATTCACCGGGTGAAAACATCAGTTGGTCATGAGAAAGCTTGCTTGCCAACTCTTTGCTTGCACCGGGAACGTTCTTGTCATCAAAGATGATGTTATGGGGAGGGAGTTTATTATTGACAAACTTGACCGTGTCCCCCTGCTGAATGCTCAGCGTTGGAGGATCGAATTTCAGCATGCCGTTGTCAGCACCCATCTTGACGGTGTAGGTTTCAGCAGCAGCCGGAGAGACTACCAGCAAAAAGCTGCTGACCAACAGCACCACCGTGCAGAGGGCTAGACTTAAACTCCGTGAGACGAAAGCGATCAATTTCATGGGTTACCTCTGGAGGTTTAAGCTAAATCTTGCTCAGTTAGAATTCTAGCCTAATGTAAACACTTCTAAAGCTTTAGCTGCGTCAATCTTGGGAATTGTCTCGTCTGTGATGCGACTTGCCTGTGACGCGACGCACCTGCGACGCTAAAAGCGACTCTCGCCCCACCCCGGCGCTTCCTGAGCCGCCCGCAGAATAAAGGCAGCCAGATGCTCAACCTGCGTTTGCGACATCCAGCTTTCAGGCACCTGCCGACACCAATCGCTCTCCTGGCTGCCATCATAGGTCATTGGCTGACGCAGAAAGGCAACCAGGCTGTTGATATTGTCGCGGGGCGGCATGGCGGCTTGCAGGGCTGCGATCGACAGCGGCACCGTTGGGTCAGGCAAGGTGGCTCCACCCACATGACAGTTCTTGCAGTTTTCCTGAAATAGCTGGATACCCTCAGAGAGGTCTGCGGCTGAGAACGATCGCGTCTGCCCCTGGTCGTCGATCGACAGTGGCACAGGTTCAGCGACATCGAGATAGCGAGCAACGTAAGGATCAACGGCTGCCCAAGCAGGCATCCAGGTAAAGACTGCCAAACAAACACTGAGAATCAAGACTAGAGCGCGACTGAAGAACTGCGGCATGATGAGCCAACCCAAACTGTAAGAGACAACCCACTGAAAAGCGAAAGGGCAGGCACAAGGCACTGCCCCAAATTCGATTTACTTCAAACTATCGGCACGAACTGCAACGAGTTAGTAGTAGATTTTGCCGCCGCCCCAGCGTTCGCCCACGACTTTGGGTTGCAGCAGAATATGACCTGCGATGTTCTTGAGGTCATCTTCAGTCAGGTTCCGCATTTTGGGGAAGATGTCGGTGCTTTGAGTGCTTGGGTGCAATTCGGCGATCGACTCTTGCCCATCATAGGTGGTGGGGTTGTGCATGTAATCGACGAGTGCCTCCAGGTTATCGCGCCGGGGAGTCGCTAAAGCGAGCGCTTCTGGATCTAGACCCACGTTGGGGTCAGTTTTCGTCACGCCACCCACATGGCATTGACCACAGGCATAGTTGAACAACCGCTTGCCCTCTGCCACCTGGTCTTGGCTGAGCGTCACGGTGTCTCCGGCTTCATTTAGAGCAATGGTGCGAGTCGCAGCATCAAGTTCAGCGGCGATCGCTCCTCCAACAAACGTCTGAAAGACAAAGCAAACAATGGCTACAACAAGCCAGACAGACCTCTTAAGCATGGTTCTCCTTAAACACTCGGCTATCGGCACGCAACACAGCAAGGCTCAATCTTTTGAATGTTTATAAACCAACCCTTTGCAGGACTCTGTTTCTCGGACAGGAAGCAACCCATCTGAGACGGCAAGCAACTTGAGAGCTGCCCAAACATCGTCCAGTGACAGGTTGGGGGGTTTTGTGCCTGTTCACACCACGCAGACAAAGTCCGGCTTAAACTAAGCGCGTAAACTTTGACGTTTCGGCAGGCGACAGGTCGGCAAACCCGATAGATCAATGTAATGACGGGGCGGATTGAGCTGTATCTCATTCAATATCATGCCACTGATTGCACCCTTTCCCAAGCTGGCAGCAGCGGTGCAGAACGCAAAATTTTGGGATCTGCATCTGTCTGGCTAGATATTAATACTTAACTTCAAATGTTTAAGCGATCACTGAACGACTGACCGCTCAGCGATCGTGCCAGCAATCACCTGGTTCTGTTGGTTCCATCACTTGCCTTAACCGAAGAAGCAAGCCACAATTTCTTTCAGCATGAGGCTTGATGCTCAACGCTGTCTCGTCAACCCGATCGATGCAGTTCTATCATTCCTGTCGTCTGAAACGATCGACCTTCATCCAAATGACGCTTAATCCTGGTGATATTGCTCCTGACTTTAGCTTGATGGATGGCGAGGGCAACGTAGTGCGACTGTCTGACCTGCGTGGTCAGCGTGTTGTCGTTTATTTCTATCCCCGCGATAACACACCTGGCTGCACCAAAGAAGCCTGCGGATTTCGAGATGCCTACCCTGACTACCAGGCGAACCAAACGATCGTGCTGGGCATCAGCACCGATGATGCCAAATCTCATACCAAGTTCGCAGCCAAATTCAACTTGCCCTTTCCGCTGCTGTGTGACATTGATGCTCAAGTTGCGACGGCGTATGACAGCTATGGGCTGAAGAAATTTATGGGAAAAGAATATACGGGCGTGAGCCGCAGCACATTCATTATCGGAGCCGATGGTAGGATCGAGAGAATTTACCGCAAGATCAAACCAGAAATCCACGCAGCTCAAATTTTGGCTGATTTAGCGGCTTCGCCTGCGTAAAATCAACAGTAGTGCAGCTACCACGACTGATTAGTCCAGCTCAGTCTGCACAATTTGAGTTTAGACATCAACGCGAAAGCAAGCTATTCTGCTAACGGATAGGGCGGATGTTGAATGTTAGATTCTGATTCAGGTTTTGGGCCTTAGTTGTTTTCTACAGAACAAGTTTTCTACAAGACGAGTATTTTGTAGCACGCGCTCTACCTGGTGTAGCAGCCTCTAGCCTATGCGTCAGTTACAGCGGTATGTTCAATCCGCGTTAGGAATTATTTTTCGCCATCCCATTACCGGCACAACGATTATTCCAGTCTTACCGGATGGTCGGATTGTGCTGGTGCGACGGCAAGACAACGGGCGGTGGTCGCTGCCCGGTGGCATTGTCGATTGGGGTGAAGACATCCCTTCCACGGTCAAGCGCGAGCTGGCAGAAGAGACGGGGTTAGAGCTGGTTAATATTCGTCGCTTAGTGGGTGTTTATTCAGCGCCCGATCGCGACCCCAGATTTCACTCAATTTCTGTTGTGGTTGAAGCGCAGGTTGAAGGAACCATGCAGGTTCAAGACACGCTGGAAATTACAGACATTCAGGCATTTGTTCCATCCGAAATTCCTCAGGACAAACTGTCTCACGACCACGGGCAGCAGCTCAAAGATTACTTTGACGGCGTGACAGCGCTGGCATGATGACAGCAGCAGCGATGGGAACAGCTCTCTGATACGCTTGCAGGCGCTGCGATCGTTGAGCTGTGTCGGTTTCCGAGCGATTCAAGACATCGGCATCGCACCAGCCCAGGAGCACAGTTGCCATTGCAGTGAACTGCCGAACAGAAAACTTCAAACTCTACATTAGGATGACGCTACCGATTCGCAATTCTCGAATTCGACTGACTCAAGGGCAGCTTTTTTGGCGTGAAGTCGGTCAAGGCAAAACGCTGGTTTTACTGCACGGTGCCTGGAACACCGGAGACCAGTGGCTGGCGGCGATCGAGCCATTGAGCCGCAGCTATCACTGTGTTGCACCGGATTTGTTGGGGTTTGGCGAGTCAGAGTGCCCCAATCTGCACTACTCGATCGAACAGCAGGTTGAATGCCTTGCCGAATATTTGGAGGTGCTCAAACTGCGGCAGGTCTATCTGGTGGGTGAGTCGGTCGGCGGCTGGATCGCCGCCACCTATGCGCTGCGGTTTCCCGATCAGGTCAAGGGACTGGTGCTAATCACTCCTGAGGGAGTTCTGTCTCCTTTCCAGTCCTGGCGCTGGCAGCGATGGCTGTCGGGTCAGCTTCCGGTGGCATACTGGCTGCTGCGATCAATTCTGCCGGTGGCTCGTCTTTTTGGGCGCGATCGACGAATTGCTGCCTTGCTGCAACGGCGGCAACAACTGCGGCAATCGCCCGTCGCCTGCAATCTGTTGTTTGGGCGACGGCGAGCAGAAATCCAGGCAGAAGTTTTGGATCAGCGGCTGCAATGGCTAAAGCTACCGCTGTTGCTGCTACAGGGAACCGAGACTGCCCGCGCTG
>Ga0224723_1000723_pt1 | contig 21819 bp, 19 predicted proteins | sample Balambano_FR2_Me_FD_161647 | JGI IMG/M metagenome (GOLD analysis project Ga0224723, IMG submission 161647) | Freshwater sediment microbial communities from Lake Towuti, South Sulawesi, Indonesia - Balambano_FR2_MetaG | ecosystem: Environmental > Aquatic > Freshwater > Lake > Sediment | place... | reverse complement strand
GCGGTATTCTTTAGGAAACATCCGCTGCCGGTCTTTCTGATTGCCGCTGGGCTGGTTCCCAATCCGGGCGTTGTGGCACGAGCGTTTTGGGAGACGTTTGTGCCTCCCTTGATGCTGGAACGCTTCACAGCCTGGCTGGGGTTTCTGGCGCTCCGGGCAATCGGGCAACCTGCTAAGCTGTTAGACACGATTATCGAAATTTCTGACGGCGCAGTGGAAGTGACCTGGGGATGCACAGGCTTCAACATGGCGCTGTCTGTAGCAGTGGCAGGGCTGGTTTTGGGGTTGTTTTTCAAGCAGAGCTTCAACAAAATTGTCACACTAATGATGATTGGCACAGTGCTGGCGCTGATCCTCAACGTTCCCCGCATGGTTTTGTTAGCACTGGCACAGGTTTATTGGGGCGAATCCTCATTTCATTTCTGGCATGATGGCTGGGGCGCACAAATTTTCTCGATGGTTCTTTTCACCGTCTACTACTACATTGCAATGCCGATTCTGAAGCGCAAACCAACAGAATCGCTAACCTGAATACAAAGCGCAGGATAATGCTAAAAACTTTCAAAATTGATCGCGATGAATTGACATCCAAATAGTGTAGACTAATGTATTAGAACACAATTCTTAAGCGAAATTATTCCTGATTGATTGAGGAGCTGGGCTTTGATGGTCTTTTTGATCTCAGTCCCTCCACCGTAACCTTCTTCTAAGCTGCTGATTCTGCACAAGCGAGGGAGGTCGAATTGCAGAAAAGGTGTACCCGAAATCGGAAACGTTCCAAGCGCAGGGCGATCGACTGCCCTTTGCATGGCTGCTATCTGCACAGCGTCAGCCCCAAATATGCACTGTTTGCCGACCAAGCAGAGCAGCTTCAGCATCACGGAATTGGGCGACGCAGGGCGCTGATGCTGATTGCAACCCACACAGCAGTTCCTTTAGAAGGAGAATGGCTGGAAGCTTTCTGGTGCGACCTCTGTCAAGAAACTCGGTGGTATCACGTCCAGAAGCGAGAGGGCATCTACAGCGTCTCGATCGCCCCAGTAGAACTCTGGCAGCAGGTGCAGGGCGTAGTTCATCCTCACAGAAACCCTTCAGTGAGTGAGTTTACTCAAAGGCACTCCCGCATGATTGAGTGTCGAGGAGTCAAAGATTTTAGGTACGTAGGTTGAAAAAAGCTACGTGAAGCAACCATGAAAACAGCTTTAATTTGCGGTGTTTCGGGTCAGGACGGAGCATACCTGGCACAACTGCTGCTGAGTAAGGGCTATGCCGTATGCGGCACTTCTCGCGATGCTCAAGCCGCCTCGTTCAAAAATCTAGTGAACCTTGGGATTCGTGACCAGATTAAGTTGGAGTCGGTTGCCCTAAATGACTTTCGCAGTGTGCTGCAGGTGCTCAACAAGGTTAAACCTGATGAAGTTTACAATCTGGCAGGTCAAACCTCGGTGGGTCTTTCTTTTGAACAGCCGGTAGAAACCTTCGACAGCATTACTCTGGGTACGCTCAACCTCCTGGAAGCGATTCGTTTTCTCAATCAACCCATCAAGTTTTACAATGCTGGCTCTAGCGAATGCTTCGGCGATACTCAAGGCAGGGCTGCCGACGAGAATACACCCTATCGCCCCAGAAGCCCTTATGGTGTGGCAAAATCTGCTGCCTTTTGGCAGGTTGCAAACTACCGCGAAGCCTACGATATGTTTGCCTGTTCGGGCATTTTGTTTAACCACGAATCACCCCTGCGACCCGAACGGTTTGTCACTCAGAAAATTGTTGCGACCGCCTGCCGCATTGCAGCGGGTCATTCAGAAAAACTTTTCTTGGGCAACACTCAAATCCGCAGAGACTGGGGTTGGGCACCTGAATATGTCGAAGCAATGTACCTGATGTTGCAGCAAGAAAAACCTGACGATTATGTCATTGCGACCGGGCAATCCTTCAGCCTGGAAGAATTTGTGGAAGCTGCTTTTGCTGCGGTCGGCTTAGCTTGGCAGGATCATGTCATTATCGATGCCAATTTGTTTCGACCAACGGATATCGCCGAAAATCGCGGCAATCCTGCTAAAGCCAAGTGGCAGTTGGGCTGGCAGGCAAAGTACTTAACCCCCGATGTTGTTCAAATGATGATTCAAGCAAAGCTTAGCGATAAGCCAGAACTGCTTCAAAACTGACGGATCTGAGAAAAATCGGTAAGACTGCCAATTCACATGTTAAGAGCACAGTCAGTTCAAGTTTTGTGTAAGCTGATCAGCCAGCAGCACCTTCTTGCAGTCAAGGCTTTATTCTTTGCGCTTTGCGTTGCTGCCCTGGAAGGACTTTCCACTGCTTTGGTGATGCCGCTTTTACAGCTTCTAGAAGGTAGAGATTTAACTGCAACCTCTCAAGCTCCTCAATTTCTACAGGGCATCGTTGGTTTTTACGAGAAATTTTCAACGCCCTGGCAGTTGTTCATCGTTGCTATTAGCTTTTTCATCGTAAGCCTCTTCAAAAACGGCAGCCGGTATCTTGCTGATTTCACTACGAACGATTTACGTTTTTTGGTTGGTAAAGCTCTTCGTCAAGATTGTGTCGAGCGCTTTCTCAAACTCGATCTTTCCTTTCACAGCCAATCGAGTTCTGGCGTGCTCTTAAGTTACGTGAATGAACAGGCTCAGCGCGCTGATACTCTGGCAAGTTATTTACTTGAGATAGTAGCCGATTCAATCGTTATTTTCGCGCTTTTGCTGGTGCTTGTCGCTCTCTCGCCTGTTCTAACTGCAGTGACAATTCTTAGTCTTACTGTGGTTATTTTGCTCTTACGAATTGTGATTCAATCGGTTCAACTTCGAGGACGAAGAGCCGCTGAGGCTATTGAGCAATTCTCTAGCTCCGTGACAGAGTTGATCAGTGGTATTCGGGTCATTAAATCTTTTAGTGCCGAGTCGAGAGAGATTGCCAGAACTGGGCAATCTCTGCAAAGCCGGTATGAAGCGGAGCTCAATGCTTACCGCTATCACGCTGCAATTATTCCAGCCACTGAGACCAGTGGAATTGCTGTACTGCTGATTATTCTGGTGCTTGGGTCAAGCTTGTTTTCCGGTTCTTCAAACTCTACTCTACCCCTGCTGTTGACATACACATTGGGGCTGCTGCGGATCCTGCCCCGAATTAATCACCTCAATAGTATGCGCTCACAGCTTGCCTTGCTTGCAGGCAGTTTAGACGTAATTGTTAACTTCCTTTCCAGTACCGCCAGCTTAGGTTTACCCGATGGGCACGCATCCTATTCCAGTCTGAAAAACAAGCTGGTTTTTGACAGCGTTACATTTAAATTTGCTCCTACCCTCGAACCTACCTTAAAAGAGATTAGCTTTGAGATCCAGAGGGGAATGACAACGGCAGTGGTGGGTCCGTCAGGTAGTGGTAAATCTACTTTGGTTGATCTGGTCATGCGCTTCCATGATCCAGAATCAGGAAGAATTACGGTAGATGGTATTGATCTCCGTAACCTGCAACAAAGTTCTTGGCGAAAAGCAATCGCCATGGTGAGCCAAGATACTTTCCTGTTTAATACCTCTGTAAGAGACAATATTGCATACGGCTGTCCCGATGCAACCGAAACAGAGGTGATAGAAGCAGCAAAAAAAGCCTATGCCTATGACTTCATCCAGGATCTGCCTCAGGGGTTTGATACCATAGTTGGCAACCGTGGCACAAAGCTATCTGGCGGTCAAAGGCAGCGGATTGCGATTGCTAGAGCAATTTTGCGGAATCCAGACTTGTTGATTCTGGATGAAGCAACCAGTGCGCTAGACACAAATTCCGAGCGAATCGTGCAACAAGCAATAGAAGAGGTGAGCCGCGATCGGACTGTCATTGTCATTGCCCATCGTCTATCCACAATAGAAAAGGCAGGAAACATCATTGTCTTGCATGACGGTAGAGTTGAAGAGCAAGGGACACACCAAGAGCTTCTCGCACTTCAGGGCAAATATTGGTCCCTGTACAATTCTCAGCTCGCTGTTAACGATTCACTAAGTCAAGCATCTCTGCGGAAGTAAGATACCTGAACAAAGCAAAGCCAGGACAAGCGATGCGAATTCTTTACGACGGACATATTTACACTGTCCAGGCTTCTGGCGGTGTAAATCGATATTTTGCCAATTTAATTAATCGTCTTCCTCAAGACTACGTTCCTGTTCTAACGGCTTCCGAGCAGCGGAGCGTCAATTTTCCAACTCACCCAAATCTAAAAACCTTTTTCCTAAAACGGCATCGCCCTGGTGTTATTTTCCGCCCCCTGGAAGGTTACTACTTTCAAGTAGTCTATGCGTTACAAAAGTTCGATCTAATTCATCCAACTTACTATTTACTCTTAAACCAACAGGATATGAATCAATTTCGTCTTCCTGTTGTCATCACAGTTTATGACATGATCCATGAAATCTTTTATCCTGACAGTGATCACATTGAACCCAAGCGAAAAGCAGTGAATGCGTCTCAGGCTATCATTTGTATTTCTGAGAGCACTAAGAAAGATTTGCTAGAGCGCTGTTCAATACCAGAGGAGCAGGTGAGTGTAATTTATTTAGCTTCTGAAATTAATATTGACTTATCGTACGGTTCTGAACCAGTCCCTAACCAACCCTACTACCTTTATGTTGGCGGTCGTGCCAGCTACAAAAACTTTGATCGATTGCTAACAGCTTTTGCTAAGGTAGCATCAGCGCAGGCTGACGTAAAGCTTTGTGTGGTTGGTTCAGCGTTCTCTGAATTAGAGAGCAAGCTGTTAGCTGAACTGAATTTGATCGATCGCATTGAACGCTATGACCACGTCAACGACGAGCATCTGGCAAAACTTTATCGTTGCAGCATTGCTTTGATTTACCCTTCTCTCTATGAAGGCTTTGGCATTCCACCGCTAGAAGCGATGTCCTGTGGCACGGTTGCAGTCGCTGCTAATTCCTCTAGTCTTCCGGAAGTGGTTGGAGATGCGGGTATATTATTCGACCCAAATTCAACGATCGAGCTGGCAGATATTATGCTATCCCTGCTAAACAACTCCTCAGAGCGTGATGCCCTAATCATCAAGGGCTACCAGCGCGCAAAGCTATTTAGTTGGGAGAAAGTAGTTTCTCAGACTATAGATGTTTACCGCAAAGTTAGCAGTTAGAGTTGCAAGCACATGACAGCAACTAGCTCTTCCTCTCAAGCCTCCACATCTAACCTCAAACCTTCCCGAATGATAGTTGCTCAACTGGGTGCACGCGGGCACTACGCTGTCCCGCGCATTCTAAATCAGGTGGAAAGGTTAGAGCATCTCTACACCGATATCTGTGCAGTTAAGGGATTTCCCAGGTATCTAGGTCTGATTCCTCAAGGACTGCAAAATAACTCGATCAGAAGGCTGACAGGTCGGGTGCCACATGGTATCAGCCCCGATCACATTACGGCTTTTTCTGTTTTTGGGTTTGAATATACGAGGCGCTTACGTCGAGCTAGCTCGCCCTCTGAAACCACCACAACCTTTCTTTGGGCAGGCAAAACTTTCGGGCAGCTTGTTCTCCAGCGAGGATTACAGGGCGATGGAATTTATGTTTTTAACACCGCAGGATTGGAATTACTGGAAGCAGCAAAGCGAGCAGGACTCAAAACAACCCTAGAGCAAACGATCGCACCTTATCAAGTAGAGTATCAGCTCCTACAGGAAGAACATCAGCTTCATCCGGGTTGGGAACAGCCGCTGCAAAAAGATGAGTATCTGGCGGAGTATATTGAGCGTGAGCAGCAGGAGTGGCAATTCGCTGATACTATCTTGTGCGGCTCTGACTTCGTTCGCAACGGCATTCAGCAGTGCCAGGGACCGGTCGATCGTTGTACTGTTGCGCCTTATGGCATTGATGTCAAATTCAAAATCTCTGCGAAAACACCAAGTCAGCGCCCCCTGCGTGTATTGACTGTTGGCTACGTGGGGCTGCGAAAGGGCAGTCCTTACGTCCTAGAGGCTGCCAAACGCCTGCAAGGCAAAGCTGTATTTCGCCTGGTGGGTCCAGTTCAAGTCCTACCTGAAATGGCAGCAAGCTTGCAAGAGCACACGGAGTTAGTCGGACAGGTGCCGCGCTCGAAAATCCTCGAACACTACAGTTGGGCAAATGTGTTTCTGCTGCCTTCGATCTGTGAAGGGTCAGCCACCGTCACCTACGAAGCGCTTGCCTGTGGACTACCTGTGATTGCTACTCCAAATACGGGTTCTATCGTAGAAGACGGTGTCAGCGGCTTTATCGTGCCCATTCGGAATGTCGATGCGATCGTCCAACGACTGGAACTGCTGCACGATCAGCCTGAACTTTTACAGGCAATGAGTCAAGCAGCAAGTCAGCGATCGACGTTTGGTAGTCTCGAACAGTATCAACAGCGATTGCTTCAGGTCGTGTAAGTAGCCGTGAAAAATGTTTTTTGGCACTCAATTATTCCATGAAAGTTTTAGTTCGTCCTTGTTACGATGTTGCTCTAAAGAATCAACTGTTTGAGCCTGGAGACCCGCGCGCTGATCACCACAAGGAACCGTGGGTGCAGTGGAAGGAAGCAGGAAAAGCTCAAAATATTCAGTTAGATACTTGGGATATGTACCCTTTATCTCAAGCAGATTTAGTCTGGATTCAAGACCTGCCAGCATCTCGACGAGAAATTGCCGATGCCAGAGCTGCAGCTCCCAACGCACCGTTTGTTTTCCAGATATGGGAAACGCCTGTAGATAGACTGCATTATCATGACAGTCGCAACCACGATCTCTTTGATGCGATCGTCACATACAATAGTACAGCTTGTTCAAAAGAGAAGCGCTACTTTCACTATCACATTCCTATCGGTATCCCCGACCCACTACCAACTTTCAAGCCCTTCTCTCAACGCAAGCCCCTAGTCATGATTAATACCAACACTTATTCTGGGTGGCTTGCGCCTCGAAAGCCAGGCTTGACTGGACTCCCTGTTATGGGACCGGCATTAGGTGGATGGCAGCTTTCCTGGAAGCAAGTTGTTCAGCAGCAGCATTCTAGTTTGTATGAGCGGCGTAGAAACCTGGCAAGACTTGCAGAAGAATTTTTCCCTAACCTGTTAGAGATCTATGGTTTTGGATGGCAGGGAGAAGCAGCTAGCTGGAGCCATAAAATTGTTCCTGCTAAACCTTTCAAATCTGCGCTAGGTCGCCTTAATTCCTACAAGCTAGAGGCAATGAGTCAGTACCGTTTCTGTCATGCATTTGAGAATTTTGTTGGTGGCTATGGATACATTAGCGAGAAGATTTTCGACTGTTTCTATGCAGGGGTAGTTCCAGTTTATTTAGGAGACCAAAACATCACTCAATATGTTCCGCTAGAAGCTTTTGTAGATGCACGGCAATTCAAAGGCGATTTAGAACTTCTGGAATATCTTCAGAATTGCTCAGAATCGACCTGGCAAAGAATGTATGAGGCAGGTCAGGCTTATCTCTCTTCTGAGAAGATACGCCAGTTTCAAACTCCAACATTTGCTGCTCAGATGTTAGAAATTATCAAAAAGGTAGCCAGCACTCCAAAGATGGATGCTTGGCAAGCAAAACAGGCTGTCTGAGCAAACATGTTATTCTGTGAATCTAGTGTTATGAAGTGCCCAGTGTCAGTTGTTATCCCTACCTTCAATCGATCTAAAAGGCTGATTGCCACAATCGAGGAGATGCTTTCTTGCGAACCAGCACCTGACGAAATTGTCATTCACATTGATGGCAATGATAGAAAGACAGAAACTGCTACTAAACAGCAGTTCGGCGAAATAAGTGCAGTAAAAGTTTTAATTAGCCCAACCAGGCTCGGTCCAGGTGGCGGTAGAAATGTTTTGCTTAAAGCAGCCAGGAATGAAATAGTAGCAAGCTTTGATGATGATTCTTATCCAATCGATAAAGATTATTTTGCTCGTTTGCTGAAAACTTTTCAGATCTATCCTGACGCATCTATTGTGGCAGGAGCAATCTATCATCAAGGTGAACCAATCAAAGATGACTTAAAGTGTGCAAGCTGGGTAGCTTCTTTCGTAGGATGTGGCTGTGCCTATCGAAAAAGTGATTTCTTGAAAACTGACGGCTATCTAAACCTGCCGTTGGCTTATGGAGCAGAAGAGGTTGACTTAGCAATACAGCTATATGCAAAAGGCAAGAAGATTTTGCAGACTGATTGGTTGAGGGTGTATCACGACACTGCTCACGAACATCATAAAGACCGGGAAATTAACGCAGCAAGCATTTCTAATTTAGCCTTGCTTGCTTACATGCGCTACCCATCCAGCATGGCAGCATTGGGATTGGTTCAAGTTTTCAATCGTGTCTCTTACTCGTTTCAGAAGCGGCGATATGAAGGAATCGGACTTGGGCTACTTTCAATTCCCAATAAGCTTTGGTCTAATCGTCGTCATCGACAACCCGTATCTCCAGCAGTCATGCAGCAATATCTTCGCCTCCGGAAGCAATCAATCTTGATCCCGTGGCAGGAGTGATAAAAATTTATCTCGAAACTAGAAGATGAAATTCCACGCTCTACTTCCCGTCCGCGATGAAGCGGACATCATCAAGCAGTGCTTGGAGCATCTGCTGCAATGGGCAGATGCGGTCTACGTTTTTGACACGGGCAGCGTTGATAACACCTGGGAAATTGTGCTAAATGTTGCGTCTCAGGAGCAGCGAATTACGCCAATTCGCAAAGAGCCGGTATACTTTTCCGACACACGAGTGCGCGGCTACATGTTTCATATTGCTCGTGAACAGATGCGTGATGGCGATTGGTTTTTGCGGGTCGATGCCGATGAGTTTCATCACATTTTCCCGCCTGAATTTGTTAAAACTTACCTGCGCTCCCACGAAACGATCGCCTACCACCAGTACTACGACTTTCAACTCACAGAAGCCGAAGTGGCAGCGTGGGAGCGGGGCGAAGAAACGATCGCCGATCGCGACCGCCCGATTGTCGATCGCCGCCGCTACTTCGTGCCTAGCTATTACAGCGAACCCCGTTTGTGCCGCTACCGCAGCAGCATGCGATGGCCCGTGACCTGCTCTTTCCCCATCAATGCAGGCTTTGTGGCGCGAGAGCGACTGCCAATTCGCCACTATCCCCACCGTGACCCAATTCAGCTCGCGCGGCGCTATCGGCTACGGGCAATTATGATGGCAGACCAAACAAACCGACAAAACTGGACAAACCCAGAACAGCACCACTGGTCAGAATCTGACTGGCGAAAATTTATCACTCCCGATGACAAACCAGAGTTGCAGTACTGGGAACCTGGTACAAACCTGCCACACTATCAGTTCACGAATCATTTGCGTCCGCCCCATATTCGTCTTGTTCAGCGACTGGTTCACGCCTGGCTGCTGCCAGTCTTAGATCGGACTCGCCCATCTTTTTCGACTCAAGATCATCCTCAGCCCATCCCAGAAGCAGTCAATCAACTCCTGGTTCAGGCACTTTCTTAGGTCAAGCTATGGATAAAAATCCCATCAAAGTCTACCTGGTCTGCACAGGGGTCGGCATCATTAATCGCGGGATCGAGACCTTTGCCCGCGAGTGTTTTGATGGACTGCACGGGACTGAAGGATTGCACATCGAACTGTTTAAGGGCGCAGGTTCTGAACAGCAAAACGAGCATCGATTATGGAACCTGCCTCGCCACGGAAAGGTGGCTCCGTTGCTGGGTAAGTTGATCAATCGGAATAGCTATGTGGTTGAACAGCTATCCTCCTTCCTGCCTTTCGTTTATCACATCAAAGCGGGTAAACCTGATGTGATTTTTTACAGTGATTCAAACCTTGGTTATCAGCTTTATTGGTGGCGGCGACAGATTGGAGTGCCGTATCGCTTGCTCTTTTCCAATGGCGGTCCCTGTGGTCCACCCTTTTCTCGGACTGATTATGTTCAGCAGCTAACGCCGTTTCACAGAGAAATTTCGCTACAAGCAGGAGAGCCAGCTTCAAAACATTTTCTCGTTCCTTATGGAATAAACGTTCCTGCTGAACCATTGCAGTATTATCCTGAGGCGCGACAGAAAATTCGGCAGCAGTTAGGCTTACCTTGCGATCGAGCTATCGTCCTTACTGTAGGCTGGATTAGTGCCGAGCATAAGCGTATGGATTATGTGGTCGAGGAAGTTGCTGCCTTGCCAGAACCTCGACCTCATCTCGTGATGCTGGGACACATGGACAGCAACAGTCCTGCCATTATTGAGTTGGCAGAGCAGAAGCTGGGCAAAGGGAAATACACGGCTCGGTCAGTTCCTTACGAACAGGTCGCCAGCTATTATCAGTCTGCTGATGCTTTTGTGCTGGGTTCGCTACAGGAAGGTTTTGGCAGAGTCTACCTGGAGGCTTTAATTCATGGGTTACCCTGTGTAGTCCATGACCATCCGATCATGCGATATGTACTCGGCGACCAAGCCATATTTGTTGATTTATCGATTCCTGGTTCCATGACTCAAGTTCTGCTGAATTTGTTACAGCGTCCTCACTCTGTTGAACAAATGTATCAACGTCGTGAATATGTCCGCAACCAGTTTAGCTGGCAAAGCTTGGCTTCTGCCTATTTGCAGATGTTTCGTAGCTGTCTGACCTCCGGAGATACATAGGATATGAGTATAATGTCTTAACACTAAACTGCAAGATGCTGCACAGCACTATTGTAAGTACAGCTTAATTTGCGCGGCGATCTTTGCTCAATTGTATATGAACCCGTACAACCCTCGCTTCAGAACGGCAGCTCATGATTGCTACAGCATTAATCGTTTTGTCTTTTATCTCTCTAAGCTTCATATTTTTTAGCCCAGCAGATCTTTCACATCTGATCAGTAATTCAATTTTTTCTAACTTTTCAATCACTTTGACAATGCTATGCATGGCAACTTCTGTAAGCACCGTGCTGATCAGTTGTGCTCAGGCGAGAAAGTTTAGATTGAGTTTATTTCAAATTGCTTTATTTCCCTCTTTTGTCGTTCCTTTTGGGCTGATTGTAATTGTATACATTCAGATTTTATGGAAGCTTTTCGACGCAGAATTTGACATCGCTCTTCTGGCAGAAGGCAAGGTAGATGAAGCTGTTTTACTGGTGTGTGGTTCATCTCTCTTGCTTCTATCAGGGATTTTACTAAGCAAATTCAGATTTCTATCAGCAATTAAAGATAAAATTCTTGCCAATCCCTACTCTGGCAGACAACTCGATATTCTATTAGACATTCTCACACAGCGCAGAAATCTTTCTCTGTTGATTGCATTCGCTGCTTTTGTAGGACCCTTTCAAGTCGGATGGAGGTTAGATTTATTTCTGGAAGGCGGTAGGGGAGAACTCTCAATTAATAACCCTTTACTCATCACTCTCTTGCCACTTTCCTTTATCTTGTCTACGATATTGACGATTCTGGCTGGATTCTGCTACGCAAAGACTGACAAAAAGGCTTTGTTTTTGATTGCCCTGGCAGATGTGCTGCCGAGGCTGATGATGCTGAGTAGAGCATTTTTTCTACCAATTATTCTTTTTATTTTTTCCGCTACGCTACTGGGGAAAAGATTTCCCAGATGGGTGTATGTTACAGCTCCAGCTTTTTCAGTCGCTGCCAGCTCTGTGGCTCTAACTGCAAGAAGCGTTTCTTCAGGTGGGGCAGCAGGATTAGCTTCGGGATTTGGAGCTGCTCAGACTGACGTCATGTCCTCTGTTGAAACTTTTTTTAGCAACAATGCCAACGTTGGGGTTTTCAGTCAAGCCATAGCGCTTCGAGACCCCACTCTGAGTCCGATCGATGGATTTTACAGATGGTTAGCAACCCTCTCGCCGTTGCCAAGTTTCTTACAGCTAACTGGAGATATTCCTGATATTGGAGGTTTACTGGGGCTTCAGGGTGTGGGTGTACCAATGCCTTTATTCGGTGATATTTATTATCAGATGGGTTGGATAGGATTACCCATTGTTTTTTTTATTGGCTGGTGGATGGGCAGATTGGAAGCAAATATTATCCTCAACTTAAAATATTACAAAACAGCGTATTGGCCCCACATTCTGCTCTGGCTGTCAATGCTATACGGATTCATCCAATGCTTTCACAGCCCTACTCGATCGTCGTCACGAGTTCTTGTCTATTCCCTGGTACTGATTTGGGTTTTAGAACTGACAGTTTCACTAATTAAGAGGAATCACCAGAAGTCGAGCCTGTAGACTATGAAGTTCAATGCTTGAGTAGAACGATCGCAGCAAGTTTAATAAAAACTCAATAAATTCAGATGTCGCTTAATAAAATATTCAAATGAAAATACTTAATTTAATTCAGTGCCTTAACTTGGGTGGGATGGAACAAGCATCTTATCTTTTGATGAAGGAAACCCAAAGAAGAGGTATCACCTGGCAAGTGCAAAGCATCACTCCATCTGGAAGTGGAAAAGAAATCGTCGAAGGTTTGGGTATTCCTGTAGCTGATAATCCGTATGTGGGAAAGTTTGGTTACAAGTCACATCTTTCCTTGAAGAGAAAAGTGCGTCATTTTTCTAGCGATCTAATCCTGGTAACTGGTCCAACTTTAACAGGGTGTTTGAGCGTCAGGTCGAGTTCTTGCAAGAAAATTCTTGGCGTTCACTTCTGTCATCAAACAGGATTACCTAATTTCATAAAATGGAAATTATTTTACGCGCTGTTTGGCGACGATTATGATGTCATTATTTATTACTCTCCTTTTACTCTAGAAGAAGCTAAGCAAATTGCGCCTCAGTTGCAGCATAAGTTCTATTTGATCGAAAACTCAGTGCAAAGGTGTTCAACAGCTACTGAGTCTGAAAAAAAGAAAGCTCGTGAAGTTTTGGGTGTTCCGATCGATGCTTTCGTTATTGGCAACGCTGGCTGGTTAATTGAGCGTAAGCGGTTTGACATTTTTCTGGAAGTCTGTGCGACCTTACAAAAACAAATCGACCAAAATTTAATCTTTCTAATTGCGGGTGACGGACCTTTGCACGATGAGCTTCAAGCATTATCAGTAGAATTAGGGATCGATGAAAAGGTTAGATTTGTGGGGTGGCAAAGAAGTTTAGATAATTTTTATTGCTCATTAGATTTGCTGCTATTCAATTCAAACTCTGATGCGTTTGGTCGAACGGTTTTAGAGGCAATGGGATACGGAATTCCTGTTGTTGCTTCAGTCATTGAGGGTGGCACTGACTCTGTTTTGCAGCATCAGAGTACTGGATATTTGCTGAGAGAGCACAATGTTGCTCAGCTTGCTGAATACTGCCGCAGCCTGATGCGTGACAGACAACTGTATGAAAGCTTTCAGAATCAAGCTCTAGCATTGATTCACAGCCGCTTTTCTATGGAGACGTTTATTGAAAAGCATTTAAGTATATTTAATCAAGTCGTCGGTTTAGATTAGGAATATCGTTAGTCCTCAAAAGCCTCACGCACATTTTCAGGCAACACATCTCTTTTAAGCAATGCACATTGTCGTTATCTTTATCAGCCTTGGCAACTATCACATTGCTCGTCTGGAAGCCGCTAGGCAGGCTTGTGAAAAGCGAGGTTGGAAATTAACAGCAGTTCAAGTAACCGATGATTTTCTTGATCACCCCTGGGGAGAAACATCAGAACAAATCTTGTTTCCTGTAGAAACCTTGCTACCGCGTACTTCAAAGCAATATGATGCTCGTAGAGATACGTTTTCTGCTGCTGCTGACGTTGCTCTAGAGCAGCGCTTAGAAAAGCTGAAACCTGATGTCGTTTTTTTACCAGGCTGGTACTTCTCTGTTGCTCTTACAGGTTTGAGATGGTGTCGGCGATCGAGGGCTGTGCCCATCGTCATGTCTGAAAGTCAAGAGAATGACGCACACCGAGTTTGGTGGCGTGAACTCTACAAACGCTGGAGAATCGGTTCGTACAAAGCCGCATTAGTTGGAGGCAAGCCTCACAAACAGTATCTCGTCAAGTTAGGTATGTCTCCTGATGCAATCTTCTATGGGTACGACGTTGTAGGCAATGACTTCTTCCACCCTTCAAAGATCAGCTCTAAACCCAACCCGTTATCTAAACCATACATCTTAGCTATCAGCCGCTTCATTCCTAAGAAAAATCTTTTGCTTGTTATTTCTGCTTATGCTGCCTATCGCCAGCTAAATTCGCAGCCTTGGGACTTAGTACTTTGTGGAGATGGTGAGCTGCATCCTCAGATTAAACAACAAATTATGGACTTAGAAATAGAGCAATTTGTTCATTTGCCTGGTTTTTTACATCAACATCAGCTTTTACCGTACTTCGCCCATGCAAGCTGTTTCGTTCATGCCAGCATCCAGGAGCAGTGGGGCTTAGTCGTCAATGAAGCAATGGCAGCGGGGCTTCCTGTCTTAGTTTCCAATCGTTGCGGCTGCGCCGAAGATTTAGTAATAGAAGGTGTTAATGGATTCAGCTTTGACCCCAATGATGTGGAAGCATTAACTCACTTGATGGTCAAACTGAGTTCTGGCGAATTGGATTTAGAGGCGATGGGTCAGGCATCGCTTCGGCACATCCAAGCCTTCTCACCCGACTACTTTGCTCAGGGTTTAGTTCAAGCTGTTGAATACGCATTGGCACATCGTCAGTCATGAAAATTCTCATTGTCATTCCTTTTGTAGGACCCGTCTACGGAGGTCCTCCCAAATGTGTTGCTGAACTAGCTCAAGCTTTGGGCATGAAAGGAGTGAGCGTTGATGTCGTTACGACTCACATCAATGGCGCTACCGATCTCGATGTGCCGCTGCAAACCTGGATTGCTGATTCAGGTTATCGAATTCAATACTTTCCATATTGGAAAACAGGTGCTTCTAAAATTGGGCTTGATTTGACAAAATATCCGATTAGCTTTTCCTTGACTCAGTGGCTGTTTCAACATGTCACTGATTATGAATTAGTACACACTAACACAATTTTTTCTTACCCAGTTCTTGTGACGCATTGGGCTTGTCAGTATCACCAGATTCCATACATGGCGACTGCTCATGGCATGTTAAATCCTTCAGCGCTGGCTTACAAAGCGAACAAAAAACGCTTTTATTTCTCGCTTGTAGAGAAGCCAGCGCTTCAACAAGCCAGTGCTCTACAAGCGCTCAATTCGATCGAGGCAAAGCACATTGACGCATTAGATCTCAACGTGCCAGCGTATGTTGTCCCCAATGGAATTCATCGTCAGGATTTTGCAGCCCTTCCAGAACCAGAGCTTTTTTATCAAGCTTTTCCTCAAACTCGCCACAAGACATTAATTCTCTTTTTAGCGCGGATTGATCCGCTCAAAGGACTTGACCTGCTCGCTGCCGCTTTTGCCAAAGTCCAGACGCTGTTTCCTGACATTCATCTAATTGTTGCAGGCTCAGACAACACTGGGTTTCTGCCGACTGCTCAAGAATTTTTTGAAAAGGCGGGATGTCTGAATGCCGTCACCTTTACTGGAATGCTGACAGGAGCCACGAAGTATGCGGCACTGGCTGCGGCAAGCATTTATGTCTCACCTTCCTATTTAGAAGGGTTTAGCATGTCTATCTTAGAAGGAATGGCATCAGGTTTGCCCTGTGTGATTACGTCTGCCTGTAATTTTCCGGAGGCTGCCGCAGCGCAGGCAGCAGCGGTTGTTGAAGTTGACGCAGGCGAGATTGCGGATGCCCTGATGCAATGTTTGCAAGACCCCCATGCGGCAAAGGAGATGGGCGATCGTGCCCGTCAGTTCATTTTTGAGCAGTACACATGGGACCACGTTGCCACAAAAATGATTGAGGTTTACAGCCGCATTACCCACAAAACTTCGGTTTCCTCGCTCCAGTCGATCGCACCCAAACTCTGAATCTATTCGCTCGTTCAATTTGCAGACCGTCCGGTAAGCACCCCCAACAGCGCGAAAAAGAAAGTGCAGCAGTTCTACCGCAGATTCAGCAGGGCTGGGATTGCAGCACTCGTTGGTTTCATCTGGATTTTGCTAACTGCTACTTCAGCGTCAAACAGGAGCGATCACTTGAATTCTACTCAAACTGCCGCAGCTCGTCATACCGGCGCAGCGAATCGCGGTTCGCTCAACTCGACTTCAAGCACCAGTTCAGCCTTTAACTCCGCTGGTCGCGATCGATCAATGGTTCTAGAGCGCAGTGCCAGCATGAGCAGAGGCACTGGACTGCACGCGCAGTACTACGATAACCCTAACCTGACCCGGTTAAAATTTACGCGCAACGATGCTGAAGTAAATTTTGACTGGGGCAGAGCTGCGCCAAATGCTGGCGCTCGCGCTAACCAAAGTAGCACACTAGATACTACGATCGACCCTGACACCTTTTCTGTGCGGTGGCAGGGGCAGGTACAGCCACTCCACTCTGAAACCTACAAGTTCTCCGTCCGCTCTGACGATGGGGTGCGGCTGTGGGTGAATCGCCGGAAGCTGATCGACCGTTGGACAAGTCTGGGGCTGCGCGAAGCTCAGGGCACCGTTGCGCTTGAGGCGGGTCAGAAATACGACATCCGGTTAGACTATCGTGAAAATCTGGGTGCAGCGGCGGTACAGTTGCTCTGGTCTAGCCCCAGTCAGCCAAAACAGGTGATTCCCAGCAGCCAGCTCTACAACCAGTTGGGCACAGCCGACGCGGTGCCATCACCCTGGACTCCGATACCTCAGCCTCAGGTCAACGGCAACACGCAGACTGTTCAGGTCTGGGGACGCACGTACCAATATTCCAGTCCGCTGCCTGACTCGATCGTGACCCAAAATCAGGAAGTGCTGGCTGCACCCGTTCGCTTTTTTACCGATTCTGGCATTGGCGAACGAACAGTGTCTTGGACAGCTCCGACCGTGTCAGCAGCGTCGCCCACGCAAGTCACTCTCTCGTCGAGAGCAACGATCGGCACCTACTCCGTTCAGGCAACCACGCGCATTGAATACGACGGATTTACCTGGAGTGAATTTCAATTTGATGCCAGCGATGCAGCCGAACTTCGCAGCCTGCGCGTCGAAATTCCCATTAATCAGGAACACGCGAAATTTTTGCAGTATCCTTATGCCCGCGATAACCGGTTCCAGGCTTTCTCTGAGGATCTGTTGGGAGAACAATATCTTTTTGTTGGCAATGATTACACCGGGCTTCAGTGGTTTGCCGAGTCTGACCAGTGGTGGTACGCAAAAGACCGCAAGCAAATGCTTCAGGTTCAACCCACTGCAACGGGCGGCGTGATCAAAATCAATATGGTTCGGGATGCCATCACGATGCCAGCTTCGTTTAAGCTAGCGTTTGGTTTAATGGCAACGCCCGTAAGACCCCGACCTGAGCGCTGGCGCGGATTTTGGAACAAAGGTTCTACACCTGCACCGCAGCGAGAGCAATCCGATCGACACACGCTGCTGAGCATGGATTATGGACCGTGGAGCATCTCACCTGGGTGGTTGTTATCCAACAATCGCAATCCCATGCCCTGGAATCCAAATGACAACATAGTTTGGCATCCCTTCACCTCAACGCGATTTGTGGGAGTGCGTCCCTACGCAGAAACGAATGCAGACAATGTATTTCCCATTTGGACGCAGTATCAGGATGAATGGTTAAACTTGAGCGATCCAGGCGGAACAGTCTACAACCCCAGCGGCGGTGGTTGGAATCAAGCCCTGATCAGTCCAACCCCTAGCTACATTGAGCATTTCATGACGCAAGCAGAAGCGTTTTTCAGAAACTATGACGTAGACGGGCTGTATATGGATGGCTTTGCGGGTCAGGTTCCTGCCCTGAATGAGCAAGGATTTGGCTATGTCGATCGAGACGGGCAGCGACAGCCAATTCATCCAATTCTTGCCAGTCGAGAGTTGCAGCGGCGGCTCTACGGCGTTGTGCAGCAGTATCGCGGTACGCGAGGAACGCTGTGGATGCACACCTCCACCATTAACTTGATGCCGGTTTTGAGCTTCTCTGATGCCGTTTATGACGGCGAGTTTATGTTTTGGTCAGACATTTCAGAGGCAATTGAGCAAGGTGGAATTCGAGCCGGACTGACAGACGATCGCCTCCGAACCGTGTTGAACCAACGGCAAACGGGTTTGGTGCCAACAATTGATGTTCGACGAATCAACGACGCAATTAGAGATAGAGCAGACACTCGTCAAGCCATTGGTCTGTTCCTGGTCAATGACATTCACGCGTGGGGAGGACTCAAGTACGACGATGGCAGGGTAATTCGAGCGCTCGATCGCTGGGGTATCACCGACCCCGAAATCGAATTTCATCCTTACTTTGCTGATTCACCCGCCAGCACCGCCGGGAACCGCGCGATGTCAAGCATCTGGCAGAAGCCCAACGGACAGGCGCTGATGGTGGTGGTCAACGACCGTGATTCCACTCGCACGCTGGATGTCAGGCTGAATCTAGACAAGCTGGGCTACACGGCGGGTAATTTTTCTGCCTTTGATCTGGAGGCAACCAGTCGGGCTGGTGTCTCAGTTCCGATTAGAGACGGTAATTCGGTGGTGGTTACGGTGCCTGCACGGGGAATGCGGCTGATTGCTCTGAGGAAACTGTCGCCCTCTTAAATCAGCGGCGCGGCGGCTGGCTCGATCGACGATTGTGAAGCAATTTTGTAAAGAACTGGTAAAGCTTATTAAAAGACTTGGTGAAGCGTGTTCTAGAACACCTAAAACAGGAGTCCAGAGCCATGAAGCGCTCTAGGTAGAAATGCTAGTTGTGTTACATTTCCGTCAAATGCATTCTTCTTACTTGACGGAGGGGTATCACTCATGCATCTTCAACGAGCGTTTCTGACAGGGCTGGTGACGTTGGGGCTAAATGCAATTGCTCATTCTGCCAGTGCTGTCACATTTGAGTCTCTGCCCGGTTTTACCGATTCAGCCTTTCAGCAGCTTGTTGGCAGCGGTAACTTTGCAGAGGCATTTACGGTAGAAAGCCAGTTTGGTGACAGTGCGCTCGACGGCGATCGAGAGCTTGGCATCAGCGTCGCTGGAAATGCTGTGGCTCAAGGTCAGCAGCGCTGGCTCAACGGTCAAACCTACAACTTTGTGCTGGAATATACGGGAACCCAGGTTAGATATACTGTTACCGATACGACACTGACAGCTAACCTCACTGGCGCTGTCACTGACCTCTATCTGCGGACTGCGGCTGAAGATGATGCGGGTGTGTTTCTAGACACGCTCAACCTGAATGGCACGATCCTGCTGAGCCAGTTTTCTCAAGCCGGAGAGGAATCGATCGACATCGATTACGTCAGAATTGGTGACCTCGCTGCACCGTTTATGCTGACGGGTCAGCAAAAGTTTAACTGGGTCACAGATGGCACACTGCCCACAGACACAGCGTCTTATCAAATCACAGCGGGGCAGAGTATTCCAACGCCTGCCCTGCTGCCAGGATTAATAGGTCTGGCAGCCGCCGCCTACCGCCGGTCTAGAGCTAAGCAAAAGCCGGACAGCCATTCGCCATCCGACTGTCATTGAACTGTAATCGCCCTTGCCAATAAAGCGTTGCCCGAAGCTCAAAGGATTTGTCACGCTCAGTCTGGTCGGCTTGCTGATCCTGCTGAGCGTGATTCCCGTCAGACTGGCGATCGCCTTACACCAGGCACCAGAGCCGCAGGCGATTCTAACGCTGGGGGGTGCCACCGAGCGAGAAGTGTTTACGGCTCAGTTTGCCCAACGCTACCCGTCGCTGGATGTGTGGATTTCGACAGGTTCACCTGCCAGCAACATCCGGGGATACTTCCAGACTGCGGGCGTTGCAGACGATCGCCTGCATCTCGACTATCGAGCCGTGGATACAGTGACAAATTTCACCACACTGGTCTCAGATTTTCAGCAGCGGGGAATTCAGCATATTTTTCTGATCACCTCTGACTTTCACATGCCCAGAGCCAGTGTGATCGCCACGGTTGTGTTGGGCAGCCGGGGCATTGCGTTCACGCCGGTTCGGGTCTATTCTGGCAATCCCAGAGAATCGACTCTGCGGATTTTGCGTGATAGCGGTCGCGCCCTGCTGTGGTTGGTTACAGGTCGCACCGGAGCCAGTCTCAGAAATTTTTACAGCCTTTTTCACCTGTTTGAGCCAGCGAGAATTACGGTAAGTTGACCTCATGCGCTTAGATCAATACACCCTTGGCGCTTACACTCCCGGCGCGCCTTACTGGCAGCAGCTCTTGTGGTACTTTTTGGGGTCGCCCATTGTGCAGAGCAACTGGCTGCCCATCTCAGCCGTCAAAGTTTGGACGCTGCGCTGGTTTGGAGCCACGATCGGTCAGGGGGTTCGCATCAAACCTGGTGTGCGCGTCAAGTTTCCCTGGCGGCTCACTGTCGGTGATTTTGTGTGGATCGGCGAAGATGCCTGGATTGATAATCTCGCTCAAGTCACGATCGACAGCCATGTGTGTCTTTCGCAGGGCGTTTACCTCTGCACCGGCAATCACGATTGGAGCCATCCCCACTTTCAGCTCAGAGTCGGGGAGATTCACATCGAGGAAGCAAGTTGGATTGCTGCCAAAGCTGTGATCGGTCCTGGTGTCACCGTCGGCAAAGGAGCGGTGTTAACGCTGGGCGCAGTAGCCGCGAAATCTCTGGAGCCGATGACCATCCATGCAGGTAATCCCGCGCAAGCGATCAAGCCGCGACCTCATACCCACTCAATGTGAAGCTGCACAGAAAAGAGCTTCCAAAATGGAATCGTTAAACGAGAGACATCACCTGCTCACAGGTAATTTGGTCAAATACCTCTTGGACGCACTCTCGTAATGCTTTTGGAGATGAGAAGCACTTGTTTTTAAGGATGATTTTGAAAGACTTTCAGAAGCCCGCAGGTGCAGCGGTGAAAGCAGAACTGCACCCACCATTTGATCCTCACCCAATTTCCTATAATTGAAGCTAACCGAATGCTCAGGAGTCAGCAGCCATGATTTCTCCAGACCTCACCGGCTTGCCGTCTACCGAAGACTTGCCCTGCTCAGATGACACCCCTGTGGATAATGAAGACCAAAATTTTCTGCCCAATCTCTTACTGTTTGTGCTGACTCAGGTTTGGTCAGAGCGCATGGACTGGTTTTTTGGCGTGGATATGGCGGTCTATCACACCACTGGCGTTAGTCCCAAAGTGCCTGTGGTGCCAGATGCGTTTCTGAGCCTGGGAGTAGAGCGTAAAAAGGGCGGCAAATCTCGCAGAAGCTATGCAGTCTGGGAGGAAAATTGGAAAGTGCCAATCCTGATGCTGGAGATGGTTTCTCATCACCCTGGTGGAGAATACGACGAAAAACTATCGATTTACGCTAGGTTAGGGGTTTTATACTACCTGATCTACAACCCTGAGTTTTGGCAACGTGATCGCCATCAGCCGTTTGAAGTTTACAAATTGATAGATGGACACTATCAACAACAAATTGGTGAACCCTATTGGATGCCAGAGGTAAGGTTGGGGATTGGACGATCGCAACAGGTAGTTGGTGGCATCGAACAAGAGATTTTGGCATGGCACGATATCAAAGGAGAGATTCATCCTTTGCCAGAAATGCTTGTGCAGCAGATGCGCCAGCAATTGATGACAGAGCGGCAACGAGCAGAAACAGAACGGCAACGAGCAGAAACAGAACGGCAACGAGCAGACCAGTTAGCCCGATACTTGCGATCGCAGGGCATTGATCCTGATAACTTGCCCAAAACTTGACCCCTCTAAAACTGACGTTCAACCACCTACCGTGCCGTTCATGATGACTGTCCTTCAATTGAGTAATGGCGTAACTGCTTCGTAGCCTGTCAGCAACGCTTCTACGACTAATGAGACTCGCGCCGCCGTCGCCCGATCGCCGC
>Ga0224723_1000722_pt1 | contig 21840 bp, 15 predicted proteins | sample Balambano_FR2_Me_FD_161647 | JGI IMG/M metagenome (GOLD analysis project Ga0224723, IMG submission 161647) | Freshwater sediment microbial communities from Lake Towuti, South Sulawesi, Indonesia - Balambano_FR2_MetaG | ecosystem: Environmental > Aquatic > Freshwater > Lake > Sediment | place... | reverse complement strand
CTGAAAACACCGCTGACATCGCTGATAGGCCAGGTGCAACTACTGCGCCGCCGGCTCGAACGCGATGGCCTGCTGCGCACGCACGTCCAGCGCAGCCTCGACGTGGTCGTAGCCCAGGCCCACCGCCTCAACACGATGGTCGCGGCGCTGCTCGACCTTTCGCGCATCGAGCAGGGGCGGCTGAGCATCGAGCGTGCGCCGCTTGACATTTGCCTGCTGACGCGCCAGGTGATCGACGAGCTGCTGCCAACCATCAGCGACCATACTGTGATTTGCGAAGAGGACGAAGGCCCGCTGATGATTCTGGGCGACGCGCTGCGCCTCGAGCAGGTGCTGCAAAATCTGCTGAGCAACGCCGTCAAGTTTACCCCCGCAGGCGGAGAAGTGGATGTGCGCGTGTTTCAAGCCGGCGACGAAGCCGTCATCACAGTCCACGACAACGGCATCGGCATCCCCCGCGAGGCGCTGCCGCACCTGTTCGACCGCTTCTACCGCGCGGCAAACGCCGATGCCCAGCGCATCTCAGGCATGGGCATCGGCCTCTACGTCGTGCGGGAGATTGTCGCGCTGCACGGCGGGAGCGTCTCGGTCGAAAGCCACGAGGGCCAGGGCAGCACCTTTACGGTCAGGCTACCCTTGCTGGCTCGCAGGCCCTGAGCAGCACCACCCCCGGACCCGACAGCTCAAGCTGTGCCCAGCCGCAGGCTTCGTGCGCCATGGCTGTCGTGCCCCGCCCGCCGTAGCGCGCGTCCTCGCTTGCCATCAGCACGTCCCAGGCATAGCCCGCCGGCGGCTGTGTCGCGGGCTTGGCCAGCAGATCGACGTCGAACCGCTCGCCAAGGTTGACCAGCGCGAGCAGCGCTTCGCTCGCCGGGCCACTTTCGCGCCGCAGGATCAGCGCCTTCTCACCCAGAGGCTGCACGGCACAGGCCGCGCGGTCGCGCGACCGCAGCGCTGGATGCTCGCGCCGCAAGCGCAGTAGATCCTGGTACAGTCGCAACACGCCGGCGTGCGGCTCGTGCTCGCGCTCGTCCCAGCGCAGCTTCGAGCGCAGAAAGGTCGCCTCGTCCTGCGGGTCGGGCACGTCTTCGCCGCAGGCGGCGATAAAGGCGGCGAACTCCTCGCGGCGCCCGGCCGTGACGAGTCGGCCCAGCTCGACCTCAAAATCGGTAAAGAACTGGAAGGGCGACGAAGCCGCCCACTCCTGGCCTTGCCAGATCAGGGGCGTGACGGGCAGCAGCAAAAGCAGCGCCGAGGCGGCGCGAAACAGCTCCGGGCTGATCATATGCTCCAGGCGCTCGCCTAGCGGCCGGTTGCCGACCTGATCATGGTTTTCGATGCAGTAGACCAGGCGCGGCGGCCAGATCGTGTCGGCAGGCGCGCCGCGCAGCTTGTCCCAGCTTGCAAAATGCTGGCCGGTGTAAAACCAGCCCTGGCGAATCGTGGTCACGAGATCGTCGATCAGGCCGCGGTAGTTGGCGTAGTAGTGATCTTGCAAACCGGTCAGCGTCACGCGTAGCTGGTGGTGAAAATCGTCGGCCCACACGCCGTCTAGGCCCCAGCCGCCCTGCGCGGCCGGGGTGACAACCAGCGGCTCGTTCAGGTCATTCTCGGCGATCACGACGAAGTGGCGCTCTGCGGGCAGGCTGGCCCGCACGGTTGCGGCTAGCTCGCTTAGAATATGGGTAGGGCTTTCGTCGATGATCTGGGGAGTCGCGTCGAGGCGCAGGCCGTCGATGTGGAACTCGTGCGCCCAGTAGCAGGCGTTGTTGACAACATACTCGCGCACCGGCTCGCAGTCGTCGTCGTCGAAGTTGAGCGCGTCGCCCCAGGGTGTGGGGTGGTGCGAGGTAAAATAGTGCTCGCTAAAATCGCGCAGGTAGTTGCCGTCGGGGCCGAAGTGGTTATAGACCACGTCGAGTAGCACGGCGAGGCCTTCACAGTGCGCCGCGTCGACCAGACGCCGCAGGCCTTCGGGGCCGCCATAGGCTTCCTCGGGCGCGTACAGGTTCACAGCGTCATAGCCCCAATTACGCCGCCCTGGGAAGTCGGCCACTGGCATGAGTTCGATCGCGCTGATGCCCAGCTCGCGCAGATAGGGCAGCTTGGCGATGGCCGCTTCGAAACTGCCCTCGGGTGTGAAGGTGCCGACGTGAAGCTCGTAGATGATCAGGTCTTCGAGCGGCAGCCCGCGCCAGTCGGCATCAGTCCAGGTGAAGGCGCACGGGTCCACCACCTCAGAGGGGCCGTGCGGCCCCAGCGGCTGAAAGCGCGCGGCCGGGTCGGGCCGCGGCGGGCCGCCGTCGAGCCGGTACATATAGCGCGTGCCCGGCTCGACACCTTCGCCAACGCCGCTGAAATAGCCACCGCCCTCAGCTTGTAGGCTAAACGAATCGCCGAGTGTGTTGCCGTCGAACAGCACCACAACAACCTGATCCGCCCGTGGCGCCCACACGCGGAAGCGCGTGCCAGGCCCTTGGTAGCTCGCACCAATTGAAAGTTGCCAGGTCATAAGCCCACTAGCCCTCCTGCAAGGCCCGCCGCAGCAAGACGAGCGAGCGATCGCGCAGGTCGTAGGTTTCGCCAGGTGCCTGCTGGTTTGCCAGCTCGCCGTCGTGCGCCGTGTCGATCAACACCTCCCAGGGCGCGTCATCGGCCTCGCCAGGCAGCACAAAGGGCAGCGGCTCCCAGTAGGCATTCAAGAGCAGCAAGAAGCTATCGTCGCGCAGCAGCTCGCCGTCCTCGGCCCACTCGTTGAGGTGCTGGCCGTCCAGGAACATGCCGATCGCGCGCACCAGGCCGTTGCTCCACTCGTCCTCGCTGTCCATCTCGCCGCCATCGGGGCGATACCAGATAATGTCACGCACCTCGTGGCCGTGAATGTCGCGCCCCTGGAAGAAGCTGCGCCGGTGCAGCACGCGGTGCTCGTGGCGCAGGCGGATCAGCGCGCGGGTAAACTCCAGGAGCTGCCGCGCCTGCTCGTCGAGCGACCAGTCGATCCAGCTCAGCTCGTTGTCCTGGCAGTAGGTATTATTGTTGCCCTGCTTGCTGCGCCCGAACTCGTCGCCGCTCAGGATCATCGGCGCACCCTGTGACAGCACCAAGGTTGCCATCAGGTTGCGCATCTGCTTGAGCCGCAGCGCCTGAATGTCGGGGTCGTCGGTCGGCCCTTCGACGCCACAGTTCCAGCTCTCGTTGTCGTTCGCGCCGTCCTGATTGTGCTCGCCGTTGGCCTCGTTGTGCTTCTGGTTGTAGCTAACCAGGTCGCGCAGCGTAAAGCCGTCGTGGGCGGTGATAAAGTTGATCGAGGCGTAGGGCTTGCGGCCGCTCGACTGGTACAGGTCACTCGAGCCCGAAAGGCGGTAGGCCAATTCTGCCACCTGGCTCTCGTTGCCCTTCCAGAAGCGCCGCACGGTATCGCGGTATTTGCCGTTCCACTCGGCCCACAACACCGGGAAGTTGCCGACCATATAGCCGCCCGGCCCGACGTCCCAGGGCTCGGCGATCAGCTTGACCTGCGAGATGATCGGGTCTTGGTGGATGATCGTAAAAAAGGAGGCGAGCTGGTTGACCTCGAAGAGCTGGCGTGCCAGCGTGGCCGCCAAGTCAAAGCGGAATCCGTCGACGTGCATCTCGGTCACCCAGTAGCGCAGGCTGTCCATAATCAGTTGCAAGGTGCGCGGGTGGTCCATGTTCAGGCTGTTGCCGGTGCCGGTAAAGTCCATGTAGAAGCGCCGGTCGTCAGGCACCGTCATATAGTAGGCCAGGTTGTCGATGCCCTTCATCGAGAGACACGGACCCAGGTGGTTGCCCTCGGCGGTATGGTTGTAGACTACGTCGAGAATAACTTCAAGGCCGGCGGCGTGGTAGGCCTTGACCATCTCCTTGAACTCCTGCACCTGTCCGCCGTGCGTGCCGTCGCGGCTGTAGTCAATTTCTGGCGCGAAGTAGCCGAGCGTATTGTAGCCCCAGTAGTTAGAGAGGCCCTTGTCGAGCAAGTGCCGATCATGTACTTTCTGATGCACCGGCAGCAGCTCGACGGCCGTGACGCCCAGGTGCTTGAGGTAGCCGATCACGGCGGGGTGCGCCATGCCCGCGTAGGTGCCGCGCAGCTCGGCCGGCACCTCAGGATGACATTTGGTGAAGCCCTTGACATGCACCTCGTAGATCAGCGAGTCGTAGAGCGGCGTATCGGGCCGCCGGTCCTCGCCCCAATCGAAGCGCGGGTCGATCACCACAGCGCGCGGAGCAAACGGGGCACTGTCACGCTCGTCGAAGGACAGATCCTGATCGGGGTGGCCGATCATATAGGCGAACATGGCGTCGTCCCAGCGCGTATGGTTGGCGATTGCCTTGGCGTAGGGATCGACCAGCAGCTTGTTGGGGTTGAAGCGTAGGCCCTTCGCGGGCTTATACGGCCCGTAGACGCGGTAGCCGTAGAGTTGGCCTGGCCCCACACCTTCCACATAGCCATGCCAGACCAGGTCGGTGTGCTCGCGTAGCGTGATGCGCTCGCGCTCGACGGGCGCCTCCAGGCTGTCGAACAAGCACAGCTCGACCTGCTCGGCCGACTCCGAAAACAGCGCAAAATTGGTCCCCTGGCCGTCCCAGGTCGCACCAAGGGGATAAGGCCGGCCGGGCCGGATCCTCGACATACGGGGTCTCCTTCGCTAGGTTTGCACGGAAACTGCTTTGTGGGCTGTAAGCAGGGCAGGCCTCCGCTTGACAGCCGCGCCACATGGTAGCAAACTTTGGGCCACTATGCGCGCGTGACGGCATGGCATTTGCTACGGAAAGAGAGCAACACACCGCATGAATACAAGGACGCTCGCATGACCGAGGCTCCCGCGCCCGACATCAGCCGCCGGGTCGAGGCGCTGATTGCGCGCCGACGTGTGCCCGGCGCGACCTACCGCCTTCAGTTTAACAGCCAGTTTACCTTCCGCGATGCGCTCGCGATTGTGCCGTACCTGGACGCACTTGGCATCAGCGATGTCTACAGCTCGCCGCTGTTCCGCGCCCGCCCCGGCAGCACACATGGCTACGACGTGTCGGACTACGCGCGCCTGAACCCCGACCTGGGCTCGGAGGCCGAGCTTGCAGCCCTGGCCGAGGCGCTCAGAGCACACGGCATGGGCCTGCTGATGGACATGGTGCCGAATCATATGGGCATCGGCAACAGCAATCCCTGGTGGATGGACCTGCTCGAAAACGGGGTGGCCTCGCCCTACGCGGCCTACTTCGACATCGACTGGTATCCGATCAAGCCCGAGATGGCTGGCAAGGTGCTCTTGCCGATCCTGGGCGACCAGTACGGCGTGGTGCTGGAGAACGGCGAGCTGCGCCTCGACTATACCGACGGCGCCTTTCGCCTGCGCTACTACGAGACGTGGCTGCCGGTTGCACCACACTCTTACGCCGAGGTGCTAGCCGCCGCCGAGCCAGAGCTGCGGGCGGCGCTTGGCGACGAGCACGAGCAGGTCCAGGAGTTTCAGAGCATTCTGACGGCCATCCGCTATCTGCCGCCGCATACCGAGGCCGACCCGGCCCACCTGGCCGAGCGCACGCGCGAGAAGGCCGTGATCCGCAGGCGCCTGGCGCGCTTGCATGCCGAGAGCGCCACGGTGCAGGCAGCGCTCGAGGCGGCCCTACGCCTGTTCAACGGCGTGCCGGGTGATGCGCGCAGCTTCGACCGCCTCGACGCCTTGATCGCCGCGCAGAGCTACCGCCTGGCCTACTGGCGCGTAGCGACCGAGGAGATCAACTACCGCCGCTTCTTCGACATCAACGACCTGGCGGCCGTGCGCGTCGAGCTGCCCCAGGTTTTTGAAGATAGCCACGCCCTGGTGCTGCGCCTGCTGGCCGCCGGCCAGGTGACGGGCCTGCGCATCGACCATCCCGACGGGCTGCACAACCCGGCCGCCTACTTCCGGCAGCTCCAGCAGCGCTACGCCCTGGAAGTGCTGCGCGCCGAGGGCAGCACGGGCGACGAGCCAACGCGCCTGCTGATCGACCTGTTCAGCATCTTCGAGAACACACCACCGCCACGCCCGCTCTACGTGGTGGCCGAAAAGATCCTGTCGGCCGAGGAGCCGCTGCCGAGCGACTGGGCCGTGGACGGCACGACCGGCTACGACTTCTTGAACGCCGCCAACGGCCTCTTCGTCGACGCGGGCAACGCGCCAAGGCTCGACACGATCTACCGCCGCTTTGTGGCGCCCGACGACCCCCAGGCCCTGCTGAGCTTCCCGCAGCTCGTCGCGCGCACCAAGCAACTGATCATGGAGCAGGCCCTGGCGAGCGAACTGACGGCCCTCAGCCACCAGATCGAGCGCATCAACGAGAAAAACCGGCGCTACCGCGATTTCACCCTTTCCGGCATCAGCGCCGCGATCAACGCCGTGCTGGCCGACCTGACGATCTATCGCACCTACATCACGGCCCCCGGCCAGGCCTCCGAGCGCGACCGGCGCTACCTGCGCGCGGCGGTGCGCCAGGCCCGCCGCCAGGCCCGCCGCGTGCCGAGCGCTATTTTTACCTTCCTGGAGCAAACCCTGCTGCTCGACAACCTGCACGAGTTTCGACCCGAGGACCGCGAGGACGTGGTGGCGGCGGTGATCAAGTTTCAGCAGATCAGCGGGCCGGTCATGGCCAAGAGCGTCGAGGATACCGCCTTCTACCGCTATCACCGCCTCGTCTCGCTGAACGAGGTCGGCGGCCACCCCGAGCATGTGGGAGTCAGCGTGGCCGAGTTTCACCAGCAGAATGCCGAGCGCCTGCGCGACTGGCCGCACGCCATGCTGGCCGCCACCACCCACGATACCAAGCGTAGCGAGGATACACGCGCCCGCATCAACGTGCTGTCCGAGCTGCCCGACGAGTGGGAGGCGGCCGTCGCGCGCTGGAGCCGGCTCAACGAGCGCCACAAGCGCGAGGTCGAGGGCGAGCGGCTTCCCGACCAGAACGCCGAGTATTTGCTCTACCAGGCCATGCTCGGCGCGCTCGAAGGCCCGGAGCGGCAGGCCGGTGGGCCACAGGGGGCTGGCCCTGCACTGCTGGCGGGCGGCACCTTTGCTGCGCGCATCAGCGCCTACATGGAAAAGGCTACCAAAGAGGCCAAGGCCCATACAAGCTGGCTCAACCCTAACGAGGAATACGACGCCGCGCTGGCCCACTTTGTGGCCAGCATACTGGACCCGGCCCAGAGCAAGGTGTTTCTGGACGATTTTCTGGCCTTTCAACAACGCGTCGCGCGCTTCGCCATCACCAACAGCCTGGCGCAAACCTTGCTGAAGCTGACTTCGCCCGGTGTGCCCGATACCTACCAGGGCGCCGAGCTGTGGGATTATAGCCTTGTCGATCCCGATAATCGCCGGCCGGTTGAGTATGGCAAGCGAGCAGGCATACTCAGCGCACTGCAAGCTGTCGCCGAGGACGAGCGCGCCGCACTCGCGCGGGATCTGCTGGCGCGCGCCGAAGACGGGCGCGTCAAGCTGTACCTAATCACGCAGACGCTCCAGTTCCGGCGTGCGCAGCCCGCCCTGTTTGCCCAGGGTGCCTATCTGCCGCTGGAGGCACGCGGAGAGCGCCGGACACACCTGTGTGCTTTTGCCCGCAGCCATCAGCACCAGCACCTGCTGGTGGTCGTGCCGCGCCTTGTGGCTGCGCTTACCAAGCGCGCGCCGCGCCCGCCGCTCGGCCCCGATGTCTGGGGCAACACGCAGCTCGTGCTGCCGCCTACGCTGGCCGCGCGGCGCTACCGCGACCTGCTGAGCGGCCTGAGCTTCAACCCGGCCCAGGAGCACCACACGCTCAGGCTCGCCGACGTCTTCAGCACCCTGCCGGTCGCGCTGCTCGCGGGAGAATAGCCCGAGCTATCGTACGCAACCTGCTGACTTTCGCGCGCCAGCAGCACGCTAGAAGCCAGCTCGTCCAGCTCAACACGCTGCTTATGCAGACGGTGGCGCTCGTGCAGCACGGTCTGTCGCGCCTTAGCGCTGCTCGCACCTGCGCAGATCTGTGTATACTACATAGGTAACGTCTTTCTTCGAACTAAACGCCTACACAGGCAGAGGCGCCTACCTTTGGATGTGCAAAGCACCATTCTGCTCGCCGGCATCCTCCTTGGGATGGCCTGGCTGACGGCCTGCTTTACCCAGCGGCTGCGGCACGATCTTGTGCTGGCTCAGGCATCCGAGCGCGCCACACTCGAACAGGCGGCGGCCGACATCCAGGACACCTACGAGACGGTGCGTGAGCGCGAGGAGCTTTTCCGCCTGACCTTCGACCAGTCGCCGATCGGCGCGGCCATCCTCAACCCGGAGGCGCGCTTTGAGCGCGTCAACCAGGCGCTCTGTGCCACGCTCGGCTATTGCGAGAGCGAGTTGCTGCTCTGCGATCTGGCCGCGATCATACATCCCGACGATCAGGCCGAAATCTCAGCCCAGATCGGCAGCCTGGCAGCTCAGGGCGTCGACCAGCTCTCGCGCGAGCAGCGCTGGCTCACCCGGGAGGGCGCGACCGTATGGGTGCGCCTGTCGGCTGGCCTGGTACGCGACCAGCACGGCGCGCCGCTGCACGTCCTGCTCCAAGCCGAGGATGTTACCGCCCGCAAGGCGACCGAAGATGCCCTGCGTGAGCGCGAGACGATGCTGCGCGCGCTCGGCGACAATCTGCCCGACGCGATGATCTACCAGATCGTGCGCGACGCCAGCGGGCGCGCGCGCTTCACCTACGTCAGCGCGGGCGTCGAACGCATCTCGGGTATGACGCCCGAGCAGGTCTATACCAAGCCCGAACTGTTCACACCCATGGTCGAGCTGAATAATATGGAGGAGTACCACGCCGCTGTCGAGCGCTCCTTCCGCACCCTGGACGTCTTCGAGTTCGAGCTGTGCAAGCGCCTGCCCAACGGCGAGCAGCGCTGGTCGCAGTTGCGCTCGCGGCCCCGCCGCCTCCCCGACGGCACGACCATCTGGGATGGCATCGAGGTCGACGTCACGGCGCACAAACAGACCGAGCAGCAGCTACGGCGCCGCGTCGACGAGCTCCAGGCGCTAAACCAGATTGCGCATGCCGGCTCGGTCTGGTCGGATCTGCGTAGCGGCCTCACAGGAGTGGGATTAGTGCTGCGCGACTTGTTTGCGGCGCAGGCACTCGATATCTGGCTCTACGAGGGCGACGACGTCGTGCAGCTTTTTTCGAGCAGCGCCGAGGCCCTTGGTACGTTTCCTGCCCCACCAGGGCGCCCTGGCTCGGCCCTGACAAGCCGGCTGCGTGATCAGCAGGCGAGCGTCCTTCTCAGGCGGGACGACCTGGCCTTGCCCGCCGACGACCCGCTCGCGGCCGAGGATACCTTGCCACGGCCAGCCCTGATGGTGCCCCTGCAGGCGCGCGGCGAGCCGCTCGGCCTGCTGCGTGTGCAGGCGGCCCGGCCCGACCAGCTTTATACGCCCGACGACCTGGCCCTGGCACAAACTATCGCCGGCACGCTGGCGACGGCCATCGAAAACTCGCGGCTGATCGCCCAGGCCCAGCTATCGGCAGCCGAAGGCGAGCGCCGGCGCCTTGCGCGCGAGCTGCACGACTCGGTCAGCCAGGCCCTGTTCGCCGCCAACCGCGCGGCTGAGGTGCTGCCGCAGCTCTGGGAGCTTGACCCTGAGGAAGGGCAGGCCGGGCTGCGCGAGCTGCGCCGGCTCACGGGCGGTGCTTTGGCCGAGATGCGTACCCTGCTGCTCGAACTGCGCCCGCGCGCCTTGATCGAGGCGCCCCTGCACGAGTCGCTTAGCCAGCTCGCGCAGGTGATCGCGACCAAAAATGGCGTTCTGGTCGATCCCGATCTCGGGCGCCTACCGCTGCTTCCGCCCGACGTGCAACTCGCGCTCTACCGCATTGCCCAGGAGGCGCTCAACAACGTCAGCAAGCACGCCCAGGCCCGCTATGTGACGCTTCAGCTTGTGGCGGCGCCTCCTCCCAAGGGCGCGGCCTGGCAGGGCACGATCACGCTGCGCGTCTACGACGACGGGCAGGGCTTCGACCTCGACTGCCCGCCGAACGGGCGGCTGGGCCTGGCGTCGATGCGCGAGCGCGCCGCCGAGATCGGCGCTGAGTTCGCCCTGTGGAGCCGGCCCGGCCAGGGCACGCAGCTTACCGTGCGCTGGACAGGAACCTCTAGCACCAGCGCGCAAAGCTATCCGTCGTAAAGTAGCCGCCGCCTACGGCCTGTTATTTACTGACGGCGGTGGCACGCTCGCGATGCGGGAGGCCAAACCAGGCCACCAGCGCGCCCACAAGGCAGATCAGCGCGACAAAAAGCAGCACACGGTCGTTGGCCGACAGATAGGCAAGCTGATAGCCCGCGATCAGCCGCGCGCGAATCGACGGATCAAGATCTGGGTCCGGCGTGGCCGGATCCAGGATCGTGTTGAGCGCGGCGAGCGCGCGCTCGATCTGAGTAGGCTCGGCGCCCGCCGCAACCAGAATCAGCCGATAATTGGCTATCCCAACGCTCAGCAGCAGGCTGCTGGTGAGTGCGACCCCGAGCGCACCGCCGGCTTGCGATACCGAGCTGTTGATGCCCGAGCGAATGCCGAGCGCGTCTTTGGGCACAAGGCTGAAAAATACCGACGTCCAGGCCGTGCTGGCGGCCACGTTTGCGCCGCCTAGCACCGCCAGCAGCAGCCCGAGCCAGGGGTAGAAGGCCACAGCCCGCGTCAAGACCGTCACAGCGGTCAGCGCGCCAATGATCAGCAGGCTCCCGCTCATGACGATATACGCGCGGACATCCCCAAGGCTGCGGGTACCGTAGAGCGTCATCAGCCCCATGCCAAGCAGCATCGGCACCAGGGCGATGCCGGCGCGCAGCGCACCATAGTCATAGACCGCGATCAGCACGTTGCGCACAAGCCCGATATAGCCAACAAAGCCGATCTGCAAACAGACCCCGTACACGATCAGCACCAGCAGCGCGTGCCGAGGAATGTTGCTGCGGCCGAACAGCGTATCGCTGGTCCGGAACTCCCACCAGACGAGCACGGCGATGCCAAAAACCACCGTGCTGATCGAGGCCAGCAGCATCGAGAGGCTGTAGGGGCCAGCCACCTGCGACACAAGCACGCCAAACAAAACCCCAAAGACCGTCAGCGACCAGGCCGCGTGCCCGACCACGTCGATACGCTGACCGGCCCCCACCCTGCTTTCCGCAGTCGTGCGCCAGATCAGCAGCCAGGCGCTAACGGCGCAGAGCATTGGCAGGATGCTCGTCGCCCGCCAGTCGAGCAGCGTCTGCATCAGTTGCCCCAGCACACCCGCGACGAGCGAGGCCGTGCTGATCAGGGCCACATAGATCGCGATGGCCGTCGTGCGCGCCGGGACATCCTCGGGAAAAGACAGGTACAGCATGGTCAGCGAGAGCGGCAGGATCAGGGCGCCCGCGGCGCCCGACAGCATGCGCGTACCCAGGATCCAGGTTGGATCGGGTGAGAGCACCCTGAGCAGATTGGCCGCCGTCAGGCTGGCGAGGCCGACCAGCAGCAAGCGCCGTCGGCCGAAAATGTCGCCCAGCACCCCGCCCAGCAGCAGAAAAGCCAGCGTGCCAAGCGTAAGCACGCTGACAAACAGGCTGTAGCGCGCCCATCCCGCGCCAAACGCTTCCACAACCGGCTCGTTAAAGATCCAGATCGGCGGCTCCAGCGCTTTTGCACAAGCAGCCAGGCAACAAGCGGCCAGCGCCCACCAGCGGCGCGAGAGCTGGTAGCCTGATGGCGACGATTCCAGCACGGCAGGCTCATTTGTCCTGGGCTGCATGCGGCTAGCCTCCCAGCGGAATAGCGATCAGCACCATCACCACGCCTACCGTAACTAGCAGCGCACCAGTCTTCCAGGGACTCGCGCCGGTGTGCTGGCCCCACTGGTAGCCGGCCACAAACAGCATCACAAACGACACGACGTTGGAGGCTCGGATCGCCAGCGCCAGGTCGTTCCGCAGCAGCACGAAAGGCAGCAGCGAGGGCAAAACGGCCAGCACTGCCACCAGCACACAGCCAAGCGCGCCGGCAAAGTCTGCGCGCTTGAAACCGACCGGACGCGGGCTGCCCCCCCGCAGTTGCGCGAACATGCTGCGGTAAAGCTGCTGCCGCTCCTGCTCGCCGGAGATCGGCTCGAGCATATAGTCGAACTCCTCGGCGATCGCCACAATGCCAGCCTGCTCCGTCGCGGCGGCCTGAAGCTGCTTGAGCAGCCGGTGCCGCTCGCCGCGCTGAAACACTTCCATCATCACATACATCACGCCGTCGATCAGGCCCCAGGCAAAGGTCGCGCCGAGCGCCGCAAGCGCGAGCTCGCTCGCATGCTCGTCCGCGAGCGGATCGCTTGTCACACCGTCGAGCCTGATGATACGGTAGGCCAGCGTGAAGGTTAGCAGAATCAGGATGCTGTAGATCGTCTCGGAGAGGCGATCAATCGGATCGAGCAAGTGGCCGAGGAAACCGTCTTTGCGCACCGAACGTGCTTTGACTCGCGCGGAAGACCGTGCAGGCATGCCAGGCTACCCAACATTTCTTACGCTACTGCTCGCCAGCACGGCGAGGCCGCCTGCCCAGGAGTAGGGGAGGTTCGCCCTGAGCATAACACGCTGGCACCTGGCCTACATCACACAAAATGTAGTAGCTTCCCACCCGCGCTAGCCATTGCTCGCGCTGGGCCGCTATGCTATACTTTTTACAGATGCTTGCCTTTAGGCGTTTCAGCCCACCGCTAAAGCTGGTGGGCTGAAACGCCAAGCTTAAGCGGCTTTAGCCCAAAGGCGAACACGCTTGCTATTTAAGTAGGCTTGTGCTACACTTAAAGTATGCGCAAGACCTTCAAATACCGCATCTACTTGCAGAACGGCCAGCGGCGTATCTTGAATACGATGCTGGAAGAATGCCGGTGGGTCTACAATCAAACCCTTGAGGCACGCGAGTTCGCCTACAAGAACCGCACCACATGTGGGCTGTACGATACACAGGCGATGCTTCCGAACTGGAAAGCGACGCGCCCATCGCTCAAGCTGGTCCATAGCCAGGTATTGCAGAATGTCCAGGTACGAGTCGATCTGGCGTTTCAAGCGTTCTTCCGCCGCGTCAAGGAAGGCGCAGAGGAAGTCGGATACCCGCGCTTCAAAGGCAAAGGGCGCTACGATTCGATCACCTACCCGCAGTATGGAAATGGCGTGCGGCTTGAGGGTAATCGTCTCATCGTCTCGAAAGTCGGTGCAGTGCATGTTGTCTTGCACCGGCCCGTGGAGGGCGCGCCCAAAACCGTCACGCTGCGTCGCGCTCGCACCGGCAAGTGGTACGTCTCGTTTTCGTGCGAGGTTGAACCTTCCCGCCTGCCAGCGTCCCCACACGTCGTCGGCGTGGATATGGGGCTTGAGTCGTTCCTGACCACATCGAATGGCGAGCAGGTCGATAACCCGCGCTTCTATCGGCGCGATGAAGCCGACCTGAAGCGGGTGCAGAAGCTCAAGGATGCGGCTAAAAACGCCCAAAGGTGGAACGAGAACCGGCGTCGGAAGCAGGCGTTGGCGCACATTCACGAGCGGATCGCTCATCGCCGCGACGATTTCGCCCACAAGCGCTCGCGTGAGCTGGTGGCTCGCTTTCAGGTGATTGCGTTCGAGGAACTTGAGCCGCAGCAGATGGGCCGCTCTCGTGGAATGCGCAAAAGCATTCGGGATGTTGCCTGGACACAGTTGATACAGCACACGTGCGCCAAAGCGGAAGAGGCTGGGCGCACGGTCGTGCTGGTCAACCCCAGGAACACGTCCAAAATGTGCTCGTCTTGCGGCGAACTGGTCGAGAAGGATTTGAGCGTCCGAGTGCATACTTGCCCTCATTGCGGTCTCGTGCTTGATCGGGATCAGAATGCAGCAATCAACATTCTGCGCTTGGGACTGCAAGCCCTTCGACTGTAAGTGTATGACTGTGGGGCGGCACAGTCTGAAGCCCACGTGCCTTGGCCGTGGGAGCCGTCACAGATCCGTAGGACAAGACGATGCTTGAGTACCTGCACTATCTCCAGCGCGCGATCGGGCTGGCTCTTATGCTACGGCCTGAGGTTGCAGAGGCGGTCGAGCGCTACCCCGAGTCGGGCCGCGTCGTGCTGGGCATCGTCTTTCTGGCAGGCGCCTCGATGCTGTTAGGGCAGAGCGTGGTGCTGATCGTCAACCGGGTGCGCCCGCTGCGCTTTTTGCTTAGTGTGGCCGTCAATGGCCTGCTGTTCATCGTCAGCGGCGCCGTCTGGGCCGTGGCACTCTGGCTGGCGGGCCGCTGGCTCTTCGCCATCGAGCCGAGCCTGGGCCTGACGTTGCGCCTGGTCGGGCTAAGCTTCGCGCCCCAGGTCTTCGGCTTCTTGATTCTGGTTCCCTACGCCGGGCCGTTCATCCAGCGTGTGCTGTACACCTGGAGCCTGCTGATCGCCGTCGGCGCGGTGCAGTTTAGCTTCAAGGTCGGCTTCTTTGCAGGTTTCGTCTGCGTCGTGCTGGGCTGGCTGCTGCTCTGGCTGCTGACCATCAGCGTCGGCCGCCCGATCATGGCGCTGCATGACCGGCTTGTCCGGCGCATCCTGGGCACACCGCTCGACGCCAGTATCCAGGATATTGTGGCCGCGCTGGCGAAAGGTGAGCGGCGATGATCGCGACGCTCCTGACCGGCCTGATCGTGCTTACGCTGCTCTGCGCCCTGCTGGCGCCGCTCGAAAGCCTGGGCTGGTGGGCCGGCTGGTATGGCTACACACCCGATCTGGCGCTCGACCTCGCGCAAGCGACAGCCGCCGACTCGGCCGCCGCGCACCACACACCCGCCCAGCACTACCTCGTGTTTCTCTCGGGCATCGGCGCGATCTCGGGCGCTGCCCTGCCACCCGACGAGATCCGCTTCCTCGACGCGCTCGAGCCGCGCCTGCAGCAAAGCGCGCTGGTGCGGGACGTCTTCCCCTACTCGGTTACCAACAACGGGCTGAACGGCCAGCGCGCCTTCGCGCGCTTCTGGCGCTGGATCGAATATATGCGCCTCAAAAACCCCGAGGGCTTGCTGGCGGGCCTGATCTGCCTGCGCAACATGTTCCAGGTGGCCGTCTCGGCCGACTCGCGCTACGGGCCGGTGTTTAACCTGGGCGTGGCCCGCGAGATCGCGGCCGGCCTGCGGCGCCGCGGCTACCTGGTCGGCAGCAACACGCCGGTGACACTGCTCGGCTGGAGCGGCGGTGGCCAGATCGCGCTCGGCGCGGCGACCTACCTGTCGGGCATACTCACAGCGCCGCTGCGCGTGATCTCGATCGGCGGGGTCATGGCCTCCGACCCAGGCCTGCCGCGTGTGATCCACTTCGACCACTTCTACGGCACGCGCGATTACGTCGAAAAAGTCGGGCCAGTTGTGTTCCCCGGGCGCTGGCCGCTGGCGCAGGCCTCGTACTGGAATCAGGCCAGGATCGCCGGGCGTTTGACCGTCAGCGCCTACGGGCCGTTCACGCATATCGGGGCTGGCTGCTACTTCGACTTCGACCAGGCGCTGCCCGATGGCACGCCCTACGGCGAGCGCACGATTGAGGTTATCGTCGAGGTGCTGACGCGCGAGGGCCTGCTGCACGCAGCCACACCGCGCTTTCAGGAGGAGACCGGCTATGGCTATCCCTGACGCAGGTAGGCGTATCGACGCTGCCGTGCGCGCCTGGACCGCAGTAAGCGCGCATCCGCACCGCTTCGGCGGCACCGAGTACCGGCTGGGCCAGCGCGAGATCGGTCACATCCACGGCGACCTGCTGGTCGATATTCCCTTCCCGACGCGTGTGCGCGACGAGCTTGTGTCGGCCGGGCTAGCCGAGCCACACCACGTACTGCCCGACAGCGGCTGGGTAAGCGTCTACTTGCGCGAGCCTGCCGACCTCGAGCGTGCCATTAGTCTGCTGCGCCGCTCGTACGAACTGGCCCGGCAGAAGTGGCGGCCGGCTGAGTAAAGCAGGAGCGCCGCGATGAGCCAGCAGTACCGCGGACTCGTGTTTGACGCCTACGGCACCTTGCTCGACGTCGAGTCGGTGGCGTCCGCCTGCGAGGCCCACTTTCCCGGTCAGGGCCTGGCGCTCACGCGGCTCTGGCGGCAGCGCCAGCTCGAATATTCCTGGCTGCGTAGCCTCATGGGTCGCCACGCCGACTTCTGGCAGCTTACAGCCGACGCGCTTGACTACGCCTGCGCTGCCCTGGGCCTGGAAGCCGACAAGGCAACCCGCTCGGCGCTGCGCGACAGCTACCTCAGGCTCGCACCCTTCCCCGAGGTGCCCGCGGCGCTACGGCGCCTGGCAGCCTACCGGCGCCTCGTGCTCTCAAACGGCACCGAGCAGATGCTACGGGCCGCGCTTGGGCTTGCCGGCCTGCTGCCCGAGCTAGAAGCCGTCTTGAGTGTCGAGTCCGTGGGCTGCTACAAGCCCGCGCCGCAGGTGTATGCCCTGGCGACCACGCAGCTCGGCTGCAAGCCCGGCCAGGCCCTGTTTGTCTCCTCAAACGGCTGGGACGTGGCCGGCGCGACACACTTCGGCTTCCAGACGTGCTGGCTGAACCGCGCGGGCGCCCCCGCTGAGCAGCTCGGCGTGGCGCCAACGCTCACGGCGCGTAACCTGGCTGAGCTGGCAGAGCGGCTCCAAAGTGCAGCGCAACGCATTTGAGTGCAATGCGCAAAGCGGAGCCGCAGCAGGATGCGGCAACCGCCACCAAAATCCAAAATCATCCATGCACTAGGCCCGATCCGTGGCACGCTGGCCGAGCAGCCGCGCCCCGTTCAAGGTGACAAGCAGCGAGATGCCCATGTCGGCGATTACGGCCAGCCAGAGCGTGGCCCAGCCGCCCATTGCCAGCAGCACAAAGGCCAGCTTGCTCAGCAGGCTGATGCCGATATTCTGCCGGATGATGCGCCCGGTTTGCTGGCTCAGGCGCACCAGAAAAGGCAGCTTGCTCAGGTCATCGCCGAGCAAGGCAATATCGGCGGTTTGCAGGGCTTGCGCGCTGCCTGCCGCGCCCATGGCGATGCCGACGCTGGCGGCCGCCAGGGCCGGCGTGTCGTTCACGCCGTCGCCGACCATAGCCACAGCACCATACTGCTCGTGCAAGGACTCGACGGCCGCCAGCTTCTCGTGTGGCAGCAGCCCGGCCCAAACCTCGTCGACGCCCACCTGCGCGCCGATGGCCTGCCCGACGCCGGCGTTGTCGCCTGTAAGCATGACCGTGCGGGCAATCCCGGCCGCCTTGAGGTCGGCCAGCGCCTGGCGGCTCTCGGGCCGGGGCGTGTCGGCAACCGTCAGGTAGCCACAAACCGCGCCTTCGTCGCAGGCGCACACAAGCAGCGCCGTCTGCCCCACAGCCTCGGCGGCCACTACTTGCGCGCAGAGCGCGGGAGCGTAGACGTGCTCGGCGTCGAAAAAGGCCTGGCTGCCGATCCTGACCTGCCGGCCAGCAACCGTGCCAACCAGGCCACGGCCAGGCAGCGCCCGAACATTCTCGGCCGCACTGTAGCGCGTGCGTAAGGCGCGCGCGTCGGCCGCTGCTAGCACCGCGCTTGCGAGCGGGTGCGCGCTACGCCGCTCCACGGCGGCGGCCAGCGCCAGCAGGTCGTCGCAGTGTGCGCAGTCGGCGCTCGGGAACCGGCTGGCTTGGCGGGTCGGCAGCGCCAGACTCTCGCAGCAGCCATCCGCACAGTGCATGCCCGTCACCTGCGGCTGCCCACGTGTCAGCGTGCCGGTTTTGTCGAAGGCAAAGATACGCACCTGCCGCAAGGCCTCGAGCGCCGCCCCGCCCTTGACGAGCACACCCTGGCGCGCGGCAGCCACCAGGGCCGACACGATGCTGACGGGCGTGCTAATCACGAGCGCGCAAGGGCAGGCCACCACAAGCAGCGCCAGCGCCCGGTAGAGCCAGCCCTGCTCGCTGGGCGTGTTCCAGAACGGTTGCCCGAACAACAGGGGCGGCAGGCTGGCCAGCGCGGCGGCGGCCACGACCACAGCCGGCGTGTAGACAGCCGCGAAACGGTCGATGAAGCGCTCGACCGGCGCGCGCCGGGCCTGTGCCTGCGCCACCAGGTTGGCAATGCGGCTAAGCAGGCTTTCGGAGGCCGGGCTGCTCACGGCGATTTCGAGCGCGCCGTCGCCATTCACACTGCCGGCATACAGCAGGTCGCCGACGCCGCGCGTGACCGGGATGCTCTCGCCCGTGATATGCTGCTGCGCGACAAGCGAGCTGCCCTGGGTGATACAACCGTCGAGCGGGATACGCTCGCCCGGCTTGACCAGCACCGTCTGACCGACCTGCACCTGAGCGACAGGCAGCACCTGCTCGTGCGGGCCGCAGAAGGGGCAGGGGCCGCCCTGGTAGCCGTTCTGCCCCAGGTGCTCAGCACAATCCAGGCAGGGCATCAGCACACTGGCCTGGGCGGGCGCCAGGCGCTCGAGGCCCCGCAGTGCCTCCCGCGAGCGCTCGGCTGTGAAGCTTTCGAGCGCCTCGCCGAGCGTAAACAGCAGAATCAGCGTGGCGGCCTCGGACGTCTCGCCAATAATGACCGCGCCGATAGCGGCGCTGATCATCAGCAGGTTGATCGTCATCTGCCGGCCGACCAGCAAGGCGCGCAGGCCCGACAGCGCGATGGGATAGCCCGCGACCACCAGCGCCAGGATCGCCAGCAGGCTTCCGGCCTGGCTATGCCCGCGCCATTCAAGCAGCAGCCCGGCCAGCAGCAGGGCGATGCCAAGCCCGAGCGGGATGCCTGTGGCTCGCCGGCTAAACACAAAACGCACGAAGGCGCTGAACGAGGCCAGGTGCCCCTCAGCCGCAAGCCCGGCCGGCCGCACTTCCGGCTGTGCCTCGTCGGCGCCCAACTCGTAGCCGAGCGCGCGCACGCGCGCCGCCAGCTTGGCCGCATCAAGCCTGGCCGGATCGTAGGTCGCGCTCAGCGTCGCGGTGCCGAAGTTGACGCTGCAAGCGCTGACTCCTTCCAGCCGTGCCAGCCCACGCTCCAGCGTGCGCGCGCAGTCGGCGCAGTCCATGCCACGCACCACAAACTCTTCGACAACCTGCGCCATCGTCTTGCTCCAGCTTGCCAGGATCCACGTTCAGGTCTGTTATACTACAAGCACCGCGTGAAGGAAAGTCTAGAAGGATAGCGCCTATGATGTTCCCCTCATCGCTCGCGGTGATTCTGACCGGGATCCTGCTCGGCGGGCTGAGCCTGGCTGCCTTCGGCTGGGCCTGGCTGCGTGGCCAGTTTAGCAATCTGGACGCGCAGAGTACGGTGATTCTCGACACCCGTGACTACCTTTTGGAGCGGCCCTGGGAGACGGGCGTGCAGCGCGCCGAGCGTGAGGCCGCCTACGGCCCCTTGGTCAAGCCGGCCACCGGCGAGTGGGGAGGTGCCGAATGAGCATGCGCCCCCTCGACGCGGCCGTCGCGCCAAGCGACTACGACGGCGGTGGGGTTGATATTCGCCTGCGGGCCGACGCTTCGAGCCGCCGTCCGGCCCTGATCGCCTTCAGCCTGGCCATCGTCTGGCTGCTGCTCGGCTCGCTCTGGGGCGACCTGGCGAGCTTCAAGCTGCACTGGCCCGATTTTCTGTCGGGCGCGGGCTGGCTGACGTTCGGGCGCGTGCGCACCGCGCATCTGAACAGCGTCGTCTACGGCTGGGCTTCGCTCGCCATGATCGGCACCGCGCTCTGGATGATCCCGCGCCTCGTCCACCAGGAGCTGCGCTGGCCACGCGTGGTCGAGGCCGGCATCTGGATCTGGAACGTCGGGCTGGTGATCGGCATCGGCGGCATTCTGCTGGGCTTTAACGACGGCCTGGAATGGCTGGAGATGAACCGCTATTTTGCCGACCCGCTGCTGGTGATCGGCGGCGGTATGATCGGCGTCGCGCTCCTAGCCACACTGGCGGCCCGCAAAGTCAGCCACCTCTACGTCTCGGTCTGGTATATCATGGGCGCCTTCGTCTGGTTCCCGATCCTCTTCCTGCTCGGCAACGCCCCCTGGTGGTCGGGCGTCGAGTCGGCCGGCGTGAACTGGTTCTACGGCCATAACGCGATCGGCCTCTGGCTCTCGGCAATCTCCCTCGGCGCGATCTACTATTTCATCCCCAAGGTGCTGGGCCAGCCGATTTATAGCTACCACCTCTCGCTGCTGGGCTTCTGGACGCTGGCCTTCTTCTACGCGCTGAACGGCATGCACCACCTGATCGGCGGCCCGCTGCCGACCTGGATGGTCACAACGTCGATCGTCGCGAGCGTCTTGATGATCATCCCGGTGCTCTCGCTGGCCATCAACCATCATATGTCGATGGTCGGCCGCTTCGGCGCCCTGCGCTACAGCCCGACCCTGCGCTTCGTCGTGTTGGGCGCGATCGCCTACACGGCCGTCTCACTCCAGGGCATGTTCACCGCTCTGCGCGAAGTCAGCCGCATTACCCACTTCACGCACTGGACCGTCGCACACTCGCACGTCGGGCTGTACCTGTTTGTGAGCTTTGTCATGTTCGGCTCGATGTACTACATTATGCCGCGCCTCGTCGAGCACGAGTGGCCCAGCGCGCGTTTGATCCGCTGGCACTTCTGGCTGGTGCTGATCGGCATCGCGATCTACGTCGTCGGTCTGACGATCTTCGGCGTGCTGCAAGGCCTGGCCCTGCTCGACCCGCAGGTGCCCTTCGAGCGCTCGGTCACGGCGAGCCTGCCGGGCCTCTACCTGCGCTCGCTCGGCGGCGTCCTGATCACGGCCGGTCACTTCGTCTTTGCCTACCATTGTTACCAGATGGTACGCATGCCGGCGGTCGAGCGCGCGCTACCCAACTTCTACGAAGTGCGGCCCGTGATCTACAGCGGCGCGCAAGTGGAGGAAGCCTCATGACACGCACATGGATCCTGATTCTGGGCGTGTGCGCGACCATCAGCTTCGCATTGATCCTCCTGGTCGTGCTGCCGCAGGTACTGCTGGTACAGGTTCAAGCGCCCCCGCAGCTTCAGCCCTACAGCGATGTACAGCTCCGCGGGCGCCAGGTCTATATCGCCAACGGCTGTTTGTACTGCCACTCCCAACAGATCCGCGACTCAACCTATACCACCGACGTCGAGCGCGGCTGGGGCGCGCGCTCCTCAGTTCCCGCCGACTACGTCTACGACGCACCCCACCTGCTGGGCACCATGCGCACCGGGCCCGACCTGATCAACGTCGCCAACCGCCAGCCAAGCCCCGACTGGCACCTCGTCCACCTGTATCAGCCGCGCGCCGTGGTCGATTGGTCGATCATGCCAGCCTACCCCTACCTGTTTGAAGAAAAAGACCCCGCTGACGTGCAGCCGTCCGACCGCGTCGTTACCGTTCCGGCACCCTACGCACCGCCGAACGGCCGTGTTGTGGTCGCCACACCCGACGCGCTGGCGCTGACCGAATACCTGCTGGCGCTCAAGCGCGACTACCCGTTGGAAGCTAGCCAGGCCCAGGCCGATCTGCTGGCGGGCCTGATCTGTGTGCCCGAGTACGGCCCGATCAGCGCGCGCGATCCGCAGACAATGCCCTGAGGTAAGCCATGACCACACACGACCGTGGGGTAAGCGACGAGCAGGCCGGCGACGCGCGGCGCGAGCCAGAGTCGACCTTGCGCGTCGATTTCGACCCCGACGTGGAGCGCCTGCACCGCCAGCTCTACCGCGAGCTGCGCGACCCGCTTGAAGGCCGCGAGCCAGCGCCCTGGTGGCTGTGGGCCGCCGTGGCCCTGGCGCTTTTCTGGGGCGGCTGGTATCTTGGCCGCCACGGCGGCACGCTCAGCACCGAGACAC
>Ga0224723_1000721_pt1 | contig 21856 bp, 19 predicted proteins | sample Balambano_FR2_Me_FD_161647 | JGI IMG/M metagenome (GOLD analysis project Ga0224723, IMG submission 161647) | Freshwater sediment microbial communities from Lake Towuti, South Sulawesi, Indonesia - Balambano_FR2_MetaG | ecosystem: Environmental > Aquatic > Freshwater > Lake > Sediment | place... | reverse complement strand
GCGCGCACAGGCGTCGCGACGGAATCGATAGAGCTGCGCTCCGTCGCAGATCGCGTGGTCTACACGGACTTCGCGTTGCGGGCGATTGAGGAGCAGCCGATTTTGGGGCAGGGCGCGGGCAATTTCCCCTGGCGCGCCGCTGACTATATCCGTGAGACTTTCTTTGATTTAAAGGGCGATCATGTGCATCATGTGTTTCTGGGCGTGTGGGCGGATTTAGGCGCGGTTGGCTTCGGGCTGTTCGTGCTGGCGCTGGCGCTGGGAGTGGAGGCGAGCGTAAGGCGAACGGGCTTAAGAACAGGTCTGGAAGCCCCTCTCCCTCATGGAGAGGGGCTTTGGGTGAGGGTTGATCGCCCTGCCCTTGTCGCCTGCGTCATCGCCTTCGCTGTCGTTGGACTGTTCGATCACTATCCCTATTCGCAGCTGCCGTTCATAGCGCTGTGGTGGGGTTTGTTGGCAGCGGCTTACGAACCCGCGGGATAACGATCCGTCGCATAGGCATACTGATGATAGCTCTGCACCAGATTGTCGCGCGCGATGTTGTAGTAGCAGGTCGTGCCGCCACCGAACGGCAGCAGTTCCAGAGGCTCATCAATAGTGCGCTCAGTCAACGTCCAGCCCTGCGGCAGCGTTGGGTTCAGGTCGGGCGTACCGGTCGCGGTGGCGTGCATGACGTACAGATTGCCCTGCCCGTCCGAGAGTTCGTAGATGACCGGACCGTCGTAGCGGATGTACTGACACTTGGCGATGGTGCTGATGCTGACAAAGCCGGGATTGACGACATCGCTGGAGCAACCGCTGCCGTCCGGAAAACACGATTGTCCGGCAAGCTGCGTCAGGCTGAGCCATGTGTAACCGACGATCTCGTCAATGTTGAAGCAGGCATCTCCAACGCAATCCGGCGCGGCATCCGGCGAACGGAAGAAACAGGAGCCTTCAAACATCAGGTTGCGCGTGGAGTTCTGAAAGATCGGTAGCCGGAAGCGGTAGTTCGCCCAGACATCATCGGGCATCGGGTTGGTGCCGCCCGCGACATAGATGTAGTCGGTTTCCAGGTTGATGATCTCTTTGGCGACGCCCGTGCTTTCGCCGCTGCCACCCGCGCAGGCGGCACCGTCCGGCATCATCGTTTGTGTGGTGGCATAGCTGATGTCCAGCGTCGGTAAGGCGAGCAGTGACTGGAAATAGTTCCAGAACAGCAGCGCGCCCACGAGGATAACGGCGAGAATTGCGCCGCCGATGATCAGGAGATTACGGTTCTTCATATGGAGTCCTTTTCAGACAGAAAATCGGAAATTGATCCCGCACAGTTCATGATGTTCTGGCGGGGTCAGGCGATGCTAGGCGGGTTTCAGCGCTTCGATTTTGCCAGACCAGCCGCGGACTTTGAACGCCAGTATGATCAGCATGACGCCGGATACCAGCAGGTAGAACGAAGCGAGCAGAACCAGTACTTCCAGCCCGGTGATCGGGCGGGCGAGCAAGATGACGCCGAAGATGACTGAGAACAAGCCGTTGAGTGCCAACAGCCATTCGTTATCGATCTCTTCACGCAGCCGCCATGCGCTGATGATTTCGACAATGCCGCCCGCAAGCGCTTTGAAAGCGAAGATGAAAATCACGATACGCACGCTCAAGGCGGCGAACAACAGCGGATTTGCCAGCACTGCCAGCCCTGCAACGATACCGACAATGCCGAGCAGCAGGAGCAGCACCCACTGACCTTCGCGGCGCAACACGGCACTCACGATGGTCGAAATGCCATCGACGAGTGCATAGATGCCAAACAGCAGCGCAAAGCTGACTGCGCCTGTCGCCAGCGTCATGCCCGGCGCGAAGATAAGAAATAGTGCAAATATGATCGCCACGATGCCGCGCAGCAATAGCGTCCACCAGGCGTGTTTGAGAATGTTTGCCATGTCGTGATTACTCCCTGTTACGAATTAGCAGCGGGTAGGTCGCTGGTACTGCGCTGATAAGTATTAAGGAAATCGTCCTGGATGACGGTCGTTTCGCCGCTGGAGAGCAGGATGAAGTCGGTTTCGAGACGAGTTGCCGCGTATCTCCAGCCTTCGGGCAGCGTCAGCCGTTCGCCGAGCGTTTCAAGATCATCAATCGTCAGTGCGGGGTCGATGATCTGCGCATACGACTGCATGACGTAGACATTGCCATCCGGGTCAGTCAACGTGTAGATCAGTTCGTCTGCGTAAAAGACATAGCGGGTGTCGCGCTGCACGGTGTTGGGCGTATACAGTTGTTCGCCTACCAGGTCGCCGCCCATGCGCGATTCTAGCACCGCGCGCAGCTGCATCTCAAGCGTGCCGAAGAGTGCCCGCTCGCCTGAGGTAGTCACCCCGCCGACCGCACCGATCTCATCCAGCACCCAGTAACGTGGACCGTTAAGGCGCACGTTGAGCGCGCCCAGCTCAGCTTGCAGTGCCGCCGCGTCCAGCGCTGCCCATGCGTCTGCCGGGCAGTCATTTAAGCCGAGCGTGTTCCAGATTTGCGTCACCAGCGTGATACCGCGCCGATAAGTTGGCACGACTTCGCAGTAGCGCACGTTGCGCGTTTGCATCGGCGCGCTGTCAGGATAGATGACGACAGCCACGCTGGTCTCGGGATTCAGCGTGTCCTCGTTCGGGTCGAGCAGATGCCCCGCCGGAAAATAGACCGACAGCGGTTCACCGCGCACATCCAGGCACAGCAGGTGGTTATTATCGCCGTCGCCCAGGTCCGCCAGCGCAAACGGGGTGACTTCCACCTCGCTGCCATCGGGCAGGCGCACGGTCACGCGGTAGAGCGCACGTTCAGCGTCACCTGCTTCTTCGCCTTCGGAATTGCTGATGCCGCCTGCCCATGTTGCGCGCACCGCCTGCAATGTGCGCTCTGACGGGCAGCCATCGCCCTGACGCCGACCGGACGGCTGGTCGAGCCGCCATTGGGCGATTGGGAGGCTTTCCGCAATGACCAGCGACGGACCGGCGGAGAGCGGTGTAACTTCGATACTGGCACCAAGGAATGACTGCGCGCTGGCGTCAGCAGTCAGGACATCCCCGACGACTTCGACGGTAACAGGCGGGTCGGTTTCGGCAGAACCGAATTCACCGACCAGCAGCACCGTGCGCAGTTCACCGGGATCAATTGCCGGGTCAAGAATGGCGCAGATCGGTGTGTTGACGACGCCGGATGCGGTCGTGACCGCGAAATCTTCGGCTTGCAATGTGTCGGGATTGATAACCTGCGAAAAGATCACGGGCATCCCGTCCTGACCACCCGCGCCGCGACATAAGCCGAAGCTTGCCTGTGTAGGCAAGCCGTTGTCCAGACCGAAGTAGGCGGACAGGAGGGTGAGTGGCGTTGCGGTTTGTGCCTGAAGCACTGTGGCGGACAGCAGCAATATGAAGCAGACGAGCAACATCAGTGGCATTCTGCGCATACAAATCCCTTCTCGATTGTGGAACGCACTGAAAGTTATGTTACGATATGTATCTTATGTGATGGTGCGGGTGTGTCAACAAGCACTTGCACCCGACTGCAACTTATGTAACAGGTGTAACAGACATGACGCATAGTATGGATGATCCGCGCGTGCGCAAGACGCGGCGGGGTTTGCAGGAAGCCTTCGTGCGCTTGATTTTGCGCCAGGGCTATGACAGCATCTCGATCCAGGACATCGCGACAGAGGCAGACGCCGCCCGTGTAACGTTCTACCGTCACTACCGCGACAAAGAGGAATTGCTGACGGACTGCCTGAATACACTCTATGAAGAGCTCGCACAGCGCACAGAGCGATTGTCGATGCATGGGTTGCTCAGCGGTCACTCGCCTGTCAGCATTTTGTACGAGCATATCGAGGAGCAGGAGACGCTCTACCGCGTGCTCTTTTCCAGTCGCGGGACACAGACCGTAATCGAGCGAATGCGGCATCATCTAGCACATCATGCGATGGAGGCGCTGCGCAACTCTGGTAGGCAGCCGATTGCCAGTACGCCGCTTGAGATCATCGCCAACCATACTGCGAGCGCGCAGTTAGGGCTGGCGATCTGGTGGCTGGATCATGACAAGCCCCACCCGGCGCGCTACATGGCACAGATTTCGTTGTGGTTGAGTCTGAGCGGATTGATCGAGACGATGGGCGGGAGCGATTTCAAGCCGCCGGTTCCGCAGCTTTAATCATCCCATGCCATCGCCAGCAGCAGCCCGGCGAGCGACTTGCCGAGCGCGTCGATGCGCAGCGAGCGTGTTGCGCCGCCATCGAGTGCGCCGTGAAGCACGAAATTGAGCGCCTCGATATTGTCAAGTTCGTAGCGCACGACTTCGCCACGCACCATCGTGCCGAAGTACAGCTTGACGCGCGCGGCAGTCAGATGCGCTTTCAATTCGGCGTAGTCGGGAGATGTGCGCGCAATCAGGCTGATGTTGGCGATGTCACCTTTGTCGCCCGCGCGTCCATAGGCGAGGTCGAAGAGTGTGCGTGTCATAAACAAAGTCTCCCACGTTCGATTGACTGCTGTGCAGCGTTACAGCTTAGCAGTGCATAGAGGATAGCAGCAAACGACACACGTAGAACCTGTGGCGTTTTTACTTGCACCAAACGCTTTTCAGCGTGCCTGTTTTCGATTACCTTAGTGTGAGTCTCGCCACTTTCGCTGTCGTCAGGAACCTCATGAATTCGCAGCCGTTTGATTTAGGGGTCAATTATTGGCCTCGTCGTAAAGCCATGTACTACTGGTCCAGTTTTGACGCGGGCGAAATCCGCGATGAATTCGCGCTCATCCGCGCACTTGGCATGTCGAAAGTGCGCCTGTTTCTGCTCTGGGACGAATGGCAGCCGACGCCAGACAGCGTGTCGCGCGAATGTTTGACGCATTTCGGGACGATATGCGATATTGCTGCCGCACTCGGCCTGGGGCTGGATGTGACGTTCTTCACCGGGCATATGAGCGGACCCAACTGGCCCCCGCGCTGGCTGCTTGGCGAACCACACGATCCGCGTATTGCACGTTGGCTCGTCAGTGCAACCGGGCAAACGCTGCCCATGCGCTATCGCAGCTACTACGTCGATCCGGTGGCGTGGGAGGCGCAGAAGCTGCTGCTGCGCACCGTCGTCTCGCAGTTCCATCAGCACCCGGCTATCTGGATGTGGAATCTTGGTAATGAGCCAGACCTGTTCGCGCTGCCGCCTGACCGCGCCACCGCGCAGCGCTGGATTACCGAGATGCGCGACACTATCAAGGCGATCGATCCGTTGCATTCTGTGACGTGCGGGTTGCATTCAGGCAGTTTGTTTGGCAGCGAAGCGCATCGGATTGACGATACCTTCGCTGCGCTCGATGTCGCCGTTATGCACAGCTATCCGATGTACGCGGGCGACGTGGTAAAGAACCCGCTTGATCCTGACTGGGTGCCGTATACCTGCGCGCTGACGACGGCATTGTGTGGCAAACCGACGCTCATGGAAGAGTTCGGTGGCTGCACCGCACCGCCCGGCGCACCATCGCAACTCTGGTCATGGACGGCATATGGTGAAGCACGGACGCAGTTTATGGCGTCCGAGGAAGACTTGGCGGAGTACTTGCGCCTGTGTCTGCCCAAGCTCGTTGAAGTCGGCGCGACGGGCGCGTTCGTCTGGTGTTTTGCCGATTACAGTTCGGAGTTGTGGCAGAAGCCGCCCTGTGACGAAGCGCGGCACGAACGCTTCTTCGGGCTGGTGCGCCCGGATGGCAGCCTGAAGCCGCACACCGAGGTTATCCGCGCCTTCGCACAGACGCAACCGACGGTGCAGGCTGCGACGCGCATGGTAACGCTCGACATCACGCCCGACGAGTTCTATCGCAACCCGGCGCAGCACATACGACGGCTGTACCAGAAGTACCACGCCGGGTGAGTCTGAAAGGTGCTTATTCCAGAGATTAGAGGAGAAGAGGATGGAGAAAACCCTCTAGCCTCTTCGTCTCTAATCGCTTGCGTAAGCTTTTTGCATTGCAGGAAAGGAGTCAAGGTTATGACGTTTCCGAATGAGTTTGTCTGGGGCGCTTCCACCGCTGCCTACCAGGTCGAAGGCGCGTTCAACGCCGATGGGCGCGGCTTGTCCGTCTGGGATATGCTGTGCCGTAAACCGGGCGCGATCTTCTCTGGTCACACGGGGGATGTCGCCTGTGATCACTACCACCATTTTCGCGACGATGTGCGCCTGATGCAGCAGATAGGGCTGCGCGCCTATCGTCTATCAGTCTCATGGTCGCGCGTGCTGCCACAGGGGGTGGGCGCGGTCAATGAGAAGGGGCTGGCATTCTATGATGCCTTGATTGATGCGCTGCTTGCCGCCAATATCACACCCTATGTCACGCTCTTTCACTGGGATTACCCGTATGCACTGTACTGTCGTGGTGGCTGGCTGAATCCCGACAGCCCGGACTGGTTTGCGGATTACACGCAGGTCATCGTTGACCGCTTGAGCGACCGCGTGCGCCACTGGTTCACGCAGAACGAACCGCAGTGCTTTATCGGCTTGGGACACTACGAGGGCATCCATGCGCCCGGCGTCAAACTTGGCTGGGATGACATTCTGCGTATGACGCACAACAGCCTGCTGGCACATGGCAAGAGCGTGCAGCTCATCCGCAACCGTGCAAAGACGCAACCACAGGTCGGCGCCGCACCCGTCGGCATCACATTCACCCCGCTGACGGACAGCCCCGCCGACATTGACGCCGCACGCCAGCAGATGTTCAGCATCACCAAGCCTGATCCCTGGAACAACAGCTGGTACGCCGACCCGATGATCTTCGGGCGCTACCCCGAAGACGGGCTGCGTGTCTTCGAGCGCCACATGCCCAGGATTGGCGCGAACGATATGCAGACCATTCAACAGCCGCTCGATTTCTACGGCTGCAACATCTACCACGCAGAATACGTGCGCGCCAGGCAAGACGGACGACCAGAAATCGTGGATACCTATACCGGGCATCCGGTGACGCTCATGCACTGGTGGGTGCGACCGGAAGCGCTTTACTGGGGACCACGGCTGCTGCACGAACGTTATGGACTCCCCGTCATCATCACCGAAAACGGTCTTTCCAACCCCGACTGGATATCAGTGGATGGCAAGGTGCATGACCCACAACGCATCGATTTCACCACACGCTATCTGGTAGCACTGCGCACGGCAGTTGAAGACGGCGTTCCGGTGCGCGGCTACTTCCACTGGTCCCTGATGGATAATTTTGAGTGGGCGGAAGGCTATAAACAGCGCTTCGGCATAATTCATGTCGATTTCCGGACACAGGTACGCACACTCAAAGACTCAGCGTACTGGTATCGCGACCTGATCGCCTGCAATGGGGCGAATCTCCCACCCGGTCGTCAAGCATCTCCTGACATCAGTTACGGTTAGCCTTAGAACTCTGACCGTTTGTCAGGCTGGTGTTGTGCAAAACGCACCAATTGCTTGACAGCTTTCAGAAACTCATGTACTGTTAATCTCGAATTGAGAGCGCTCCCAAATTTCGAGCGCTCTCTTTTAGGCAAAAATTGGGAGCGCTCCCAACATTACTGTTTTTTCGGAGCGTCGTTATGAATCTGGAAGATGTCGCGCGCAAAGCGGGTGTATCGCGTTCGACCGTTTCGCGTGTAATCAATAATCACCCAAACGTCAGCCCTGCCGCCCGCGAGCGTGTCCTCGCTGTCATTAACCAGGTAGACTTCCAGCCCAATCATGCGGCGCGCACCCTTGTCACGCGCCAGACTAATATTATCGGTGTCTCGATCCCCGAAGCCAGTAATGTCTTCATGGGCGATAATTCGTATTTCCCCATGCTGCTGCAAGGCATTTCCGAAACGCTCAATCGCTGCAACTACACGATGATGCTCTGGCTAGGCGAAGATGAGGAATCGCGCGATGTGTTTGCCAGGCGCGTCGTCAAACATCGCCAGCCAGACGGTCTCATCATTACCTCTATCGAACAGCATGACCCGCTGTTGAGCTACCTGCTCCATCACCGGCGTGTGTTCGTGATGGTTGAAACCCCGCCACATGACAACGCACGCCTTAATTATGTCACGGTCGATAACGTCAACGGCGCGCGGCTGGCGGTCGAACACCTCATCAAGACGGGCAGACGGCGTATTGCCACCATCACCGGGCAAATCAACATCTATGATGCGGTGGAGCGCCTGGAAGGGTATCGGCTGGCGCTTGAAAGCGCGGGGCTGCCCGTTGACGAACAGCTGATTCTGCGCGGTCGCTTTAACTATCGGGCGGGCTATGCGGGCGCTCAGCAACTATTAGCTCACAAGCCCGATGCTATCTTTACTGCCTGCGATGCCAGCGCGCTTGGCTGCATTCGGGGCATTCAGGATGCCGGATTGCGTATCCCTGATGATATTGCCGTCGCCGGCTTTGACGACATTGCCGAAGCAAGTCGTTCCAACCCGCCGCTGACGACGGTGAGCCACCAGATACAACGAGTCGGTTCTACCGCTGCTCAACTCCTGATCGATATTCTGGAGGAGCGGCTTGAACAACCTCAACAGATCGTCATTCCGACGCAGTTGATCATACGTGCATCAACCGTCGGTGTTCAACAGGAGGTGTAACTTTCGCACAAGTGCAAACCGAAACAACTCGTCGTGCTGTTGATTTATGCTAGAAGGAAAGAAACGATGTCCAGAAAACTGCTTGCTTCCATTCTGATAGTGATCGTCGTGGGCGCGCTGATGATTGCGCCTGTCGCAGCCCAGGGGCGCACAGTCGTTACGTGGTTTGTCGGTCTCGGGACAGGGACAAACGAACAACAAATTGAAATCCAAAACCAGGTTGTCGCCGATTTCAACGCCTCGCAGGACGAAATCGAACTCGTCATCAACCTTGCTGCCAGTAACCAGGTCGCGGCTGATACCCTCAGTACGTTGATCGCTGGTGGCACACCGCCTGATATTGTCGGTCCGGTCGGCTTCAGCGGTGCCAATGCCTTCTCCGGTCAGTGGCTTGACTTGCAACCACTGGTGGACGCAGCAGGCTATGACCTCAGCCAGTATCCCGAAAGCCTCGTTGGGCTGTACCAGACGCCCGAAGGGCTGCTCGGTATTCCGTTCGCGGTCTTCCCGTCGCTGATGTTCTACAACGCCGATCTGTTCGATGAAGCAGACCTGAACTACCCGCCAGCCGAATTTGGCGCGCCCTATGTCATGCCGGATGGCACGGAAGTCCCCTGGAACTGGGACACGGTGGCTGAAATTGCCAAGATTCTGGCTGTCGATGCCAACGGCAACGACGCCACGATGGACGAATTTGACCGGACGGCGGTTGAGCAATTCGGGTTCGCGCATCAGTGGGGTTCAATGCGCGCTGACTTCTCGACGTTTGGCGGCGCAAACTTCTATGATGCCGAAACGGGACAGGTCACCATCCCCGAAAATTGGCGCGCCAATGCCGAATGGACATGGAACGCGCTCTGGAACGAAGGCTTTATGCCCAATTCGACCTATGAAAACAGCACACTGTTCGCGCCGACGCTGTTCGCGTCCGGTCGTACTGCGATGGCGCGCGTCCCGCTGTGGTACACCTGCTGCATTGGCGATCTTGATGCCGCGTGGGATATTGCGGTCGTGCCAGCGTATGGCGATGGCAGCTACGCGCCGACCGATGCCGATACGTTCCGTATTCTCGAAAGCACCGCCAATCCTGAAGCCGCTTTCACCGTGCTGCAATACCTCCAGGGTGAAGCCGCGCTCGACCTCGTGACCGTCTACGGTGCGTTCCCGGCGTTGCCTGACATTCAGGAAGAATCGATCGCTATCAAGGCGGAACAGTTCCCCAGCGTCCAGAACTGGGACATCATCGTGCCGAGCCTGGCATTCGCGGTTGCCCCGAACCACGAGTCGGATTTCCCGAACTTCAATCGCGGTCAGCAGCGTTTTGCGGACTTCCGCACGCTGCTCTACGGCGATACAGGCGCTACCATCAACCTGCAAGAGGAACTCGATAAGCTGCAAGCCGATCTACAGGCAATTGTAGACGAAGCCAACTAAAGCCCGATTGCCCTCTCCGCACTGTGCGGGGAGGGCAACCCACCAAAAAATGCAGAACGATTTTTGAAAGGATATTGGCTGTGACAATCGCTCAAAATACATCCACAGCCGGGGTGAGCAGTGCGCAGGCAAGACGCGGCGAACGCACCATCGAACAGCGGCAGCGCGTGTGGGGATGGGTGTTTCTATCACCCTGGATCATTGGCTTCCTTGCCTTCACGCTCTTCCCGATGCTGGCATCCCTCTATTTCAGCTTTACGGACTTTCGCATCGGCGAGCCGATCACGTTCGTGGGGCTGCGTAACTGGCAGCGTCTCTTTGAAGATGCCAATACGGTCAATGCACTCGGCATCACATTTCGCTTTGCGCTGATTTCTGTTCCCATCGTGATCGGCTTTCCGCTGCTGCTGGCGACGCTGCTCAATTCCAAAGTGCTGCTGGCGAAACCGATCTTTCGCGTTTTGTTTTACCTGCCTTACATGGTTCCTGCGGTCTCCGGCATCTTCATCTGGCAGAGCTTCCTCAATGGACAGACAGGTTGGCTGAACCGCCTGCTGCGCCTGGTCGGGATTGCTGAACCACCGAACTGGTTGTTTGACCCGCGTTCGCTGACGTTCGGGCTGGTGTTGATTGGCTTGTGGGGTGTGGGCAATGCGATGCTGACGATGCTGGCGTCGATGCAGGGCGTCCCTACCGAACTTTACGAAGCCGCAGAAGTGGATGGCGCGACGCCTTTTACGAAGTGGCTGCGCATCACCTTGCCAATGATCTCGCCCGTCATCCTCTATAACCTGGTCCTGAGCGTCATCGGGCTGATGCAGTACTTCATCGTCCCCTACGTACTTTCCAACACGACGCGCTCAAATCCCGAAACCAACTTCTTTAACCTCAATCTTTACCGAACTGCGTTCCAGTTTGGCGAGATGGGCTTTGCGTCGGCACAGGCGTGGTTCATCTTCATCATTGCGCTGGTATTGACCATCGCCATCTTCTGGACTTCCAATCGTTGGGTCTACTATTCCGGGGAGGGACGCTGATGGCGACCATGCAGGCTGTCAGCCGAGTGCAGCCGACTTCAACTATATACAACTCACAGCTGCTTCGCTTTGGCGTCAAAGCGTTGGTCACATTGTTTACGCTGATGATCCTGTTTGTGTATCTACTGCCACTGGGAAATATGATCCTGGTCGCGCTGTCGAGTCAGGCTCAACTCTCGCAGACGGCGGACGACTCGGTCATTCCGACGCTGCCCGTGACGTTCGAGTATCAGGGCGAGCAGTACGACATCTACCGCGTGCCGACCGAAAACGGCATTCGCGAGCTGGCGCTGGTTGATCCCGGTCGTCGTTCCAGCGAGTTCATCGATCCCGCTAACCCGGATGCGGGGCTTATCGGATGGGAAGGCAACTGGCGCGTGTTGGAGCCTGTCGCGCGCGTATCGCTGGAATGGAACAATTTCGCCGTCGCCTGGGACAGCATTAACTTCCCACGCCTGTTCACAAATACGCTGATCATCGCAATTACGGGGATGATCGGTACGCTGCTGTCGTGCATCTGCGTCGCCTATGCCTTTGCGCGTTTCCCCATCCCCGGTAAGAACTACCTGTTCATCATCCTGATTGGGACGATCATCCTGCCCTCACAGGTAACGCTGATCCCGACGTATGCCTTCTTCGCTGCTATTGGCTGGACGAACAGCTGGCTACCGTTGATCGTGCCACATTTCTTTGCCAATGCTTATAACGTTTTCCTGCTGCGTCAGTACTTCATGACGCTGCCACGCGAACTTGACGAAGCGGCAATGATCGACGGTGCAGGACCGCTCAAGGTCTTGACGAGTGTCATCATCCCGCAGTCGTGGCCCGTCATCATCGCGGTGTCAGTGTTCCATTTTGTCTGGGCGTGGAATGACTACTTTGGTCCGTTGATCTACCTGATCGGTCGTCCCGATTTGCAGCCCGTTTCGGTCGGGGTGCAGGTCTTCAACTTCCAGTACGGTCCGCGACAGGAACTGGTGCAGGCAACTTCGATGATGGCGCTGATCCTGCCAGTGATCATCTTCCTGCTGGCACAGCGCGTCTTCATGCGCGGTGTTGTCGTAACGGGCGTTGAGAAGTAGCCATGCTGCGGATGCGCTTGTTCTTGCTGTGTCTGTTTACCAGCGCGTGCCTGTGCCTGCCTGTCGCTGCCCAGGCGGACGCGCTGACTGTAGATGCTGATGTGGTGCTGGGCGACATCAGCCCCTATACACTCGGCATCAACTATGGTCCCTGGGGTCTTGTCTCGCCGGAAATGCTGCCGCTGGCAGCAGAGTCGGGTGTAACGCATGTCCGTTTCCCTGCCGGACGTTGGGGCGATGTCAATAACGTCACCGAGCAGCAGCTTGACCTGTACATGCTCCAGGTGCGCTCATGGGGCGCGACGCCGAGCATCAGCGTGCGGCTGGAAGGCGGCACGCCGGAAGCGGCGGCGGCGTTGGTGCGCTATGCTAATAACGAACGCGATTACAACGTGCGCGATTGGAGCATCGGCAACGAACCCGACCTGTATGAGAACTACAGCATTGAGCAGTTTAACGCTCAATGGCGGGCGATTGCGCTCGCCATGCGCGCGGTCGATCCGACCATTCGCCTGATCGGACCGGAAGTCAGTCAGTTTCCGGCAACGGAAGCAGGGACGCCCTATCTGAACGTGCGGCGTGAATGGGTGCGGCAATTTCTGGAAGCGAACGGCGATTTGGTGGATGTGGTGTCTGTCCACCGCTATCCGTTTCCGCTGGTGAATGGCGTGGCGACGACATTAGAGCAGCTGCGCGAGGATGCACCCCAATGGGATGTGCTAGTCGAAAACCTGCGCGCTGTCATCCGCGAAACGCTTGGGCGCGATCTGCCGATTGCCCTCACCGAAGTCAATTCGCACTGGAATCCGGTGACGGGCGGTGAAGCGACGCCGGACTCGTTTTACCAGGCGATCTGGTGGGCGGATGTGGTGGGACGGTTGATGCGGCAGCAAGTTGAGATCGTCAACTACTTCATGCTCTCCAGTCACGGCAATCTCGGCGGCTTCGGTATTCTCGATCGCTATGCTGTGCGCCCGACTTATTATGTTTACCAGCTTTACCGCCACTTCGGGACACAATTACTCGCCAGCAGTTCGAGCGCTCAGTACGTGACGATCACGGCGGCGCGGCGCGAGGATGGCACGTTAACGCTGATAGTTGTCAATCGCGGTGATGACGAAGCCCGACTGCCGCTGCACATCTCCGGCGCAGAACTGCCGTTGACCGCTGAAGTATGGCGACTGGATGCCGACCACAACGCTGATCCCATCGGTACGTTGGCATTGTCAACTGGGGATATGCTGGTTTTGCCCGCGCGGTCGGTGACACTGTATGTTCTTGGCAACAACGCGGAATAGAAGGGGATAGAACCTTTTGGGGCTGGTGGGACTCGAACCCGCACCTCGTGAGAGACATGATCCTAAGTCATGCGCGTCTGCCAATTTCGCCACAACCCCATATATGCGATTATACGCCTGAAGGCGTTGACTGAACAGGGTTCGCGTGATCCGTTTCATCTGCAAGTAGGGGCAGCCAGATCCGAAAGAGGCTGCCTTTGCCCTCCTCGCTTTCGACCTCAATTGTCCCCTGGTGCCCTTCGATGATCCGCTTGACAATCGCCAGACCCAGCCCTAACCCCGAGTCGGAAATGGTGCGCGCTGCACTGACTTTGTAAAACGCCTGAAAGATGTCTGCGAGTTTATCGGGAGGGATACCCGTCCCTGTGTCTTGGACTTCCAGCATGGCATGGTGGGTGTCGCGGCGGGTGCGCAGGATGATTTGCCCACCTTCAGCCGTATGATCAATCGCATTGTTGATTAGCTGGCTGACCGCACGCTCAAACTGCACAGCATCCAACGCAATCTTTATGTCCCCTTCTGCTATTTCCAACGCCAGGTGCAGCCCTGCCGCTTTGACACGGCTTTCAAACTGTCCATGCAAGAATCGGCATATATAGTTCAATTCTGTGGGTCGGGGGTTACTTTCTCCAAGTCCCGCCAGCAGTGCCAAATTGTCCAGTTGCGTGATCATCTGGTTGGTGATGAGTCGGATCGTCTCCATGCGCGCCGTGATGCGTCCGTCTGCCTGCCCGTTCAAGAGGCGCTCGATGAGATAACGACTGGTTTCAATGGTGGCAAGACGGTTGCGGAAGTCATGAGACATCGCGCTGACGAGTTGGCGAACCATGGTGTACTGTTCACGCTGGAGCGTTGTTTCCAGCAGCTCCCGTTCCGCCTGTTTGCGCTCTGTAATATCGCGCACCGCGCCATAATAGCCGATCACCTGTGTGTGTGATTCATTCCACTGCGGATAGCGACTCATCTGTACCCAGCGCAGCACCTGGTTTTTGCGGTAGAAACGATATTCCGCGTCGCCCGCTTGCCCCTTCATCACTTTCTGTCGGTCCTCAAGTACGCGCGGCAGATCGTCGGGATGAATGATTGAGTCGGTCTTTTGCAAGATTTCATCTGGCTTAAAGCCCGTGACTTTTTCGACCGATGGCGTCACCCATTCCACGACACGCTGATCGCCAACATCAAAACGCACGGAAAACATGTAATCCGACGTCAGTTCTGACATGAGGCGATAGCGGTTTTCGCTGCGTGCCAGTGCTGCTCGTCGCAATTCCTCGCGCTGCCGCCAGTACAGGTTAAGAAGCAAGAAGAATAACGTGCCGCCAAAGGTGAACATCACTGGACCAAACAAGATGTCCAGGATTGGTACCTCCAAAACAGGCGAAATGAACAGCATCACAGTCGAGGCGGCAACAGTGATGAGTATTGCAACCGGAACATTCAGAAATGTAGCAGCGTAGATGCTTACCGTCACTGTAAAGTAGAGAACACTGATACCAGTTGTAGCACCTAGCGCGGTGGCACCTGTGAATACATTCAGCAGCGCCAGCAGCGTATGGAGAATAATCGCGGTTTTGACATCACCAGCTCGCGCGACCAGATACGGTATCGTGAAGAGCAGTAGACCCAGAAATTGAGGCAGCAATTGCGCATCAGGGATGAGCGAAAGGACGGGCAAGGTAAAGGCGATCATCATGACCGATATCGCCAGCACCGCACCGGAAAAGCCTGCCACTACGCGCGCATGGTGGCGTTCGCTATCATCGGCAATCGGTGTGAACGGCTCAGTCCATGCACGCCACAGACGAATATGCACAGGGAGTGAAGCTTTCATGAGGCGCAACTTATGGGTTACACTATACTCGAAACAGAATACAGCCATTGCATGATACGATTATACCCTTTTTCTTACAAAAGATTACGCAAATTACTTTGATCATGTCTTCCACTTGCCGCTGTGAGATACCCCCAATTTGGCGGTGATCTACAAGATTGAACCTATCGTAAGATGAGGCGGGTATGGTAAGTGAAGGTTTGTCATTGTGCAGCATAGTGTACCGTTAAAGTCAATTTTCAATGCCTGGCAGCGTTATCTCTTCCCAAATGAGCAAGTGCTATGGGTTGGGAAGCCGGACAGCGCACTACAACTACGCTGGTATGACTATCTTCTAATTCCGCTAGCACTATTATTTGCAGTCGGTTTTTGCAGTATCGGAACGTTGACTCTGCTGCGGATAGGTATCGGTGGACTGGTATTTGCGGCTTTGTTCGGTCTGTTAACGCTCGTCTCCTTGTATCTTGCAGTCGGGCGCTTTATCACTATGATGGTGCGCAAGCGCGGCGTTACATACCTGGTCACCAATCAGCGCATCGTCATCGTCAGCAACAGTCTGTTTGGCACACGTATACGTCCGTACTCTTACGAGGCGCTGCCCGCACTCCACGTCTGGCATACGGGCAACTCGCACGGTTCCATCACGTTTGACCTGTATCATCACCTGCCAACAGGGGACGCGATGGAAGCACCGCGCTTCGGCAGCCCGCAGGCAGGGCTGTTCGATATTCCAGGTGTGGATGAAGTTTATCGACTTATCCAACGCCAGATGCGCGAGCGCGGCGCAATATTGCCCGTGTCACCCATTGCGCCGGGCAAACGTAGATACGTCGTCCCCTAATCTCCAGCACAAAACCTGTTTCGGCGGATGCTGAAAGCTAGTCCGCCGCTGCCAGCTTCTGCGCGCCGCCGCTGGTGAACAGGTAGTGCGGCTGCCACGCCAGCGCGAAGATCTCGATCTCGATGTCCTTTTTCTTCGGCGCGATGGTGTAGTCTTCCGTCTGCGCTACCTGCTCGTCGAATTTTGCCCGCACTTCCGCCAGCGCCTGCTCCATCTCGGCGATCAGCCCATCACGCTCCGCCGTCAATTCCTGAATTTCTGCCCGTGTCTTCTCCACTTCCAGTCCCGCGGGCGATTGACTGACTGTGCGCGCCGCTGCTTTGCCGATGCGCGTCAAGCCACTGCTGCGCCGCCCTCCGCCGAGCATACTCAGCACGCCGCCCACAATGTCGCCGATGTCGTTAACGCTCTGGCGCTGCGCACGCGCCTCGTCCTGTTGTAGTTCGCGCTCCTTTTTCGTGATGCGCTCGTCCAGCTTCGCCACCTTGCCGTCAAATTGTTCTGTCAGTTCATCGATCGCTGTGTCCTGCGCTTCGCGCGCCTGCTGGCGAATGCGCGCGGCGAATGCGTCTACCGTTTCGTCCGGCTGCCCGTAAACATCCAGTATGCGGCTATAAGCGATTGTCAGCGTGAAGTCTTTGTAGACGGTATCGATGAGGTCATCGGAGAGTGAGCGCAGACGTTTGCTATCGGTCAATGCTGACGGCACTTCGCCATATAGCGCTTCACTGCGTGCTTCCGTGTCCAACCGTGTTTTATCGACCGGCTCCGAGATGTACTCCGCCCAGCGCACATAACCGCTGTCTCCCACGTCCGGCACACGGAAGGCGTAGTGCTTTTCGGCGCGCACCTTCGATTTCGTATCGTCAAACATGACGCTTGCCTGCGCCAGCAGCACTGGGACGAATGCCACCTTCGCCTCGTCAATGTCGTCTGCGCGGTCGCCGCGTGCCGTCTCCCACTTGCTAATCGCTTCCTGCGCGCTCGCTTTGACAGGCAGATAGTATTGCCGCACATCCTTGATGACAGGTGGCTGCGCGGTGAAGCCAGCGGGTGTTGAGTCCGCTCGCTGTGAGGGAGAGGAGGAAGGGGTGAGGGTTGCAGCGGACGCCTCCCCTCGCTCTGAGGGAGAGAGGCTGGGGGTGAGGGTCGCCTTGCGGTCTTTCATCAGAATACTGATCTGCTGGCGCGTGAACGGTCCCGCGAGATAGCTCATCGCCCAGCGTGCGCTGAACAGCACTGGCACACCTTTGTTGTGGATGTTGCGCAGCAGGAACACGCGCGACTTCAGGTTAGCGATCATTTCCTCGACCTGTGCCAGGTCCATATCGGCACCCTGTGCCGCTTCCTGCAAGCCGGACATAATGCGGTTGCGGTCGCCATCGCTCTGCAAACGCCCGATGAACCACGAGCCGATGTTGGCAAGCCCTTTGTAATCCAGGTCAATCGGATTCTGTGTCGCCAGCAGTACGCCGACGCCGAACGCTCGCGCCTGTTTGAGCAGCCGCAGCAGCGGCTCCTTGCTCGGCGGGTTGGCGACGGGCGGGAAGAAGCCGAAGATTTCGTCAATATACAGAATGGCGCGCAGGCTGCTCGTGCCTGCCTGCTGGCGCACCCAACTCAACAGTGTTTCGAGTATCAGCGTCATGACGAACATGCGCTCAGTGTCATTCAGGTGGGCGATGTAGATGATCGCCACGCGCGGCTTGCCTTCCGGCGTGTACAGCAGCGACTGAATATCCATCGGCGCGCCCGTCAGCCACGACTGGAACGAGGGCGCAGCGATGACCGCATTGAGCGCCATCACCAGCGAGAAGCGGTCTTTGGAAGGATAGAAATCTTCAACCGAAAGTACACCAAGCTTTTCAAACGGCGGCTTCTGAATCTGCGTGAGCAGCGTTTCCAGCGTCAGGTCTTGCCCGTTGCGCCAGTTGTGTTCAAAGATGTTCGCCAGCAGCACATGACGCGGGTCTTGCATCGGCGTGGCGCTGATGCCCGCCAGTGACAGGATCGCGGTAACGACGCTGCTGATCTGTTCGCGGTTCGCCTCGGCGTTGGCGTCAAAACCGTCTTTGGGCGCACGCAGCGACGCTAGAATGCTGATGGGAATCCCGCTTTCCGAGCCGGGCGTGTAGATAGTGAAGTCGGCGGCTGCTTTAAGCTTGTGCATCCGTTCGGGCGTGATGTCCCAGTCTGCCAGTCCTTTCTGCCAGAGTTCCGCTTTCTTCGCCGCCAGCGTCGGCACATCGGTATTCTCGCGCCGCGCCTCGTCTTCCTGTATCCAGGGTTCAAAGTCGGACGGCTTGAAGTCTGGGAAGTTTAAGTGCAGATTGCCCAGATCACCCTTGGGGTCCACCATGATCATCGGAATGCCATCAAGGATCGCCTCTTCAAGCATTCCCAGTGCCATACCGGTCTTGCCGCTGCCCGTCATGCCGACGATCAGCCCGTGCGTCGTCAGGTCGCGGCTGTCATAGTAGATTGCTTCGTCTTTCTTGACTTCGCCTGTCTGTGGGTCAAACGTGCGCCCGATGTAGAAGTTCGACGGTGCATCGATAAACGTCATAGGGTGTTCCTCCAGTGGATGTTATGTGGCTGTAAGTTTGGCGGATTATAACAGAGCAAAGGTTTGAAAGGTTACAATTTATGCTCTTGTAGAAAAAAAGAAGTGAGTTTACATAGTAGATGCACAGAATTAGCCATTATTGTAGCGGTTGATGTAGGAAAAAGGGACTTGACAATAGCACGAATTTTCTATAACGTAAGTAGTAGAAGTAAGTTTGACGGGTGTTGTGTATTGAGAAAAATCGTACAATTCCCTAACATTTCAAACCTTACGCCAATCTCTACACACCAACGTGTAAAATCGTTGTACGCTCCATCTAAGCTTGTAGGAAATAAGTACTAACCATTGGGTGGCTGCCTATGACAGGCAATGAACGCATTGTGCATCCCGTTCCGCGTATTTTCCTGCTTGCATTGCTGGGCATTGCCGCGGCTGTCATCTTGACCGTCGCCCAGGTGTCGGTATTGCGGGCGTTTATGTATCCATCGTCGAACTTATCTTCAAGTGCGACACCAGTACCTGAGGAAGAGTCATCTTACTCCGATACTGCCATGCTGGAACCCTCAGCCCTCATTGAGCTAACAATGACAATGCCTCTTGGAACTCGCTTGATATTGCTCACATTTAATATGGGCTTGATCTGTACGTTATTGTTTCTGATGACACTATGGTCACCGCGTATACTACGACGTTTCCTGTTTGGGCGTGGGTTTGGCGGTTCGTCTGCATCAGGTAAACACAGTTCACGCACTTCAAGTTCGCATGGGACACATCCCCATATTATTGTTGAGCAGCCGCACTTTCGTGGCAGACAACCAGCTTATAGCACTGTCCTCATCAATCACCGTAGCACCCGGTCAAGACGATAAAGAAAAAGAATGGGGGAATTTCCCCCATTTTCTTGTGTCTAGAGTTCAGGAACATCCTGAGGCTTGCTTGGCTGTGTCATGCCGCCATCTTCAACACGTCGTGTTGTGGATGGAGTAGCGTGTGGCTGCGTTCGCGGCTGACGACCTGGGTAGGGCGCGGTAGTTTCGTCAGGATCTTGTGAACCGTTTGCTGAAGGTGGTGCTGTCATCGGTACACTTCCAGGCGGTGGTGTATTCACCTTCAAAGCAGGCGGCGGTGTTGCCGACTGTTGTGCGAGTGCCAGTTGCAGATCTACGGTGGCTTTGTAGTTTCGCACCTGCTGCTGCGGGATCACTTCCTGGTTCAAGCGAGCAGTTTCGCGTCTCAGTTCCAGTTTGGCAAAGGGGGACATCGCTGCAACAATGACGATACCGCCGACAAACAGGACGCCGATACCGATCAGCCCAAACAGCATAAACTGTCCCATTTCCTGCTCAATGCCATCCATAAATTCCTTTTCCGCCTGCACTGCAACTTCTGCTGTCGCCAGCGCTGTCTCATACCGATTTTGCGCCGCGTCATAAGCCGCCTGTGCCGCCATCCGTGTCTGCTCTGCTACAATATATTCGGCGTTGCGCGGCTCACACGCTGCCAGCGGTACCAGCAATGCTACCAGCCACAGGCGGAGCAGGCATTTCGTAGTCCCGTTCATGACTGACGCCTCCTTCCAGAAGACACATGTGTATCCAGGTTTCCGCCGGTTGAGGGTGGCGCAGCCGGAGGTTGAGCAGGCGGCTGGGGTGGTTGCGGCGGCTGACGTGCTTTCAGAATTTTTGCGCGCAGGTCTTCGTATTCTGCCTGTAGCTGGTTGGACTGCCGACGGGCAGACATGTAGACACGCCATTCATTGCCAAGCAACATATTGACGAAGACTACCGCAACAGCGATGAGGAACACTGCCAAAGCGCCAAACAGTGCGAGCCAGAACAGGACACTTCCAACAGCCTCTGCACGGACACGCCGCTGCGCTTCAATTGTGAGGTTGCCCTCATTCGTCAAACTATTGAGATCAACCGCTGCGCCTTGGAGCGCTTCGGCTTGTGCCAATGCCTGTGTGCTCAATTCACTTTGACGTTCCTCGATGCGGCGGAGCGCCGCTTCGTTGAGCGGTGCAGTCACCGCTAGTAAAATAACCACGACAACGACGATGAGTACAAACTTCATGGCGTTGCTGCCTCTCAAAAGAAAGCTGTGAGGTATAGAACCTCAAATCAACACTCTTAGAACGCCCCCTGGAGCAGATAGCCTAAGCCACCGATGATGACGACGATAACAACGATGATCCAGAAAAGATTCAATCCGCTTCCCGACTCTGACGGCTTCATTGCTTCGACCATTGCCTTAACTGCTTCGTTCGTACCTGCCTGATGACCCGCACTGCTGGCACCCGCCATCTTTCTTGACAACCACTTCTGGTAGGACATTCCCAGAAGCCCTGTCCCGACCAGACCCAAAATGATGAGATCTGATGGTTCTTCGAGTGGAAAGCCATTGACCAGAAGGTACGAAACTGTTTGAAGCTCTGCGAAGAGACTTCCGAACAAATCCCACAAATTCATGTTAACGTTCTCCCACTAGCTTGGGATATGGTGTAATCGTAGAGTACACCTTGATCGATTTTCGCATCCACCCCCATTAACAGGGAGACTTTACGATTTTGACGTAAGAATGAAATCCGTTAAGCTCTCAACCTGCCATCAAAATTATGAAAACCGTATACAAACAATGTACTCAAAATCAGGACTTGATGAGAGAGGTACTTTAGTAGCACGTAGGCAAATGAAACATATAACAATTATGTCATATACGCTAGGCGTGACCAACGGCTGGCAGCGGTTTTCACTTTGTTCCCTTATGCCGTCTGACTCAAAACGTTCGATTTGTACCTGAAAGCCACAACCGCCAGACCGCCAACCACCAGCCAGCCAAGCGCCATCACGGGCAGCCACGCCAGCCACACAGGGCGGTACTCGAAGACCACTTCACTTCGCCCGGCAGGGATAGCAACAGCACGGAACATCACATTGGCGCGCAACACAGATGTCTCGCTGCCGTTTACCGTCGCGCGCCAGCCGGGATACCAGGCATCGCTCAACAGCAGGTAGCCCGCTGCTTCGCTTTCGACGGTCACTACAATGCGCTCGTCGCTGTAAGAAAGAACTGTAGCTGCGACAGACAACGGGCTGAAGCCCGCTGTTCGTTCTGTGCCTTCCAAAGGTTGGCTCGCCAGTACCACCGAACGTGCCGGGTCGAACGACGC
>Ga0224723_1000720_pt1 | contig 21863 bp, 14 predicted proteins | sample Balambano_FR2_Me_FD_161647 | JGI IMG/M metagenome (GOLD analysis project Ga0224723, IMG submission 161647) | Freshwater sediment microbial communities from Lake Towuti, South Sulawesi, Indonesia - Balambano_FR2_MetaG | ecosystem: Environmental > Aquatic > Freshwater > Lake > Sediment | place... | reverse complement strand
TCTAGGTATTTACGGATAGATTTTTAATAAAAAATTAAACACTATATTAATTAATGATTTTCAAGCAAAATAGCAAAATATTTATCGGAAAAAATACAAGTAGTATTATCAAATTCTGCTGCTCTGAAATTTGATAGGCTACTAGTTAAGAATTTGCATTTTGCTTTAGCTGATATCTTTGTGGGGCTTTTTTCATGGTGCATGAAAAGCAATATAGTTTGAGTTTAAGCTATGTTTTTTAGATATCGCTAAAAGTCATTGATGTATCTTCTTAATTATAAATATTTTTTCACTAGTAGTCATTACCTAGTACCATTGACTGGTTTTGACTTCAATTTTGCTGTACACACTTTTTTCTTGAAATTTACCTTTAGTTTATTCAATCAATATCAACTTCAACTGTAGGTATTTATGAACAAATATTCTCTTCCTAATTTATACTGCCCATTTCCATCTCAGATAAATAAGTATGTTGATGTATTGGAAGATTACTCGATTGAATGGGTGTTAAGCTTCAATCTTTTGGCAGATGAATCAAATTATAAACGATTCTCTCAGTGCAAGTTTTTTTTCCTAGTTGCCAATGCTTACCCTAATTGTCAGCTTGAAGAACTAAAAATTATAAGTGACTGGATGAGCTGGCTATTTATTTGGGATGACCAATGCGATATGTTATATTCCGGACAAAAACTTGAAACAATAGATTCTTATCATCAGAGATTTTTAAACATATTGAAAGGTGCAGAAGTTAAGAATGAAGAGCCATCTCTTTTTCATGCCTTAAAAAACCTACAACAAAGAACAATACAAAGAGGAGATTCAAAATGGTTTAATCACTTTGTTGATTCTGTTAAAGATTATTTTGATGGATGCTTTGAGCAAACCAAAAATCGAATAGAAGGAATTATACCTGACATTGAAAGTTACATTCGTATACGTAGATTAACAGTAGCAGTATATCTTTCGCTTGATTTAGCTGAATTTTGTAATCAGTTTTTCATTTCTGATTTTTTACGAGAAAATCAAATTTTTCATAAGCTCAGAGTGATGACTAGTGATATTATTGGCTGGTGTAATGATATTTACTCTGCATCTAGAGAAATAGGTGATGGAGATGTTCACAATTTAGTATTTATGCTGCATCATCACCAGTCTATATCGATAGAACTAGCTATGGAACGTACTGCTGAAATGCATGATCAACAAGTATTAAACTTGTTAAATATAGAAGAGTCTTTACCATCTTTTGATGAACAAATAGGTGCTGAACTAGCAAACTATATGTCATGGATACATAGCTGGATACGTGGTAATCTAGAATGGTATTCTTATTCTTGTCGTTATGAGAATCCAAAAAGAATAGAGATTGCAGAACATGAAGATTTAGTAAAAGTTTAAAAGTTAGAAAAGTATACTCTAGGCTTCTGAGCAAGATTAGCTCTAGGAGCTAGAGTAGCGCATGAACATTATTTATCATGAGTACAAATATGTCATTACCTAATCCTCTCAACATACCTCCACTTCTACAAAAGCTTCAGTGGGTTATTGATCCTGTTAGATTTATAGATAAAGCTACTCAGCAGTATCCTGATATTTTTACTGCTAAAATAGTTGGCTTTGGAGAAACTGCTGTATTTGTCAACCATCCCCAGGCAATTCAGGAAGTTTTTAGTGATGATTGGAATAAGTTTGCGGCTGTTGGTGAACTCAATAAGATTGGACAACCCTTACTAGGAGACTGCTCAGTTCTTATGCTAACGGGCGATCGCCACAAAAAGCGGCGAAAGATGGTAATGCCCTATTTGCATGGGGAGCGTATGCGAAGCTATGGTCAAATAATAATAAATATTACGGAAAAATCATTTAAGGAATTACCACAAATTCAAGTATTCTCAGCTCGGTCTGCCATGCAAGGAATTTCCCTACAAGTGATTTTACAGGCTATATTTGGCTTGTATGAAGGAGAAAATTGCCAAAGAATCAAAAAATTGTTCGTTTTACTGTTAGATATTTTTCAGTCACCACTGGATTCTAGTTTCTTGTTTTTCTCATTCCTACAAAAGGATCTAGGAAATTGGAGTCCTTGGGGGAAGTTTGTACGTCTAAGGCAACAACTTGATGAGTTGCTCTACGCTGAAATTTCTCAACGCCGCTTGCAACCAGATTCCACACGTGTTGATATTCTATCTTTATTGATTTCAGCGCAAGATGAAGTTGGTAAACCAATGACTGATGAAGAGTTACGTGATGAACTAATGACCTTGATGTTTGGTGGACATGAAACCACAGCAACATCAATGGCTTGGGCATTATATTGGATTCATAAATTGCCAGAAGTTCGTGAAAAATTGCTCCAAGAACTGGATAGTTTAGATAGTACAGATCCTATGAGCATTTTCCGACTGCCTTATCTTACCGCTGTCTGTAATGAAACCTTACGGATTTGTCCTGTCATGAATTTTGCATTCCCTAGAGTAGTGCAAGAACCTTTAGAACTATTAGGATATCCATTAGAGCCTGGAACAGTAGTATTAGGTAACATTTACTCTATTCATTCTCGTAATGATTTATACCCTCAACCTCGAAATTTTCAACCAGAGCGCTTTCTAGAACGGCAATTTTCTGCTTATGAATTTTTGCCATTTGGTGGTGGTGCTCGTGGATGTATTGGTCAGGCTTTCGCTCTATTTGAAATGAAGTTAGTATTGGCAACAATTTTGTCACGCTATCAATTGGCACTAGCTGATCGGCGACCAGAAAGACTTCAACGACGAGGTTTTGCCCTTGGGCCTGCTAATGGAGTTAAGATGGTAATTACAGGGTGTCGTGTGCCTGATGATGTAATGAGTACGGCAAATTTCTTAGTAGCCTGATACAATCTTCTCACTGTCGCATGGGAATCTCAATCACAAACTCAGTTCCCTTTCCAATATAGGAATCACACGTCAATTTACCTTTGTGTTTATCCACGACAATTTGATAGCTAATGGATAATCCCAATCCTGTGCCACTTCCTACTGCTTTGGTAGTAAAAAATGGGTCAAAGATTTTTTGTTGAACATCAGCATTCATGCCATGACCATTGTCAGCAATCCGAATCCTGATGTTATTTTTGTCTGTTAACTCAGTAGTAATACGAATTGTGGGTACTTGAGCGTTTTTTGTATTACTCGTTACCCACGACTTCTTATCATCATCTAATGCATCGATTGCATTACTTAAAATATTCATAAATACCTGATTCAATTCACCAGCATAACAGATCACTTCAGGTAACTCTGCGTATTCTTTAATGACTTCAATTTCCTGTCGGTCACTCTTGGTCTTAAGTTTATGTTGTAAAATCATCAAACTATTGTTAAGACCCTCATGTATATCAACAGGTTTCATATCAGCTTCATCTAAACGGGAGAAGTTGCGTAAGCCCAAAACAATATTACGGATACGCGATGTTCCCACATTCATTGAATTCAACATCTTTGGTAAGTCTTGTAATATAAAATCTAAGTCTATTTCCTCATATTTTTTAGTAACTTGAGCAGAGGGAAGGGGAAATTCCTGCTGATAAATAGCTATTAAATCTAGTAAATTTTGCACATAATTCTGTACGTGAGTAATGTTGCCATGAATAAAGTTGATCGGGTTATTGATTTCATGGGCAATGCCCGCTATCATTTGCCCCAGGCTAGACATCTTTTCACTTTGAATTAGTTGGCTTTGAGTATTGCGTAAATTCTGTATGGCTTGTTTCAAACGCTGATTATTTTCGTTGAGTTCCTGTGTTCTTTGCTCAACTTTCTCTTCTAATGTATGGCTATACTCCTCCAAGCGCTCTTTTGCTTGTGTTAAATCCTTATAGAGAATAGCATTCTCCAAAGAAATCGCTGCTTGGGTAGTAATTACTCGTAGAAGTTCTAGGCGATCCGATGTAAATGCTCCTGTTGTCAAATTATTTTCTAAGTATAAAATACCCAGCAGTTTACTTTGATTAATTATTGGAATACATAATAAGCTTTTGGGTTGCTCACGCATAATATAGCGATCGCTAACTAAAAACTCTTCCGCTTTGGCATCGTCAGTAACAAAAATTTCCTTTGTACGTTTAACGTAGTTAATCAAAGTAACTGGCAGGTTATAGGTAGAAGAAAGCTTAGTTTCAGGAAATTCTACGTAACTAGGTACAGAAATGGAATTGGAACAGATGGAAGTAACTATTAAGTCTAAATTATCACCTGTGCTTAGCATTAAAGCACATTTAGAAGCTCCTGCATTCTCCATCACAACTTTCATTAAGGTAGATAGTAACTGCTCCAGTTCTATTTCCCCAGAAAGCGCTTGTGAAGCTTGAAGTAGAGCTTTCAGATCCAAAGAGTCAGAAACACTTGTATGAGAACCACTTAAATTTTGGTAACTGCTCTGGGTAGATAAAGTGATATGATGATACAAAGTACTTTGATCAGTGGTGTGTGAACTTTGTATATCTTTTTGAAGAATGGACTTCAGTAATTGAGGATAACGTTCTGCTAAATCCTCGACTTTAGCTTTTGCTCCCCATCGAGCATAGCAATAATAGGCATCAATGAGGTAAGTTTGGGCAATCTTTTGTTTACTCCATTCTATATAGAACTCAGCAGCAAGCTCATTAGCGAGAGCTTCTTCATTGATATACTCATGTTCTTTAGCAAGTGAGATAGCGCGATCATAATTATCTATTGCTTCGAGGTATTCACATCTGATACGATGCTTTTCTGCTTCTACAAGATAATATTTGTGTAGATGATTCATTGGGGCATGATTTGCCCAGCGCTGCATCTTTTCTTGATTGAGTTGCACTGTATCGAGAATGTCCTTTTGCTTAGACTCTGCTATGTTAGGATATAAAGCCAGCCTTATCAAAGAATCATAAAAATATAAAATGGGAACTAGTGGTAATCCTAATCCACCATCTACATACTGCTTTGCTAAATCAGCATTTTGAACAGCTTTAGTCAAATCCTTAAATAAATAACACAACTGAAGCTTGCAGAAAAATAAATACAAAAGTCCAACTCTATCCTTAGCTTCAAGATGAATTGGCAGCATTCTTTTCTCATCATATGCTTGACCAATTAATAGACATGGATTTTCTACAGAGGCAAGCAGATTTAGAACGCTCTGCTGATAAATAGTATTCCAGTTAAACGCTCTTTCTTGTTTGATTTCAGCAATAGCATTACAATAAGTTGCCATCTCCTGTTTAAGACTTACCAAGTCTGTACCAATGAAATATGAAGAGTAGCAATAAGCAAGAAGAGAAAAGGCTGCAAATTCTAAATCTCCTACTGTCATTCCAGTGGAGTAAGCTTCCAATAAAGGTTTTAAAATTTCCTTTGTGTGTTCCTTCCAATGGCAAATATTAGCATTAAATGCCAGAATTATCTTAGCTTTAACTTCTTTAGTATTAAATTTAGTGACTAGATTTACAGCTAATTTCCCAAACTGATAGCCACAATTAATATCTCCAATTACTCCACAGAGAACTATCCCATAATTAACATAAGCAAAGGCAGACAATGGTGCATTTCCAAAATTTAGAGATAAATTGATTTGCTGAATAACAATTAGTAGAAATAGATTTGGAAATGCTTGATATACAACAGAAACGGCATTTGATAGGATACGTGTTGCAGCCAATGGTTGGGACTCTTTCATTTCCGATAGGTGAATTAAGTCTTCAATCTGCCTTCCTCTCAAATTCATTGCTAATTCTGACATTGCTTGTTGCACATCAGACTGGCTAGGATTTTTAGGAAATTCGACCCCTAACTGCTTCAGAACACTCAGTGCAGTATTAACTGCTTCCAATGCTTTATTTTGCGCTCCATAAGCTTGAATTTTTACTTCATAAACTTTGACTTTTTCCAACAGTGTTTGAGCTTGTGTCAACACCACCTGGATAAATTGCTCCATCTGGTCAAAATCACCAATTAGATATGCTACTTCTACTGCTATTTCATGTAAAGATAAAGTAAGTTCATACTTCCTTTGCCAGCTATCTCCTGTTAATAATGTAATACCAGTATTTAAATATCTAATTGCTGCTGCATAAGCTGTTGATGCTAAAGCTCTACGTCCAGCAGTTAAATTCATCGCTGCTAGTTCGTCACGCTCAGTTTGCCCAGTTATTAATTCCACTGCAATATTAAACTGATTAACCAGAACAAAAATATTTTCTTCTCGCTGTTGCAGTGGAATTGACTCTAACAGCAATTTGCCAATTTTTAAGTGAATTGATTGTTTCTTATTCTCAGGAATTAAAGAATATGCTGCCTGTTGTACTCTATCATGTATAAACTTATATGTTATGGATGATTGATTAAATTGTGGTGTTGGAGCAATTGTCGATGAGTGTTTACTATCTTCTACAAATAATTTATAATCTTCACTCTCAGGTATGATTAATCCTTCCTGTACGGCTATCCAAAAATCTGACGCTGTATCAATGGCATCTTTTTCATATACAGTCATCAGAGTTTTGAGATCAAATCTATTACCAATACAGGCTGCTAGCTTCAGAACTTCTTGAGTCCGTTTAGGCAATTTCTGTAGTTGCATAGCCATAAATTCTACAACATCATCTGTAAGAGATAATGTCATAATTTTAGGGAGATCATATTGCCAATGACCAATATCAAAGTAAAATTTAATTAGTTCCTCAGTATATAAAGATTTCAGAAACTGATGAGTAAAAAATGGGTTGCCTTTGGTTTTTGCAAATACCATTTGGGTTAAAGGAACAGCTATTTTTTCGTTACATTTTAAAGTATCAGCAATCAATTGGTTTAAATTACTTTGATTTAATGGTTTCAAATTAATATAATTAATAGTTAACCCAGTCTTTGCAACTTCATTTAATGTTAAATGAAGTGGATGTGTTCTAGACACTTCATTATCTCGATACGCACCAATCAATAAAAAATTTCCTTTTGTTGAACCTATCTTTTCAGATTTATCTAAATTTTTTATATCTGTATATAATTGAGGAGTTTGAATCGAACTTGTTATTAATTCAAGAAATTTCAAAGAAGCCATATCAGCCCATTGCAAGTCATCTAAAAAAATGACAAGAGGGCTTTCTTTACTACTAAAAACTTGAGTAAATCTCTGAAACAATAAATTAAAACGATTTTCAATAGCATTACTGGAAAGGTCTTCAATCGGAGGTTGCTTGCCAATAATTTGTTCTAGCTGAGGGATTACATTTATAATTACTTGGGCTTGATCACCTAATGTAGCAAGAATTTTGGTTTTCCATTGTTGAATTTGAGCATCAGATTCTAATAGCAGTTGACTAATTAAATCCCGAAATGCTTCCACCCATCCTAAAAAAGGAATATCACGTTGAAATTGGTCAAATTTTCCTTTAATTAAGTAGCTACGCTGGTTGGTAATTGGTTTATAAACTTCGTTGACTACAGCAGTTTTACCCACACCTGGATCACCAGCTAATAATATGATTTCTATTCCTTTTAATCCCCCGTTAGAAAAAGAGGTAGAGGAGTTGGCAATACGGTCAAAAGCAGCAAGTAGAGTTTTTACTTCTAATTGACGACCATAGAGTTTTTCGGGAATGAGAAAACGGTCTGAGATATCCCGAGTAGCTAACTCAAAAGAATTTATCTTTCCAGTCTCTTGTAACTGTCTTTTGCATACTTCTAGGTCATGCTTTAAGCCTAGAGAACTCTGATAGCGGTTTTCGGCATTTTTTGCCATCAGTTTGCTAATAATATCTGACAAAATGGATGGAACCTCACAATTAATACTGCTAGCTTTTGGTGCTTCCTTAGCAATATGAGAATAAACTAACTCCATCATGTCGGTAGTGATGAAGGGTAATTGTCCAGTCAAGAGTTCAAAAAAAGTGACACCAAGGGAATAAAAATCACTCCGGTAATCTATACCCCGATTCATTCGTCCAGTTTGTTCTGGAGAAATATAAGCAAGGGTACCTTCTAAAACATTAGGATTGGTAAGACATTGAATTTCTCTTGGTAACAAGGAAGCGATACTGAAATCAATTATTTTAATGTCTTTTGTCGCGGGGTTAATCAGGATATTTGCAGGTTTAATATCTTTATGAATAATACGTTGACGATGCAGTTTATCGAGGATGGAAGCAATTTTGATGCCAATATCAAGAATATCGGTAATGGTTAATGGAGGATTGCTTGTCTCCCTTTTTTCCCATCTACTTATCCACTGTTGGAGAGAAATACCACCACAGTCTTCCATCACCAGTGCATAACCGTTATGATAATTTTCTAAGCTATAGATTTTAACTATGCCTGGAATATCTAAATTTTTAGCGATCGCATATTGATTACGAAATTGAATGATTTCAGTTAAGCTGGGATTCTCACTTCTCATCAGCTTAATGATAACAGGTAGTTGGTCTTGCTCCCTGATACCTCGATAAACAAGAGTTTTACTGCCTAAGTAAATTTGCTCAGTTATGTAATAACCAGGAAAGGGAACTATTTTATCTAACTGTACGAACATTGTTTTTGCCGAGTTTCATATGGTTCTTTAAGCTAGTATTCCCACTAATGAACTATTAAGTACATAGACATAAATATTTATATATTTTTTCAAGCAGATGAAATGGCTGTATTCCAGCACTGTTAAGAGTTCCCTGTTCCCTGTTCCCTCTCTCAATTAGATAATTTATTTTGCATGACTACTTAATCATCATTTACTTTTCTTATGCTTGATCAGTCCCTAATTAATAGAAAAGCCTGCTCTAGCAGGCTGGTAACTATGATTCTAAATAAAATATCTTTCAAGCGAATTCTAAGGAATTTCTGTATCTTTAGTATTGAATTTGTGAGATTTTTATCTTTTTCCAACCATTACCATCCGCACTCCACCCGCAGGAGCAAGAGTAAACCCACGACGCTGGATTTTAACGGGTTTATTCTCTGAATTACCAAGTTGATACTTAGATAAAACCGTTGCTAAGACTAATTTCATTTCCAACTGAGCTAAAGCGTATCCCAAACAGCGCCGACTTCCACCACCAAAAGGTAAGTATTCCCCAGGAGAATACTGTCGCTCCAGAAAGCGTTCTGGTTTAAACTGTTCAGCATGAGGATACAAATTTTCCTGGTAATGCACCAAGTAGATACTTGGCATAAAGGTAGTTTCTGCGTCAAACTCATATCCAGCAATTTTTACCGATGATTTAGCAATGCGTGGGAATAGCACTGGAATCACTGGATACATCCGTAGCGTTTCTTGACAAACTGCTGTTAAGTAAGGAAGTTGAGCAATTTCCATTGGGTTGGGATTATCTCCCAAGCTGTCTAATTCTTGTTGTAATTTTTTTAGAATATCTGGATGTTGGTGAATTTGATAAAACGCCCACGCAAGTGTTGTGGCAGTAGTTTCATGTCCAGCAAATAAAATTGAGAGTAGTTCATCTCTTAATTCTTCGTCGCTCATCGCTTGCCCATTTTCATCCCGTGCTGCCATCATTAAACTCAAAACATCACCACGCTTATCATCTTGTTTTGTTCTTTTCTCTGCAATTTCTGCTTGCAGCAAATCATGGATCTGGGCTTGTCTTTGTTTCATTTGTCCCCAAGGAGTCCATGTTCCCCAATCTTTTTGTAAAAACTTCAAAAATAACATACTGGAGCGCAGGGGAGAATCGGTCATATTAACCCAAGCTGTAAGTAGGGGTTTAAGTTGTTGATAGCGCTCTCCTTCACTTAAACCAAAGACAATTTGTAAAATCACTTCTAAACTAATTTTTTGCATGGTAGAGCGAGCTACAAACGGTTGACCCACTTGCCATTGACTAGTAACCTGCTCTGTAATTAAGCAGATTTGTTTGGCGTAAGCTTGTAGCCTTTCTCCATGAAAAGGAGGCATTAATAATTTACGTTCTCGTCGATGGCGATCGCCGTCCATTAACATTAAAGAATTTTCACCGAGAAGAGGTTCTGCAAGATCGTTCCCACGACCGATATCAAATTTAGAGTCTTGGTTGAAAATTTCTTGAATAGCTTGCGGATTACCAAGAATTACAGCAGATCCGATTCCACCCAGATGGATGGAAAAAATATCTCCATATTTTTGGCTATATCTCTGCTGAAAGCCAATCGGATCCACAATCCAATTTACCAGCTGTAACCAAGGAGGAATGTTGATGGATTTAGGTAAAGTGTTCATGAGAAATAAGGAGTTATTTAATATAAAGTGTATTGTAGGTTTATGAGGTATAGTAGCGTGTGTTAGGGCTAGATAAATATTTCAAGTTGTTTACATAACGTAACCGTAATAAAATTATCGTAGAGAGGTTACATATAACGTCTCTACATAGGGGTAATTAACCCGACATAATATGATTGGGGTTTGCAATGATAGCGTGCGAACAATTATTTTGTTCCAAATCCTATTCCGTTTCGTAATATTAATATTTGTTATCCTCTGTTTCAATTATTACAGTATTTAACTCTGCTTCTAACTGTTCTATAGTTGGTAAGCTTTATTGTAACTCTTCCGGTAAACTATCTCGTAACTGAGAAGTTGAAACACCAATTGGTTGATTCATTGAGTGCAGAGCATATTCTGCAATTATCTTGCTTTTCACTTTACACAAAATCATACCAATAGTCGGCTTATCATCTGGATGACGCAGTAAATCATCCACAACGGCAACATAAAAACTCATCTTACCAGAAAATTCTGGTTTAAATTCCTCAACTTTCAGGTCAATCACAACATAACACCGTAATTGTAGATGATAAAATAATAAATCTATGTAAAAATCTTGACTATCAATTTCCAGATGATACTGACTGCCAACGAAAGCAAATCCTAAATCCAGTTCTAGTAGAAAATCACGAATATGGTTAATTAAAGCTTTTTCTAAATCGCGTTCTTGTGCTTCTTTATTTAAACTAAGAAAATCGAAATTATAAGGGTCTTTTAATAACTGTTATACTAATTCTGATTGTGGCTTAGGTAAAGTTTTATCAAAATTAGTAGTCGCTTTGCCTTGACGATGATATAGTCCGCTTTCTATCTGATGAACTAATACATTGCGACTCCAACCATATTGAATAGTTTGTTGAGCGTACCATTCACGTTCTTTAGCATCTTTAACTGTATCTAAAATACGGACATTATGACCCCAAGGAATTTGTGCAACAAGCTGTTGCACAAATTGCTCATCTGGGTATGCTTCAGTATAAGTGGTTTTGAATACATTCGCTATCGCTCAGTACAAGCTTCGATTTTTGATTATTTTTTGGTTCAAGCCCCGTCCTTTGTGATTTGCAGACGAATACTCTATGTTTAGAGATGGGTTTAGGGTGCGTTGGCAAGGTACTTAAATAAATCGTCGAGGATGGCATTAATCGCAATAACGTCTGCATTGTACCAATGTCCACCGACGAAATAAACCTGATTGCCTTGAACAACATTGAGTTGTTTCCACAAAGGTCTATGTTGAAGTTTCCCCGTCAGTTCCAGGTCTTCTTTTGTACAGCAAGCAACAAAAAAGAGAACATCCCCATCAATGTCAGATATTTTTTCTTCAGATCTATTATCTATATAAAAAAAATCTCCTCTCTGTGCTGGTGGACGTTGCAGCCCAACATCACTTAAAACTATCCCAGAAAAATGCTTTTCTCCAAGTATGTAAATTCCGTATCCTGAATTTGTACTGGCGATAGATACATTCATGTTGTGGCGGCGATCTCCCAACGCTTGCTGGAGTTTTTGAATTCGCTTCCAGTAGTTATTAATCAATTTCTGGCTAACATCTTCTTTGCCCAAAACAGTAGCAAGCTCTTCTAACTGATCTTTCCAGGAAGGAGGTGGAAAAGGCACGTTTAATACAACCGTGGGTGCAATATGAGATAACTGATTGTAGATACGTTGCGAGTTATAATAGTTAGCCAGAATTAAATCGGGTTTAAGTTGTAAAATCTTTTCTAAATTAGGGCTTTCAGTTCCTCCAACGGATTCGATTCCTTCCACTTTATCTATAAGATAACTGGAAAGAGGATAGTTTGCTTCAAACACAGATGCAATCGGTTTAATGCCTAATGCTAAACTATTGGCTAAAGTATCTTCTCTAAGGGCTATAATTCGCTGAGGATTGCGAGGAATACAGGTTTTACCCATCGTGTGTTGGACAACTCGGCAATCCTCAACTCGTTGTTGGGAGCTTGTAACACGCAAGTCTACAGTATTGCTACAAGCTAAAACTGTTGTTACTGTTAAGGCTCCCCAAAGCAGCAGATAGGTAAAATGGCGCAAAGTGATTCTCATGAACGTCTAACTCTCAAAACTGCCATGAAACCGTTCCTTGTAAAGTTAAAGGCTCTGCTGGATAAACAGTCAAATCAGAATAGGCAGATTCAAAATACTTTACATCAAACAGATTCCTAATGTTAAGTGCCACCCTGAATTTATCACGTTTATAAAAAATAGCTGCATCGGTGCGAAAATAACTAGGCAACGTAAACGTATTTGCTAAATCCCCTTGGCGATCGCCCACGTAGAAAAGTCCTAAGCCAAAACCAAATCCTTTCAAATCACCTTTTTGCAATTCGTAAGTCGTCCATAAACTTAAACTATGTTCTGGCACGTTGTTTAAACGATTATCAATTGGGATCGAATTATCTTTTGTAGTGCGAGCATCGGTATAAGCATAGCCTGCAATTATGTTCCATCCTGGGAGGATGCTTCCTGCGAAGTTCAGTTCAATACCACGGCTATTTTGTTCACCTGTTTGAATCGAAAATCCTGGATTATTTGGATCGTTAGTAACAACATTAGAGCGGGTAAGGTCGAAAAAGGCAAGTGTGGCAGAGAGACTATCATTAATATCTGCTTTTACTCCAACTTCATACTGTGTACCACGTCCTGGTTCAAACTGCTCACCATCAACAGCCCTGCCAATCGTTGGAGTAAATGATTTACTATAGCTTGCATAAAGCGAAATTGGAGGAATGGGTTGATAGACAATTCCCACACGGGGACTAAATGCATTCCCAGATTGAAATTGTTCGGTATTGCTAACGCGATCTGTTCTAGTCTGCTCAAAAATATCAAATCGACCACCAAGAAGTAACTTAAAATTTTCCGCAAATGCTACTTGATTTTGAATGTAGACACCCAAAGAATCTGTCAAGGTAGCTTCGTTGCCGCTAAAAATTACCTCAAACCTGTCGGATCGATAATTTGGAGCGAAGAGGTCAAGCGGTGTACCAGTTCGTCCCTCATATTCTGACTGATATTGATCGTATCTGTTCAAATCGACACCGAACAGAAGTTGATGCTTGATGGAACCAGTTGAGAACTTACCCATAATATTCGTACTGAGGTCATAGGTTTGATACCTATCATCCGCATCTTGAACACCACGCTGTATCGTTCGTTGGTCGGGGTCGAGACTCGCGGTAAAGTAACTGTTTCTGTTTCTCAAGTATAAGTGCGAATAGTAAAAGGCATTTCGCAACAACCAATCCTCACTGAATTTATGCTCCAAATTGTACCCAACTCTGACAACTTCTGGACTATAGACACCATCTGGTTGCCCAATGTTACGGTTACTAGGTATCTTACCGTTTGGGTTAGGCAACACAGTGCCAACAGCTGGAACACCATTGAAATAACTCTGATTTATTTTGTTATACTCTCCATCTAGTGTCAAAGTTGTATTTTTACCGATTGCAACACTCAAAGTGGGTGCGATATATGAGTTTTCTCGATCATTAAAATCGACGAAACTGCCTGCCTTCTCATAAGAAGCATTCAGTCGATACAGCGCTGTCTTAGAATCATCCAACGGTCCAGATAAATCAATTGCACCTCGGTAAAAATCATAGCTGCCAATTGCGGCTTCAACAGAATAGAAGGGATCGCGCAGGGGTTGTTTCGTGACAATATTGATAGTACCGCCTGGACTACCGCCACCAAATAGGACTGAAGCAGGGCCTCTGAGAATTTCTATTCGCTCAATATTCGAGAAATTGGTTGATCGACCCCCAAAACGGTCACTCAATCCATTCCTAAGATAATTACCTCCAAAGTCAGTAGCTTCAAAACCTCTAATAGTAAAACTATTAAACTGAGAGTAATTAGCGCCAGTTGAAATCACACCGCTAACATTTTGGAGTGCTTCATTTAGAGTATTAACTTGTTGATCTTTTAGCACCTGTTGCGGCACAACTTGAATTGATTGAGGGACATCTCGCAATGGCGTATCTGTCCGCGTTGCTGTACTTGCATCCGGCGCCCGATACCCATCCTGCTCACCCGTCACCACCAACTCAATCGGGTCATCTTGCTGCGCTGCTGGCTCTTCTCGCGGCGCCTCAGTTGCTGGCTTTTCAGTAGTTTGCGGCGCCTCTGGTTGTGGTTGTGTCGCGGTTGCAGCAGATGCAACCCCAAAAATTAAACCTGCATCATCATCAAACAACTCAACTGTTGGCTGACTTGTCTCACCGACCACCGTCACCCGCACAGTAATTGCATCAACATTCGTAACTGTTATCTCAGTAACACCTGCGAGTGGTTTTTCTGAACGGAATGTAAAAGCTTCACCACTAGGTAAACGTAACTGCCCACCAGAAATATCAGCAATAAAATTATTCCCAGTACTACGATTTACTACTTGTAGTTTATCCCCTTGAGTTGTCTGTAAAATTACCTCTACTCCTTTATCAGTAGGATTCGCCTTTACTCCAGTAATTAATATAGCACCCGCCTGCTCTGCTCCTTGTGAAGGGGGGTTTGCTTGCTCCTGCTGTGACTGTACAAGCATTTGGGCACTGGTGAGCGGAAGTCCAACTTCACTCAGTTGAGGAATTTTGGAACCTCTACTCTGGTGTGTGGATAAAGATGAATCTACAGTATTTAATTGTGATTCCTTTTTATCTGCCCAAGCTGGCTCAGATGCAACTAATACTAAAGCCACTAATCGCCCAAAAGTCACTAAAAAATTATACATAACGCTCACACCTATAGATAAAAATTCTCAAATACTCCTTTAAAGTTAGAGTAGGTTATTTGCTTTCATCGTGTCTATCTGTAGAGCGGTGATTTTTTGTCACATAATTGGGTTTTTACCAAATTGGCACTCTTTTGGCGAAATTCCAAATTTTTTCTTAAAAGCTTTGGCAAAATATCCTAAATGTGTATATCCAACAGCATTTGCCACTTCCGCAACCTGCATCTGTGTTCCAGCTAACATAACTTTTGCTTGCTCCATGCGGTAGTCGTGTAAATAACCAAATAAAGTAGTACCAAATACTTTCCGAAAACAGTACCGCAGTTTGTGATCACCTAAACCGACTAATTCTGCTATTTTCAGTAATGATGGTGGATTTTCGGCTTGACTAATTATGATATCTCTGGCGTGATAAACTTTTTCTATATCTATAGGTCTTAATTTTATAGCTGCTCGAATCGCTTGTTCGTTATGCAAAAATTGATTTAATTGCAGTGCTAATAATTCTAAAACTTTACCTTCTAAATACATCCGCTTCATCATTCCCTGATAGGGTGGTTTAAGAATTTGCTGCAAAAGTACAAACATCGCAGGTGTGATTTCGCCGACGGTAAAATGAAATCTAGGTGGGGAATTTTCGTTTATTAATGCAAGTAAGGGAGTAGGCAGAGATTCAAAGCCTTTACTAAAAGTTTTAAATAGATCAATATTGATTTGAATAAGTATATCTAAACAATGCTCTCCGGCTGAGTATTGATTAATTTCATCTAAGTTGGGTAGATAAGATAAGTAGTTTCTTCCTACTTGATAACTATAATCATCAGGAAGTTCTTTAATTCCTGGTGTGATAGTCCGTACATTACCAAAAATTTGAAACTTAGAACATAATGGGAAAGATTGTCCATGATGACACCAAATTCCGTGATCACAATGATTTTTCCCATCCCCCATTGTCAGTATAAGTCCCGAACGTAACTCTACCTTGTAAGTTAAATAATTAGAAAATTCACATTGATACTGTATAAATTCATCAAATCCATTATAGTTTAGTAACCGCTGACCATTTGTTTTTATAACTTCTTCTTCGTGTTCAAAATCTTCTTCTTGTGTAAATATTACCATAAAATAAAAATGCAAAATATTCTAATTTTAAATAGAGATTAAAGGCGATAATACTTGGGGATTTTTGCTTCCGCATTCATTTAGTCTTAAACGATTTGACGCTCCCCATGCATAAATGCAGGGGATTCTAGCATCGAGTCGCGCTCTTTACTATTACATGCGACCAATAGAAGCATTGAGAGCATCTCTACTTGCGCTGTCTAGCTTTGTTTGTATAATGCTACTTTTTTAGAGTGTAAGTGTGTAAGAGCCACCCCTACCAACTTTACTGTGATGGGATGTTTGTTTTGAGAAGTAATGTTTCTTCATCAGGGTGATAGTTATAATTTAGTAATAATAATATATATCAATAAAAAAGAAAATATAGGAATCCGGTTTGATTTTTGAAAAGAAATTTAGTGTACGTAGTGGCGTGGCAAGGCTAAACCCCTACTATAGCAATCCTAAATCATATATGAGAAGCTAGATTACTGAATTCTTGAAGGATACCACTGGCGAATAAGGGGTAAAACCCCTAATTTATCTACTAATACCCCACAAGGTTGTAGAGACGACCCACTGATTCGTCTCTTTGAGTATCCTGTTGGCACTATTTGTGATCTGACACAGGCGATCGCATTGTTAACTTGTAGTTGCATTAACTTACTCAAATATTACTTGCTATTTAATCGCAATAAACTTAAAATTTGTTTACTACATTAATCAAAATCGCTGTACTGACATCTTATATCATCAGTTACAATTTTATATAAGATACTGATATGGATAATCGTGCGTTAATGCAAAATGCCGTTGAGCAATTACGGAATTTGCGGGGTAAGCTCAAGTAAATCACTGATGCAAAGACTGAACCGATAGCAATTGTCGGTATGGGGTGTCGCTTTCCTGGGGGAGCAAATAATCAAGAAGCTTTTTGGCAACTTTTACGCAATGGTGTTGATGCAATTACAGAAATACCAAGCGATTTAATGATTCTATTACAGCAGAACTAGAAGCTATTGAAGCGCTTTTGAAATAATGGTAACAGATTTTAGCTATGTTTTAGATTGAAGTTAAGGGCTGAAGCTAGGGCAGAGAAGAGTGAGGATTTTCAGACAATAATTTTGTCTTATGAGGTCAGATAAAAAGCTAGTATAATACTTTCTACCTTTGGTTTTAAGTGCAACACTTGTCTTGACCCTAGTTACGCCCTCTACTCACAGTGCTTTTGGATCTATGCCTAATTCTCGCAACTTCGCAGCTAAAAGTTCAGCACGTTGACGTTCAGCTTCAGCACGTTGACTTTCAGTTTCAGCACGTTGACGTTCAGTTTCAGCACGTTGACGTTCAGTTTCAGCACGTTGACTTTCAGCTTCAGCACGTTGACGTTCAGTTTCAGCACGTTGACTTTCAGCTTCAGCACGTTGACGTTCAAGTTCTGCTTGTTCGGAACTCCACAGCAATAAATTACCTGCTTCATCCCACCATCGTAGCCAATTAGTAACCTCTGACCCTAGACGAGTTCCTTGCCAAATCCCTAAAAATAACTCTAATTCTGGAATCCAAAAACGTCCTAATGATGCTTCCTGCAAAGCATATCGGCCATTTTCAAGCCGCCGTACTTCTAAAGTTACTGTATATGGGTCAAAAATCGCGTAAGTGGGAACTTGCAGCACCTGTTCGTAAAAATATAATTTTCCGTAAGGTGGTGAGGGGCGAATTGAGTATTCTCCACACTCACTGTCTGAGAGAAATTCCATCACTACAGCTACAGGTTCACCTTCTGTGTTAGGTGCGTAACTACGGCGAATGACTCCGGTAGCTACTGGTGATACGCTGGGTACGTATAGCCAGTCAGGTGCCTTGACAACAGTTTTTTGATTGATATTAGCGACAAGACCAAAGTTTGATGCAACCAGCATATGCGGTTGAATGCGATTTGCTGCAACTAAAGCATCAGTGAGAGCAGCAGCAAGCAGAGGCTGGTGAATGTTTTCCACAGGATCATCGGGCAGAACAAAGTCGTCTGGGAGTTTTTCCCAGGTAACAACAGGTGATTGAAATTTGGGTGTGGCTAAAACCATAAGTAGCGACCTCCAAAAAACTAATGACTGAAAATCATTAGTACAGGTATTCATTAATTGTAGTTGAATTTTCTTTACAAATGTTTTACAGTGTAGCGCAAATTGTGAATTTGCTACAGTTCTGCCAACCAATCGTCTAAATCAGCCAAGGTTGCAAAATCTAATAAAGCCTCGCTGATATCTGGGGTAGTTTATCCGAATCACTTACATTACGACGCTGAATTGATAATTGCTCACGATTGTTTTGCTTTTGTCGGAGTTGCTCAAATAACAGACGTTTTTCGGGAGAAAGAGCCGCAATGCGTTGACTTAAATGGTTATTGATATCTTCAAGATTTATCTCAAGTTCACTAGCTTATGGGATAATTACGCACATAGCTGATGTACAATTATACTAAAATAATCGCTTTTGTAGTTAAAAGCAAGTAATAAATTATATCAATAAATATCTCTTCCCAAAACAATCGCCACATTTTGTCCCCCAAATCCAAAACTCATACACAGCAATCGCTCCACATTTACCTGACGTGCTGTCATCACAAAATCTAAATCAAATTCTGACTGTTGCAATCCCACACATGGAGGTAAAATTTGTTGTTGTAACGCTAGTAGTGAAAAAGCTACACCTAAAGCACCAGATGCACCTAATGTATGACCTGTAGCTCCTTTTGTGGAACTTACAGCTACACCTTCAGGAAACAAAGTCTGTATTAATAAACTTTCAAATCTATCATTTATCTGCGTAGCTGTACCGTGAGCATGAATAAAATCAATATCAGCTGCTGTTATCTGACTGCGCTCTAAACATTGCTTGATACAGGCGATCGCACTCTTGGCTTGTGGTTCTGGCGAGTTGCTATGATATGCGTCTGCTGTCAACCCAAAACCGAGAATTTCACCATAAACTTTTGCACCTCTCTGCTGTGCTAACTCCGCAGATTCTAAAACAAATACAGCACCCCCTTCCCCTAAAACTAAACCTTCCCGCTGCACATCAAAAGGATAAGCACCAGTCTTTGCCATAGCACCCATCTGCTGAAAGCCAGTTATGGTTAGAGGTGTAATCGGTGCTTCCACTGCACCCGCGATCACTCGTTGACATTGCCCAGATTGAATTAGTAAAGTTGCTTGAGATATTGCCCAAATTCCTGTAGCACAAGCTGCCATTGGTGTCAATACAATACCTCTTGTACCAACTTGACGAGCTGCGGCGATCGCATTCATATTCGGCAGAGTATCTAACCAATCTTCTAACTTGACAGTTGCGTAGTGTTTATTGCTAGCTAATATTTCCCATAAACCTTGATAACTGCGACTTGAACCAATTACTACAGCACAATCAAGTAAAGGTGGTATTAAATTAGCATCTTGCAAAACATCAGCCACAACCAACTGAGTTATTTTTTTTAACTCAACTGGTTGCTGACTAATCAAACCTAAAGGACATGGTTCTAACTCTAAAAAAGGTTGATGAAATCCAATCCCAGATTGACCTTTGATTAACTGTCGCCAACTGTCCTCTAGGTTTCTACCTAGTGCAGAAATTAATCCAATACCAGTGATAACGACCCTGACCATCGGGTTAATAATTATCCAGGAGTTTTGAGATTTTCTGCACCTTGAGTAACTTTCGCTGAGTCAATGCGATCGCCTTGCTGAATTTTGTTAACTACATCCATACCCTCTTTGACATAGCCAAAAACAGCATAGTTACCATCTAAAAAGCCTAAATCTGCTAAAGCAAAGTAAAATTGTGAAGAAGCAGAATCTGGCATTTGCGATCGCGCCATTGCGACAGCACCTTGTTTATGGGTTAGAACAGGCTGCTGAGTAGTAGCATCAATTGGCTTACCATAAACAGGCTCAGTAGCACCTTTTGCTTTAATTTCTAAAGGTACATAACGTTCAGTACCAGTTTTTGAGTCAATATAACCACCTGTTCCTAAAAGTTGTGTTGGAGTTTTGGGGTCTTTACTCTTAGGATCTCCACCTTGAACAACAAAAGGTTGGGGTTGACGCACAACTCGATGGAAAGATAATCCATCGTAAACACCTTTTTGCACTAAATCAACAAAGTTGCCTGCGGTGACAGGAGCGTTGACGCCATCAACTTCAATAGTAATAGGTGAACCTTTAACAGTCATGACTACGGTAGCCGTGCCTTCGAGTCGTGGTAAATTACTCATTCCAGGAATACTCTCACTACTAGTAGTTTCAGATACAGAGGTTGCCTCTGTAGTTTCTGTTGCTTGATTGATTGCATTTGCATTAGCTTCTAGGCTTGTGGAACCTGGGGAAACAGAATTAAGAGCAGTCTGTTGTCCCGAGCATCCTGTCACTACAAGTACACTAACAATCAAAAGTGTAAATAAAAACTGTGATACCTTCAACGACATTGCCAATCACATAATCAACCACCGTATCTTATCCTGCCAATTTGAAAAAGGTAAAAGTTAAGTTAGTTTTTTATCGATTGGAGTGCAAACAATTGTTAAATTTATAGATTTAAAATTCTTATAGCCCTTCTAGAGGAACACCTAGAAACCGTGCTAAAGAAGCACCTTCAGTTTCCAAATCTTTTAAAGACAATGGTTGACCAACACGTGTTAAGGGAATATCTCGCCGACCTTTAATTTTTAAATAAAGTGCGCGACGGGGATTAATGCCTTCTTTCATATCGACTTTGACAGATTGTACATCTTGAGTACGACAATCTATCTGGATTCGGCGATTTTTACCAGGAAATCCCCAACGGAAAATTTTGATAGTACCTGATTCTCGGTCAAACTCGTTGTAGCCACTGCCTACATCCCATAGAATCACTAGCCACAGGTATAAAGCTAGAAGTAAGCCTGCAACACCGTACAACCCCATGACAAGTCCTTGGGGAACGAATATCAGTTGAGTTGGATCCGTGACTAAAAGTAAATTCACTTTCAGGTAACTAGATATTCCTGCTAGTAAAAAACCTGTAGATCCCATTGTTACGACAGTTGCCCACCAGTAATTGCTAAACCGACGAGAACCGAGAACCTTTTGATGTAACACGGGTGATCCAGAGCGATCGCCGTTAGGCAAATTGCTTTCGTTAACAGTTGTTGATGCCGTCATTGGACTTCAGTAGAGGCTCATTAGTTGTTCTCTATTAACAAGTGTGCCATTTTAGGACAACTTAATGCAAGCTGGGCGACAATTAAAATCGGAAGATTTTGTTAAGGAATGCGGGGTATCGGGTAAAGATTTCTGAGAAAAGCTGTGTCAGATTGTAACGTTTGTGATATTCATAGTTAATAATAGGATTGTAATTGATACCCAAATCACTAACTTGAGTTGGGACAAACTCTGAGTAATGTGATAAGTTAAGAATCATTAAGCTACGCAAACTGGATTACCAGTAAGTGGTAGTGATTCTGGCAAAAAGACTGAGAATGCTAACTGAAAAAGTAGGGCTTCTCATAATCTCAGTTAGTTGAAAGCTACTGAGGATGCCAAAAAGTTAATTTCTCACGGTAGTGGTCTTAGTGCCCGACGTGAATAACTTTGCAATTTTAGTAAACAGAGGGTTTTAGTCCGATGACCATCGCAGTTGGACGCGCCCCCTCAAGAGGGTGGTTTGACGTTCTAGACGACTGGTTAAAGCGCGATCGCTTCGTATTCGTAGGTTGGTCAGG
>Ga0224723_1000719_pt1 | contig 21869 bp, 22 predicted proteins | sample Balambano_FR2_Me_FD_161647 | JGI IMG/M metagenome (GOLD analysis project Ga0224723, IMG submission 161647) | Freshwater sediment microbial communities from Lake Towuti, South Sulawesi, Indonesia - Balambano_FR2_MetaG | ecosystem: Environmental > Aquatic > Freshwater > Lake > Sediment | place... | reverse complement strand
GGACACCTGTAAAAAGAAAGCTCCCTGGAGTTTAGGCTGAAGTTTATCGAATGCTTAACAGCCCTCTAGGAAGCGATGACTTTAGCCTACGCGAGTGAACTCACCCTTGAACAGTACCAGTTGTTTGCTTCGCTGCTCAGCCCCGCTCACCCAACGGGTAGAGCGCGCAGCGTCAATCTAATGCAGGTTCTGCAAGCGATTCTTTACGTGTTGATGAGCGGTTGTGCTTGGCGCTTGTTGCCCAAGACCTACCCGCCCTATTCAACGGTGTACTACTACTTCCGCAAGTGGAGAGACGACGGCAGTTGGCAGCGCATCCACGACCATCTCGTTCTGTGGGTGCGCCTGGATGCCAATCGTGACCCGACTGCGAGTGCCGCGAGTTTAGATTCCCAAAGTGTTCCGAGCGCCGTCATGGTCGATGCAGCGGTCGGGTATGACGCAGCCAAGAACATCAAAGGGCGCAAACGCTTTACGCTCGTGGATACACTCGGGTTGCTCATTGCCGTGCGCGTTGTTGCGGCTAACACGCCCGAACGCCAAGGAGCCAAACAATTGCTTAATCAACTCAACCAGGAACGGCAGCGTGTGCCTCGACTGGTTCGCATCTGGGTCGATGGCGGGTTTTCGGGTGAAGACTTCCTGATGTGGGTGATGAATACTTGCCGCTGGAGGATTGAGGTTGTGCTGCGCCCGGAGAATGCAAAAGGGTTCGTCTTGCTGCCCAAACGCTGGACAGTCGAGCGCACCTACGGCTGGCTGCACTGGTGTCGCCGCCTCAACGTCGATTATGAGCGCTTGCCCGCTTCATCTGAAGCCTTTATCCACATTGCGATGATTCGGCTCATGCTCCGCAGGCTAGCCTAAGCTTTTTTGACCTTCTCCGTATTTCCAAATATCCTCTAAGATGTCGTTATCCTCCCTTGGAATTTGAAGATTTCTTAGTCATTGAATCTTACAAACATCTCTCCAGCTCCAGTCCCGTGAGCAACTGGAGCCGCATAACGGTTGCAATCAGCGGCGGCAAGTGGAACTGAACTCCGCACCAGTTATGTTTCTCCGTCCGCTGCATTGCAATTGTTATACGGCTGTTAGATACAGCAGATCAGTACTATCAAGTAGTTTGATGATTTCCAAAGCTGCTGCATTCCTAAATGCGGCAGGTAAGAATTCCAACACACTAACACCCACTATATCAAAATTACTTCTCAATTCAGCTAATAAATCTCTGAGCTTTTCTATAGAGATTCCACCTGGTGTTGGACAGGCAACATAAGGAAACTCTTCAGGCTCGATAACATCCAAATCAAGATGGATGTAAAGCTTATTACAGCCAGTTTTATCCAATATTGAGAATAACTGATCCCCATCCCCACTATTTATTTTTTTAGCAGAAAAGACGGATAATTCTTCTTCCTCTACAAAACTCTTTTCAGGTAAGTCAAATTCCCTAGCTCCAACAAGAAACACTTGCTCTGGACGTAATGTTGAGAAGGCTTGATTCACAATATTCGTGTTGCCTTCACCCAATAAAACGCGCAACGGCATTCCATGAAAATGAGCACTAGGTGACGAACTAGGTGTATTTAGATCTCCGTGAGCATCCAACCAAATAACACTTAAGGCTTGATCATATCTCTTGTTGAGAAAAGAAACTGGAGCAATTTCAACGCCACAATCCCCTCCAATTGTCAGAATACGCTTCGGATTGTGAGATTGGATCACTCTACAAGCATCTAAGAGTTGAGAAAGAATTTGGCTGTAGCCAAGAATGTTTCCCTCTGTGACTAGCGAATAAGTTAGAGCAGTAGGAATTTGATTAAAAGAAATTCTATTGTGCAGAGATTCATAGAGAAGCTTGGCACCTTCGTAAAGCTCAAACCTTGCTGAACCTTGCCATTGTGGAAAAAAGAGGTTCAAGGTTTCGTGTAAAAATTCTGTCATCGATAGCTCGCTAAATTCTAGATACTGACAGATAACTCTCAGTAGACCATCCTAACCGATAAATCGAAGCCGCATAACGGTTGCGGTCAGCGGCTGCCAAAACCTCGAACTCAGAACCAGCGGCTTCCTTCAGTCCGCTGCACCGCAATTGTTATACGGTTGGCATCATCAATGATCTTAAGCTAATTGCCTAGCCATGATTAGCAGACTCTTCAATAGCCCAATCAACCAGATTAAAAGCTTGTAACATCCTTAATGATTCTCGACCATCAATGACACAGTAATGTCGTGGATTAGAAGGCTGTGTAGCAAAGACTTTTAGCGTTTCTAAGACGACTGGTAATATGTCATGGCAATGCTGAATGACTAGAACGTTGGCAGGCTCTTTAGACAACCTTACAATTTGATCCCCATTTTTCCCCAAATGCCTAAGCGTCATTGGTGAATATTTAGCTGGTCCTTTTAACAAAAACGTAGCCGACAGCCTACGTTCCCGAATATGGAGATGGGACGTGAAAAAGTCTGATGATTCACCACCCCAATCTTTCGGAGTTGATTCTGCTAATATCTTGCCTAAACACTGCTTAAAAACACTTTCCTTAATGAATTGCATCTTTTCATTTGAGCTTGGTAAAGGATATTGCTTTACTATCTCAAACTCTTCAAAATCTTCAAGATATAATTGATAAAAGTCTGTATATTTTTTCCACAGTAAATCTCCCGTTTCAACGTCAGCCAAATATGGATATCCAATTAGCAAAGGATGAAATATTAACGTATTGTCATTTTTGGCATAAAACTGTGCTACTACTGCAAAATCTCCACCTTGAGATAAGCCTGATTTTAGAGTATCAGACCTAACTTTGTCAGAAGTGATATGGAATTCAACATTATAATCAATTCCTTCAATGCTTTGGCATTCAATCACTACGCGCTTAGACTCGTAAATTTTCTCACAGGGTAGAACATGAACGATGGAGCAAAACAGTTGACCACACTCATCCAGCAAAACCTGTTGTAATGTCTTGATCTTATTAACTCTGCAAAAGTCTAAGGTGATTCTTGAATATATGTGGTCTATTAAAACTTCCTTGCGCCATTCAGGAGTTTGTGCAGGTATATTTGCGATTTGCTGATTAATGATTTCTGTTCCTGTTTGCCCCAAAATTGCTTCGATTTTTCGATGATGCACAAAACCAGGGTCTACTACAAGGGTTGTGTCTTTCATGAAACTTCTGTTTTGTTGCTGAAGCTACAAGTAACTTGAACTTCAACGGTAGCAAATTAACTTTCGGTAATGCCACCACCGAGAGTCGAAGCCGTATAACGTTCCTGCTGAGCGGCTGCCAGTAGCTTTTGCAACACCACCAGGATCTCTCAATAGTCCGCTCCAGCCGGGTTGTTATGCAGCTGGCAATTATACTGAACATTATTCTACAAGTTTCCAATAGAACTCATCTCTTGGATCTATCGCTTTGGAATTAGAATATGATGTCAATTTATATTTTTTGGAAATCCTACAGATTTTGTTTGCGCCAAATACATTGGAGGTGTAGTAAACATCTAGTCGAACTCTATAAGATTTCTCTATGGAGATGCAGGAATGGATCTTTTGATCCTCAATAGATACCGGGGGTGCAGGTTCATAATCTCTCTCTTTGAGCCATTGAATTAAATCATCACTAGACATACCAGATGGCACAAAACTTTCAAGAGGTTTAAGTCTTGTAAGTTTTTCTACAGTGTAGGTAAACCATCTACCTCTAAATACGCTGAATTCTAGCCATCTTCTAATACCAACTTCTATTCGCAGATCATTAGCTGTGATTTTGTCGCTTTCGTTACGGACATCGTAAACAGGCAGTGTATATCGATTAGGCAGATAAAGCTTTGCTTTTATTTTCGGATAATTAGAGGCTAAAAATACCCTTCTTGAGTTCCAAAAATTCCCCCATGTAGCTACAAGAGCAAGTAGAGATATACAAAAGGAGAAAACAGCAAGGTTTTCTTGTATAAGCTTTAGATTCACTTGGATGGGTTGCATTTAGGGTCGCGCGCTCTGCCGCTCTGATGTTTAGTCAAATTTACATCTAGATCAACCGAGCGGCAAAAAACAGTTTAACTTTGGACACCAATAGATAAGCTTCAAATACTACTCCACTCCATAGTCAAAGCCGCATAACTATTATTAGACTGAAAATTTCTGCATAAGATCCTGTATGGGGTGATTAGACGGCATGATTCGGCATAACACCCCCATTCCATAATTCGGCGGAAACTTTCCGTACAATACCCTGGTGTGGGATCTTAAGCAGAATCTTTCCGCATATCTTCCGATTTCTTACAGAGATGGTAGATGTACTATCGACTACACAGTACATCTACTTCTCCTTGATGCAGCCACCTCCCAAAAAGTTGTTAGACCCGGTGCGTGATGCGATTCGCCTCAAGCACTACTCCTATCACACTGAGAAAACCTACCTGCAGTCGATTCGCCGCTACCTCCTCTTTCACCACAAGCGCCCTCCCATGGAGAGGGGCAAAGCCGCAATTGCAGCCCTTCTCACATCTTTAGCAGTCCAACAACAGGTGGCAGCTTCAACGCAAAATCCAGCGTTGAGTGCCCTGCTGTTTCTCTATCGAGAAGTGTTCAATCTAGACCTAACAACGATCGCAGCCCCCCACCCGGATTGAGCCGTTCTAAACCACGCCCTGGCGCGGCAACGATAAGAGAATCGTACAGCCACGGTCATTTTGCCCGGTTCGCTTGGCATAGGTAGCGCTGGCTGATCGAGCAGGGCAGGCAAAGTCCACGCGCTCGATCGCCACTGGAGCAACCGTTCGGGCGGCTGAGCCGATCCCGCCAGGGTCGAGCGCCCTCGCTGAGCCGCTTGACATGCCCGTGCAAATGCGGTAACTTCTTTGCTTAACGCTGCTGCTGTCGAGGCAGCAGGCAGCGCGGACGCCCAAAAATTTAGTCAGCGCGACTCGGAAATTGTTGGCAGCAACTCCGAGCCGCTAACCCAACCGACTGTTCAGAGCAGCCAGGTGGGCTAAGGGAGCATTTTAGCAACCTCTAGCCGCCTCGAATTGTGATGCATCGACGGGGTGGCTAGATTTTTGGGTTTTCCTTCCCACCTACACCAAGGAAAACCCCAATGAACGAATCCACCTGGAGCGAGAGTCAGTCAGCCTTACTCCAACTGGGCAGTGCGATTGCCAATCCGCTGACGGGTCGAGCGCCAGTCAAGCATCTGCTGATTGGCGCGCCGCCTGCTGTACGCATCACGATTCACCGACTGCACGTTTTGGGCTACGCGGAAGCAGGCGATTGGAGTACGCTGCTGGCGCTGCCCGACCAGCCGATCGTGATCACCCCAAAGCCTGGCGATGCGATGAGCAGTTTGATCAAATACCTCAAGCTGGTTGATTAAGTCGAGGCGAAGCCGTTCCCCCATGGGGGAATTGCGTAACAGTGGCTCGTTGCATTCGCTCCCTGGAATCTCAATGACTCCAGGGAGCTAAACCGCCAAACTTTATCCTCAAATTGGATTGCGATCGCCAATCGCTAACTCTCGAAAACGATTTATTCTGCCCACTTCCGCAGCAGATTGGCGATCGACTTGGAAACCAAGTCAAACTCAGGCGTTTTGCCGTCTTTGGCAAACAGGGCGCGGCGGGCGGTGTCGAGGTCAAACAGAATTTCGCGCTCATTGGCATCGCGCACCAGGCTTTGCACCCAGCCGATCGCCACCAGACGGGTGCCCTGGGTGACGGGTTCGACTCGGTGCAGCGTCGTTGAAGGATAAACAATCATTGCGCCTGCCTTGAGCTTATAGTCGCGTTCATCGTCTGCTGATTCAATCACCAGTTCTCCACCTGTGTAGGCAGCAGGCGGACTGAGGAACAGCGTAAACGACACATCCGATCGCCAGAAGGCGGTGTCTCCCATCAAGGCGTTGTCGGTGTGTCTGCCATACGACATGCCAACGCTGTAACGGCTAAATAGAATGGAATGAACGGTTCTGGGACGCACCGCTGTCTGAAACAAAGCGTTGCGATGTAGCGCGGCTTTGACCAGTTCCTTTAAGTCTTGAATCCCAGGTGTTCCGGGCTTGAGCTGTTGATTATGTTTAACCAGTTTGGCGTGCCAGCCTGCAGTGAGCTTACCGTCTACAAACTCAGCCTGTGTCAGAGCAGCGGTGATTTGCTCGACTTCTTCTGGAGCCAAAACATCGGGGATTCTAAAGAGCATGGCGGCGATCGGGGTTTGTCAATCGGGAGTTGCGTTAAATTTGCCAGCACCGCTTGATCCAAGCCAGACGTTCTTGCCGAGATGCGGTGATTTGTTTAATCACACTCCAAATTTGAATCACGGCAATTGCACTATAAGCCTGTACTTCTAAGGGTTGCCCTTGCTGACACCAGCAGGGAATTGATAGTTGCTGTAACCGATAATATACGTCCCAACGATCGACGCGATCGATTTGAATCAAAATCGTTGCGCTCTGCTCTAACTGCGGTTCTCGCGATTCCATCACAGCGCCTCCCAAAACTGCGTGATCGATGCTCTGCTAACAAAAACTGGGCGGTGGGGGCAGTCGAGCGGCTGTTCCCCACCGACAGAAGCAACGTCGCTTACAACTCGACAACCGGGCGATTAGCGCGATTGCAGTTGGAAGGCTGGCGTTAAGCTATCGGGAACGAGGAAATGGCTGTTGTGGAAGGCACGCTCTTCGGTTTGCAGCAAAATGCCTTCGAGCAGGTAGCGGGTGGCTCGATCGCCCAAACTTTCAGCCTGCGCGGCTAATCGTCTCAGCAAATCAATGATGGCTTGCTCTGCAGTCAGGTCATGCTCTAACATTTGCCGAGCGCTGAAGATGCCGTCGGGTTCGGGTTCAAAGCAGCATAATTCTGCCAAATGACCAAAACCTGCCACCGGAACTCCACCCAAGCCATCCAATCGTTCGCCGATTTCGTGAACATGATTGCGAACTTGTTCTGTCGTTTCTTGAAACCAGTTGTGCAGCATGTAGAACTCGCTGCCTTTCACCACAAAATGGTGTTTTTGATATTGCAGGTACAGCGCTTGAAAGCTAGCGAGCGCCAGATTTAAGCCTTCGCAGACTGACGTAGTAACCGTTGTTTCGAGCAACACGGCGTTCTCCGTCACTTCACCCCAGGCTTGAACCAGATTTTGAGCAGTGGTCATACTAATCTCCACAGATTTTTGAGTAGTGCAAAGATGCCCAGATTGGTTGCATAAGACAGCGGTTGCGGTGCCAGATGCAAACGTCCCTGAGTGTCTCGTTTGAGCGAAACTGTATCGCCGACTCGCAGCAGACTGACTGCTGCACAATCAGCGGGAACCCAAACCCCTAACTGCCTGCCGTCGATCGTTTCAAACACAGCATAGAGGCGCTGCCCCAGTGCCGTCGAGCAGTGTTTTAGCAGAATGACTTGAGCTTCTATCAGCATGAGCAGTTTTTGATGAACGGTGACAGCTAGCTGTATATCTCGATCTCAGATACTAGCCCCTGCACCTCTGATGGCGTTTTGGCGGGTGCAGCAGGCGGATTGACCGAAGCCCACGCAGTTTTAAGTTCTTCTAAATTGGTGGTGATGGCTGCATGGTCTTCGGGGCGTTCCTGGCTCATCTGATCGGCGATCGTTTGATAGAGCTGGTCGGCATAGAGCACAAAGCCTCGTGAATCCTGATATTCGACAATTTCGACAAACTTGCCGTCGGCGATTGCCGCTTCATATTCCTCTGCTGCCGTTGCTAACATGCGGTTGATCACCGCCATCACAAACTCTGGAGACTGACGCTGATCTTCGGGAAGGGCAACGATCGCCTGATCGATCGATTGCATCGCTGCATCGTAAGCCTCGGCAGTCTGAGCGCTATCGGGTGCTGATTTTGCCAGGTCGCTCAGTTGATTGAGCGTCGATTTAAACTCAGGCACCGTGCGCTGGCTCAGTTGGTCTTCGATCGCGCCGTATAGTTCATCGACCGGATGAGCAATGTGCGGTTCAGCCTGCTCGTAGTTCCCCTGATTCATCAATTCTTTGGCGACGATCAGGTGTCCTTTCATCAATCCCAGCGTTGTCATGTAGTCAGCACCCACATCGCCTGTCGCAGCAGATTCGCCGCCTTCACCACCCTCACCACCTTCACCGCCCGCATGATGATCAGTCGGAGAGGCTGTCGTTGCAGGAGCTGTGGTTGTGTCAGTGGTGGTTGTCTCAGGGGTACTTGTTTCACTGGCGGCTGTTTCGCTCTCCTGTCCTGAATCAACGGCTGGACTGCCGCAGGCACCCACTGTCGCTGCTAACCCCAGCGCTAAAAAGAGTTCTATGGGCTTTGGTTGCTTCATTAACTTTCCTTTCCGATTCAGCATGCTTGTGGAACGCACAGCCCTCAGATTATGCTTACTGCAAGTATTTGTCAACAAAATTGTGCAACTTTTAAGAAGATTTAGCGCTAAGTCGCCTGATAGCCGCCTGACCGCCATCTGATGGCGGCTAGTGTGCGTCAAAAGTCTTTGGAGGAGTTAAAGCCGCTCTACAGGGAGTACGTCAAACATCCCCATGCAGCCGTTTTCAGCGATTGCATCCTGATGGGGATGAAACATGTATTGACCAGGATAGGGATATGAGAATTCCAAGATGTGTCGCTCTGCTGTGCCCATTGTGATGACATCTGTTTCCTCAGCCGCTGTTAGCGTGCGCCCGGTGCGAAAGACCTGAAACAGGTTGGCATGAATGTGAAACGTGATTGCTGGATCAAACTCAATCATGTTGAGCACATATAGTCGAATACGTTGATTTTGATAGATGGGAATTGGGTGATCGCGGTAATAGTTGGGAATGCCATTAAAGGCGTAAAGCTCGTTACGATCGTCATTATTAATGTCATAGCCGCCCATCACTAACACCATCTCATCGGCAGCCGGACGACCGTCACGCGGGTCGATAATCAACATGCCATACAGTCCTTTGCTGATGTGGCGCGTCACGGGCGGAATATGGCAGTGATAGGGATGCACGCCGTAGGGTTTGGCATCGAATTCATAAACGGTTGTTTTACCGTGACGCACCGGCTGCACGCCATCCATGGCTGCTGGATGCACGCCGTGAAAATGTATGCTGTGCGAATGTCCGTCTGCGTTGTGAAAGATGACGCGAATTCGATCGCCCTCTGTGGCTCGCAGCGTTGGACCAGGAACTCGCCCATTCAAATTCCAGCTTACAAATGAAACCGCAGGATTGAGCTGAAGCGTTGTGCTGTTGGCAGTGACTTCAAACTCACGCACGATGCGTCCCTGCTCACGCTTGATCGTACCGTGATCAAAGGTTCGCAGAAACTGCAAGGGATTGAGCGTTTGACTGAATGTGGCAGCCGTATCTGATGCGATCGTAGCGGGCAGCGGCGGAATGGCGATCGATTGTCTCGATCGAGACTGCTGACAGGCAATTGCCGCCCCCGAAATTCCGATTCCGCTCAGACCCATTTTCAGCACTCGGCGACGACTCCATCGCACTGAAGCTTCAAATTGATTTGTCATATGTATTGCAATTAATCCCCAATTAAGGAGGATACCGCAATTCCAGTTTGTGAAAATTATTTGCAATTGGGGATTCGCGGCAAAATTTCTGAGTTCTCGAATCTCCTCCAACAGCTAATCCCCAAAAATCTGCCTCGCAGGACACTCTTATGAAGCAGTTTGATTGGTAATATGTCTAGTCTCCTGCTTCACATTGCAGGCACAAGACATCGATCGCTAGCACTGGTCAGGGGGTATCTAAGGTGGACATACCAGACAAACCAGACAAAACGCCAGACAAATTCACGGCAGCTAAACGCAGACATATTGTTCTTACGTCTCATCCCAGTCGATTTGGTCCCAAACCCATTCCCATTGAGTGGGGAGCGGCAGACCCGCTGCAACGCGGTCCTGTGATCGCCACGTTAACCGACCCGACTCACCGCAATGTTATCGGCACGCATTCTGGCTCTTATGCGATTTATCGAGCGCTTGCGGTGGCTAGCGGCGTGTTAGAGGCGCGGCACCGGGCTGATCTGACCAACACGGCTCCTGCGGTTCACGTTGGTCCTCATTCCAGTTGGGCAGACTCCGACAAGATTGTGTCGATCGACCCGTTTGGGGCGCTGGTCGGGGAGGTGTACACGCCCTTTTATCAGCAGGGTTACGACATTCGCCCGACGATCGCCATTACCCGCGCCCATATCAACATGCCAGAGCTACAGGAAGCCGTTGCCAAAGGGCGGCTATCGGTGGATGGGCGAATTATGAAATCGAGCGGCGACCTGGTCGTCACCAAAGCGGCAGTCGAACCCGTGTGGTATCTGCCTGGGATTGCCAAGCGGCTGGGCGTAGACGAAGGTGAACTGCGCTACACGCTGTTTGAGCAAACCGGAGGCATGTTTCCTGAACTGGTGACTCGTCCCGATCTGCATGTGTTTCTGCCGCCGATCGGCGGCATCACGCTCTACATGCTGGGAGATGTCGCAACGATCGCCGACCCCGACAAGCCGCTGACCGTGCGCGTTCACGATGAATGCAATGGTTCTGACGTATTTGGATCAGACATCTGCACCTGCCGCCCTTATCTGGTGCATGGCATTGAAGCTTGTGTGGAAACCGCACAGCAGGGCGGCGCAGGCGTAATTATCTACTTCCGCAAAGAAGGGCGGGCACTCGGAGAAGTCACAAAGTTTCTGGTGTATAACGCCCGCAAGCGGCAGGAAGGCGGCGATCGAGCCGATGCTTACTTTAGCCGCACTGAATGTGTAGCGGGCGTGCAAGACATGCGCTTTCAGGAGCTGATGCCCGATGTGTTGCACTGGCTGGGCATCACTCGCATCGATCGCTTTATCTCAATGAGCGACATGAAATACAACGCGATCGTCAATTCTGGCATCACGATCGTCAAGCGAGTGCCGATTCCCGAAGCGCTGATTCCTGCCGATGCCAAAGTCGAAATTGAAGCCAAAAAAGCCGCAGGCTACTACACAGAAGGCAGGGTGCCGGATGCCGCTCTGCTGGCACAAACGCAGGGGCGAGGTTTAGCAGATTAGGCAAACTGTGGGTTAAACCAAAAGCTGATAGAAAAACCCGATGACTCCGCCTGCCAGCACTAGCCAGGCGGAGTTGATTTTAAAGCGAAACACCACGATCGCACTGACAATTGCCACAACGATCGTTAAGGCATCGACCAGTGCCGTTTGCGCGAGCTGCCAGGTGACAGCAGCCATGAGTCCCAGTGAGGCAGCGTTCACGCCGTCTAGAAAGCCAGATGCCCACGGCGACTGCCGCAGCCTGGGCACCCAGGGATTCACAACAGCAACCAGCACAAAGGCAGGCAAAAAGATGCCGATCGTTCCGGCGATTGCCCCAGCGTTTCCAGCAAGCAGATAGCCGATAAACGTCGCTGTCGTAAAAACCGGACCCGGCGTGAGCTGCCCGATCGCGACGGCATCCAGAAGCTGTTGGGAAGTCAGCAACTGCGATCGATCGACGAGGTCTCGCTGCAAAAATGCCAGCAGCACGTAGCCACTGCCATAAAGCACTGAGCCAATTTTGAGGAAAAACAGAAACACGTTGAACCAGCCAATTGTTGCAGGAGCTGCTTCCCGCACCTGTGCCAGCATGCCCGACAGCGGCAGCAGCAGTGCCGGTGTCACGCCGTTGCTCGATCGCCAGCGGTAAATCAGCATCACCGTCAGCCCTGCCGCCAGCAGCAGCAGAATTTCGTTGATCCCAAAAAAGTAAAGGGCGAGCACCACAGTGCCAGCAATTGCGGTCGGTACGCCTTTGACCGCAGACCTACCCAGCTTCCACAGCGCTTGCAGAACGATCGCGATGATCACAGGCTTCACGCCGTAGAGCAGCCAGCCGACTTGTGGCAACGTTTGATAGCGAGCGTACACGGCTGCCAGTGCCCAAACAATCAGCATTGCCGGAACAATAAAACAGGTGCCCGCGATCACTAATCCCCGCCAGCCTGCGCGCTCATAGCCAATGTGAATTGCTAGCTCGGTCGAGTTAGGACCAGGAATCAGATTGGTCACGCCCAACAGATCCAGCAGTTTCTCGCGGCTGAGCCACCGACGGCGCTTGACGACTTCGTCATCCATCAGGGCGATGTGGGCTACCGGACCGCCAAACGCGATCGTCCCCAATTTGAGAAACACCCGCGCCAGCTCTTGCAACCGCTGTCGTTTTTGTGGGGGCGACAGCTCTCGATAGCCAGCAGATTGAGATTCAGTTTGATCCGCCTGCGACAAAACGCACCTCCAGCCGTACAGCAAACCTAAAGTTTTTTCTAGTCAACAGCTCTCAATTTAGGATACAGAGATTGCGTTTGGCTTCTTATCGTCTCAGCTTTTGGTTAGCGTCAGGTTAACGATACGATGTTCGGATCAGTGCTCAATTTAGACTGAGGGCGATCGTCAAGATCACCCCCAAGAAAGAACCGAAACGAGTTGCTTGGCAACACGATAGAAGTAGGGTAGACCAATCAAACAGCAGAACTTTATACAATCAAAACACACGATGCAGTCTTCACAAAACTCCCGCATCCTCATCGTGGACGATGTGGCAGATAACGTACTTTTATTGCAAACAATTCTAGAAGCAGAGGGCTACCAGGTTGAAACTGCCACCAGCGGCAGAGCGGCACTGATGATGCTGCAACAAGCGGAATACAACTTGGTTTTGCTGGACGTGATGATGCCAGATATGAGTGGCTTTGAAGTGACACAGCAAATTCGCCAGAATTACAGACTAGCCACGCTGCCCATCCTGCTGATCACAGCCCACGATCGCACCACAGCTCACCAGGGCTTAAATCTGGGAGCAGATGATTTCGTCAGTAAACCCGTTGATTTTGACCAACTGCTGACAAAAGTAGAAAAAAGCCTGCAAGCTCACCGCCAGAACCCAGAAAAAAAGATTTTTAAGCCATCTCTAAGCCACTGTGCTTAGCCAGATACTATGCCTAACCAGATACTGTGCTTAGCGACGTTTTTAGTCAATGTTTGTCACCGCTGTTTATCTCTGTGAAAAGCTTATCGCTCCAGATTGGCTATTGGTTTGTTAGCGTCGATCGCGCTTGTCAGACGAGCGGCACTCATCTCACCGTTACTGATGCGCTGCCACTGCGATCGAAGCGGGAAGCAACGGTGCTGCTCTAACTTTTGGCTGTGTGTTGCTCCTTACTAAGAAGGAGGTGCACAGCAGTGAGACAACCTCTAATAGAGTTAGAACGGTAATTCCAGGTGCAATCGATCGTGCGTTGGTCTGTCCAAAACCAGCGGTTTCCTGACAAAGTTCTGCTGTTGTTCTCATGGGTGAGGATATAAGAGGTGCTCCGCTTTCAGATCCGTGCTGCCTGTGTTGCAGTCGGTGTCGTTGCTTTGACGCTGCCATTTAAGCTGGTCATCGAACGCTTCGTTCCGGTGGATCATCTTTTTCTGCTATTTATTCCTGCAATTGTCGTTAGTGCCTGGTGTGGCACGTTAGCAACCGGACTCCTCAGCACCGCTCTGGCAGGCGTGATCGCCTATTACAACCTTGCTGACCCGACCTTTTCTCTGATCACATCGAAGCTGGGAATCTCGCCCAGCCAGCCCAGCGTTCAGTGGATGCTTGCCCCAGAGCACGATCTGGGAGTGGGGCTGCTGCTGTTAGAGGGTGGGCTGCTCAGTTCGCTTGTCGGCAAACTGCCTGCTCCCCACTGGTTTACCCCGTTTCCTGAAGCCATCAAGCCGTCAGGCGGCGTTCAGACTGATAGCGCTCAGGCTGATTTAGCGTCAGACGCAATTCAAGCTTCTAATCAACGGTTGGTCAGCCTGCTGGAAGGGCTAACGGATGCGTTTTTTACAATCGATCGCCAGAGTCAGTTCACTTATGTCAATCCCTCAGCCGAGCAGCTTTTGCACAAATCGGCAGCCGAGCTGTTGGGCAAAAATCTGTGGAAGCTGTATCCTGCGGCGAGCGACTCGCCGCTACATCGCGCCTGTGAGCAAGCCACGTCAGCCCGTCAGACAATTGAGTTTGAGGATTATTGCCGTCAGTACGACCGCTGGCTGAGCATCAAAGTTTTCCCTGTGGCTCAAGAAATTGCGATTTCCTGTCAGGACATCACCCCGCGCAAGCAGATTGAGGCGCAATGTGACCAGCTTTTGCGGCAAGAGCAGGCAGTGCGAGCGGTTGCAGAATCAGCCGAGCGGCGATCGGCATTTTTGGCAGAAGCCAGCAAGGTGCTCAGCTCCACGCTAGATTATCAAACCACACTTGCCAACGTTGCTCAACTGGTTGTGCCGTCGCTGGCAGACTACTGCCTGATTTTTTGTCGGCAAGAAACCGGGCAGTTGCAGCCGCTGACAGCCGTTCACTATGACCCACACAAGCAGGATTTGGTCGAAGCGCTGGCGAAATATTACCAGAGCCACCCGCAGTCGATCGCCCGCTGGGTTGCTCAGGTGAGTCAGAATGGCAATCCGCTGCTGATGACAGCTTGCCAGTCGGCTGGGGATGAAGACGCAGAGCTAGCTGATCGCTACCAGGCACTCGACTCCCAGCAGTGCATGATTGTGCCGCTGGTTGCGCATCAGCAAACGCTAGGCGTGATTCAAATGGCAGTCGGGTCAGATCGCTGCTACCAGGAAACGGATCTTGCTCTGGCGCTAGAACTGGGACAGCGCGCTGCGGTTGCGATTGACAATGCTCAGCTTTACCGACAGGCGCAGGCGCTCAACCGCTTAAAAGATGAATTTCTGGCGACCCTATCTCATGAACTCCGCACACCGCTGCACGCCGTTTTGGGATGGGCACAGCTTCTGCAAAATCGTCAGTTTGACGAAACGACAAATCGGGCGATCGAGATTATTGGACGCAACGCCCGCACTCAGGCACAGGTTATCGATAATCTTTTGGATGCCTCACGGATCATTACCGGCAGACTAAAGCTTCGACCCCGCTGGACAGACTTTTCCTCGATCGTCAATGGCGTGATCGCGACGCTGCTGGTTGCGGCAGAGGCAAAATCAATTCAGCTCAATTTCACACTCGAAGCCCCGGTTGGCTCGTTGTGGGTTGACCCCCGCTACATGCGGCAGGTGGTTTGGAATCTGCTGTCGAACGCCATCAAATTCACTTCTGAGGGAGGACGAGTCGAAGTGCAGCTCACCCGGCAAGACAACTGTGTGCAACTGCGGGTCAGCGATACCGGACAGGGCATCAGTCCGGAATTTTTGCCGCATGTGTTCGATCGCTTTCGGCAAGAGGATGGCTCAATTACCAGAACCTACGGCGGCATGGGATTGGGGCTGGCGATCGTGCGGCATCTGGTGGAACTGCACGGCGGCACAATCGCGGCAGAAAGTCCGGGGGTGGGGCAGGGGGCAACCTTTACGCTGCGGCTGCCCCTGACCAGCGTGCTGCCCGACCTCAAAGCGCCGTCTGACTCGCTGTAACACTGCGGTTTCATCCGATCGCCCGCAGTAACCGTTATCCTAGTTAACACTCCTCCAGCCTCTGATTCCAAATCAGGCAGGCATTATTTGTCATCTATGCCGAGCAATCTTTGTCCATCGGGTGCCGCCCATCCTTCTCAGACCAGCGAAATGCAACCAGAGGTGCGGTGGCATACCTTTGAGGAGATTCTCGATCGGCTGCACGCCCAAGGCATCTACATTCACGCTGAGCAACTGGCAGAGTTTTTATTGCTGCACGGGCTGCCAGTGCATTTGCGCTACGTGCCGTCCCGCCTGCACCAAAAAGCACATCAGGTAAACCAGTACTATCAGGGAGACATGGCGCGGTTGGTCGAAGAGTTTGAGCCACCCTGTTGGGAAGAATGACCAGGGGTGAGAACAGGATGAAGGCTGAAAGCGCAAAGGTTTTATGGTTGATGCGGCTGGTTTTGCGCGATTCTGAAAAGATGTTGTCATCGATCGATTGCCATCATGGAATTTCCAACTGATTCTGAGGTCAACCTCTCAACTTTAGACTTGACTGACCGCACTCCTGACCTGACTGCTGAGCAGCACCAGCGCAAGATGCAGCGGCGCAAGGAAGTGCAAGCTCAGCGATTGTCTGAGCGAACCATCGAAAAAGGCTTAATCATTGTTCACACGGGCAATGGCAAGGGCAAGACAACTGCTGCGCTGGGAATGGTGCTGCGGTCGCTCGGTCATGGATATCGCGTGGCGATCGTTCAGTTTATTAAAGGAGCGTGGGAGCCTGCCGAAAAAAAAGTGTTTGGCTTGTGGCAAGACCAGCTTGAGTTTCACGCGATGGGAGAAGGCTTTACCTGGGAAACGCAAGACCGCGATCGAGACACACAAATGGCGCAAGCCGCCTGGGAAAAAGGGCTGACGTTTATTCAAAATCCTGAGTTTCGACTGGTACTGCTGGATGAAATCAACATTGCGCTAAAGCTGGGCTATTTGCAGCTCGAGCCGGTGCTAGCCGGATTAGCGCAAAAGCCAAAAGAGTCTCATGTCATCTTGACCGGACGCGGCGCACCGCCCAGTCTCATCGATCGCGCCGACCTGGTGACAGAAATGACGCTGGTGAAACATCCGTTTCGAGAACAAGGTGTAAAGGCGCAAGCGGGAATTGAATATTAGCTTTTGGCGAGGAGTGGGTGACGCGCCCTAAAAGCCGATCGCCGATCGGCAAACCTGTTTTTTTGGGTGCATTTGTTCTATCTTGGGGTGAGCAGTGACGTGAGGCTACGATGGAAATTCTTTCGGTGACGCTGAAGAACTTTAAGTCGCACAGCGATCGTCACTTCAGCTTTCAGCCCGGAACAAACGCAATCTGTGGAGAGAACGGAGCCGGGAAAACCAGCATTCTAGAAGCGATCGCCTGGGCATTGTTCAACTATCAGGGCGATTACAGAAAAGAAGACTTGATTCGCAATGGTGCAACCAGTGCTCAGGCGACGATCGCTTTTATTTCCAGCCGCGATGGGCGCACCTATGAAGTTCAGCGATGCACCACAAAAGGATATAGCCTGTATGACCCCCAGCTTGGGGTGCGACTGGAATACAAGCACATTGAAGACGAAGTGATGCCGTGGCTGCGGCAGCAGTTGGGAGTCGCGCCCAGCACAAATTTAGGCAAGCTATTTGCTAACACGATCGGGGTGCCACAAGGTACTTTTACCGCCGATTTTTTGCTGACAGCAGAAAAGCGCAAGCCGATTTTTGACGCAGTTCTCAAAGTTGAGGAATACCGACAGGCAAATCAGCAGCTTTTGTCGCTAGAGAAGTATGGCAAGGTCGAGGTTGAAACACTGGAGCGGACGATCGCCCAGTGCACCGAAACGCTCAGCGACTGGCAGCCTTTGCAGCAGCGCCAGCAAGAAACTCAACGGGCGATCGTCCAGGCGAAACAAACCCTGCACCAGCTTCAGCAAACGCTTGCTGAGCTGCAAATCGAAAAAGACCAGTTTGCAGCTCAGGCACAACAGGTGCAGCAGATGGAACTGCAACTGCAAAAGCTGACGGCTCAGGTAGACGGCAAGCAACAGGCAAACCACCTGTTAGAGCAGGCGGTGCAGCGCGCCAGACAAGCCGTTGAGATTTGCACTGCCAACCGCAGCAGCTATCAAACCGTGCGAGACGCAGAGGCGGCAATTCAAACACTAGAGCAGCAGGGCAAACAGCGGCAGCAGCTTTTAAAGCAGCGAGAAGCCCAGCAAACCGCGATCGACAAACGGCAAACAGAGCTGACGAAACTCACACTCCAGCTTGAACATTTGGTGAACGCTGAAACTGAAATTGCCCAGCTCCAACCGGCGATCGACCGACAGATTGAGCTAGAGCAGCACCAGCAGCAGGCGATCGAGCAGTTGCAAATCTTTCAGGCTGGCAAGCGAGAACAGCAGAACCTGTCGCGACAGCTCACCAAAGTTCAGGCAGATCTGGAACGTCTGGCAACAGAAATCAGCCGGATTGAACAGCTAGAAGCCGTCGTTGACCAAATTCCTGACTTAGAGCAGCGGCGCGATCGGCTGCAAGAGCAGCTTAGCCGGATTGAAGCTGCCCAACAGTTTGAGGCAGATTTACGACAGTTGGTTGCTGTTGCGGTTACCAAGCGCGATCGACAGCAGGTTCACGCGACTCAGGCTCTAGCCGTTCTGCAACAGGTGCAGCAGTCTGTGCCCATGCTGGCGACGGCTGCGGTTGATGCGGCGCTATCAGCCATTCAGGCAGGCGTTGACCTGAATACAGATCTGCTGGAGTCGCTGCATCAAATTCTGGCAGACCTGTCTGAGCAAACCGCTGTGACAAAGCTACAGCAGCAGTTTCGCGACGTGAAGAAACAGCTTGATCTTGCCTATCAGCAAAAAGCCGAAGTTGCCACGCTGGCAAATCGGCTGGTGCAGGAGGCGCAGATTCGCGAAGAGGTGAGTCTGTTGCAGGCGCGATTGGCAGAGCTGCGATCACACCTGGCACAAGAAGCAGACTGGCAGGAACGACGATCGCTGCTGGCTGCTGCCCTGTCACAGTTAGGCGACCCGCGCGGACGCAGCCAGCTTTTAGCGCGAGAGCTGCTGCAACAGCCCAAAGTGCAACTGGCATATGCCCAGGTTGAGCAGAATCAGGCGGAACTGCGACAGACGATCGCCGTGCTTGATGCTGAACTGGCGCAATTTGCCACACTCAATCAGCAAATTGAGCAGCAGCAGCAAATTCGGGCAGCGCATCAGGCTGGTTACGTGCGTTACCTGGAGTATCAAAAAGACGCAAACAGTTTGCGTCCGCTGGAGACCGAGCTAGAAGCAGCGGTCACTCAACAGCAACAGCTTCAAACAGAACAGCTTCAGCTCCAACAAGCATATGAGCATTTGACGGCAAGCTATGACCCAGAGCGGTGGCAGCAGGTGGAAATAACCTACAGCACCGTCCGCAGTCGGGCTGACCAGATCATCGGCAGTCTGCCGCAGCAGCAAAAACTGCTGGACGAACTGGACACACAGCTTGCCAATCTCCAGACCGTAGCAGAAAAGCGCGATCGTGCCCGGGTGGAGCTGAAGCAGCGCGAAAAAATCCGCAAATTCATCACCTTTGCCCGCAAGGTTTACAAAGAAGCAGGTCCACGCATCACCGAGCGCTACGTTCAAAGCATCTCGCGTGAGGCAGACAAACTGTTTCGGGAACTGATGAATCGTCCCAACGTTGCCCTGACCTGGACACGCGACTACGAAATTGTGGTGCAGGAAGGAACCCATACCCGCCGCTTCATGAACCTGTCAGGCGGTGAGCAAATGTGTGCGGCGCTGGCAGTGCGACTGGCGCTGCTGCGCGTGTTAGCCGACATTGACATCGCCTTTTTTGATGAACCGACCACCAACATGGATCGTCCTAGAAGGGAAAGTTTGGCAGAGGCGATCGCCAACATCAAAACGTTCCGGCAACTGTTTGTGATCAGCCACGACGACACCTTTGAGAAAGTGACCGAAAACGTGATTCTGGTCACGCGCGAATAGGGCGCGATCGAGATTTTCTACACTAGCAGGCTAGCTGCCAAAGAAAACAGAGCAGCTTCGATCTGATGCAGCGCCGTTTCGAGATCGTCATTGACAACCTGGACATCAAATTCATTAGCAGCATTAATCTCAACCTGAGCGCGATGCAGACGACGCTGAATCGCATCTTCTGAATCTTGACCTCGATCGCGCAATCGCTGCTCTAGCTCTACCAGCGACGGAGGCAGGATAAAGATGCGGAGGGCATCAGGAAAAGTTTGGTGAATTTGCCTCGCGCCTTCGAGTTCGATTTCTAGCAGCACCCACTTGCCCTCGTCAATTTGGCGCTCGACCGAACGGCGGGGCGTGCCATAGTAATTTCCAGCGAACTCTGCCCACTCTAGCAGCTCGCCCTCAGTCACCATTCGCTCAAACTCCGGTCGATTGGTAAAGTAGTAATGCTTGCCCTCGACCTCACCAGGGCGCGGCGATCGAGTCGTCATTGAGACCGAAAAGCACAGCTCTGGGTGTCGTCGCAGGAGCGATTGCACCAGCGTTCCTTTGCCCACACCGCTCGGTCCCGTTAATACAATTAACTTGCCCTTACCCATGCTGCCTGTGCGATCGATGATTGAGGAACCCCTATTCTAGCCTTTGAACTGAACAGAATCCTTCCTTGTACAGACGCTGCAGACTGCGGATTTCTTTAGCGCAGGAATCTCAATCGTCGCCCGCGTGCCCATCTTTGCTCACCACAAAGCGGTTGGCAACCGTTTCAGGCTGAATCGCCGAGAGAATAATGTGACCGTAGTCGGTAATGATTACAGCTCGTGTCCGCCGACCGTAAGTCGCATCCACCAACTGACCGCGATCACGGGCATCGGTGATGATTCGCTTAATCGGAGCCGATTCTGGACTCACGATCGCAATGACCCGGTTGGCAGAAACAATGTTGCCAAAACCGATGTTGATCAGCTTGATATCCATAGAATCTAAAGGCTCAGACGCAGGAATAAAAGAAGAGCGATGGCTTTTATCAAAGAGAAACCGGTGGGCAACTGTTTCAGGCTGAATCGCCGAGAGAATAATTTTCGCAGAGGCTGGGGTCTGAGCAGAAACGAAACGATGACTTGCAGCGATCGGAGCAGCGATGTCAGTTGTAATAATGACAGCACGAGGCGATCGACCCTCAGTCGCATCATCCAGTCGTCCTTTTGTGCGAGCGTCATTTACAATTCGCCGGATGGGTGCAGAGTCAGGGGAGACAACTGCCACCACTTCATTGGCAAGCACCAGATTGCCAAAACCGATGTTGATGAGCTGAAAGTCATAACTCACGAGCAGGTCATTGAGTCAAGGACTTGCAATCAATTAATTTCAATGGTATCTGCAAAAAATTTGACCAACAAGGCAAGAATTCTGGTAGATCCTGACTTCTAGAAGTTTTTCTACAGTTTTTCTATCTTTTGAGATAAATTCTGACCACAATGCTTTAGCCTCAGCAGAGTATTCTGATTCAAGAGCTATCAGCTTTGAAGTGCTGCTGTGACTCAAATCATTTCTGACTCCAGTGATTTCTCGTGCAACCTGTTGACTTCACGACGCTAACCGCTGCCTGTCAAGAGCTGCGATCGCACTGGCTGCCAGCGCGGCTGGAGCAGGTTTACCAGCGCGATCGATTCACCGTAGCGCTGGCGCTGCGAACGTTACAGCAGCGCGGCTGGCTGACAATCTCCTGGCATCCCCAGGCAGCGCGGCTGTGTATTGGCGATGCCCCGCCTCGTATCCCAGACACCTTTACCTTTAGCCAGCAGCTCCGGCATCAGCTCAACGGCTTAGCACTGGTAGCGATCGAGACCATTGCCCCCTGGGAACGAGCTTTAGATTTACAGTTTGCCCGTCGTCCTGGTGAGCCTGCACTCTGGCATCTCTACACTGAAGTGATGGGCAAATACAGCAATGTGATTTTGACAAACGCCAGCAATCAGATTGTAACAGCCGCCCATCAGGTCAATGCTCAGCAGTCAAGCATTCGGCAAATTCAGACCGGACAGCCCTACGAATTTCCGCCATCGCTGCAAGACCCAGTGCCTACCCTCAGTGAACCTCAAGAGCGCTGGCAAGCGCGAATTCATCTAATTCCCGGCTCACTCAAGCGCAACTTACTCAAAAACTATCAGGGACTCAGCTCCGGAGTTGCAGTTTGGATGGCACAGACAGCAGGACTCGACCCAGATCAAACCACAGACAGCCTCAGGGCTGAGGATTGGCAACGACTGTTCGATCGCTGGCAAGCGTGGCTACGAATTTTGGAGCAAGGCAGCTTTCAGCCCGGCTGGCTGGCGCAGGGGTATACCGTCTTGGGAGGGTGGGGCAAAATCGAGCCAGCGGCGACCGTGCAAGAGCTGCTCAAC
>Ga0224723_1000718_pt1 | contig 21870 bp, 18 predicted proteins | sample Balambano_FR2_Me_FD_161647 | JGI IMG/M metagenome (GOLD analysis project Ga0224723, IMG submission 161647) | Freshwater sediment microbial communities from Lake Towuti, South Sulawesi, Indonesia - Balambano_FR2_MetaG | ecosystem: Environmental > Aquatic > Freshwater > Lake > Sediment | place... | reverse complement strand
AGTACCCAGGACGGGACTTGAACCCGTACAGCCTTTAAGGGCCACAGGATTTTAAGTCCTGCGTGTCTACCAATTCCACCACCCGGGCAGGGTATTTATTATTCGTTAACCGTTGTTGGCTGTTCGTTTAAACTAAAAAAGTGTGAGGCGGATCTCACACTTTTCTCGATTAACCATCAACGAATAACGATCAACCAATTATGAGCGGGAAACGAGACTCGAACTCGCGACCCCGACCTTGGCAAGGTCGTGCTCTACCAACTGAGCTACTCCCGCTTTTTATTTACTAACCAGGCTAAAAAAACGCTACTGATCGGCTTTCCACGTAAGGGAGTGCAAATTTAATGGGGCAAGCTAAATTTCCAAATCGTGGCCCCGCGCTTTATTTCGTCACCGCTTCGATTATCGGCTCTTCTTTTTTATCGCTACGCGCTACGGCAGGGCGCGAAGAGTCCATTTGCCGCTTCAGTTCCTGCGCGTGCCGCTTGTTCTTCGAGAGTTTAATGTGGCGCGGCACCTCTTTCAAATCCCAAATCAGGCCAACGGCCTGAAAGCCCCGCAACACATAATATGTGATGTCAATCTCCCACCAAAAAAAACCCTGGCGGCCTGCGGTTTCATAGTAGTGATGGTTGTTATGCCAACCTTCGCCAAGTGTAAGCAGGGCCAGCCATAGACTGTTCCGACTTTCATCGTTCGACTGATATCGCTGCGTGCCCACCTTGTGCATGATCGAATTAATCGAGAATGTGCCGTGATACAAAACCACGGTACTCAAAAAGAATCCGATAAATAATGACGAGAACCCGGCTGTGGTAAACATAGCTGTTACACTGCCCCCGTTTACCCAACCACCCAAAGCCATAATGGCCAGCGCCAATACGGTGGGAGGCACCAGGTAATATTTGTTCAGCCACACCAACTCGGGGTATTTGGCGTAGTCGCCAATGGTTTTGTAGTCGGTTTGCTTAAAGTCGGGCCCCACAATCCAGCCCACATGCGAGTACCAGAACCCGTAGATTTTCATCGAGTGTGGGTCGGCAGGGGTATCGCTGTGGCGATGGTGGTGGCGGTGGTGAGCCGCCCACCAAAGCGCACCTTTCTGGGCGGATGTCTGTGCCATGAAGGCAATGATAAACTGAAACCATCGCGAAGTTTTGTACGACTTGTGCGCAAAGTAGCGGTGGTAGCCACCGGTTACCCAAAACATGCGGATAACATAAAACGCCCCGCATAAAATCCAGTCGAACATGGTGGCACCTGTCCACAAAGCCGCCAGTGGCAACAAGTGCACAATTGCGAATGCAATCTCTTGCTTTAAGATCGGCTTTCTGCGCACCTCCGGAGTCATGTCTATCGCGCTCATAATCTTTCTATCTGGGGCACAAAGTTCGGGCACAAGGAGTAAAATTCTGCTATGCAGACTATTATTTCTGTGCGATGTCTGAATTGGCGGCCAAAAATAGCGTTGGCGTACGGTCGTTAGCCCTCAAACAGCAGGCGGTCGGTTGCAAAAAATGTGAAAATTTGCGCCTACCTTGCGGTATTGTATGAGTACAGCTCAAGCCATCACCTACTATCAGCCGCTGCTGCAACGCATCGCCTACAACCTGGTGCGTTGCCGGCACGATGCCGAAGACATTGTACAGGAAACATTTGCCAAGTGGCTCATCATCGATCACAAGAAAATCGAAAACACCAAGGCTTACCTGATCAAAGCCGTTACCAACAACTGCCTTAACCATCTGGCGGCTCTTAAGCGAAAAAAAGAGGAATACCTCGACAGCCTGCACCTGCCCCAGTTTCTCACTCGGTTTGTGGAAACCAACTTATCGCACCTGGATGTTGACGTCAATCTTGGCGCAGCCTTTAAGATACTGTGCACCAAACTTGAGCCGCTGGAGCGGGCCGTGTATTTGCTTAAGGAGGTATTCGACTTCGACTATAACGATCTGCAGCAGGCGCTCGATAAGAAGAAAGATCACTGCAGGCAGTTATTTTGCCGTGCGCAAAAGAAGCTTTCCGAAGAGAAAGCGCGGCTGTATTCTGAACTGCCCGGAACCGCGCAGATGGTTGATACCTTTAAGCAAGCGTGCAGTTTTGGCAACGCAACCGAACTGGTGCAGCACCTGCGCCACGATATCGCCCGGGCCGTTCGTAAGAAAAGCAAAAAATAGCAGGCCGTTTTTGTCACAAACGGTGCCCCCATGTTGTCTTACGTGCGCAAGTGGAGAAAACCGCTTGGCTTAATTCGTTATTCCTATGCTTACTATTTTTGCATTTTTTGCCGCGCACTGGTATCTGTCGCTCTTTTTTCAAACGTTCTTTTTGCACCGCTACGCCTCCCACAAGGCGTTCACGATGAGCCCTTTTACCGAGAAGGTGTTTTATGTGCTTACCTGGATTTTTCAGGGTTCCAACTATCTGAGCCCTTACGGCTATGGCGTGATGCATCGCATGCACCACGCTTTCGCGGATACCGAAAACGACCCCCACTCGCCCACTTACGATGAAACCATCTGGAATATGATGTGGAAAACAAAGACCATCTATTCCGACATCGCCAACAAAATTTTAGTGCCTGAGAAGCGGTTTACCGAAGGAGTGCCGCAATGGGAGGTATTCGACAAGTTTGCCCGCTCATGGCCTTCGCGCCTGTTTTGGGGCATTTTATACGTACTTTTCTACTGGCAGTTTGCTACCGCCTGGTGGCTGTGGCTGCTGTTGCCCATACACTTTTTGATGAGCCCTATCCATGGAGCCATTATCAATTGGTTTGCCCACAAATACGGGTACCGCAACTTTAACGTTGGCGACACGTCAAAAAATTTCCTGCCAGTGGATTTCTTAATGATGGGCGAGAGCTATCACAACAACCACCACAAATACGGCTCGCGGCCCAACTTTGGCGGTATACGCTGGCATGAAATCGACCCCACCTACCAGGTTATACGCCTGCTTCACCGCTTGGGCATCATTTCGATAGCCAGGCAAAAGCGCCTGGAAGCCGAGCCAATTCAAAAGGCTGCATAGTACAGCACACTTTTCTCTATCGCCAACCTCTTGATGGCGCAGCCAACATAGGGTAATCTTTCTATCTTTGTACCCGCCTATGTCATCGCTGTTATAACTTCTGCCCATCTTAATTTTCCCAATTGACTTTTGCTGATTTCCAATTCGACCCCCGGTTACAGGAAGGCCTTGACTCCATGGGCTATGAAAAGCCTACGCCTATTCAGGCCCAGGCCATCCCGGTAATTTTGCAGGGGGACGACCTCATTGCCTGCGCGCAAACCGGCACCGGCAAAACCGCGGCCTACGTGTTGCCGGTAATTCATAAAATGATGAACACCGATCACCGCCATCTCAACACGCTCATCATCGCTCCCACGCGTGAGTTGGCGCAGCAGATCGATCAACAAGTGGAAGGGTTCGGCTATTTTACCGGCATCAGCTCAATTCCCGTCTATGGCGGTGGCGATGGAGCCGCCTGGGATCAGCAGCGCAAAGCCCTTGAACAGGGTGCCGACATGATTATCGCCACGCCAGGCAGGCTTATTGCCCTGCTGGCAGCCGGCACCACCGTGTTCGACCACCTGCAGCACTTAGTTCTGGACGAAGCCGACCGCATGCTCGACATGGGTTTTTATGACGACATCGTCAAAATCATCAATTATCTGCCTAAGCAACGACAAACGCTGCTGTTTTCGGCCACCATGCCTCCAAAAATCCGGACCCTGGCCGGAAAAATTCTAAACCAACCGGTAGAGATTTCGCTGGCCATCGCCAAGCCGGCGGCAGGTATTGTGCAGCAGGCCTATGTAGTACACGATGCACAAAAAGGCGCCCTGCTAAAACATGTACTAAAAACGGTGCCGTGGAACAGCGCCATTATCTTCTGCTCTACGAAAGAGATGGTGAAAAAACTGGACGCCTCTTTTCAACGGGCCCACCTTCCGGCTAAAGCCTTTCACTCAGACCTCGAGCAGCCCGAACGCGAAGACATCTTGCGCGGCTTTAAGAACAAGCAGATCAGCATCCTGATCGGCACCGATGTACTGTCGCGCGGCATCGATGTAGAGGGCATCAGCCTGGTGATCAACTACGATGTGCCTCCGGACCCCGAAGACTATGTGCATCGCATCGGCCGTACGGCCAGGGCTGAAACAACGGGGGTAGCCATCACTTTCGTGAGCGAAAAAGATCAGCGCAGATTTTTTGAGATCGAGCGGCTGATTGAAAAAGAAGTACCCAAGCAAGCGCTGCCGGTAGAACTCGGGCCTGCTCCTGCCTACCAACCCGAGCTAAAGCGCAAGGACAGTAGCAACAAAAGAAACTTCAGAAGGCCGGCCCGCAGAAGGTAGCGCGGGTACCCCGCTGATTCGCTTGCGCCAGGAAAAAATCAAAGCAACCTCAAGGTATTGTGTTGCGTCTATTCTAAAAAAGGCTCAATGAAGCATCTCTTATGGTTCGCGTTGTCATTTTTTGCTGGCTTGGCAGCCGGTCAGAAGGTTGATCAGGCCCGGCAACTTTTCGAGGCCGGTAAGTATGATGAAGCGAGCAAACTGTTACTGAAAGTGCCCGAGGGCAAAACCGACTACGCGGCTGCGCGCTATTATCTCGGGCGCATCGCCTTCAATGAAAAAAAACTCGATGAGGCACAGGAATACTTTGAAGAGGCCATTGATGCCAACGACCAGGTAGCCGATTACCACAACTGGCTGGGCAATGCCTATGGTTCCATTGCGCAAAATGCCAATATGATGAGGCAGGGAATGTTGGCGCCTAAAATGAAGGGCGCCTGGGAGCGAGCCGTAGCGCTTGAACCCACGATGCTCGAGCCTCGCCAGTCGCTCATTCAGTACTACCTGCAGGCACCGGGCTTTATGGGCGGCAGCGTAGAGAAAGCCAGGGAAACCGCACTCGCCATCAAAAAAATTAACCTGGCCGAAGGGCACCGGCAGTTGGGTAACGTATACCAGTACCAAAAAAAGTTCGCTGAAGCCGAAAAGGAATTCGTGGCCATGGCAAAGGCTGATGCCTCTTACAAGAGTGCGCTGAGTAACTACTACGTCAACCAAAAGAAATTTTCTGAGGCGTTCAGGATTTTCGATGAAGAATTGAAAGTCAACCCTTACGACCACCTTGCAGGTTATCAGATCGGGCGCCTGGCAGCTCTCAGCGGCCATCAAACTGACCGGGGCGAAGCGTTGCTCAAAAAATACTTAACCTACAGCCCGCAGCCCAACGAGCCCTCGCACGCGGGCGCACACATGCGGTTAGGTCAGATTCATGAAAAACGGGGCAACAAAGCCGAGGCAAAAAAGTGTTTCGAAACCGCGCTGCGGCTGGACGCTACCCTGAAAGAAGCCAAAGAAGGATTGGCGCGGGTAAACAAATAAGCAGGCAACTGTTTTTGCCGCGATAACAGGCTATCGCCATACCATCGATACGCCATTGGTGTATTCTGTTGTTTAGCTTGTTCGATTTTTTATCTAATTCGATAAAAAAACCTTCGCCTATGAATCGCCTGTTTGTACTCGCATTTCTTTTGATGGCAACCCACGTTGGCGCCCAAAAGAAAAATTTGTACCCCGCATCACCACCAGTTGCCACTATCGACCCGTCCCTGTATGGTGGCATGCGCTGGCGCGAGTTGGGGCCGTTTCGCGGGGGTCGCTCCTGTACCGCCACAGGCGTGCCGGGCAACCCTAACCTCTACTATTTTGGAACGGTGGGCGGAGGCGTGTGGCGCTCGCGTGATGCAGGGCAAACCTGGGAAAACATTACCGATAATTATTTTGGTGGCACCATTGGTGCCGTAGCCGAGAGCGACCCCAACGTGATTTATGTGGGCGAGGGCGAGCAAACGCTGCGCAGCAATGTATCCAGTGGCTGGGGTGTTTGGAAATCCACCGATGCAGGCCAAACCTGGCAGCACATCGGCTTGAAAGACTCGCGCCACATTTCGCGTATACGTATCCATCCTAAAAACCCCGATGTCGTTTACGTGGCCGCCATGGGCAACTTGTGGAAGCCCAACGACATGCGCGGTGTGTTTAAGAGTACCGATGGCGGTATTACCTGGAAAAAAACTCTGTACCTTAACGAGACGGCCATGGCGGGCGACCTGGTGATGGACCCCAACAACCCGCGCATACTTTATGCGGCCACGTGGAATATGAAACGCAACGGCTACCGCATGGATAGTGGCGGCCCCGACTCAAAGCTTTGGAAGAGCACCGATGCCGGTGAAACCTGGGAAGACTTATCCGCTAAACCCGGTATGCCCAAAGGCACCAACGGCATCATAGGCGTTACGGTATCGCCTGCTAACAGCAACCGTGTGTGGGCCATCATCGAAAACTCAGAAGCGCCCGGAGTATACCGGTCGGACGATGCCGGCAAAACGTGGGCACGCCTGAATCAAGACCGCGCGCTGTTGCAACGCGCCTGGTACTACTGCCGCATTTATGCCGATACCCAAAACGAAGACAAGGTCTGGGTAATGAATGTTAGCTACGGTGTGTCGAAAGACGGTGGAAAAACCTTTGAACTGAAAAATGCACCGCATGGCGACCATCACGATTTGTGGATAGACCCACACAACAACCAGCGCATGATCATTGCTGATGATGGCGGTGCGCAGGTATCGAACGATGGGGGCGAAAACTGGACTACCTACCACAATCAACCCACCGCGCAATTCTATCGCGTAACTACCGACAACGCCTTTCCCTATAACATACTCGGTGCGCAGCAAGATAACACCAGTGTACGCCTGCCACATCGCACCAGCGGCAACAGCATTACCGATAAAGACTGGACCGCGCTGGCCATAGGCGAGAGCGCTCACCTCGCCCCCGACCCCGCCAACCCCAACATCATTTATGGCAGCGACTACAAGGGCTACATGAGTATGCAGAACCTCGACAATGGGCAGGAGCGCAGCACCAACGTGTGGCCCGAACTGCCGGCAGGGTCGGGCGTTGAGGTGATGAAGTACCGTTTCAACTGGAACTATCCCGTGGTGTTTAGTCCTCACGAAAAAAACAAATTGTATGCAGGCTCCAACTACCTGCACGTTACCTACAATGGTGGTCAAAGCTGGCAAGTGATCAGCCCTGACCTTACCCGTGGCGAACCCGAGACATTAAAATCGTCTGGCGGGCCTATTACACAAGACAACACCGGGGCTGAGTACTATGCCAACCTGTTCGTCATTACCGAATCGCCTTATACCAAAGATGAGATCTGGACTGGCTCGGATGACGGCCTGCTGCACGTTACCACCGATGGCGGCAAAAATTGGAAAAACGTAACGCCCCCCTCATCGCCTAAACCGAACATGTGGAACAGCATTGATGCCAACCCTTTCGTAAAAGGGGGCGCCTATGCCGTAGCCACCAGCTATAAGTTTGGCGACTATACGCCTTACATCTACAAAACGCTGGACTACGGAAAAACATGGACCACCATCACCTCCGGTATTCCTGCCGAAGAGTTTGTGCGCGTGGTTCGGGCTGACCCCAAACGCCAGGGGTTGCTGTATGCCGGCACTGAAAAAGGTATGTGGGTATCGTTTAATGACGGCACCTCATGGCAAAAACTGCAACTCAACCTGCCACCCGTACCGATACACGACCTGGCCTTGAAGAACGATAACCTGATTGCCGCCACACATGGCCGCAGCTTCTGGATGATTGACGATCTCACACCGTTGCAACAGGTAAAGGCTGACATGGCCGGGCAAACAGCTGTGTTATATAGGCCGATGCCCTCGTATCGCATGCCCGGAGGTGCCGGTTGGCGCGATGCCAATCGCAAGCTTGAGGGCGAAAACCACCCGGGCGGTGTGCTTATTCATTACTACGTCAAGTCGATTGATGAGAAAACGGAAGTAAAATTGGAGATTGCAGACAGCAACGGTGGGCTGATCAAAACTTTCAGCAACTTATCGAAGGAGCGCAGCACGCAGTTAAACGCAAAGTCAGGCGGTAACCGGATGGTGTGGGATATGCGCTACCCAGGCTACAAAACGTTTCCCGGCATGGTGTACTACGGCTCGCCCAACACGGGCGTAAAGGCCGTGCCTGGCCGCTACAAAGTGCGGCTGATCGTTGCAGGGCAAGTGCATGAGCAGGAGTTCGACATATTGAAAGACCCCCGCATCAACTCCACCGAAGAAGATCTGCGGGCGCAATTCGATTTTCTGATTGGCGTACGCGACAAGGTTTCGGAAGTAAATCAGAGCATCATCGACATACGCAGGATTAAAGACGACCTGACTTACCTTAAAACCAAAACAGCGGCAGACGCAGCCCATCGCGAAATAAACGAGTTAGCCAAAAAATTTGAAGAACAGCTTACGGCATTCGAGAATAATCTGCACCAAACCAAAAACCGCAGTGTGCAAGACCCGCTCAACTACGGCATCAAGATCAACAATCAATTGGCACATTTGATCAATGAGCAGTCGATGGGCGACTTCAGGCCTACCATCCAGGGAGAAGAAGTGCGGGCACTTCTCACCAAGAAGATCGATGCCGAGTTGCACCAGTTGCGCACGGTTATCAGCACGCAGGTAGATGCCCTCAATAAATTATCGCACGAAAAAGGGCTTGAAATGGTAATGATGAAAAAGGCAGCGGAGATGTAAGCGCTTTCAGGCCCCCTTCCTGTCGCGCACCAACTTTGGTCCATACCACAGAAAAAATCCGGTAAGTGTAAGCAGCAACAAACCGAGGCCGAGGTAGCTGGTGTAGAGTAACTTGAAACCATCACTCACGATGGAGCCATCATGTATGTGTTCAATCCAGTCGGAGTGGCGCCTGGCCACGGAAAGTACTGCGCCCGTGTGCAAATCAAGTTGTACCTCCCAGTAGCCCTGGGTAAAAAGTACTTTCACCAGGCCGCGCTCCATGCGCACATCCAGCCGATCGATGGTGTTTGCCTCATGTGTAACCGAGTCGATGGCGCGCGTGGCGTTTCGCGATAGTGTTTCAAAACTTACCCACTCGACAGGTATTGCCGAAGTTCCTTTGAGTGTGGGAGGCTGCAACACCTCCACGTTTTTCTTCCACCCTAAAAGCAAACCGGTAAAGGCAGTGATCACCAAAAATGTCACCACGGTAATCCCCACCCAACGGTGCAGCGAACGAAACTGGCGAAGGCGCTTAACAAGCGATTGAATAGTCATAACAACTTAAAGTAGGACAAAATCGCAGTGAGTAAAAAGCCAAAGATGTAATTTGTTTCTATTAGTGCTTGAAGTGGCGAAAGCCGGTAAACACCATGGCCATGCCGTTCACATTACAGAAGTCAATCGAATCCTGATCCTTCACTGAGCCCCCGGGTTGAATCACCGCGCGAATGCCGGCACCATGCGCAATCTCCACGCAATCCGGAAAAGGGAAAAATGCATCGGAAGCCATGACTGCACCTTTCAGGTCAAATCCAAAGTGCCGGGCTTTTTCGATGGCTTGCCTCAGGGCATCTACCCTGCTGGTTTGCCCCACACCGCTGGCCAGCAGTTGGCCGTTCGTAGCCAGAACAATGGTGTTCGACTTGGTATGCTTACAAATCTTGCTGGCAAAGAGCAGCGCTTCCACTTCCTGTGGCGTGGGTGGCGACTGCGTAACTTGTTTCAGATCGGCAGCCGTATCAGTTTTCCAATCCACCTGTTGTTGCAACACTCCATTTAGTAGACTTTTTAGCTGATGCGTGGCCTGTAGTGCTTGCTTTTGTCTCAATAATATTCTGCTCTTTTTTGACTGAAGCAGCGCGAGCGCATCGGTGGTGAAGTCGGGCGCCACCAAAATCTCAAAAAACAGTTTGTTGATTTCTTCAGCCGCAGCCACGTCAACGGTTGCGTTGGCGGCTAACACTCCGCCAAACGCTGAAAGCGTATCGGCTTGAAAGGCTTTGAGATAGGCTTCTTTTACAGAAGGTGCCGTAGCAACTCCGCACGCATTGGTATGTTTGATGATGACAACCGCATTTTCTCCTTCAAATTCTTTTACCAGGTGCACGGCCGCGTCAACATCTACCAGGTTATTATACGAGAGCTCTTTGCCATTGAGTTGATCAAAAAGTTTTTCAAAGTCTCCGAAGAATACGCCTTTCTGATGCGGGTTTTCGCCATAGCGCAGGGTGCGCCCCTGGGTATAGCTTACTTTCAGGGCCTCTACATTTTCCGTGCGATTGAAATACTGAAAGATGGCAGAGTCGTAGTGCGAGGTAACATTAAAGGCATAAGCAGCAAACCGCTTTCGGTCGATTAATTCTGTTTCGCCATTTTTTTGCCGGAGTACGCGCAACACTTCGCTGTATTGTTGGCGCGAAGGCACAACAAGCACATCGCTGTGATTTTTCGCAGCCGCGCGAATCAGCGATATGCCCCCAATATCAATTTTTTCAATGACGTCTGCTTCGCTGCCCCCGTTGGCTACGGTTTCTTCAAACGGGTAGAGGTCTACAATCACCAGGTCGATCGCCCCGATGTTATACTGCTGTGCCTGGTGCACATCGTCTGCCAATTCGCGTCTGAATAATATCCCGCCAAACACAGCCGGGTGCAGCGTTTTAACCCGGCCTCCGAAAATCGATGGATAACTGGTGAGCCGCTCTACCGGCACCACGCTATAACCAAGCTTTTCAATAAACTCCTGCGTACCTCCGGTAGATACAAACTCAACGCCCTGCCTGGCAAGTTCATGAATAATCGGCTCGAGGCCTTCTTTGTAAAAAACAGAAATAAGCGCGCGTTTAATCTTAATTGCTGACATGCAGGAAAATTATACTGGTAGGTTAGCTCAGCCCAAACAACTGATCGCGCTCCTCATATTCGCCTATTTCAAGGTTGAAATCGTCTGCATCAAGAAAGGCCGGAAATTTATCGCGATAAGCTTGTAACGAATGTGCATTTAGTTCGATGGTCTTGATGGCCTCCACACCCTCCACACTAAAGATTGCTTCGCCCTTGGGGCTGATGATAGCCGAGTTGCCACTGTACTCAATGCCATTGCCATCAAGACCCACCCGGTTCACGCCCACGACATAGCTTAAGTTTTCGATGGCGCGCGCTTTCAGCAAAATCTCCCAGGCGCTCGAGCGCACTTGCGGCCAATTGGCAACGTAAACCAACAAATCGTAAGCGGGCTTTTTCAAAGAAACATTCCACCGATTGCGGCTCCATACCGGAAAGCGTAAATCATAACAAATAAGCGGGCAAATGCGCCACCCCTTCCAGTGGCCAATCAGCAAACTTTCACCGGGCGAAAACACCGCGTGTTCTCCGGCCATGCGAAAAAGGTGGCGCTTGTCGTACGTTTTGAAGTTGCCACCCGGCTCCATCCACAGCAGACGGTTAAAAAAACGATCGTGCACGCTGGCAATAAAGCTGCCCAAAATGAGTGCCCCGGTTTGATCCGCCATTTGGCGCATCCATTTAAAGGTGCGCATGTTCATCAATTCTGCCAGCTTATCGGCCCTCATGGTAAAGCCGGTGGTAAACATTTCAGGCAACACGATGACATCTGTAGCGCTACCGATCTGCCAGATTTTCTCTTCAAACATGGCCAGGTTGGCACCCACGTCTTCCCAGTGCAGGTCGGATTGTACTAACGTGATTCTGAGATCTTGCATGGCGCTTGCTGAACAGCCCTGCAAAGAAAACAACTGCCCCAGAAAATCCCTACAAGGGCAGGCCTTCTTTTGAAAGTAAATTCCAGCGGCTGGCAGCCGGCATCTCAAGGCATCAAAATGGCGCGAAAAACCTATCTTTAGACGTTAACCCATCACCCCACATGAACGCGACTGAAAATTATCAACTCGGCTTGCTCTACCTGGTGCACCTGCTGGTAAGTGCCGATGGCCACGTAGATGAGAATGAAAAAAAAGCCCTGCTCCACATCAAAGCGCACGAACAAATTCCAGATACCGTTTTTGATGCGTTTCAGGCCGAGGTCGACTCTAAAAAAGAAAAAGAAATATACCAAAAGGGCATCGAACTCATTAACCAATGCAGCGATCAGGATAAGTTAAGAGTTTTTGTGCATTTGTACCGTATGTCGGAAGTAGATGGCCGGGTACATGTGCGCGAAGTGCGCCTTTTGTTGTATTCTATCAAGATGGCCGGCATTGAGTTTAATGATGTAGTAGAGGCCGCCAGGAAGCCATGAGACTACTGCTGGCTTTTGTGAGCGGTTTCATGCTGATCAGTTGCAGCAAAAACCCCAACAAGTTTTCAGACGAAGTAATCCTGAAAATTGCCGACTTCCAGGATCACCGATTTACCGACAGTCTCTTACCGTACTTTAACCATCGAAACCCTGCTTACCGGCAGGAAGCCGCGCTTGCGTTTGCTTCGGTGCAAGACAGTGCCGCTTCGCGCTACCTCGGCAACCTGCTGTTAGACGATGCCGACACGGGTGTAAAAAAGGCTGCCGCTTATGCATTGGGCCAAACGGGTGGCGTAGAGGCGACCAATGCCCTGATTGCCGGCCTGGAGTTAAACTCACCCCAAGTAGTGGCCGTAGTGGCGGAAGGCTTGGGCAAAACCATTCAGAAGCGCGACCTCGAAAGCTTTTGGCGCTGGCAGCCAGCCGACACCTTGGAGGAATCAGGCTTGGCCCGCGGCATTTACCATCTGGGCTTGCGCGGCCTGGCCGACTCATTGTGGGCTGCGCGGCAGGCAAAGTTACTGCGATCATTCTCTTTCGAGGCCCGGTTAGCTGCGGCACACTTCTTCGCCCGCACCAACTTTGGTGCTGCGGAGCCCATCGAAAAAGCACTGCTGGCCAGCCTCGCCGGGGCCGAAGCAGAGGTGCGCATGGCACTGGTGCTGGGCCTGAGAGAATTTCCGGCAGACTCTACGCGCTACTTATTGGAAAAAATTCTGACCACTGATCCCGACTACCGCGTGCGTGTAAATACCGTGCGTGCCCTGCGCAGCTTTTCATGGCCGGTGGCCCAACCTTTATTGTTGATAGCCCTTGGCGACCGGCAAACTAATGTGGCCATAGCCGCGGCAGAAGTGGCACGGGCCACGGCACAGCCAGAAAGCTTCGATGTGCTTTGCCGTTGGGCACGCCAGGCCAAGGTGGCCCGCGTGCGCGGACTTCTGTATGAGGCTGCGCTGAGTGTATCTAACAGCAAAGAACTGACTGAAGACATCATACAGTTGTATCAGAGGGAAGAGAACACATATGCAAAGGTGGCATTATTAGCGGCACTGTCTCAGAGCACTACGGCCTGTTCATTTTTACGAGATGTTCTGCTGAAAGCCGACCTGGCCGTGCTGCGTACCACTGCGGCTGCCTCTTTTATCTCAATCAACCGTCACAAACAGTTCAGCCTTGACATGCAACCGCTGTTCACTGAAACCTATATGGCGGCTGTGGCCTCACCGGATGGGGCGCTGGCGGGCATGGTGGCGCGGGCCTTGGCCGATAGCGCGTTCGGATACAAAAAATTGATCAACGACTTTTCATTTTTACATGCCGCCCGCAAAAAGCTGAGTCTTCCGCGCGATGTAGAGGCTATAGAACCGCTGGAGGCTGCCATTGCTTACTTTGAAAACAGGCCAAAGGCGCCAACGCCAAAAAATCAATTTAACCACCCCATCGATTGGGCTTTGGTAAGAACCATCAGGCAACTTCAGCAGGTAGCCATTCAGACCCCGCACGGAGAAATAGTACTGCGCCTGCTGGTAAACGAGGCCCCCGGCTCGGTGGCTAATTTTGTTCAATTGGCCTCGCGCGGCTACTTCAACAATAAGTTTGTACACCGCGTAGTACCCAACTTTGTTATTCAAACCGGCTGCCACCGTGGCGATGGTTTTGGCAGCGAAGACTACTCCATCCGGTCGGAGTTTTCGGCTCAACGGTATGAAACCGGCAGCGTGGGCATGGCATCGGCCGGAAAAGATACCGAGGGCACCCAATGGTTTATCACCCACTCGCCCACGCCACATTTAGACGGTCGCTATACTATTTTTGCCAAAGTAGAAAAGGGAATGGAGGCCGTGTATCAATTGGGCGTTGGCGATCCGATACGCTCCGTTACCGTGCTGAAATAATCTCTACCTTGCGCGCCATATATGAACGCTTTTTACAACGGGTTGAAAGTGGGTATTTTGGGCGGGGGCCAGTTAGGCCGAATGCTCATTCAGGCTGGCATCGATTTCAACATAAACTTTTCAGTGCTCGATCCCGACCCGGAAGCACCCTGCAAACAGCTGGCCGATTTTCACATCGGCAAGCTAATCGATTATGATACGGTAATGGCGTTCGGCCGCGACTGCGATTTGCTCACCATCGAAATTGAAAATGTAAATGTTGGCGCACTTAAAGAACTTGGGCAACAGGGCAAGAAGATTTTTCCCCAGCCCGAGGTAATAGAACTCATCCAAGACAAGCGGCTGCAAAAGCAATTTTATCAGCAACATAATATTCCTACGGCTGCGTTTGTGATGGTGGAAAATAAACAAGAGGTGGCCGCACAGGCTGCGTTTCTGCCTGCGGTAAACAAACTAGGCAAAGAAGGATACGATGGGCGCGGTGTGCAGATATTGCGCACGCCATCAGACGTCCACCGTGCGTTCGATAAACCGGGATTGCTTGAAAAAGTGGTAGACTTTGAAACGGAGATTGCCGTGATGGTGGCACGCAACGAAAGTGGTGAAGTGAAAACATTTCCGGCAGTTGAAATGGCATTTCATCCCGAGGCCAATCTGGTGGAATTTCTGTTTGCCCCGGCAGGCATTGACGATGCCATTGCCGCAGAAGCCGACCGTATTGCGAGGCTGGTCATCGAGAAACTCAACATGGTGGGCTTACTGGCTGTAGAAATGTTTGTGGACAGGTACGGAAAGATTTTGGTAAACGAAGTAGCCCCGCGCCCGCACAATAGCGGGCACCACACCATAGAGGCCAACGCCACCTCGCAATATGAGCAACACCTGCGCGCAATTTTGAATTTGCCTTTAGGCAACACCGCGCTGCTGCACGCCAGCGCCATGATCAACCTTCTGGGCGAAGAAGGGTACGCGGGCGTGGCCCGCATAGAAGGCCTGCGCGAAGCCCTGGCGCTGGAAGGCGTGCACCTGCACTTGTACGGCAAGAAGGTGACCAAGCCCTTTCGTAAAATGGGGCACATTACCGTGCTGGCAGCACATGCGCGTGAGCTGCGAGAAAAGGTGACCGCAGTAAAAAAGATGGTAAAAATCAAAGCATAAAACCATGAAGAAACCCGTAGTCGGCATCATCATGGGCAGCCAGAGCGACCTGAAAGTGATGAAGGAGGCAGCTGCCTTTCTGGAAGAACTTAAAGTGCCCTTCGAGCTCACCATTGTGTCGGCACACCGCACACCGCAACGAATGGCAGCCTATGCGGGTGCCGCGCGCAAGCGGGGCTTAAAAGTGATCATTGCAGGGGCGGGGGGAGCTGCCCACCTGCCGGGCATGGTTGCCGCCATGACTTCTCTGCCCGTGGTGGGTGTACCCGTAAAATCATCCAACTCTATCGATGGGTGGGATTCTGTTCTTTCAATTTTACAGATGCCATCCGGAGTGCCGGTGGCAACTGTAGCCCTTAACGGAGCGCGAAATGCCGCCATACTGGCTGCCCAAATACTGGGTGCGCACGATCAAACCCTCGCCAAGAAACTCGATATTTTTAAGGATGACCTCGCCAAAAAAGTAGACGAGATGGTGGGTCTCTTAGAAAAAAAGGGTTGGAAGCACATCGACTGACCCGCGAGCTATTTTCCTTTTCGAAAAAGTTTGTACCTTCTTGCTCTGAAAACACGCCCCAGATGAAGCCCGGTGAAAAAGGCTGGCTGAAAGAGTATCTCGAGTTTCGGAAAGACCTGTTGAAAAATCTGGCCTCCGAAAGCAAGAAGGCATCGCATCCTGAGCATTCGCTGTATCGCGTTATCCAGCCTATGGGCCTGATGTATGGGCAAACTGTGGGCGCATTGGACCACCCCGACTCACAGCAGTGGAGCGAAAAAGACCGCATGAAAATTCTGCTTGCCGAAAGCTTGATCAGCAGCAGCTTACTTTTTTACGATAAGCAGATCAAAAGCCCTGACGAGCTCTCGCAGGTGTTTATGAAAACACTTGAGAGTATTGGTAATTTTTATAACAATGTATTTCCTGAGCTGGCTACACCAACCAAAACACTTTTTGGCAGGAAGAAGTCGCCCCTGGAGCTGGCTGAAAAAATTCTCGACAAACGCATTGACCATACAGCCGAGTACAGCGAAAACTTCTGGACTCAGTTTTTCCATAACAGCTTGCTGTTCTTGGACATCTTTATCTTTGGCCAGTGGATACACACCAATGCCGATCGCATTGTGTCTGACTTTTTTAAGTACGAGCGGGAGGAGTTGCGATTTTCAGTAGTGAAAGTAATTGCGGCTGCGGCTCATGCCAACGCCAAGATTGAATTTGAGGAGCGTAAACTGTTAGATTTCTTTTTGCAAAGCGCGGGCCTTTCAGCAGAAAAGAAGAAAGAGGCCCAAAAGATTTTTGATAACGGTATAGCCATTGAAGACATCAACCTGCCCACCAACAATTCATGGATACTCAAGAAGTTCTTCCTGGAAATGGCCATCCTCACCATCTGGGCCGATAAAAAAGTAGAAGAAATTGAAGAAGGGTTTTTGAGAGAACTGTGCGAGTATCTGGGCTTCACGCCCGATGATCTGGAAAACAGCTTGATGGCCATTGAGGGTTTTGTGTTAGAACATTGGGACCAGCTCAATCAATTACAAAACCGGCAAGACTACCATCAGGTAAGTGAACAGTTTATCAAGCGCCTCTCGAAGGTGGCCGACAAGAATAGAAATCGGTTGGTGAAAGAGGTGCAGGAAAGTGAGGAGTTGGTAATACTCCTCACCAAAGCCAAGAGCAATGAGCTTGATGACATTGAAAAACAAAGACTGCAAGAACTGCTGATTGTGGTGATGAAAACCATCCCCACTTTTGTGATCATCTCGCTGCCGCAGCGGTTCTTAACGCTGCCGATGCTGTTGAAAATTCTGCCGAAGAATTTCTTTTCTGAAAGTCTGGGCGCCTAAACTTAGCCCGTAAGCTCTTCAGACTTTTCGCCTTTCTTCGGTACCAACACCGAAAAGACAATGCTGAGCGTAAGCGTAACTACAATTACAGTAAAGGAGAGTTCCACCGGCACGTGCATATCAAAGATCTCCAATAGCATTTTTGCACCGATAAAGAACAGAATGATGGAAAGGCCCTTTTGCAACAGGTAAAACTTATCGATAATGCCGGCCAGCAAAAAGAACATGGCCCGAAGGCCCAGCACGGCAAAAATGTTAGAAGTATAAATCAGGAACTCATTTTGCGTAATGGCGAAGGCGGCCGGTATTGAGTCTACGGCAAAAATCAAATCGGTGGTTTCAATTAAGATGATCACCAGGAACAACTCTGTGAACATCAACTTGGGCTTGGTGATAATGAATTTCCCCCCGGTATCACCGGTAGTCATCGGGAGGTATTTTCGGCAAAATCGCAAAATGGGGTTTTTCTCCGGGTCGATCTTCTCATCGCTGTCTTCGAAATAGATCTTGATACCAGAGTAAATCAGGAACACGCCAAATACGTATAGTATCCAGTGAAACTTGGCAATAAAGTAAGCGCCCACAAAGATGAAAACTCCGCGAAACACCACCGCTCCCAAGATGCCCCAGAACAGTATGTTGTGATAGTACTCTTCTTTCACCTTAAAATATTTCAGAATGAGCAGGATAACAAAAATGTTATCTACCGAGAGCGCGTATTCAGTCAGATAGGCCGAGAAATATTCGAACGCTTCGTCTGTTGCCGTGCTTGAGTCATCGTAGGTATATATCAGCACGCCAAACACAGTGCTTACAAACACCCAAAAAATGGACTGGTACAAAGCCGACTTGGTGGTAATTTTATGAGCGTGTTTATTGAAAACACCCAAATCCACCAACAAAAACACAATGATGATGACCGAAAAAACACCGAATAGGATAGTCTCCGTCTGACTATTGTTTCGAAAGAGGGAGAATGAAAGCATGCCTTTTTCCTGGTGTTTTGGTTTAAAAAAGAGGTGATTAACGAGCTAATCAGTTGTTAATCACCTTTCTGCAAGTTCAAAGCTACAAATATATATTTATTACTTTGAAACTTACACGTGTGCTAAATCTCGATTTAAACCAAAAGGAAACCCCGGTAAATAAATATTATCGGCAGCGCGCGCAGACACCTTGAACGAGCAGGTTCACTTCGGCTACCTGGTAGCCTTCGGGTAAGTTTACGCGGGGCACATACACGTCATCAAGGCAACTGGTTTCGCCACAAACAGCACACTTAAAATGTACGTGGTCGTGCTGGTGATTTTCACCCTGGCAATAGTGACACAACGCATATTTCAAAGCTCCCCCATCATCGAGCACTTTGTGAATCATGCCCTTGTCGAGAAAAGTTTTGAGGGTTCGGTATACCGTTACACGGTCGAAGGTCTGGGCCACACTTTGCTCAATATCTGAATAGGAAAGTGCATGCTGGCGCTCCACAAAAAGGCTGAGAATGGCGGTGCGGCTGTCAGTGCTACGCAGGTGATGTTCGCGCAAAAGGTCTGCCTTGCTTTTCATGGTTAGTCGGCCATTTCCAACTGAAGTTTCAACAAGTTCCGATAGATGCCGTTGTCGAGGGCCGTAAGCTCGGCATGGCTTCCGCTCTCCACTACGCTACCCTCTTTTACAACCAATATACGATCTACTTTCCGAATAGTACTTAACCGATGGGCGATGACAATGGTGGTGCGGTTCTCCATCAGTTTCTCCAGCGCCTGTTGCACCAGCCGTTCCGAGGCGGCATCGAGCGAACTGGTTGCCTCATCTAAAATCAGCAAAGCCGGATCTTTCAAAATGGCACGCGCTATGGCAATGCGCTGGCGCTGCCCGCCCGACAGTTTCACACCACGGTCGCCCACAAGTGTTTCTAGCTTGTCAGGAAAGCTATCGATAAAATCCCAAGCATTGGCCTGCCGCGCAGCCTGTTCAATGTCGGCTATGGTCGCTCCTGGCTTACCGTAGGCAATGTTCTCGCGTATGGTGCCTCCAAAAAGCAAAGTCTCTTGTGGTACGATGCCGATATTTTTTCTGAAATCAGACAACGCATATTGGCTGATATCAGTACCATCAGCCTGAATGGTGCCCCCGGTGGGCTCGTAAAAACGCATCATCAGATTGATGATGGTTGACTTACCCGAACCACTGGGCCCCACCAATGCCACTTTCTCTCCGGGCCGCACAGAAAACGACACCGACTTGAGCACCTGGAAATCCGGGCGCGTGGGGTAAACAAATGATACATTGCTCCACTGCACTGCGCCCGTAAGTTTTGCCGGTTTGCCTTCGGCTTTCTTCTCATCGCTTAAGTGCAAAATTTCCAGTACACGCTCAGAGGCGCCAATAGTTCGCTGCAGTTGGCTATACAAATCGCCCAAGCCGGCAATGGAGCCGCCAATAAAGGTGGTGTAAAGCACGAATGAAAACAGTTCGCCCACCGTCACTTCGCCTGCCTGCACCAGGTTGGCGCCATACCAACTTACCGCCACAATAGCGCCAAACAAAGCCAGTATGGTAAATGAAAAGAAAAAGCCGCGATAGCGCGCGGTACGCAGTGCGGTGCTTACCACCCGCTGCAACGACTGCCGGTAGCGACTAACTTCAAAGGCTTCGTTTGTAAATGATTTAACTACGTTTATCGATTGCAGTGTTTCCTCCACCACCACGTTAGCTGACGCGAGCTCATCCTGGGTGGTCTTGGAAAGCTTTCGGATGTATTTGCCAAAGATGAGTGCCGCCAGCACCAGCACCGGCACCGTCAGCAACATGAAGGCGGTGAGTTTTGGTGTAAGAAAAAATATTACCGCCAACCCCACCACCAGAACCAGCACCTGTCGCAACAGTTCGGCCAACATAAACGCAAATGCATCTTGCAGCGTTGAGACATCGGCTGTAAGCCGGCTAATCAGTTCACCTACCCTCCTGCCATCAAAAAATGTTTGTGGCAGCCAAATCATTTTTTCGTACACCGCATGCCGCAAATCGGCCAGCGACCGCTCACTTACCTGTGCGAAAAAATAGACACGCCCAAATGAAAAAATGCTCTGCAGCACGAGCACCGCCAGCAGCGCAAATACTACGTGGTTGATGGTGCTGAATTGCCACCAGGTTTTTCCCCCGGCCACATCTAACAGCTTGCCCGCCAAAAACGGAAATGACAGAGCCGTAAGACTTGACAGCGTGAGGGCCAGCAAGCCTGCCGCAAACGCCCTTTTGTAAGGCAACACAAATTTGAAAACGCCAATAAAGTTTTTGAGCCCTTCGCGATTGACCGGCTTCTTCTCTCCTTCGTCCTGAAATCTTCTCTTCGCCATGTTCTTAGTCAAAATCTATTCTTCCCTCTATTTCAAACTCAACGGTATCGCTGCTGATCATTTTTTGAAATCCGCGGATGCGATATGATTTCAATAACGGCTGTTCGCGCCAGTTTTCGAACTGCAGATATAAATCACGCTCGGTTACGTACAGTGAATTTTTCTCGCGATATGTAGCTTCGATTTTTTTCAATTCGGTCTGCGGTGGCAGGTAGTAAAATGAGAGTTGCGGCAGGGACAGTAGCTCGACAGCTGTTAAGCGCCTGCGCACTAAGTTGCTGTGTTCGTCTTTGCCAACCGTCTCATGATAGCCTCTGAGGAAGGCGGGCTTGTTCAGCAGGCTGAGCGAGCGAAACACATCCATTTCTTTCTGCCACTGCACACTGTCGGGCCGGTAAGTTGTATTGCTTGCGGTGCCATTCAGCCTTGCCGATTTAATCAGCAGGGCTTTATGATGCAACAGTAGTTCTATCTGCCTGTTCAGCAGGCTGTCCATGTTGGGCCGTTGGGGCAGCGAGCCTGTAGGAGGCGTGCCGCAAGCTGCTAGTAATAAAAATACAAGTGGCAAGCTATTTTTCACGAACTGGCACTTGTTTCGTGCCTCGAAGCAATGTGTACTCATACATCAATTAATACAGTACCCGTCATTTCAGCAGGTATGGGTAAGCCCATCAGGGTAAGTATCGTGGGTGCAAGGTCGGCCAGTTTGCCATCTTTCAACTTACCGTAGTACCCATCATCCACCAAAATGCAAGGCACCAGGTTAGTGGTGTGGGCTGTATTGGGGGTGCCATCGGGGTTAATCATCATGTCGGCATTGCCATGATCAGCAATGACAATTACCGAATATCCATTCGCGCGGGCTGCTTCCGTTACGGCCGCATTGCACTCGTCAACAGTTTCGCAAGCTTTTACCGCGGCATCAAAAATACCGGTGTGCCCCACCATGTCGGGGTTAGCAAAATTGAGGCACACAAAATCAGCTTCCTGCTTTTTCAATTCGGGAACAATTTTGTCGCGTATGTCGTACGCACTCATTTCGGGTCTCAGATCGTAAGTAGCCACCTTGGGCGAGGGGCACAGCAGGCGCGTTTCGCCCTCGAAGGGTTCTTCGCGCCCACCCGAAAAGAAAAAGGTAACGTGCGGGTATTTTTCCGTTTCGGCTATACGTATTTGCTTGCGTCCTGCCTTGGCAATCACCTCACCCAGTGTGTTGTTCAGGTTATCTTTATCGAACAGCACGTGCACACCCCTAAAAGTGTCGTCATAATTTGTAAGCGTGAGGTAATAAAGGTTTAGCCTGTTGATACCTAACTCAGCAAAATCTTGTTGGGTAAGTACCTGTGTAATTTGCCGACCGCGGTCGGTTCGAAAATTAAAGCACAGCACCACATCTCCTTCCTTGATAGTAGCCAGCGGTTTCCCACT